>ERZ827168.162-NODE-162-length-112864-cov-23.640206_pt1 | contig 112864 bp, 100 predicted proteins | sample MGYA00519868_ERZ827168 | MGnify/ENA primary metagenome ERZ827168 (study PRJEB31778, sample SAMEA3449271) | human gut metagenome | biome: human gut; feature: human-associated habitat; material: faeces | place: United Kingdom | collected 2010/2012 ... | reverse complement strand
GTGTAGTTGTACTTCGCGTCCTCGTTCACGGTGAACGTGAAGTCCGCGCCGGTCGTCGCGGTCTGCGGGTTGCCGCCGGTGACGTCCGCCGCGCCGCTGCCGGTGAAGTTGACCGTAGTCGTCTCCGCCACGCCCTTTTTCGTCTGCGTGAAGGTGATGTGGATGTTGCCGGTGATAGCGTCGCCCTTAATGGTATACAAATAAGAGTTTGTAAATTCAGAGAGATCTTCAAATTCCGGCGTATACGGTTTCCCGTTGATCGTCATCGTCAGCGTGTAATCGTATTTGTCCGTTTCAAGGTTGTCCGCCATAAAACCATAATCCTCACCGTAAGGAACGTCATCCGCAACGCTAATACAGCTCTTGGCGTTGCCGTCCACGGTGATCGGGTACTTCTTCGCCGTTCTCTTACCGGTCACGGTGAGATCGCCGGTGACGTTCTTGACGGTATAGGTGCCGTCGCGGTTATCGACAACTTCAACATCCTTGCCGTCCACCGTCGCCTTGACGTCGGTGTATTCGTAGTGGCTCTCGTCCTTATCCGTCTTGAAGAAGGTGTAGTCCGCGCCGTCCTCCACGGTCGTTTTGCCCTCAAAGATGTTGGGCAGAGTGACGCTGTGCGTCGCCTTGATCGTGAGCACCGTTTCCGCATCCAGAAGCTGCGCTTCCGGCGCGTCCTTCGCAACGGCGTTCGCCGACTTGTCGATCTTCGCGCTCGTCACAGCCACCGTCGCGGCGCCCGTCGCCGTGGTCTTGACCTTGAAGTTCAGCGTGAACGCCTCGCCGAGGTTTTTCGCCTCGCCGTAGGCCTGCACATGGATCGTGCCGGCCGTGGCCGCGTCTACGATGTAGTTTGTCGTGTCGCTGATGCCGGTGTACTCCAGTTTACCGGCATCGTAGGTGAAAACCATGTCCGCCGCGTGGAACGTGGTCTCGTCTCCCGTGTGGCCGAGCGTCACGGGGACGGCCACGGCCTCGCCCGCGTTCACGGTCTTATCGGCGGGCAGCGTGAGAGTGTAGGAGCCCGTTTCCTTCTTCATGCCGCACACGCTGCAAACGCCGTTTTTAAAGTTGTGCTTGCCGTCCGTGCTGCCCGGGCACTCAGTGAACGTCAGAACAAACTCGTCGCCGTCAAAGCCGGTGGATTCGTTATCCACGACGTAACCGGCAAGCGTCGTCGTCGGCTTTTCACCGTTGATCGTGGCGACCCAGGCGGATTTCGGGCCGTAGGCCGCGTCGCCGTTGGCGAGCGTCACGCCGCTGGGGTCGGTAATGCTGGTGATGGCGGTCTCCGTGGCAACATAGGTGTAGCCGCTGGCTTCCAGGACGCCCTTGATAACGTCAAGACCGGTCTTCTTTTCAATGTTTTTGCACACGTATTCCACGCCGTTGCTGCCGGCGCTGCCGGTCAGGTCCGCAAACGCACTGTTGACACTCTTGCCGTAGATGCGACCGTAGAGCGTCAGCTCTTCGCCAGCCGGGGACACGCTCACCTTCGCCGCTTCACCGGCAGTGTGGACGATGTTGGAGTCGAACTTGTTGTCCATGGCGTTATCGAACACCAGGCGGAAGCTGCTCTCCTTGTTTTCCGTCAGGTCGGTCTTTGCCCTGAACGTCAGCCGGCAAAGATCGCCCCTGGCAATGGTGATGCCCTCGGAGAGTACGTCCATGCAGCTGATGTTATAGAACGTGCCGTCTTTGTCCGTATCTTCGCGTGCTGCAACATTGATGCTTGGATTGACCTGCTCGGTTTTGGTCAGCTCAAACACCGAATTGTCAAAGTACAGCTTATAGTTCATCGTTACGATGTCTTTGATGTCCTCGTTGAGCGAGATCGTTACGACGACTTCCTCCCCGGCGGACAAAGTGTTTTTGTTCGCCGTCGGGGTCATTTCTGCGGCCAGTGCATTTACCGAGAGACTCAGCAGCAGCACTACGGCAAGCAGAATGGATAATGTTTTCTTCATGTTATCTCTCCTTCCTTACGCAGCAGAAAACTTCGTGAGCTTCTTGTTGTGATAGGCATAGATCAGCGCCGCGTCCACATTGTTCACCTTGCCGTCGCCGTTCACGTCAGCCGCGGCAAGCTGATCCTCGGTCAGAGTGAGCTTCTTGTTGTGGTAAGCGTAAACCAGCGCCGCGTCCACGTTGTTCACCTTGCCGTCGCCGTTCACGTCGCCCAGCACTACCGCACTGCCGACGGTGACTTTGGGCGCAGCGCCGGTCTGCACCTTCACGGCGTCATTCACGAACGTCTTATCGCACACGGCGACCTTTTCGAGCGTGAACCCGGCGGAAGCGCCGGTTGCAGCGTCGGCCTTCACGGTGAACGTCAGTTCAGCGACCGTGCCCCCGGTCATGGAGAACACGCCGGTATCCGCGAGCTTCACGGCGCTGACCGTGACGGCCCCGGAGGTGTCCTCCTCGCCGGTCTTGTAGTTCGCCTCGGGGGGCGTGCCGATCTTCGTGAGATCGCTCGCCGCGCCCGCCTTGCTTTCGGCCAGCTCAACGACCGCGGGATCATAGCGGATGTAATACTCAAAGCTGTTGATGTCCTTCAGTTCGCCGGTGAGAGAGAGCGTCAGCGTGACCGTTTTTCCGGCCGGGACCTTCTCCGCGTCTGCCGAGAGAGTGATCTCCGGCACCGCCGTCTCATCGGCTTCCGCCGCCAGCGCCGGGATACCCAGCGCCAGCGTCAGAGCCAGAACAAGGACAAGCGAAAAGATTTTTTTCATATCGTCCTCCTGTTTGTCGTCCGGTTTATTCCGTCACGGCCGCGAGAGGCGCGGCGATGATCACGTAGATCATCGCTGCGTCCTTCGCGGTGATATGGCCGTCGCCGTCCATATCCGCAAGGATAAGCTCCGCTTCGGTGAGTTCACCCGCGCCGATGGAATAATTGTACACAAGCCCGGCGTCAGTCACATCGACCGTGCCGTCGGCGTTCACGTCGCCCGCGAGAGGCTGCTTTGCGCCCTGCCACGCGAGGATCGGGTAACCGCCGTTGATGTTTTCGCTGTCCCCGGCGAAGCTGCCGCCGAGCGTGGCGGCCAGGGCCTTGAGCTCATCCGCGGTCTTGGCGGTGCCGAGGCCGGTGATGCCGTACTTCGGGCTCGCGCCGGAAACGGCGCCTTCCAGATAGTAGCTGTTGACATAGTTCGCTTCCGCTTTTATCGGGGACAGGCCGCCGACATAGGAGGCGTTGCCGCCCGAGCCGATGACGGTGGAGGTGCTGTAGCAGTTGGTGATCGTCGCGCCGTCGGTGTTGCTGAAGTACGAGCCGCAGATACCGCCGAGATAGCACTCGTTCGCGGAGATGGTGCGGATCGTGCCGGTGGCGTAGCAGTCGGTGATGGCCGAACCGCCGGCCGTGTAGCCTGCGATGCCGCCGCCGTGCTTACCGCACGTGACGTTCACGGAGCTCCAGCTCTTCGTAACGGAGGTGTCGCTCTCCATGTAGCCCGCGATGCCGCCTGCCTGTCCATAGGACTTGTTGGTCGTCGTCACATTGCCGGTGATGCCGAGCTTCGTGACGGAAGCGCCGGTTTTCACATAACCGAACAGGCCGACCGGGTAGCTCGCGCTGTTGATATAGAGGTTGCGGATGGTGTGGCCGTCGCCGTTGAAGCTGCCGTAGAACTTATTCAGCGGCGTCCAGTCGTAGCCCGCGAGATCGATGTCCGCGGTGAGCACCGCCGAGGCATTGCTGCCGTTCGCGCCGAACCACGCGAGCTCGGAGGCCGTACCGATCTGGTAAACGCCGTCGGCGTCCTTCGCAGGCTCGGTCTTCGCCGTGCCGTCCCAGGCGTTTTCGCCCGCCGGGAGGAACGCCGCGGTCGTGACGGTGAGGATGCCGTCTTTGATCTTCTCCGCATCGGCGCTGCCAAGCGAGAAGGCGCCGCGCGTGACAACATAGCCGTCCTTGGTAAGAACATAGGTGTAATCGCCGTAGCCGAGCGTGTAGCGGTTGTTCTCATTGGTCTCGACGGCCTTGCCGTCCGAGCCGGTCAGCGTGATCTTGACGCCCTCGACCGCATTGCCGGAGGCATCGGGAACGACGAGCTTCGTATCGTAGGTCACCTTGCGGTGCACGGTGACGGCTGCGTCCGCGTAGTGGTTCATATAGTAGGTAACGGTCACAGCGTTGAAGTTCGTGCCGACGCCGGCGTCGGTCATATTGTAAAGGAACGCAAACGGGTTGGCCGCGGAGTACATGCTGCCGAAGGTATAGCCGTTGGTGAAGCTGTACGTTGCCGTCTCCGCGCCCTCGGCGAACTCCACGTCCGTGGGGATGGTCACGGTAACGGAGGCGTTGTCCATCTTCTGATACTGGCCGAGCGTGCCCTCGAACTTCGTTCCACCGGCGTAGTACGTCGGCTTGAAGGTCGTCGGGTTGAAGATGCCGGAGATCTTGTTCACCGCGCGGAACATGCCGCTGAAGGTGAGCTTGACCTGATCGCCGGGCATGATGTCTTCCTCCGGGTGGGAGACGTTCTCGGCGGAGACGGTGACCTTCGCCACGCGCACGAGACGGTAGCTCACGCCGGTATCGTCGGTCATCTTGATGATGACGGTGCCGCCCATGCCGTTGCCGATCTCGCCGAACTTAGCAAGAGGCACGGTGTAGCGTCCGTCCCCGCCCGCTTCGATGGCGGCGAACTCGGTGCGGATGCGGTTCATGGCGTTGTCCGCGGTGACGAAGGCGTATTCAACGGTCACATCGCCGGTGGCGGTGACGGCAAAGTCGAGCGCCGGGTCGGCCTCGTTCGCGCCGTAGAACCAGGTGTCGTAGTTGTAGTCCCAATCCATGGAGCGGGTCGTCGTGGTGCCCGGAGCCATGTTGAAGTCCACATCCGCATCCGCGGTGCCGTGGGCCACGCCCGTGCCGCCGACAACGATGACGCCGATGCGCTGCGGCTGCGTCGCAGGATAGTAACCGCCGTGCGTGCCGTAGCTGCCGTGGTTCACGTCAACGCTGTCATAGTAAACGGTGATGATGGAGTCTTCCGTGCCGGGGGTAACGTCCGCCCAGTTCGCGGTGGTGTTTCCGCCGTTCACGGTCTGGATCGAGGCGTCGCCGGTCTCAAGGTTCCAGTGGAAGTCCGGCTCGACCATGATGTTTCCGGCGTCGGAGTTGATGAGCTGCCAGTGACGGTAGGCGCGCACGCGCGTCGTGCCGGAAATGGCCTCATAGCCGGAGGGATCGAGGTTCACCTGCAGGTCGGCCTCGTCGCGTTTGGCCGTCTGCGAACCGAGCCGGCTGAAATCGTGGGAGACACGGTTCGTCGCGGCGTTCTCATCGAAGGAGAAGCTCGCGTCCGTGCTCTCGCTCAGGCTCGGGAGCCAGCCGGCCTGCGTGACGTGGGTATCGTCGCTCAGACGCCACGTGTAGTTGCCGTTGCCTTTGGAAATGGTGTACTGCGCATACATCGTGCCGTCGTCGTTGAGCTTCCAGCTGCCGTCGGGCTCAACTTCGGTGGTGTTGAAGTTGTTCCACTGGAAGTACAGGCCGAACGCCGCGTTCTGCGGCACGGTGACGGTCAGGACGATTGCCGTGTTGATCGTGAGGGACTTTGTACCGGCGGAGTAGCCGGCGCGGAACGTCTGGTTGATGGCTTGCGTGAACATATAGCCGTCGATATCGGGATAGGCATACGCGTTGTAGAGGCAGGCGTTGCCCGCGGCGTAGAGCACCGTCGGGTAGTAGGCGTAGCTGCTCTTGGTGTAAGGCGTGCCCATTGCAGCGGTCGTGCCCATAATTGGGCAGTCCAGTTTGACGTGGTATTCGTCCGCCGTGAAGTACGTGTTGTCCGTCTTCTTCGAGTTCGTGTAGAACGAGTTGCACTGGAGATAGATGCTCGTGCCGCCGCCCGCGCCGCCGTCAACGTTTTTGTCGGTCGGCAGGTCAAGCGTCATACCGCCGAGCGCGATGTCGTATGCGCCGGTATCGGCGTTCTTGGCGAACGCGCGGTAAGCATAGCGGCCCGCGGTGAGGCTGGCATAGAACATCTGGTAATTGCTGACGAGCTTGCCCTGCGCGGGATCGTATTTGGTCTCGCCCTCGGGCAGCGTGCTCGTGAAGTCGCTGTAGAGGAACACGTTCGTAATCTCGTCGCCGAGGACCTCGTTGCCTTCCTCGTCAGTTGTGACATTGTAGAGCTTGATAACGGGGTAATTGCCGGTATAGTCCTTGCCGACAAAGAACGAGAAGTTCAGCTTCGGCGCTTCCTCTACGGTGAGAGTGAGCGTCCAGGTGTCCTTGGAGAAGTGCTTGCCGTCGTGGGAGGCGTAGAAGCGGTAGATGTACGTTCCGGCTTCGTTTTCCGTGATCTGGATGGTCGTCATGCCGAAGAGGGCCTCGGGGAAGGTCTGCTTTGCGCTCCAGGTCGCGCCACCGTCGGCGGAGCGCTCGTAGTAGTAGTTCTTGTAGGACAGCGTCTGGCCTTCTGCGGGATCGAAGATCTTGTTGGCCTGCAGATCGCTGAGGACATAGGCCTTGCCGGTCTGCGCCTTGTCGCTGGTATCGGCCGGATAATCCGCTTTGCGCGTCGGCACGGCGATCTCCGCGAGCTGCTTGCCGCAGGTATCGCACTTGCCGTCGCCGTCCGCGTCCGCATGCTCGACCACGGTCTGGCCGCTGAGCACGGGGGCCGGGCAGCTGTCAACGTAGCTCTCGCCGAGCTTGGAGGCACCGAGCCCCTCTTCGGCGGTGAAGGCTTCCGCGCCGCTCTCCACGCCGGAGACCGCCGCCGTGCCTTCGAGATAATAGGCGTTCGCGGCAATGACTTCGACTTTGTTGCTCGTGCCGCTCTTCGTGCCTCCGACAAGAGCGCCCATGAGAGCTTCATCGGCTTTGTCGCCGCTGATCTTGCCGGTGCTGTAGCAGCCGGTCATGGTGAGCGTTTGCGTCCCATAGGAATCACCGAAGCAGCCGACAAGACCGCCGACATACTGTTTTTCCGCCGCGGTTCGGTAATAGAAGTCCACCGCGCCGGTGTTGTAGCAGTTCGTGAGCGTCAGGGTGTTGCTGCCGCTGCCGACAAGACCGCCGACGCCCTCAAACGTGCTCTTGTAGCCGCGCAGATGGACGTGGCCGCTGTTCCAGCAGTTCGTCAGCGTTACGCCGCCGATGCCGGTATTGCCGACGATGCCGCCGACCTGCCCCTGATAGCCGGTGATGTCCACTTCGTTGGAGCAGCCGATGAAGTCGGTCTCCTGTGCGCTGCCGACAAGACCGCCGTGGGAGAAAATATCATCGTTTGTCGCAGAGCCGGTGAGAGTCACATAGTTGTGGCAGTTCTCGACAGTGGAACGGCGGTGCGTGGAAACGCCGCACGTGCGTCCGGCAAGACCGCCGACCACGCGGGTCACGGCCATCGCCGTGCCGTAGACCGAGAGGTTCTTGATCGTCACGCCGTCGCACTCGCCGAAGAGGCCGATGTAATAGGTGTTGCCGTTCGTATAGTTCGAGGCGTTGCCCTTGAGATACAAACCGGTGATCTTGTGGCCCTGGCCATCAAAAGTGCCGCTGTATATTCTGTTATTCGCGTGATCGCCGATCGGCGTCCACGGGTTCGCCGAGCTGCAGATGCCGCTGAGATCGATGTCGTCCGTCAGACGGGCGTTGAGCGCGGCGTTATCCTTCGAGGCGTTGACCTCGTTGGCAAACCACTGGAGCTGCGCGCCGTTTGCGATCTCATAATAGCCGTCCGCCGCGAGAGCGGGCTTGCTCGGGTCGGTGACGGTAACGGTGCACTTCGCGGTGAAGCCGCCGTCCGCCGTGGTGACGGTAATGGTCGCCGTACCGGTGCCCACGCCGGTAACAACACCCTTCGTGCTGACGGTGGCAACGTCCGTGTTACTGCTCTTCCAGCTAACACGGGGGTTGTCCGCGTTCTGCGGCTCCACGGTCGCGGTAAGCGTCGCCTCTTCGCGGCGGATGAGCGAAAGCTCGCTCTTATCCAGCGTCACGCCCGTGACGGCAACCGCGCCGCCGGGGGCGGTGTTATCGCCATACACAAAGCCGAAGCAGTTGAAGTAGTCGTATTTGCTCTGCTCTTCGGCAGCGAAGTACCGGCTGTTCTCAATAAGATACGAGACCGGGAGCTTCAGCGTCTTGCCGCCGGAGGCGTTGTCCAGCAGTTCAAAGCCAGGACAGTCGTAGCCGGCAATAGCGCCTGTGGTATCAAGCAGAGCGCAATAGCTCAGGGGCGTATATTTAAAGTCCGCCGGGTAATTGACGTATACATAGTCCGTGCCTTCCGGAACGGTCACCGTGTAGAGCTTCTTATCGCCCGGAACCTGGAAATGGTTTACATAAATCGAACTCTCTTCGATGTTGTAGATATACTGCGTGCCCTCTGCGTCGAGCGTGATGGAGGCAAAATCGAAGTTCTTATAATGCTCCGCCGGGTCGAAGGGCTTCGAGCTGCTGCCAACGGTGACCTTCGCCGTCGCGGGAGCGAGGCGCGCGCCGGTCGTGCAGCGATTCGTGTCCATCGCCATCAGGTAATACGTACCAGCGTTTTTAAACGTATAGGCGTAGCTGCTGCCGCCGTCCTGCTCGGGCGAAACAACGTCCAGACGCGTCATATTCTCGTCGTAAACGCCGACATCCATGCCGGTCACGGCGGTGAACATATCGCTGCCGCCGTCGGAGACGGATTTGGTGTCATACTTGAGCGTGGAAAAACTGACCGTGCCGCCCGGCGCAACGCTGTAGGCATCCTGATCGAAGCGCGCGAACGCGCCGCCGTCCGACCAGAAGCCCCAGTCGCTGTACATGGCGACGTCGATCGTGTCGCCGTCCGAGAGGAGGATGTAGTCCGCCGTCGAACCCCAGCCCGCGCTCATCAGAGGATAGATATGGTTGCGGTAGTACATGAGATTCTGGTCGTGACCCCAGAAATTCTCCATGTACATGGACGTGGCGCTGCCGGAGAGACTGAGAGCAGCGCCCGTATCGTCATACGCCTTATCGCCGCTTATCCACGAGACACCGGCGCCGCCGGCGTGGTCGACGATCTTCGTGCTGCCGCTCGTGACCTCCGCCGGATTCAGTCCGAGATAGTATACGCCAATCATGTAAAGATACAGATGCAGCGCCGTCGGACGCTCGACGATCTTCTCATCCACATACTTGCCCGAGCCGTTTTCCGTGTGGTAACGGTAATACGCGCCAAGATCCTGGCTGGCCAGATCGAAGTACGGGACGGTCACCTCAAGATGCGAGATGGGCGTGCCGTCCTTGCCCCGAACAGGCATGCCGTCGCTCGAGATCGTCACATACACCGTGACCGAATCGGCGGGCGACTCATCGTAGCGGTACTGGTTCTCGTCGCCCTTCGGGGCCTCCGTGACGGTGATCGTGAGCTGCACGCTGGCCGTCTCGCCGTTGGAGCACGCCGCCGTGACAGTCGGAGTATACGTGCCCATGGCGGAGTTCGTGAACGAGAGACACTGTTGCCCATCGACCTCGGCGATTTGGGTATGCTCGCCGTAATTGCCGCCGTCCAGCGTATAGGTCAGCGTATGGCCTTCGCTGTCGGTGAAATACTGCGCAAGCTGGACCGTAAGGTTCTCTCCCTGCTTTGCTGTAAAGGTTTTGTCCGCATTCGTCGCCGTGAGGCATCCGTCCGCCGCGAGCGCCGATACCGGCAGCAGCGAGAACACCATCAGCAGCGCGAGAAGCAGTGCAAGACCTTTCTTACCCGTTTGCATTGGTTTTTTCCCTTCCTTTCCAATGATTCCTTGAACTTACCTTTTTATATCAAGCGCAGAATCTCCGAGGCATCTTCCGCCGTGATCCTCCCGTCACCGTTCAGATCGGCCTTCAGCCAGGCTTCGGCGTTTTTCGTCTCGAAGCGCTGCTGTCCGCAGCTGATGGAATAGATCCTCTGCGCGTCATTGATCTCCGTAACGCCGGAGCCGTTCACGTCCCCGTCGTAGCAGACCGTATCGCTGCCGCCGCTGCACCGCACGCGGGAAACGCGCGCCGCCGCATCGTTGGCCGTTGTCAGCGCGCACCACGCGCCGTAGGTTTCCGAGTAGAGCATTTCCGCGCCGTCCAATGTCCAGCGGCAGCGCGTGCCGGGCTCGGCCGCGACCTTCACGAGATACACCGCACCGTCCTCGCTCCCGGCGTATTCCGTCACGGATATCTCCGGCAGGGTTTCAGGCGTTTCGTATGCCGCATAGTACGCCGCGGGGCGGTAATAGTTATCCATGCCGAAATCCTCGGCATAGGAGACCGTGACGCCGCCGCGCATGCAGTGGCACATGAGCACGCGCCCATCGTCCGCAAAGCCCGTCACGATGCCGACGTGGTCGGTTTCCGCCGTGCCCTCGCCGCCGAAGACGAGATCGCCGGGCCGCAGCTCTTCGCGCGTTATCGCTTCGCACGCAAGACGCTGCGCGCTCGTCCCCTCGCCGATGGTGGGAAGCGCCTCGACCGTCCCGGCGGCGTTGAGCAGCACCCACGTCACAAAGCCGGAGCAGTCCAGACCGTCGGTGAATATTTCGCCGTTCTCGTTCTGCTGCGGGAAGCCCCAGAAGGGGCTGCGGCCCAGGTTGTTATACTTGCCGCCCCAGAGATATTCGATCCTTCCCTGCTGCGCGAGCGCGAGACGGACCACATCCTCGCGGAGCGTATATACCCTCTCCCCCGCGCCGGACTCGACCCAGCCGTACCCGCGCCAGAGAGAGAGGAGCTTGTCCCACTCATCCCCGGTGCACAGCGCCTGATAGCGCTCCTGCTCTTCCGCGGTCACGAGAAGCGCCGATGCGCTGCGCGAGAGCAATATCTTAAAAGAAAGCGCATACTTCGTTTTTATAACGTTCGGCTCGCCGGTCTCATCATTGAGCGTGCCGTCGGTCATGTCCGTTTCCATGAGCGTGCAGGAAACGGCGCTCATAGCGCCGAACACCGTGCGGAGCACGGAGAGCTCCTTTGCCGTGAGATTGGCCTCCGTCAGCTCGTCCGCCGTTTTGCCGGTCTTCGCGGCGAACGCCGCGGCGATGAACGGCAGCGCGTCCATGTTGTCGGTGAGCGTACCGTTTCCGTAGGCGAGCGTTATCTCTTCGATCTCTTTCTCGGCGCTCTGTTCCGCTTCGGTCAGCACGAGCGTCTGCACAAGGCCGTCAAGGAGAGCGTCCAGTGCCTGCGGGAACGGGAGTCCCTCGGTAAGGACGGGAAAATACTCGCTCGGCTCCACGGCGGTCTCGCGCGTTTCGAGAGCTTCAAGTTCCGGTTCGGGCGTTTCCGTCGGTTCCGGGGATTCGGTCGGCTCCGGGGTTTCCGTCGGTTCCGGGGATTCCGCCGGTTCGGGGGACTCCGCCGGTTCGGGCGTTTCCGCCGGTTCGGGCGTTTCCGCCGGTTCGGGCGTTTCCGCCGCTTCCGGGGCTTCCGTCGGTTCCGGGGTTACCTCCGGTTCGGGCATTTTCTCCGGCCCGGACGCTTCTCCGGTTTCCGGGACGTCCTCCGCCGCGGGGGTCTCCTTCGGTGCGGATGTCTTCTCCGGTTTGGGGAACACTTCCGGCCTCGGCGTTATCTCCGGCGCAGGTTCCGCAGCCGCCGTCGCCGCCGGTTCATCGGCGTCGGCCGCCAGCGCAGCCGGCGAAACTGCCGCGAGCATCGCCGCCGAAAGAAGCAGTGCCAGTGTTTTTTGTAAATTTCTTCTCATACGATCATTCCTTAAAGAAGGACACTCTTCTGGAGTTCCGCGTGGACGGGCTGGCCGTTTTTCACCGTGATCACGATCTTGCCGTAACCCAGCTCGCGGATCAGGCGCAGGATCTCCTCGTCCTGTTCCGTCTGCTCCGGCGGAACGGTTTTCGTCATTTCATCCGGCATCGCTGTCGTCATTCCGATCTTCATCTCCTTTTTTCCGAGCGCCGTTTTGACAAAAAACAGCCCTCCATCGATAAGACAGAGGGCTGTTTGTGCGCAAAAGGAACGCCAACGGACACCCTATAGGCCGGACGCAGTTCAGTTAACTGAACTGCCCCCATAGGGAGAGTCGTTGGCGGATCTGCAATCAGTAAAAACATACGGAGAGCTCGCCCGCTGTCTTGGGTTCCGGACTTTGGTAATTCTCCTGGCTCGCGCTGCGTGAAAAGTTTTTCTTTTCCTCGTCCGGAATCTACCTTCTCCCGAGGCTGGTTGCCCCGAAATGGCGGACTTTCGTCCCTGCGGCTCTCCGCCGCTTCGATCCGGACTCGCGCATACAGTACCGTGCGTGCAGGGGATTCGCACCCCTTTCCTTTTTCACCGCCGCCTGACTTTCAAAAAAGCCTTTACAGCAAACGGCTACCTGTCCGATAGATCCATATTCAATTCTAAATAAATTATACCGGGTGTCTTGGAAAAGTCAAGGTTTGGCACCGGCATTTTTTGGCAAAATTCTGGCTTTTTCCTTTCTTAATATATTTATTTTAAATTACTTCCATATCATTTTAAAAAAGATATGCCCCCGGTTTTTTCCGGAGGCATACGGCTTTATTCCCATTGCTTCCACACGTCCGGGCAGTACCCGGCGGTGGCCTGCTTTCCGTTGCGGACAACGGGCGTTTTCAAAAGCGTGGGGTCTTCCAGAATGCGCTCGAGCTTATCGTCCGCGCGGGCGAGATAGCGCAGCAGCGCCGCGTCCGGGTGCTTTTCGTCGATGAGATCCTCAAGCCCCACGGCGTTTTTCACGCTTTGCAGCTCGCCGCGGCTGATGCCGTAGCGGTTGAGATCGATGTACTGGTATTTGATGCGGCGCTCCTTGAAGTACCGCTCCGCCTTTTTCGTGTCAAAGCATTTGCTTTTGCCGAAGATCTGTATGTTCACAGCGCTTCCCCCAGGAACCGGTGGAGGTTGTGGAAGAAGATATCCTGCACGAGCGCTTCGCTGAAGCGGTGCGCGAGCATCTGCTCATACAGCTCTTCCATGCTCTCCACGCCGGTGATGCCCTCCGGCAGCGACTCGATGCCGTCAAAATCGGTGCCGAGACAGAGATTTTCGCGCGCGTCCATGCAGAGGAAATGGTCGATGTGCGCGAGCACGGCGTCCATATTCCGCCCGAGACCGAGAAAGCCGGGGCAGAGATTCAGCCCGATGACGCCCTCGTTGTGGACGATGGCGCTGATCTGCGCGTCGGTCAGATTGCGCGGATGGTCGCACACGGACTTCGCGTTCGAGTGGCTGCACAGCACCGGGCGCTTCGCAATGCGCATCACGTCCCAGAACGTTTTTTCCGAGGCGTGGGAGAGATCGACCGCGACGCCCTTTTCCCAGCAGGTGTTCACGAAGCGGACGCCGTCAGCGGTCAGGCCCGCGCCGGTATCCATTGCCGAACCGCACAGGCGGTTATCCTTGTTCCAGCAGAGCGTCACCATGCGCACGCCGCGGCGGTAGCCGTCGAGCAGACCCGCGACGCTGCACCGGAGGAGATTGGCGCCCTCGACCGAGAGGAACACGGCGACCATGTCGTCCTTCGCGGCGGCGTCAGCCTCCGCGACGCTCGTGCAGAGCGCGGCGAGATCGCGGTTTTCCTTCAGCTCACGCTCAACGGTGAGCATGATGCGGCGGAACGCCGTGGGGCCGTCAAAGCCCGGCGGCGCCCAGATCGCCATGACCTGCGCGGCGGGGGCGTAGTGGTGCAGACGCAGAAGATCGATGTGGTTCCGGCTGCTCTGACGTAGGGAATTGAACTTCGTCAGAGTGTCGCAGTGAGTGTCGAAATACGGGATGCAGTACGGCAGAGCCATGGCGAGAAACTCCTTTTCTTTTTATTTGATGTCTGATCCCAACCGCTGCGGGATTCCTTACAGTGCCTCCCTTGTGTAAAGGGAGGTGGCTCGGCGTCAGCCGAGACGGAGGGATTGTAAACTGCGGTTTCTGCAAAACGACAATCCCTCAGTCAGCTTCGCTGACAGCTCCCTTTGCACAAGGGAGCCTTTCAGACTTCCATGATGATCGGCAAAATCATCGGGCTGCGGCGGGTCTTTTTGAAGAGATAACCGGAAAGGCCGGACTTCACGCGGCTTTTGATGCTTGCCCAGTCGGTGATGCCGTTATCCTCGCAGTAGGCGATGCTCTCCATCGCCACGCGGCGCAGCTCGTCGATGAGCTTGTCGTTTTCCTTTTCATAGACAAAGCCGCGGCTGATGATGTCCGGGCCGGAGATGAGCTGCGCGTTCTCCGCCGAGAGCGTCATAACGACGACGACCATACCCTCGTCGGCAAGGAGCTTACGGTCGCGCAGCACCACGGTGCCGACGTCGCCGACGCCCATGCCGTCCACGAGCACGCGGCCGGACGGGACAGTCGCGCCGAGCTTGGCGGATTTGGCGGTCAGCTCAATGACTCTGCCGTTCTCGCCGATGATGATGTTCCGGCGGTCGTGACCCATACCCACGATCATATCGCCGCTCTTGTGGAGCATGCGGCGCTCGCCGTGCACGGGGATGAAGAACTTCGGCTTTACGAGCGCGTACATCATTTTGAGCTCTTCCTGGCAGGCGTGGCCCGATACGTGCAGATCGGTGCCGCGCTCGTAGATGACCTCCGCGCCCTTGGCGAAGAGCTCATCAATAACGCGGGAGATCGTCGTCTCGTTGCCGGGAATGGCGCTCGCGGAGATGATGACGCGGTCACCCGAGCCGATGTCCACCTGCTTATGCTCGGAAAACGCCATGCGGTAGAGCGCGGACATGCTCTCGCCCTGGCTGCCGGTGGAGAGGATGACGAGCTTGTTGCGCGGCACGGAGCCGATGCGCTTCATGTCCACAAGAATGCCGTCCGGCACCTTCATATAGCCGAGCTCCACACAGAGCTTCACCACGTTTTCCATGCTCCGCCCCGTGATGCCAACCTTGCGCTTGTACTTGACGGCGAGATCGATGATCTGGCGGATGCGGTCCACGTTCGAGGCGAACGTCGTTACGATGATGCGCTTGTCGCAGTCCTTGAAGAGCTGGTCGAAGCGGTCATGCACCTTGCTCTCGGAGAGCGAGTGGCCGGGGCGCTCCACGTTCGTGGAGTCCATGAGCAGCGCGAGCACGCCCTCGCGCCCCAGCTCGCCGAAGCGCGTGAGATCGGTCATCTCGCCCTGCAGGGGCGTGACGTCGATCTTGAAGTCGCCGGTCTGGACAACGGTGCCGATCGGCGTTTTGATCGCAAACGCCACGGAATCGGCGATCGAGTGGTTCACGTGGATGAACTCCACCTTGAAGCACCCGGCGGAGATCGTCTCGCCCGCCTCAACGGTGACGATCTTCGTTTTATCGAGCAGGCCGCGCTCCTGCAGCTTGAGCTGCACGAGCCCCGCGGTCAGGCGCGTCGTATAGATGGGCGGGTTGATCCGGTCCATCACATACGGCAGCGCGCCGATGTGGTCCTCGTGGCCGTGCGTGAGAAATACGCCGCGGATGCGGCTCTTGTTCTTCACAAGATAGCTCACGTCGGGAATGACAACATCCACGCCGTACATATCGTCGTCCGGGAAGCCCATGCCGCAGTCCACGACTATGATGTCCCGGCCGTACTCGTACGCCGTGAGGTTCTTGCCGATCTCGTTGAGACCGCCAAGGGGAATGATCTTCAGTTTTTGTGCCATAAAATAATAGTTACTCCTGTTAGATAGATTTTAGATATGTATCCGGACGGGCCGCGCCCTTACCGGATTATGTTCGCAGTTGGGGAGGTTTATACCTCCGTTACATTTCGCGGCGGCCTTCGAGCGCTTTGAGCATGGTGGCGTCGTCCGCGTATTCGAGATTCGAGCCGACCGGCACGCCGAAGCCGAGGCGCGTGATGCGGATGCCGAAGGGCTTCAAAAGGCGCGAGAGGTACATCGCCGTGGCGTCGCCTTCGGTGTCGGGGTTCGTGGCGAGGATGACCTCCTCCACCCCGCCCTGCGCCACGCGCTCGAGAAGCTCGCGGATGCGCAGATCGTCCGGCCCGACGCGGTTCATCGGCGAGAGAGCGCCGTGGAGCACATGGTATACGCCGTGGTATTCCCGGCTGCGCTCGATGCTGAGCACATCGCGCGGCTCGGATACGACGCAGATCGTCGTTTTGTCCCGGCTGTCGGACGCGCACACCGGGCAGAGCTCGCCGTCCGTCAGGTTCTGGCACACCGGGCAGGTGTGGACGCTCTTCTTCGCTTCGAGCACAGCGTTGGCAAAGCGGTCCGCTTCCTCCTGCGGGAGCGAGAGCACATGAAACGCCAGCCGCTGCGCGCTTTTGCGCCCGATGCCGGGAAGCGAGGCGAAGCCGTCGATGAGATTTTCCATAGCCGCCGGAAAGAACGATGCCATAATACTATATTACACTCCTTGAAAAATCAGGCGTTTCGGATCGAAGAGACGGCCGCGGCGCGATCCGCCCTGCCGAAAACGGCGCTGCCCGCCACGAGCACATCGCACCCCGCCGCCTTCACGAGCGGCGCGGTGTTCGCGTCGATGCCGCCGTCGCACTCGAGCGCGCAGGAAAGGCCGCGCTCCGTGATCCAGGCGCGGACCGTTTCGATCTTCGGCAGCATATCCGCCATGAACTTCTGCCCGCCGAAGCCCGGTTCGACCGTCATCACGAGCACCATGTCGAGCGTATCGAGCCACGGGAGCACCGCCTCCGCCGCCGTTGCGGGCTTGAGAGCCACGGCCGCCATTTTCCCTGCGGCCTTGATCTCGGCAATGGCCGCCGTGATATTCTCCGGCGTGTCGGCTTCCGCGTGTACCGTTACAAGATCGGCCCCCGCGTCGCAGAAGCGTCTGGCGTAGCGCACGGGCTTTTCGATCATAAGGTGGACATCGAGGAACATATCGGTCGCCTTCCGCACCGAGGCGAGCACGGGAAGGCCGATGGAGATGTTCGGGACAAAGACGCCGTCCATCACGTCATAGTGGATCCAGTCCGCGCTGCCTTGCCGGACGGATTCAATCTCCTCGCCCAGACGGGCGAAATCGGCGGACAGGATGGACGGGGCGATCTTCAGCATGGCGGTATTCCTCCGGTATGTGTCGCGGGGTCGTCCCCCGGCATAAGTATGGTTGCGGGCAGAGGCTCGAGCACTGTCTTTTTCGATACGGGGGACACCGGCCGTCCGGTGTCTCCCGGCTGTGCGCCTACCGAGCCAACTTGTATTATATACCAAACCGCCTCATAATTCAAGTGAACAGATATACAACTGTGCTTGACGGAAAAGGCGAATCCATGTAGAATGTAGTGTGATTCTCGAAGGAGGCGGTTTTATGCGGGGAAAGCGTCGCCGCGGCATCGGGCCGGTCGGCACAATCGTTCTTATATGGGTATTTTTTGCGTTCATTCTTCCGGTTCTCCGGCTGTCCGGCGGGCTGATCGCCGCCGGTCTCGCCATTATGGCGTCTGTGTGGGCGGCCAACGCGCTGCGCCGGAAGGCGGAAAAAACGAAGGACGAGCAGGCAGCGATCCCCGTGCAGTACACGGAAGTAACGCCCGAACCGGAAAAGCCCGCCGCGCAGGAAGCGCCCGCCGCCGAGCCGAGCCCTTACTCGCCCGAGGTGCAGGCCGTCATTCAGGAGGGGCGCACGGCGCTCAAGGAGATGGGCCGGCTGTACGCCTCCATCCCCAACCCGGAGATCCGCAGCCGGATCAACGAGCTGATGAGCGTTTCCGACAAGATCATCCGCGACGCTATCGACGATCCCGCCGATGTGCCGCAGATCCGGAAGTTTCTCGACTTCTATCTCCCCACAACGATCCGCCTGCTCAATGCCTACGACCGCATGAGCGCGCAGGAGTTCGGCGGAGAGAACATCACCGGCTCGATGCAGCGCATTGAGGAAATGCTCGATACGACGATCGCGGCCTACAAAAAGCAGCTCGACGCGCTCTTTGCCAATCAGGCCGCCGATATCCAGATGGACATCGACACCATGAACACCATGCTCGCCCGCGAAGGGCTCGGCGGCAAGGGGTATCTCGATATCAAGGATTTCATGAAGCAGTACGAACAGCAGCAGAGCGCAGCCGAGGCCGCGCCCGCTCCCGCATCCGATACAAGCTCCGAACAAACGATGAAAGGAAGCACCTCCCATGGATGAAAAAACTTACGTTCCTTCCCTGACGCTCAATCCCACGCAGGCCGCCGCGCAGGAAGCCCCCGCCGCTCCGCAGCTCGTTGTTGAAGAGGAAAAGCCCGCCGTTGAGCCGGAAAAGCTCGACATTGACCGTCTCTCCCCCGAGGAGCAGGCCGCCGTGCGCGAGTTTGCCAAGCAGATCGACGTGACCGATACGAATCTTGTTCTTTCCTACGGCGCCGCCGCGCAGAAGAACATTGCCGATTTCTCCGGCGCCGCGCTCGGCAAGGTGCGCACGAAGGACATGGGCGAGGTCGGCGACATGCTCACGAGCCTCGTCGTGGAGCTGAAGGATCTCGACTACGACGAAGCCGAGCAGAAGAAGGGTCTCCGCGGTCTCTTCAAAAAGGCCTCCCGCTCCATGGAGGAAACGAAGGCAAAGTTCGACAAGGCCGAGATCAACGTGGACAAGATCACCCAGCAGCTGCAGAACCACCAGGTCGTCCTCGCGAAGGACATTGCCTCGCTCGACCGCATGTTCGAGCTCAATCAGGCGTATTTCAAGGAGCTCACGATGTACATCATCGCGGGCAAGCTCCGCGTGCAGGAGCTGCGCGAAAATGATCTCGCCGAGCTGCGCGCGAAAGCGGTGAAGTCCGGTCTGTCCGAGGACGCGCAGGCCGTGAACGATTTCACAAACCTCATCGGCCGCTTTGAGAAGAAGCTGCACGATCTGGAGCTGACCCGCACGATCTCCCTGCAGATGTCTCCGCAGATCCGCATGATCCAGAATAACGACCTTCTCATGACCGAGAAGATCCAGACCGCCATCGTGAACACCATCCCCCTCTGGAAGAGCCAGATGGTGCTGGGGCTGAGCATGTACCACTCCAAGCAGGCGATGGAAGCCTCCCGCGCCGTTTCCGATGTGACGAACCGGCTCCTGCTGAGCAACGCCGAGGCGCTGCACACCGGCTCGGTCGAGGTCGCGAAGGAGTCCGAGCGCGGCATCGTTGATCTGGAGACGCTCAAGAAGACGAACGAGCACCTCATCGCCACGCTTGAGGAAGTCCGCCAGATTCAGGACGACGGCCGCACCCGCCGCGCCCAGGCCGAGGAAGAGCTTGGCCGCATCGAGGGCGAACTCAAGCAGAAGCTCATGGATATGAAGGGCTGACGCCCTCAAAGGGGAGTCCCGCTGCGCGGGACTCCCCTTTGATATTAACCTCTCTTTGCGCCCGCGGGCGCATGCTCTGCGAGGCTTTTATTGCATACGAAAGAGGCGGCTCCGAGAGCCGCCTCTTTTGGTATTCGATTGGAGAATTACTCGGCGTCGGCGAGAGCCTTGGCTTCCTCGATGACCTTCTGCTGGACGTTGCCGGGGGCCTCTTCGTAGCGCACGAACTTGCAGGTGAAGGAGCCGCGGCCCTGCGTCATGGAGCGCAGGTCGATCGTGTAGGAGCTCATCTCGGCCATGGGGACTTCGGCCTCAACGATCTGCATGCCGTCCTCGGCGGTCATGCCGAGCACCGTGCCGCGGCGCTTGGAGGAGATATCGGACATGATATCGCCGAGGTTCGCGTCGGGAATGGTGACCTTCAGCAGGCCGATGGGCTCGAGAATGGTCGGCTTCGCGCGGGGGATGCCGTCCTTGTAGGCGAGCTGCGCCGCCGTCTTGAACGCCATTTCGTTGGAGTCAACGGGGTGGTAGGAGCCGTCGTACAGCGTGGCCTTGAGGTTGACGAGCGGGTAGCCGGCGAGGACACCCTTCTGCACGGCGTCGCGCAGGCCCTTTTCGACCGCGGGGAAGAAGTTCTTGGGAACGCTGCCGCCGAACACTTCCTCGGCGAAGATCATTTCCTCAGACTCCTCCTGGGGCTCGAAGCGGATCCAGACATCGCCGAACTGACCGCTGCCGCCGGTCTGCTTCTTGTGGCGGCCGTGGGCTTCGACCTTCGCCTTGATCTTCTCGCGGTAAGGCACGCGGGCGGGCTTGAGCTCGCTCTCGACACCGAAGCGGCTCTTCAGCTTGGCGCAGAGGACGTCGAGCTGGATATCGCCGGCGCCGGAGAGGACCATCTGGTGGGTCTCGGCGTTATTGACGACCGTAAAGGAGATGTCCTCCTCGTTCAGACGGGCGAGACCGTTGGCGATCTTGTCGTCCTGGCCCTTCGTCTTGGGGGAGATGCACATGGAGTAGCAGGGCTCCGCGATCTCGATGGCAGGAAGCTCGATCTCGGCCTTCGGGTCGCACACGGTGTCGCCGGTCTTCCAGTCCATCTTGCCGATGGCGACGATGTCGCCGCAGCAGGCGTCCTTGACCTCGGTGGTCTTCTTACCGCACATGGTGTACAGACGGCCGAGCTTATCGGTGTTGCCGGTGCGCGAATTGCGCAGAGACATATCGGCGGTCAGCTTGCCGCTGACGAGCTTGATGAAGTTGTACTTGCCGAACTGGTCGGACACGGTCTTGAACACGAGACCGGCGGTCGGGCCGTTGGGATCGATGCCCTCGACCTCGTCGGGCGCGGGGACATAGTCCAGAATGGCCTGCAGCAGAGCCTGCGTGCCGACGCCGGTCGTACCGACGCCGCAGAACACGGGAACGACGCTGCGGTCCTTCAGACCGGCCTTGATGCCGGTGACAAGCTCTTCCTCGGAGAGGGTCATTTCCTCGAAATACTTCTCCATGAGCTCCTCGGTAGCGCCCGCGGCGGTCTCCATAAGAGCCTCGCGCAGCTCCTCGGCCTTGCCGGCGTCGGCGGCGGGGACGGCGACCTTCGCGGTCTTGCTGCCGTTGGTCTCATACGCGATGTTGTGCACGAGATCGATGACGCCGGTACCGTCGGAGGCGGGGATCGTCACAGGGCAGACGATGCTGCCGTACTTGGCCTGCAGCGCTTCGAGCACGCCGAAGTAATCACCGTGCTCCTCATCGAGCTTGGAGACGTAGAAGGCGACCGGCTTGCCGGCGGCCTTGAGCAGCTTCCAGTTGCGCTCCGCGCCGACGGAAAGGCCGTCCTTCGCGGTGCAGAAGATGATGCCCGCCTCGACCGCGCGCAGCGCGGCGGCGACTTCACCGGCGAAGTCCTGGAAGCCCGGGCAGTCGATCACGTTGATCTTCTTGCCGCCGAAGGAAATGGGAGCGATAGCCGCGGAGATCGTTACCTGACGCTTGATCTCTTCCGCGTCATAGTCGCAGACGGTGTTGCCGTCGTTGACCTTGCCCTGACGGTCGATGGCACCGGTCAGGTAGAGCATGTTCTCGGTAAGGGTGGTCTTGCCGCTGCCGCCGTGACCGAGCAGGCAGACATTGCGGATGTCCTTGGTTGTGTAGCTCATGGGTTGTCCTCTCCTTATAATTATCTTAAAAAACTTTAATTCATTGTCCCGTGAATCGGCCTTGTCATTCTTCCGAAAAAACAGGGGAGCGCCACGAGGATAAATTATACACTATGACAGTTTTTTTGGCAATAATTATTTTTGCAGCAGCGTCCGCAGCGCCAGCGGCACGATGATCCACGCGAGCATATAGAGCAGCACACGCCCCGCGCCGATCGCCGTCCACAGTCCCTGCCATGCCGGGACCACCGCAAGGATCGCGCCGAGCGCGGCGCAGATGACGCAGCACCATGCGCACACGCGGCCATAGGAATGGAGCTTCGTGCCGCATTCGGCAAAGTCCACGAGCGTGTCAAGACCGTCCTGCGCCATCACACCGGCGGCAGGGCTGCCCGCCGAGGCGGGGATGCCGGAAATGCGGTACCGCTCGGCGGAGGACGGGAACTGGAAGCCCTCGGCGGATACGCCGAACGTTTTCTGCAGAAGAAGAGGGTCAAGATTAAAGTCGCGCACGGCGAAGATCGGCTTGCGATGCTCGCGGCGCAGAGCGGCCAGCGCGCGCTGCACGCTCGCCATCGGGCGGTAGCGCAGCGGGAACACCGCCGCCAGCTCACCGGATACGGCGGTATAGAGCGCGTTTTCCTCCTTGATCTTGTCGGGGATCTTCACGCCGCTCAGATGCATATACGCGAGCGTGCCGATGCGGACCTCCTCGCCCTGCACCATACCCTTCGCGCCGCCCTCGCCGACGGAGAAATCCTCCACGGTCTGCATGGCGGCGTTTTTCCGGCGCATCAGCTCGGCAAAGGGCGCGGCAAGCCCCGTCCCTGCCGCATCGAGCATGCTGCCGGTGATGCCGAGCACCTGCGCGGCGCGGCTCTTGTCCATAAAGCGCACGCCCGTGATCTCGATGGCGTCCTCGGGAAAAATGTCGGTATCGGTGAGCACGAGCCGGCGTGACCGGCCGACATCGCGCGCGCCGGACCATCCGGCCAGAGCGCTGCCGCGCATCATGAGATGGCGCGCCGTGCGGGAGAAAAGGATCGGGAACGAGAGCGTCCAGTTGAAGGAAACGCAAAGCGCCGTCATAAGCGAGAAGAGATGGAAAAACGCCTTCATGTCCTGCGCGCCGAGCGAGAGCGCCAGCGCCAGCGCGAGCGAGCCGACGGCCATCGGCACAAACGCCGCCATGGCGAGCGCTTCCGCGCCGCTCGGCTCCTCGCTGCGGCGGACAAGACCGTCCGACGAGCGGCGTGACTTGATGAGGATGCGCTCCTTCTTCCCCGGCAGCACCTCGGAGGTGACGGCATAGGCGTCCTTGGCGTGATGCAGGGCAAGGAAGGAATCGGCGTACGCCCGGCAGCTGTACCACGCGCCGCGCAGCGCGAACATGACCGCCGCCGCGGGGATCACCGCGAAGGTGACGCCGTGCGAGCCGTCGCCGCTCGCGGCGATATAGATCACGTCCGCCGCCGCGGCGATCGCGGCGAGAACGATCATGGATTCCGCCCCGGCGCGGCCGCGGATGAGACCCATGACGCCCGCCGTCACAACGTCCAGTCCGATGAGCATCACCGAGAGCATCCCGATGAGACACACGAGCGACGTCGCTCTCGCGTTCGTGCCGAGACTGCCGGGCAGCGGCAGGCCGAAGTCATACGAAAGAGTGATCCACGCGAGCAGCACGCAGACTGCCGCCGCCGCAAAGAAGCGCAGGCGCAGACTCGGCATCTGCGCGGCATAATGCTTCGCCGCGCGCTGCGGCGGCATTTCAAGCGTTACGTCCTCCGGCTCCGGGTCGGGCTGGGAGAGATCGTTCGCCCGGCGGATCGACGCCGCGGCGAGAAGCCCCACGAGCTTGCCCCAAGGCCCCGGCGCGCGGCCCCGCCCGCGGCGGGATACGCTGCCAAGGCTCTTTTTCTTTCTGCTTTTTTTCTCCGGCTCGTCCGGCTCTTCGCCTTCTTCCGAGGCTTCCGGCTCGTCCGGCGCTTCAAGGGGCGGGGCATAAAAGTCCGCGTCGTCCTCAAAGCCTTCGTCGTATATTTCGCCCTCGGCGGCCTCTTCCGGCTCCGGCGCGTCCTCATAGTACCGCCCGTCCGGTTCCCCGGTCTCCTCCGGCTCGTCCGGCGCGGTGTCCGGCTCGGTCTCATACTCCGGCGCGCCGGTATCAAATTCTTCGTATTCGGGGTATTCCGCTTCTTCGTCCGGATATTCGGCCTCGTACTCCGTCTCTGCCGGGTAATCCGCCTGCTCGGAGGAATAGCCCTCCGTCTCCGGCCGGTATTCCGTTTCCGCCGTTTCCGGCGCGGCGGTCTCCTCCGGTGCCTTGTCCCGGCACTCCTCGAGAATGCTCTCGAGCGAGAAGCCCGGCACGCCGAAGCTCCGGGGAACGCCGCCTGTATCGCGTTTTGCCATAGCTCCCTCCGTCTCAGGAATCTCTGCGCTGGCGGACGACCTCATACATAAGGATCGCCGCCGCCGCGGAGGCGTTGAGCGATGTGATCTTGCCGAGCAGGGGGATGCCCACGGTGAAGTCGCACTGCTCCGAAACGAGGCGGCCCATGCCGAAGCCCTCCGACCCGATGACGAGCGCCGCGGGGCCGGTCATTTTCGTCTGCCACAGATCGGCGGGAGCGTCCGCCGCCGTGCCGTAGACCCAAAGGCCCTTTTTCTTCAGCTCACCGAGCGCCGCGGGGATGTTCGTCACGCGCGAGACGAGCATATGCTCCGCCGCGCCCGCGCTCGCCTTGTCCACCACGGCGGTGAGCCCGGCGGCGCGCCGCTTGGGGATGATGACGCCGTGGACGCCCGCGCACTCGGCGGTGCGCAGAATCGCGCCGAGATTGTGCGGATCGGCGATCTCGTCACACACGACGATGAACGGATCCTCGCCCCGCTCGGCGGCACGCTCCAGAATATCCTCGATGGAGGCGTACTCGCGCATTGCCGCCTGCGCGATGATGCCCTGGTGCGCGCCCGTGGCGCTGAGAGAATCGAGCTTGCGCCGGTCGCACTCGGTGACGACGATGCCGTTTTCCCGCGCCTTGGCGAGAATGCGCGCAAGGGTGCGGTCGGTGTCGCCGCGGGCAACGAAAATTTTATCGATCGTCCGCCCGGCGCGGATCGCCTCGGCAACGGCGTTGCGCCCCTCGATCAGGTCTTCCCTGTCCTGACGGATCTCCTGTTCACGGTTTTCCATATCGTTAAATTCCTTCTTTATATTTTCATATTAACAATGCGCATAGGTATACGCATAGGTATAGATAATATATTTTACCACACGATCCCGCCATCTGCAACGGAAAGCGCCACTTTTGCTTTTTCTTTTTTCTGCCGTCTTGACCTTTCCGTCCGGAATCGGTATGCTGAGAGCAAGAACAAGCGAAAGGCGGTGAGCGCATGCTCTGGGACACCATCCCCGTGCCGAAGGGCACGGACGCCGATTTTGCAGTTGCGGTCACGGACGATTCGCTCGCGCCGTGGATCAAAAAGGGCGGCACGGCGTATCTCCGGCGGCGCACCGAGCTTTACGACGGCGACATCGGGCTTTTTGAAACGGACGGAGGGATCGTCTTCCGGCAGTTTTGCGCCGACAGCCGCGGCACGGTGTATCTCTTCGCCGTGAACCGCGCCCACGCCGAAGACGACCGCATGATCCCGCCGGACAAAGCGGCAGAGCTCGTCTGCTACGGCCGTCTGGAGCTAAAAAAGCCCATCCCGCTCCCGATGGATTGAGTATATGATAGGAAAACCGCAGCGGCTCCAAAATTGGAACCGCCGCGGTTACTTTTAATCGTCCTGCTTCATGCTAAAAAGAACCCGAAGATAATCACGACGGCCATATAAAACTCGGTCGATAAAAACATCTCTTCCGTTCACACGATAGAAAACCATATAGTTCCCGCTCACAAGAAACCGATAGTCCCCGCCGACGTCGGCGACGGAGGACAGCAGAGCGCCCATTTCCGCAAAATCTTTCAAGCGTTCAACCGCGTCCAGAATGCGATTCACCATGCGCTCCGCCGCCACACGGTTTTGAAGCTCCGACACTATATAGTCCCATATACCGTCCAGATCACGGCGGGACTCCGCTGAATAATGGATGTTATTCTTCATTCGCTCTGGCGCGGAAGTGCGCTCTCATGTCCTCCGGGGTCAGATAGCCTTCGGTCTCACCGGATCGGCGGCCCTTTGCGAGCTCACTCATAAGCTTCAGCGTGGCCTGCGCTTTTTCGAAATCCTGAATGTCCACAATGGCGTACCGGCCGCGGCCGTTCTTCGTCAGGAAAACGGGCGCACCCGCCGCTACATCCTGCAATACTTCCGTGTAATTCCGCAGATCGGAGATCGGCTTGATGTTCGGCATAGTGATCAACTCCTTTGTGAATAGTATACGCCGTTCTGCTGTAAAATTCAACAATAAATTTTACAGCGTTTTATGCTGCTATCCTCGAGCAAAGGCCGACTCTGGCGCAGTTAACAGCTAACCATATTATATTAACGCCCGCGGTGACCGTCACGCGCTTCTCTTCCCTCGGGTGTTATATACGATCTTTCTCTCTTCCGTCAGAACCCTCACAATAATCGCATTCGTAAGACGGCCAACTCCCGGATTGAAATTTCGTCCGGATGTGGTATAATTAAGTATTCCGTTACAGTTTTCCTCTGGAAAGGAGTTTTGATTTGAAAGCATTCATGCGTTGGGTCGAGCGCTACTGCGTCCGCCATCCGCGTTTCGGCGTGGAAAATCTCATGCGCTATCTCATCATCGGCAACGCCGTCGTCTGGCTGCTGACGCTGATGGACCGCACCGGCACGGTGCGCTATTTTCTCGCGCTCAATCCGCAGATGGTCCTGCGCGGGCAGATCTGGCGGCTGGTGACCTTCGTGCTCATCCCGGACACCGGCGGCATCTGGGGGCTGCTGTTCCTCTATTTCTATTACTTCATCGGCACCTCGATGGAGCGCGAGTGGGGACAGGCCAAGTTCAATATGTACTTTCTCGCCGGTATGGTGTTCACGATCCTGTACGCCTTCCTTGTCTATCTGTTCGGCGGCATCACGATGAGCATCGGCGCGGAGTTCATCTATCTTTCGATGTTCTTCTCATTCGCAACGTACTATCCCGACCAGCGGGTGCTGTTCATGTACATCATCCCGATCAAGATCAAGTGGCTCGCCGTGGCGAACGCGGCGTACTTTGTCTATGAGATCTTCGCGCTCCGCTTCCCGCTCAATCTTCTGCCGGTCGTGGCGACGCTCAACTATCTGCTTTTCTGCGGGGATATGCTCTTCGGCTCCGTACACTTCCGGCGGCCCGGGCAGATCCGCAAGACCGTGAACTTCAAGCGCGAGGCGCAGCGCATCCGCCGCGAGCAGCAGAACGCCCCGTACCGCTACAAATGCGCCGTGTGCGGCCGCACCGATGCGGACCATCCGGAGCTGGAGTTCCGTTACTGCTCGCGCTGCGCGGGGTATCACTGCTTCTGTCAGGATCACATCAACAACCACATCCATTTCACCGAATAACACGGGAGATACGCCATGCAACACCGTCCTTCCCGCCGGGTATCCGTTCCGGCGCTGATCGTTTTCTGTCTGCTCGCGCTCGCGCTCGTTGTGCTCGTTGCCGTGCGCGCCGTTTCGGTAAATAACGCGGAGCGTGCCGAGACGCTCGCGCCGGCGGCGAGCGAAACGCCCGTGCCGCCGACCTCCGGCCCCGAGCTCACGCCCGAACCGTCGGCTGCGCCCACCGCGGAGCCTACCGCGACGCCCGAGCCCACGCCGGAGCCGAGCCCCGAATACTTCACCGTTTCCATGGTGGGCGACTGCACGCTCGCCGAGGCAAAGACCCGCCGCGGGTGGGGCACGGCACTGCAGACCGTCGTCGGGAAAAACTACGACTATCCCTTCGCCAAAACCGTGCAGTACTTTGAAAAAGACTATCTCACGATCGCCAATCTTGAGTGCAACCTCTCGGACAAGTATTACGATTCCATTGAGCAGTTCGTGTTTCTCGCCCCGGCGGATTACGCGAACATCCTCACCGCGGGCAGCGTGGAGTTCGTGACGCTGGCAAACAACCACACGATGGACTTCGGCCAGAGCGCCTATGACGACACGGCCGCCGCGCTCGACGCCGTGGGCGTTGCCTACGCGGGCGAGGACGAGACGTATATCTACGAAAAGGACGGCGGCGTGAAGGTCGGCATTTACTGCCTTTATAACCAGCTCACCTACAACGCCATGAGCATTCTCTCCGCGCAGGCGCAGGAAAAGCTCGTCGCGGCGTCGCGCGACAAGATCGCCGCGGGGCTCAAATCGCTTGAGGAGGCGGGCGCGGACTTCACCATCGCGTGCCTGCACATGGGCCGCGAGGGGTACTATGAACCGACCGACGTGCAGACCGAGCTCTGCCGCTACACCGTGGACGCCGGCTTCAACGCCGTGTACTGCACGCACGCCCACCGGCTCCAGCCGGCGGAGGATTATAACGGCGGCGTTATCTTCTACGGTCTCGGCAACTTTATTTTCGGCGGCCACACCAACCCCGGCAACGGCACCGACCCCGGCGCTTACGACACCGGCATCGCGCAGCTCACGCTCAAACGCGTCGGCGGCGAGGTAACGCTCGACAGCTATTCCTTCATCCCCTGCTCGCTGAGCAGCACCGTCGGCCCCGACAGCACCGTGCTCGGGCCGAACACGCTGAACAATTACCAGCCCCAGCCCTATACCGAGGGCGGCGACGCATGGAACCGCGCCATGTCCATGCTCAACGGCACTTACGAGGGCGCGAACTATCAGGTGGACTACGGCAACGTCCTCACCGCAATGAACGGGTAAACGGGTGAAAATTTCCCGTATACTCTATATTAATTTAATGAAATCACTTGCAATCGCGCGCGGAGGGTGGTATAATCTCCTTGTACGAACGTAAGAAACAGGAAGAGTGGGCAAAACCCACTCTTTTTGTTGATTTAAAAGAATTTGTCAGAAACTGGAAATTGAGGATTTTTTATGAGTAAAGTCACCGAGACCGTGACCGCGCTGGCCGCGCCCGTCGCCGAAAAGCTGGGTCTGGAGCTTTGGGATGTGGAATACATCCGCGAGGCCGGACAGTGGTTTCTGCGCGTGTACATCGACAAGGACGGCGGCGTTTCCATCAACGACTGCGAGGCGCTCTCCCGCGCGCTCGATCCCGTGCTGGACGAGGCAGACCCCATTCCGGACAGCTACGTTTTCGAGGTCAGCTCCGCCGGCGCCGAGCGCGAGCTCAAGCGCCCCGGCGACTTTGCGCGCTTTATGGGCAGCGGCGCGGAGGTGCGGCTCTATAAGCCGGTGAACGGCAGCAAGTCCTTTGTCGGAACGCTCTCCGGATACCGCGACGGCGACGTTACCCTGACGATCGCCGGAAAAGAGACCACCTTTGAAAAGGCCCAGATCGCGCAGGTACGGCTGCGCGTGCTGTAAAAAATCACAACGTGATATAACGTAAGGAGCAAAAATAGATGAGTGCAATGAACGCCGAATTTTTTGACGCCATCGAGCAGATCGAAAAGGAAAAGGGCATCCCCCGCGGATACATGCAGGAGAAGATCCAGCAGGCCCTGCTGACCGCCTTCAAGCGCGACAACCCCGACTGCGAGGATAATGTCGAGGTCATCATGGACGAGAATAAAAAGACCATCAGCATGTTCGTTCTCAAGACCATCGTGGAGGAGAGCGAGTATGTGAACGACGCCACGCAGATCCTGCTCGACGAGGCGCGTCACTATGATAAGAAGGCCGGCATCGGCGACACCGTCCGCATCCCGGTCGAAACGAAGAAATTCGGCCGCATCGCGGCGCAGGCGGCAAAGCAGGTCATCATCCAGGGCATCCGCGAGGCGGAACGCGGCATCATCTATGACGAGTTCACCTCCAAGGAGCACGAGATCCTCACCGGTGTCGTCACGCGCATCGATCCGCGCACCGGCGCCGTGTCCATCAAGATCAGCTCCAACAGCGAATTCACCGAGGCCATGCTCTCCGCCACCGAGCGCATCAAGGGCGAAGAGCTCACCGAGGGCGACCGCATCAAGGTCTATGTCGTCGAGGTGCGTAAGTCCACCCGCGGCCCGCAGGTGCTCATCTCCCGCACGCACCCCGGTCTCGTCAAGCGGCTCTTTGAGCTGGAAGTGCCCGAGATCTTCGACGGCACGGTGGAGATCCGCTCCATCGCCCGCGAAGCCGGCAGCCGCACGAAGATGGCCGTCTACTCCGCCGATCCCGAGATCGATCCGATCGGCGCGTGCGTCGGCCCCCGCGGCGGGCGTGTGGCGAGCATCGTCAACGAGCTCGGCGGCGAGAAGATCGATATCATCAAATACAGCGAGGATCCCGAGCAGTACATTGCCTCGGCGCTCTCCCCGGCGGAGGTCCTCTCCGTTGAGGTGCTCGAGGAAGGCCACAGCTGCCGCGTGATCGTGCCGGACAGCCAGCTCTCTCTCGCCATCGGCAAGGAGGGCCAGAACGCCCGTCTCGCCGCGCGTCTCACCGGTTATAAAATCGATATCAAGCCGGAGAGCGCCGCGAACGAATAACCCACCCATCAAACAAACCCCGCCAGTCCACATACATTTCAGGAGGAGCGCTTTTGCCGAAAACCGTACCGCTCCGGCAGTGCATCGGCTGCCGTGAACAAAAACCGAAAACCGAACTGATCCGCGTCGTCCGCTCGCCGGAGGGGGAACTCTCCATCGATCTGCGCGGCAGGATGCCGGGACGCGGCGCCTATCTCTGCCGCAGCAGCGAGTGTCTGAAGCGCGCGGTCAAATCGCGCGCGCTCGAGCGCGCTCTGTCCGTCCCCGTGCCGGAGGACGTGTGGGCGCGGCTCACGGCGGAACTGGAGGCGGGCGATGGATAAGGCAGCGCAGTATCTCGGTCTCGCCCGGAAAGGCGGGATGCTCGCCGTCGGCGAGGAAGGAAGCGGCACGGCGATCGCCGCCGGAAAGGGGCGGCTTTTGATGCTCGCCGCCGACGCTTCCCCCAACGCGCAGAAACGCGCCGCGGGTTTTCTGTACGGTCACCGCGCGCCGCTGCAGACGCTGCCCTGGACGAAGGCGGAGCTTTCCGCCATGCTGGGCAAGCGCGGATGCAGCATGCTCTGCTTCACCGATCTGCCCCTCGCCGCGCGGTTCGCCGCCGCGCTTGCCGAGGAGCTTCCCGGCTGGAAGGAAACAGCCGAACTTCTCGCCCAGCGCGAGGATAAGCTCAAGCGGCGGAAGGCCGCGCCCCGTAAGCACACCGAGAGCGGAAAAAGGAGGAAATAAGTATGGCGCTTGATTTTAAATACCGCATTCACGAGGTTGCCAAGGATTTCGGCATGACCTCCAAGGATATTTCCCAGATCCTCACCGACTATGCCACGACGCCGAAGAACCACATGCAGGTTCTCGAGGACGCCGAGCTGGATCTCATTTTCGAGTATCTGACGCAGCATCACCAGGTCGGCAGCATTGCCGAGATCTTCGCCCCAGAACCGGAGGAGAAGAAGGCCCCCGCCAAGGCGCCGGAAGAGAAGAAGCCTGACGCTCCCGCGCAGGAAAAGACCGCCGGCAGCGCGCCGGCACCCGCAGCAGCCGCTGCCGTGCCCGTACAGCAGCCGCAGAAGCCGAAGCCGGAGAAGCCCGCCCAGCCGAAGCAGGTCGTGGAAAAGCGCGTCGTCGATACCCGTGGCTCCGCCGGAGCGAATCTCTCGAAATACGACGAGCGCTTCGACAAGATCGCCGGTAACGCCGGCAACGCCGGGAAGGACAAGGACATCCGCCGCGGCGGCAAGGAGAAGATCCAGAACAAGAACAAGCAGCGCCAGCAGCAGGTCGCAAGCGCCAAGCGCCGCCAGGAAGAGCGCGACAAGATGCAGCGCCTGCAGTTTGAGGTCGCAAAGAAGCAGCAGCTCAAGGTCAGCATCCCCGACGAGATCAACGTCGGCGAGCTCGCCTCCCGCATGAAGAAAACGGCGGTCGAGGTCATCAAGCAGCTCATCAAGCTCGGCGTGATGGCGTCCGTGTCCGATGTGATCGATTACGATACCGCCGCGCTCGTCGCCATGGAGCTTGGCTGCAAGGTGGAGCACGAGGTCGTTGTGACGGTCGAGGACCGTCTTATTGATGACCACGTCGATACCGAGGACGAACTCGTCCCCCGCGCGCCGGTCGTCGTCGTCATGGGCCACGTCGACCACGGCAAGACCTCCCTGCTCGACCGCATCCGCAGCGCGAACGTCGTTGCGGGCGAGGCGGGCGGCATTACGCAGCACATCGGCGCGTACCGCGTGATGGTCAACGGCAGCCCCGTCACCTTCCTCGACACCCCGGGCCACGAGGCCTTTACCACCATGCGCGCCCGCGGCGCGATGGTGACCGATATCGCCATTCTCGTCGTTGCGGCCGATGACGGCATCATGCCGCAGACGATCGAGTCCATCAACCACGCCAAGGCCGCCGGTACGCCGATCGTCGTGGCGATCAACAAGATGGATCTCCCCGGCGCGAACCCCGACCGCATCAAGCAGGATCTCACCAAATACGATCTCGTCCCCGAAGAGTGGGGCGGCGACACGATCGTCTGCCCGATCTCCGCAAAGACCGGAGCGGGCGTCAAGGAGCTTCTGGAAAATCTCGTGCTGCAGGCCGAGATCATGGAGCTCAAGGCCAACCCGAACCGTCCGGCGCGCGGCACGGTCGTGGAAGCGCGTCTCGACAAGGGCCGCGGCCCGATCATGACCGTTCTCGTGCAGAACGGCACGCTCCACACCGGCGACATCATCATTGCCGGTACTGCCGTCGGCCGTGTGCGCGTGATGACGAACGACCGCGGCGAGCGCATCACCGATGCCGGCCCCTCCGTCCCGGTGGAGATCGCCGGTATGTCCGAAGTGCCGTCCGCAGGCGACGTGTTCAACGCCGTCGCCGACGAGCGCATGGCGCGCGCGCTCGCCGAGGAGCGCCTTGCCGCGCAGCGCAGCGCCGCTGCCGCGGGCGCGGGCAAGAAGGTCTCGCTCGAGGATCTGTTCGCCCGCATCCAGGAGGGCGATCTCAAGGACTTCAACATCATCGTCAAGGCGGACGTGCAGGGCAGCGCCGAGGCCGTCAAGACCTCGCTCGAAAAGCTCTCCAACGAGGAAGTGCGCGTGCGCGTCATCCATTCCGGCGTCGGCGCGATCAACGAGTCGGACGTCATGCTCGCCTCGACGAGCAACGCCGTCATCGTCGGCTTCAACGTCCGTCCGGACAACGCCGCGCGCGACAGCGCCGAGCGCTCCAAGGTCGAGCTGCGCATGTACCGCGTCATTTATGACTGCATCAACGACGTCGAGGCCGCCATGAAGGGCATGCTCGCGCCGAAGTTCCACGAAGTCATCATCGGCCACGCCGAGGTCCGCCAGACGTTCCGCGTGTCCAAGGTCGGCACCGTGTGCGGCTGCTATGTGCAGGACGGCAAGATCCAGCGCAACTGCAGCGTGCGCGTCAACCGCGACAACATCGTCATTTTCGAGGGCGAGCTTGCTTCGCTGCGCCGCTTCAAGGACGACGTCAAGGAAGTCTCCGCCGGTTACGAATGCGGCATGCAGGTCGAAAAGTTCAACGACATCAAGGAAGGCGACGTCATCGAGTGCTTCGTCAACGAGCAGCTGTAAAGAAAGGAAGGGTAAATTATGCCGTCCAATCACATCCAGCGCATTAACGACGATATCCGGCGCACACTCGCCTCGCTCCTGCGCGAGGTGAAGGATCCGCGCGTGCAGCAGGGCGATCTGCTGAGCATCGTCCGCACCGAAACGACGGGCGATCTGCGCTACTGCACCGTGTATCTGAGCGTGCTCGGCGACGTGAACGAAAAAGAGCTCAAAAAGGGTCTCAAATCGTGCAGCGGCTGGCTGCGGCACGAGCTGGGCACCTCGCTCTCGCTGCGGTATACGCCGGAGCTGATCTTTGAGCTCGACCACTCCATCGAGCACGGCGCTCACATCAACGACATCATCCGCCATCTGGACGACGCTTCGCCCAGAGACGGGGAAAACGGGTAACCATGGAACTTCTGGAATGCGCCGCGTATCTTCGCGCGCACGACAATTATCTTCTGGTGACGCATCAGAGGCCGGACGGGGACACTCTCGGAAGCGCCTCTGCGCTGTGCCACGCACTGCGCCGTTTGGGAAAAACGGCGCATCTTTATAAAAACCCCGAGATCACGGAGATGTTCGTCCCCTTCATTTCGCCGTACTATGTGCCGGAGGGGTTCGTCCCCGAGACGTGCGTGAGCGTGGATGTGGCGGAGAACAAGCTCCTTGCCCTCGGGTTTGAAGGGAAGATCTCCCTCAAGCTCGACCACCATGTCCCCCGCGGCGAGCAGCCGGAGAACGCCGTCATCTGGACGCACAGTGCCGCCTGCGGCGAGCTTGTTCTCGCGCTCATCGATGCGCTGGTCGGCGGGCCGGACAAAACGGAGGCCGACCTTCTCTATATCGCCGTCTCCACCGACACGGGCTGCTTCTGCTACGCGAACACCAACAGCGCCACGTTCCGCGCCGCCGCGCGCCTTTGCGACGCCGGGGCGGATCTGCCGCTGCTCAACAAGATCTTTTTCCGCACCAAGTCCCCGGCGCGGCTCGCGCTCGAGGGCATGGTGTGCTCCTCGCTCCGCTCCTACCGCGATCACGCGATCAACATCGCCGTCATCACGCTCGACATGCTGCGCCGTGCCGGTGTCACCGAGGACGACTGCAGCGATCTCGCCTCGCTCGCCGGACAGGTCCGGGGCAACCGTGTGGCCATAACGGTGCGCGAGCTCTCCGTTGACCCGCCGCGCAGCAAGGTATCCCTGCGTACGGACGGCGGCGTGGATGCCTCGCAGGTCTGCGCCCGGTTCGGCGGCGGCGGACACAAAATGGCGTCCGGGTGCGAGTTGCATCTCCCGCCGGACGAAACGGCGGACGCGGTGCGCCGCGCCGTGGAGGAAGTATGGGCGTAAACGGTATTCTGCTTCTCGATAAGGACGAGGGCTGGACAAGCCAGGACTGCGTTTCCAAGCTCCGGGGCATCCTGGGCGAGCGTCGCATCGGCCACGCCGGTACGCTCGATCCGCTGGCTACGGGGCTTCTTGTCGTGCTCGTCGGCCGCGCCACGCGCGCGGCGGCGTTTGCCGAGGCGGAAACGAAGGAATACGTCGCGGCGTTCCGGCCCGGCATCGTTACCGATACCCAGGATATTACAGGCAACCTTCTGCGCTCGTCGGACGTCTTACCCTCGGAAGAGGATGTCCGCGCCGCTCTTCCCCGGTTCACCGGCGAGATCGAACAGATCCCGCCGATGTACAGCGCCATTAAAATCAACGGCCGGAAGCTCTACGACATCGCCCGCCGCGGCGGGGAGGTGGAGCGTGAGGCGAGGCGCATAACCATTCATTCCATCGACTATCTTGGGCAGGAAAACGGCGATCACATGCTCCGTATCCGCTGCTCGAAGGGCACCTACATCCGCACACTCTGCCACGATCTCGGCGAGTATCTCGGCTGCGGCGGGTGCATGGCGGCGCTGCGGCGCACGCGCTCCGGGAGCTTTTCCGTGGAAAATGCCCGGCGCATCGGCGAGCTCACGCGCGCCGACCGCGATACGCTTCTCCCGGCGGACACGCTCTTTTCCGCGGCGGCGTCTCTGACGCTCACCGCCGCGCAGGAAAAGCGCTGCCGCTGCGGAAATCCGTTCCGGACCGACGCGCCGAACGGAGAGACGCGCTTTTATTCCGAAAACGGCGAATTTCTCGCCATCGGGCGCGTCGCAAACGGCGAGGCCGTTACGGTAAAAAGTTTTTTTGAGGTTTGATCATTCATGGCAGAGAGAAAATGCGTTCTCGCTCTTGGATTTTTTGACGGCGTACACCGCGGCCACGCGGCGCTTTTGAACCGCACGATCGAGCGCGCCGAAGCACTCGGCGTCGAAGGTGCCGTTATGACCTTCGACACGCACCCTGACACGCTCGTACAGGGCGCGCCCGTGCCGCTCATCAACAGCGCGCCTGACCGCGCGAATCTCATCCGGCGGCTGTTCGGCATCGACCGCGTGGAGTTTTTCCGCTTCACGGAGGAGACGATGCATATGCCGTGGGAGGAGTTTCTGCGCAGCATTCAGGCAGAGCTTGGCGTCGTCGGCTTTGTCGTTGGCTACGATTTCCGCTTCGGCTGGCGCGGTGAGGGAAATACCGGGCGCCTGCGCGATTACTGCGCGGCAAACGGCCTTACATGCGATGTGGTCGATAAGGTCGAGCTCGACGGCATCACCGTCAGCTCCACCTACATCCGCTCGCTTCTGCGTGAGGGGGACATGCTTCGCGCCGAGTATTTCATGGGGCATCCGCATTTCCTCACGGACGTCGTCCGCCACGGCCACCGGCTCGGCCATCATCTCGGCGCGCCGACGGTCAACATGCAGTTCGCGCCCGGCGTGCTCGTTCCGCCGCACGGCGTTTATGCCGCGCGCGCCCTTTTGCCGGAGGGCGAGTTTCCCGCCGTTACGAACATCGGCGTTCGCCCCACCGTGAGCAGCGAGCCGGTCGTCACCGTGGAGAGCCATCTGCTCGGGTTTGACGGGAATCTCTATGGCCGCACGCTTGCGCTTGAGTTCTTTGATTTTCTGCGTCCGGAGCGGCGTTTTGCCGATCTCGACGAACTTGGCGCGCAGATCGCCCGCGACGGCGAGCGCGCCCGGCAGATCGTGGAGGCGCGCCGATGAATTTTGCCGATATCCGAAAGAAATTCTCCGGCGGGGATCGCGCCGCGAGTGCCGACCCCAGCCGCGCCTTCGGCTCGGAGGCGGAAATGATGCAGGCGCTGCGAAAGCAGGAATTCACCCCGCCGAAGCCCCGCCCCACGGCGGCGGAGGTCATGGGCAGCATCCGGCAGCGCTTTGCCCGCCCCGCGGAAGAGATGCCTGACCGCATCCCCCGCGACGAGGCCGCCGCGCGTACATACGCTCCCGAGGCCATGGCGCAGCCGGAATGGGAAAACCCGTTCACCGCGCCCGAAAAGCCGAAGAAACCGCCGCGGGATGTGCCGGTATACGAAACGGTCAGCGGCGATATGCCGTTTGAACGCCGCAGCGCTCCGGCGTATATACCGCAGAGCTACGCGCCGCAGCAGGGCTATGACCCCTACGGCGGCTATGCTGCGCCCTATCCCCCGGCCGGGTACGATCCTTACGCCGCCGCGCCCTATCCGCCGCAGGGCTATGCAGCGCCCGCCTACGGCGCGCCGTACTACGATCCTTACACTGCTCCGGCGTACGATCCGCGGTATAACGCCCCCTATCCCCCGAACGCATATTACGCGCCGCAGCCCGTCTATCCGCCCTACCCGCCGCAGGGCTCCGCCCCCGCGCCGGAGGCACCCTATGCCCCGCCGCAGCCGGAGATGCCGCGCGCCCCGCAGCCGGAATATGAGGCCGCTTTTTACGGAAGCGGCATTCCCGCGCCGGAGGGCTATCCCGCGCCGCCGTACGCCGCAGCGCCGCAGCGCCCCGCCGCGCCGGTGAAGCCGAAGCGCAAGCCGCTGGAGGGCGCCGATCTTCGGTATGTTCTCTGGTCCGGCTCAATCGTCTCCGGCGTGCTGCTCACGCTCGTGGCGTTCGTATATGCCTGCACGCTCTAAAGAATCCATAATATGAAATGCGCCCCACTCGGGGCGCATTTCGCATATTTGCTTAAATATTTCTTTTTCCTGTTAATGACTGGGTGTCGATCCATAGTATATGGGTGAAGGCGAAAGGAGGTGACAGCCCATGACCGACGAGGAGATCATCCGCCTGTTTTTTGAGCGCTCGGAGCAGGCGATCGCAGAGCTTTCCAAAGCGCACGGCAGCGCCGCGGCGCGCGTGGCCCGGAACATTCTCGGCAGCGAAAGGGACGCGGAGGAGTGCGTCAACGACACCTATCTCGCCGTATGGAACGCCATCCCGCCGCAGAAGCCCGATCCGCTGCGGACGTTCGTATGCAAGATCGCGCGCAATCTTGCCGCGACGAAGTACCACGCCAACACCGCGAAAAAGCGAAACAGCCGCTACGACGCCGCGCTCGATGAGCTGGAAGGCTGTCTCGCCGCCGGCGGCAGCGTGGAGGAGGCGTACGACGCAAAGGAGCTCTCCGAGGCGATCAACGCCTTTCTCTCGTCGCTGAGCTATACCGACCGGTTCCTTTTCGTGCGCCGGTACTGGTACTCCGATTCGATGCAGGATATCGCCGCCATGACCGGCTCCACCGCCAACAGCGTGGCTGTCCGCCTTTACCGCCTACGGGAAAAACTCCGACACTACCTTATCAGGGAGGGATTGCTTGTATGAAACGGGAAACCATCACTCAGGCGCTGGGCGGTCTGGACGACCGGTTTGTCAGTGAAGCCGCGGTCTATGCTCCCGGGACGATGCAGGAAGGCCCGGAAAGGATCGTACGCATGAAAAAGAAACGTTTTCTCAGCATCGTGCTCGCCGCGGCGCTGATCCTTGCGCTGGGGATCACGGCTTACGCGGCATGGAGCACGCACGCCGCCCGGCAGGAGGAGATCAAGGCCGATCTGAAGATCGAAGAAAACAACGTGAGCAGCTATGCCGAATACCCCGTCCCGGAGGCGGCCAACAGCACGGTCTCCGACGTTCCGGAAGAGGAAGGGTCGGAAAGTGAGCTTGTCCTGCTCTCCGCCGTAAACGCCGGAGAATTTCAGCGCGTCTATGTGAATATCTCGCCGGTAAGCGAGAAATGCATCGCCGATTACCCCGGATATCCGGGAGCGCTGAACTTTTCCTGGAGCATCGACGGCACCGATCTCGGCGGCTATGCCTCGCCCCGCACCCCGTCCGGCATCACGCTGCACGGACAGGAAGCGATCCGCGACGCCGTGCTGCAATACGCCTACGACAGAGAGACGCAGACGCTGACGCTTGAGTGCATCGTGGAGAACATGTTCCTTGAAAAGGCCGCGGCGGCGCTCGGCACGGGCAGCTTCCCGCTTCTCGTGCATATGTCCGACAAGGATATCGAGATGCAGACCTTCGGGCCGGTGTCCTTTACGCCGGTGGACGAGCAGACCCGGTATTTTGACTTTGGACACGCCGTCTACACCGACGCGGCGTCGGGCAAGTCGATCGAGATTTCCGGGCTCGAGCTGACGCCGTTCGGCGCGGTGTGGAAGGTGCGCTACGAGGGAGCCGAGGCCATCCATTCGCCGAACGGCGATCCGGCGGACGCGGAAGTCTGGTCCATGCTGGAGGACAAGGTATGCATCGAATCGCAGCTCTTCTTCTCCGACGGCTCGGCCTTCTCCACCGGCGGCGCGCTGACCGCCCCGTATACGAACGGCGCAGTGGAGCTCCATTGCGAATGGGGAACCGCCATCGATATCAACGATATCCAGAAGATCGTTCTGGGGGATCTAGTCCTTTGGAAAAACGACCCTTAACGAGAAATTTCAAGCCATTGCAGGCAAAGAGCCGGTATCCCCTTTTCCGGGATACCGGCTCTTTGCGTCCGCATCTGTGATTTTATGTTTATGTTACGGTAAAGGACGCGTCCTTCAGCACAAGATATTGAAAGCCGTTCTCTTCCTGCATCAAGGCAAGCTCACCCCTCACGCTGATATCCGTCCCCGGCTCGGGAAAATCGTCCGGATAGGCAAGCGCGTCGGCCGGAAGAAATTCCAGCCCCTGCGCGCAGCATCCGGCGGCATCGGCAATGTAGCAGGCATAATAGCTTTTCCCGCTCTTCTCATCCACATAAGCGGAAAACTGCCCTTTGACGCGGATCGTCCGGCCAAGATAGTCGTCCGGCTGCATCATCATGTTGTAGATCATCGTATAGAGCATGGTGCCGCTCATGCCTGTCAGATCCAGTTCGCCGGTTTCGGTCTCCGAAAGCGGCTGCGGTGTAGGCTCCGCCGTTGGGAGAGGCGTCGGCTCTCTTGTCGGCAGCGGCGTTTCCGCCGGGAGCGCAGGCGGCGTCTGCTCCGATGCAGACACAGCCGCCGCGCCGCAGGCCGCAAGAGAGCAGAGCGTTATGACGATCAGCAATACGCAGAGTCGTTTTTTCATTTTCTCACACCTCCAACGACCGTGCCTACCAGCCAGGACAGAGCGAAAGCAATGATCTGAACCGCGACAATGGTCGAACCTACCGGCGTACCGGCAAGGATCGATACCAAAATACCTGTCAGCGAACACACGACCGACAGGATCGCCGCGCAGATCGTCACACCGCGGAAGCTCTTGAATACGCGCATAGCGGACAGCGCGGGAAAAATCACCAGTGCGGAGATCAGCAATGAGCCGACAAGATTCATCGCAAGCACAATGATGACAGCCGTAACAACAGCGATCAGCAGATTGTAAAGTCCTGCTTTCGTGCCGGTCGCTCTGGCGAAGTTCTCATCAAAGGTCACAGCAAAGATCTTGTTATAAAACAGGATAAACACTGCCGTCACCGATATCGACATCCCTGCGCAAAGCCGCACCTCCGTCAGCGACAGAGTGAGGATGGAGGTGGAGCCGAACAGCGTACTGCACACATCGCCCGAAAGGTTGGACGAGGTGGAAAAGATGTTCATCAGCAGATATCCGACAGCCAGCGCCCCTACCGAGATCATGGCGATGGCGGCGTCGCCCTTGATCTTCGTGTTCTGCCCGGTACGCAGAAGCAGCACGGCGCTGAGGACCGTAATGGCCATCACCAGCGGCATTTCGTTGGTGAGCTGCAGCACGGCGGCGATGGCCATTGCGCCGAACGCCACATGGGAAAGCCCGTCGCCGATGAAGGAAAAGCGCTTCAGCACCAGCGTCACGCCCAGCAGCGACGAGCACAGGGCGATCAGCACGCCGACAACAAATGCATACCGGACAAACGGGTACGCCCAATAGCTGGCCAGTTTTTCCATAATAGCGGTCATTGTGTGCCACCGCCTTTCTCCGCGGCAAACAGCCGTCCCTGCGGGCTTTGGAGATACTCCGCCTTTGTTCCGAAGAAAACGGCGTCGCCGATATGCAGAATGTGGCTGGCGTATTTGACTGCTGCGGCAATGTCGTGGGAGATCATAATCACGGTGATGCCGTCCTCCCGGTTGAGCTTTTCGATAAGCGCATACATCTCCGCCGTGACCTTGGGATCAAGCCCGGAGACCGGCTCGTCCAGAAGCAGCATTTTCCGTGTGGCGCACAGCGCACGGGCAAGCAGCACCCGCTGCTGCTGCCCACCGGAAAGCTCCCGATAGCATCGCTTTGCAAGCTGCGCGATCTGCATTTTTTCCATCGCATCCGCCGCAAGCTGCTTTTCTTCTTTGTTGTAAAAGGGACGGCTGCCGCAGCGTCCCTGACACCCGGAGAGAACGATCTCTCTCACGGATGCAGGGAAGTCTTTTTGCACCTGCGTTTGCTGCGGCAGATAACCGATCTCATTTTTTCTCAGCCCGTCGAGCGTCAAAATCCTGCCGCGGACAGGCTGCTGCAAGCCGAGGATCGTTTTCATAAGTGTGCTCTTGCCGGAGCCGTTTTCTCCTACGATACAGAGGTAATCGCCGGAAAAGACCGCAAAACTGAGGTCTTGCAGAACAGCCTTCCCGTCGTAGCCGACGCAGAGATCTTGACAAATGAGCTGAGCCATTATCCTGCCTCCTCAACCCAGTGCTTCCTTCAGCACGGAAAGGTTCCGCTCCATAACGGAGAGATAGGTCGTGCCGTTTGCCGCATCTTTGGAAGTGGTGGACTGCATGGAATCCATCATCAGCACCTTTTGATTTTTCGCAGCCGTGTTCCGGACAATGGTTTCGGCAATCTTGTGCTGTACGCCCTCAATGGTCAGCACGCAGGGCAGGTTCAGCTCGTCCACCTTCCCAGCAAGGAACGAAATGGTCTCAAAGCTGGCTTCACTCTCGGCGGAGCAGCCCGCAAAGGCGGCATAGTAGCGCAAGCCGTAATCCTCCGCCAGATAGCGGAACGGGAAACGGTCGCCGAACAGGACGGTCTTACAGGCCGCAGCATCCACGGCAGCCTGATAGTCCGCATCAAGAGCGGACAGCTTTTTGATATAAGCGGAAGCATTCGCAGCATAGGTATCCTTATTGTCGGGGTCGATCTGCTGCAGCACGGAGGAAATTGCGCTGCAAAGCGTTTGGGCGTTTTTCAGAGAGAGCCAGACATGCTCGTCGTACTCCGCTTCTTCCTCGTGGTCGTGTTCTTTTGCATCGTCATGCTCATCGGCATCTTCGTGGTCATGGTCGTGGTCGTGTTCCTCTTCCTGCATACCCTCGACCACTTCTTCGGTTTTAACGCTGTCGCCAAGAGCTTCCAGCAGGTTGATGACCTTCATGTTCTCGTTGGCGGCATTTTTCAGAGCATCGTCCACCCAGTCATCCGACTCACCGCCAACATAGATGAACAGGTCGCACTCGGAGATTTTGACGATATCATCCGCGGTGGGCTGATAGCTGTGCAGATCAGCGCCATTATCCAGCAGCATGGTCACTTCGGCGTTATCCGCCTTGTCACCGAGAATTTCTCTGACCCAATCGTATTCGGGGAAAATCGTGGTGACGACGCGCAGTCTCGTTTCATCCGAAGCCGTCTGCTCATTCTGCTTGCCGCAGCCTGCCAGCAGACCAACGGTCATTATCAACGCAAGGCACAGGGGAATTATTCTTTTCATGGGTAAATAGACCTCCAGATCATAATAAGAACGTAAAAATGGGCGCAAAAATACAAGGGCAACGGCAGCGCCGCAAAAGCCTATCGAAAACAGATAGACTCCACCCTTGTAAAAATTCTTATATTTTAATCCGAAAGTTTTACCTTGAGCGATACCAGCGTAAAGGTGCGGGCAGCCTCTGTGCAGGAGGAAAGGATCCGGCACAGAATATATCGGATCGCCGCTGCGGCAGCTGCGGCGGAGCCGGCAAGTCCAATGCTCTTAAGCAGGTTTTCGCAGACATGGATCTGATGGCAGATGGCGCAGTCTGCGCCGGTACAGTCATGGCCGGCTTCCGCTGCGATATAGGCAACCGAGGACAGCATAACAAACGCCAGCACTACGGCCAGCAAGCCCGTCATAAAACGAAATTTCTTTGTCATGGTCTGCCCTCCTTTGCGATTTTATAATTTTTTATACCTTCTCCTTACCGTTTTGTCAAGGCATTACTTCATCGAGAGCGCGAGCAGGCGCGCCGCGGCGCTCTCCTCGGCGCGGCACTCCGCGGCAAAGCGGCGCGCCGTTTCCGGCGCGAGCGGCAGGGCGTTTTCCTTCGCGCCCTCATAGAGCCGCACCCGCGCGCGAGCCAAAAGCGCGATCTGCCGCAGCGCTGATAGAACGCCCGGCGCGGTGCCGGAGCGAAGCTGCGGCGCTCGCTCCCCTTCGCGGAGGAAAAACTCGGCGTGCAGCGCCCGCCGCCGCGTCTCACAGCGGCGCAGCGCTTCGCCGAAAGCATTCTGACACGCGCAGCTCGTGCGCATAAGATAGCGCAGCCGTGCCGCGGCCTCTGCCTCAAGACGAATGCTTTCTCGCAGCGCGTCCGGTGGTTTTTTCTCCTCTGCCGGCGCAGCGGGCCCATATACGCGCTCCAATACGCGCTTCATGCGCTCGGTATCCATACGACCGCCTCCCCGGTACAGTCTATTCCGCCGCCGCGCTTCGGTTCCCGTCTTGCAATCCGCGCCAAACTATGCCATAATAAGAAATAAAGTTATGTGTGGGAGGATGTGCTCATGCCGAGATTCTTTCTCTCCGGCGGAAGCTCGATCGCCGGGGGCACGGCGTTTATTCTGGGAGAGGACGCCGCGCACGCCAAGGTACTGCGCCTTCGCATCGGCGACACGATGATCGTGTGCGACGGCGGCAAGGACCACCACTGCACCGTTACGAAGATCACGCCCAACGAGGTCGAGGCCGAGATCTTTGAGGTCGTCCCCTGTCAGGGCGAGCCGAGCGTGCACACCGTCATTCTCGCGGGCCTTCCCAAGGGCAGCGACAAGACCGACTACATTCTCCAGAAATGCACCGAGGCGGGCGCATCGGAGATCTATTTCTTTGCTTCCAGCCGGTGCGTGGCGCGCATCCAGGGCGATGCGGACAAAAAGATCGCCCGCTGGCAGCGCATCGCCGAGGAAGCCGCCAAGCAGTCCGGCCGCGGCGTGATCCCCACCGTCGGATTCCTGCCCGATCTTGCGGAGGCCTTCAACAAGGCGAATGCCACCGCGCTGCCCCTCTTTATGTACGAAACCGGCAAGCGCGAAACGCTGCGCGAGGCCGTGGAGAGTGCCGGAAATATCGCCTCCGCCGCCATTCTCACCGGTCCGGAGGGCGGCTTTGAGCCGTTTGAGGCGGAGCTTGCCCGCATTATGAAGCTGCACATCTGCTCGATGGGCCCGCGCATCTTCCGCTGCGAGACCGCGCCGGTCGCCGCGCTCTCGGCGCTTATGTACGCCACCGGCAATATGTAAAAAACTCCTTTCTTTTTTCTGTATATTTCATCGAATCGTCCGCGAAAAAGCATTGCTTTTTCGCGGGCGTTCTGTTACAATACGTTCCATCAAGAACATTTGTTGTTAACTCAAGGACATTTGACCAACCAGAGAAAGAAGGCGATGCCGTGAAAGTTGCGGTTTTGGGATACGGTACGGTCGGCGCGGGCGTTTATTCGATGCTGTCAGACGCCCCCGGCATGGAGGCAGGGCCGGTGCTCGTGCGCCCCGGAAAGGCGGTCGAGAGCTTCATGGTGAGCGACGCCGCGCTCATTTTCGGCGATCCGACGGTCGACGCCGTAGTGGAAACGCTTGGCGGGCTCGACCCGGCATATTCCTATGGTATGCGCGCGCTCGAGGCCGGGAAGCACTTCATCACCGCAAACAAGGCGATGGTCGCGGCGCACGGTCTGGAGCTTGCGGCGCTCGCGCGGGAAAAGGGCGCGGCGTTTCTCTTCAGCGCGGCGTGCGGCGGCGGCGTGCCGTTTCTCCACAATCTCGCGCTCTCGGCAGAGACCGACCGCATTGACGCCGTTTCCGGCATTTTGAACGGCACAACGAACTACATGCTCGACGCCATGCAGCGCCGCAGTCTTTCCTACGGCGACGCGCTCCGGGAAGCGCAGTCTCTCGGCTATGCCGAGTCCGACCCGACGGCGGACGTCTCCGGGCTGGACGCGCTGCGGAAAATGCAGCTCGCGTGCGCGGTCGCCTTCGGGGTGCTGCCGCAAAGCGGCATGCTCTGCGAGGGCATGGAGCACTTCACCGCCGCGGACGTGGAGGATATCCAAAGCCGCGGTCTCGTCTGCCGTCTTATGGCGCGCGGTAGCCGCGCCGGGGAGAGCGTTTCGGCATATGTGGAGCCGGTGCTCTTCCCCCGTGCCGCGCCGGAGAGCTCGGTTTTCACGAATAACAACATGGCAAGCTATACCGGCAAGCGCTGTGGCTCCATTGTGCTGATGGGGCAGGGCGCAGGCCGCTTCCCCACCGCTTCGGCGGTGCTGCGCGATCTTTCTGCGGCGCAGCAGGGCGCGCGCTCCATGTTCCCGGAAAACTGCCGCGCCGCGGAAGCCGATAACCGCGAAACGGTGCATTCCTACTACATTCGCACCGGCGGCTTTGCCGCGGTTCGGCTTCCGCTCCGGTCGGTGCTCGCGCAGGGCGAAGTTGTCCGCGCCGTGACCGAACCGATGAGCGCGGAGAAAATGCACGCGCTCGCGCAGAACATCCGCAAGGACGGAAACGATCTGTTCTTCGCGGCGCTGGAGGAAGAACTATGCTGAAAGTATGCAAATTCGGCGGCTCGTCCGTCGCAGGGGCGGAGCAGTTCCGCAAGGTGCGCGACATTGTCCTTTCGGACGATTCGCGCCGCGTCGTCGTCATCTCGGCCGCCGGAAAGCGCACGAGCGACGATCACAAGCTCACCGACCTTCTCTATCTCTGCCACGCGCATTTGACCTACGGCGTTTCGTGCGCCGACATTCTCGCCGCGATCCGTTCCCGCTTTGTTTCCATCCGCGACGAACTGGGTCTTTCCTACCGCGTAGAGGACGAATTCGACGCTTACGCCGCGACGCTCTCGCGTGACACGAGCGTGGACGAGCTCGTCTCCCGCGGCGAATACTTCACCGCGCGGCTCATGGCCGAAACGCTCGGCTACGCCTTCGTGGACACCGCCGACTGCGTGTTCTTCGGCTTTGACGGCCAGTTTGACCGCGCCCGCACCGACGCCGCCATCGCCGACGCGCTCGAAAAGAACGGGAAGATCGTCCTCCCCGGCTTCTACGGCCGCGTGCCGACCGGGAAGATCAAGGTCATGACGCGCGGCGGCAGCGACATCACCGGCGCGCTCGCCGCAGCCGCGGTGAACGCGGACGTATACGAAAACTGGACGGACGTTTCCGGCATATTGATGGCCGATCCGCGCATTGTGGAGAATCCCCGGCCCATTCCCCGCATCACCTACGCCGAGCTGCGCGAGATGGCGTTCATGGGCGCTTCGGTGCTGCACGAGGAATCCATTCTGCCGGTCAAGGAAAAAGGCATCTCGCTCAACATCCGCAACACGAACCGGCCGGACGAGCCCGGCACGTTCATCGTGGAGCACATCGAAAGCGAAAGCGAGCTTGAGCGCCCGATCACCGGCATTGCCGGGCGGCGCAACTTCACGATCCTCACGGTGCTCAAGCGCAACATGAACGCCTCCACGACGCTCTGCAACGCGCTGGAGATCCTCGACCGCTACCACGCAAGCGTGGAGCACATCACGCTCGGGCTGGACAGCTTCGCGCTCGTCGTTTCGTCCGCTGCGCTGGAAAATACGCTCTATGATGTCATCGCCGACATTCAGAAGACCTGCCGCCCGGACGATGTGCGCGTGCAGGACGGCATCGCGCTCGTCGCCGCCGTGGGCCGCAAAATGCCCGCCCGCCCCGGCACGTCCGGCAAGCTCTTCCAGGCGCTCGGCGAGCACGGGCTGAACATCCGCACCATCGCCCAGGGCGCGGACGAGCTTTCGATCATCGTGGGTGTGGAAAACTGTGATTTTGAAAAGGCGATCCGCGTATTGTATGACGGGTTCACCGGCTGACAGAAAGGAGATCCTCTTATGAAAAACTGCAATATCGCCATTCTCGGCGCGACCGGCGCGGTCGGCCGCGAGATGCTCAACGTACTGGAAGAATACGATATTCCCGTTTCGCGTCTCAAGCTCCTCTCGAGCGCGCGCAGCGCGGGGAGCAAAATTCCCTTCCGCGGGGAGGACCTCACCGTGGAAGAAGCGACGGACGCCTCGTTCGATGGCATGGACTTTGTCCTCGGCGCGGTAAAGAGCGGCATGTCCCGCGCGTTTGCCCCGGCCATCGTGAAAAGCGGCGCGGTATACATCGACAACAGCTCCGCCTTCCGCATGGATCCGGCTATCCCGCTCGTCGTGCCGGAGATCAACGGCGAGGACGCGAAGAGCAATTCCGGCATCATTGCCAATCCCAACTGCTCCACGATCATCACCGCGATGGCCGTCGGCGCGCTCAACCGCCTCTCGCCGATCGAGAGCATGGTCGCGTGCACCTATCAGGCCGTATCCGGCGCCGGGCAGGGTGGGCTCGAGGAGCTGGAACACCAGATGGACGCGCTCGCCCGCGGCGAAAAGTGCGAGGCGAAGGTATTCCCCACGCAGATCGCGCTCAATGTCATCCCGTTCATCGGCAGCATGCTCGATAATCTCTATACCGACGAAGAAATGAAAATGCAGAACGAGGGGCGCAAGATCCTGCATCTCCCCGGGCTGCGTGTTACCTGCACCTGCGTGCGCGTTCCCGTTATGCGCTCGCACTCCATCGCCGTCACGGTGCGGACAAAGGAGAAGATCACCGTTGCCGAGGCCAACGAAGCCATCCGTGCCTTCCCCGGCTGCCGTCTGATCGAGGACTACGAGGGCCGGTGCTACCCCACCCCGCTCGATACAAGCGGGCAGGACCTCGTCTGGGTCGGCCGCGTGCGCGAGGATCTCACGCAGGAAAACGCTCTCACGCTCTGGTGCTGCGGCGATCAGATCCGCAAGGGCGCGGCGAGCAACGCCGTGCAGATTCTGAAATACCTTCTGTAATTCTTTCATTTATATGCAACCATCCGGCAGTCTTCCCTTGGGAAGGCTGCCGGATATTTTTTCGCTTGTTGCATGCAAATATGCACAAAGTGTTTGGATAATATTCCGTATTCGCCGTATATTATTTATAATAAAGCAAATATTACGAATTTTTTCTCATTCTTGTGTTGACTCGCGTGGATAAGTATGCTAATATTCGCACCATCTTAAATAAAAATCCATCTCGCATCGGAGGCATACATCCATGAAAAAGAAACCATTTGTCAAAGTCCTTTCTCTCGCTCTCGCCGCTATTACGCTTTTCGTGCTCTGCGCCTGCAGCGCGGCGGAGACTCCCGCCGCAGGGCCGGGATCGGACGCAGCCCCAACCGAAGCGAACGCCGCATCCAACGGCGTTCTTGACGAGATCAAGGCCTCCGGCGAGCTGCATATCACCCTGTCCCCCGATTTTGCCCCAATGGAGTTTATCGATTCCTCCAAGGACGGGCAGGAGCAGTATGTAGGGCTGGACGTTTTCCTTGCCAAGTACATCGCCGACTATAGTGGCGTAAAGCTTGTCATTGAGCCGATGAGCTTTGATGCCTGCCAGACCGCCGTGTATACCGCTTCTGTTCCGATGTCCGTTTCCGGCTACGTCTGGACCGAGGAGCGAGCCGAAAGCTATGAGATCTCCGATTATTACTATGATGGCGATAACAAAATTGAGCCGGTCATTCTGATCCGTACCGCCGACGCGGAAAAGTACACGTCCTCTGAAGATTTTAACGGTGTTGACATCGGCGCACAGAACGCCTCTCTGCAGATGCAGCTTGTCACTTCTCAGCTTCCCGACGCCAATCCCGTGGCCGTCGGTGATGTCGGGACCGGCGTTCTCGAGCTGCAGAACGGCAGCATTGAAGCTCTCGCCGTGGCCAAGGGCAACGCCGAGATCATCATGGACGCCAACCCGGATTTGGTGCTTTGTCCGTGGGAATTCACCATCACGGAGGAGACGGAAGCCTTTGTCATTCTCATCACCAAGGGCGAGACCGCGCTGCTGAACGTTGTCAACGAAGCGCTGGCAAAAGCCTACAGCGAAGGAATGTACGGCGCATGGCACGATGAAGCTGTTGCGCTTGCCAAGGTCGTGAACGGTACAGAAGAATAAAGATAAATATGTTTAGCAAAAAGTGAAAATTGAGGAAAAGAAAATGAAAAAGCATTCAAAGGTTCTCTCGCTTGCTCTCGCATTTGTCATGCTCTTCGCGCTCTGCGCCTGCGGCGCGGCGGAGACTCCCGCCGCGGAGCCCACGGCAACCCCTGCCGCCGACGCTCCCGCATCCGAAGCCCCCGCCGAGACCGAAGCTCCCGCCGAATCGCAGGGCGTGCTCGATCAGATCAAGGCCGACGGTGTTCTCTACGTCACCCTCTCCCCCGACTTTGCCCCGATGGAGTTTGTCGATTCCTCCAAGGACGGGCAGGAGCAGTACGTCGGCTTTGACGTGACGCTCGCCAAGTACATCGCCGACTACATCGGCGTGGATCTTGTCATTGAGCCGATGAGCTTTGACGCCTGCCAGACTGCCGTTTACACCGGCTCCGTGCCGATGTCCATTTCCGGCTACTCCTGGACGGAGGAGCGCGGCGAGAACTACGAGATCTCCGATTACTACTACGCCGGCGATAACGAGACCGAGCAGGTCATCCTCATCAAAAAGACCGACGCCGACAAGTACGCCTCCGCCGAGGACTTCTCCGGCGTGGATGTCGGCGCGCAGAACGCCTCGCTCCAGATGAATCTCCTCACCTCCCAGCTGCCCGACGCGAACCCCATCACCATCGGCGATCTCGGCGTGGGCGTGCTGGAGCTGCAGAACGGCAGCATCGAGGCGCTGGCCGTTGCGAAGGGCAACGCCGAAATGATCCTTGATTCCAACCCCGATCTTATGATCTGCCCCTGGGAATTTGAAGTTGCCGCCGAGTATGAGGCGAACGTCATTCTCATCACCAAGGGCGAGACCGCGCTGCTGAACGTTGTCAACGAAGCTCTCGCCAAGGCCTATGCCGACGGACTGTACGGCACATGGTACGAAGACGCCGTCGCGCTTGCCAAGTCGGAGAACGCCGCCGAAGTAAGCGTCGAAGACTGATTGCAAATAACAAGCCGCCCGCCGTGGGGGATCTCTCCGGCGGGCGAAGGGGAAGGATCCGTCCATGAGTTTCATAAAGTTTGAAAACATCGTCAAGCTGTTCACCAAATACTGGGAAAAGTTTCTGGTGACCGGCGTATCGTATACGCTGCTGCTCGCCGCGATCACGGTGGCGTTCGGCGCAGTGATCGCCTGCCTGCTCGCGGGAATGAAGCTTTCCAAGATCGCGCCGCTGCGCTGGCTTTCCACAGCTTACATCGAGATCATCCGCGGCACGCCGATGCTTCTGCAGCTCTATTTCTTTTACTTTGCCCTGCCCGCGCTCATTCCGGCGCTCAATAAGCAGAAATTTCTCTGCATCGCCATCGCGCTCGTCTGCAACAGCGCCGCCTACGTCTCCGAGGTCATCCGCTCGGGCATTCAGTCGGTAGACGCCGGGCAGAGCGAGGCGGCCATGAGTCTCGGCATGAATTCGTTCCAGCGCACCTGGTACATTCTCGTGCCGCAGGCGCTCAAAACGATCCTTCCCGCGCTCGGCAACGAGTTTATCATGATCGTGAAGGACACCTCGCTCGCGTCCACGTTCTTTATCGGCGATCTCATGACGCAGTATCTCATCGTGCGCGGCGCAAGCTATCTGCCTCTGGAGCCGCTCGTGATCGTCGGCGTCATTTATTTTATTCTGACGTTCCTGCTCAGCAAACTGTTCGGATTCTTTGAAAGGAGGATGAGCCGTGCAGACCGGTGAAACGCTCATTGAGGTCAAAGACCTCTGCAAACACTTCCGCGACGGCACGGTCAAAGCGCTCGACGGTGTGAGTCTCACGATCCGCAAGGGCGACGTGATCGTCATCATCGGGCCCTCCGGCAGCGGCAAGTCTACGTTCCTGCGCTCGCTCAATCTGCTCGAAGCGCCGACCTCCGGCAGCGTGATCGTCGAAGGAACGGATATCACGAAGAAGAAAAACGCGCAGGGAAAGAAGATCGATCTCGACGCTCACCGCCGGAAGATGGGCATGGTGTTCCAGCACTTCAATCTTTTCCCGCACAAAACGGTGCTCGAAAATCTGACCATCTCCCCCATTCTTGTAAAAAAAGCGGACAAGGCCGCGGCAAAGGCGAAGGCCGTGGAGCTTTTGGAGCGCGTCGGGCTTGCCGACCGCGCCGACGCTTACCCCTCGCAGCTCTCCGGCGGGCAGAAGCAGCGCGTCGCCATCGTGCGCGCGCTCGCCATGGAGCCGGACGTGATGCTCTTTGACGAACCGACGAGCGCGCTTGACCCCGAAATGGTCGGTGAGGTGCTCGACGTTATGAAGCAGCTCGCCCGCGACGGCATGACGATGGTCGTCGTAACACACGAAATGGGCTTTGCCCGCGAGGTCGGCAACCGCGTCGTATTCATGGACGAGGGGCGCATCGTGGAGCAGGGTACGCCGGAAGACATCTTCCAGCACCCGCAAAGCGCCCGTTTACAGGATTTTCTTTCCAAGGTGTTGTGATATGAACGAAATCAAAAAAACCGCGCTGCACACGATCGACGCGCACGCAAATACTTTCACCGCGATCTCCGACGCGATCTGGGACGAGCCGGAGCTTTCGCTCAAGGAATTCAAGGCCGCCGCGCTCTATACGGACGCGCTGGAAAAGCTGGGCTTCACGGTGCAGAAGAACCTCTGCGGCATTGAAACGGCGTTTTCCGGCTCCTACGGCTCCGGCCATCCGGTGATCGGCATCCTCGGCGAGTTTGACGCGCTCTCCGGCCTCTCGCAGCAAAGCGGCGTTGCCGAAGCGCAGAGCGTAACCCCCGGCGGAAACGGCCACGGCTGCGGCCACAATCTGCTCGGCGCCGGTTCGCTCGCCGCCGCCGCGGCGGTAAAGGAGTATCTCGCCGCGAGCGGAAAGCCCGGCACCGTCGTTTTCTTCGGCTGCCCCGGCGAGGAGGGCGGCGCGGCCAAGGCGTATATGGCGCGCGAGGGGCTCTGGTACGGGCTCGACGCCGCGCTCACCTGGCACCCGTCCGACACAAACGAGGTATCCACCGGCACGAACAACTCGTGCATTCAGGTGCTCTATAAATTTCACGGCGTTGCCGCGCACGCCGCCGGAGACCCGCACAACGGGCGCAGCGCGCTCGACGCCGTGGAGCTTATGAACATCGGCGTGCAGTTTCTGCGCGAGCACATGACCGACGACTGCCGCATCCACTATGCCATCACGGACGCGGGCGGCGTGTCGCCGAACGTTGTGCAGGCGAACGCCTCGGTGCTCTACATGGTCCGCGCCAACAAGGTCGCCGATTCCGTAAAGCTCCAAAAGCGCGTGGACGCCATCGCCGAGGGCGCGGCGCTTATGACCGGGACAAGCTACGAGCGCGTATTCATTGACGGCACGGCGGAAACGCTGCCGAACTTCACGCTTGAAGCGCTGCTGCACGCCTCATTCGCCGAAACCGGCGTGCCGCAGTATACGGCGGAGGAGCTTGCCTTTGCCTCGGCGCTCTGCCGGACGTTTCCGCCGCAGACGCGCGCTCCCGGCATCGGCGCAAAGTTTGACAGCGAAATCGCCAAAAAATCCCGTGCGCTTTCAGGGAATATGACCAAGCCCATGAACGACTTCCTCCTCCCTCTCTACTCCGGCGAGGGCTTTCTCCCCGGCAGTACGGACGTCGGCGACGTGAGCTGGCAAACGCCGACGGCGCAGGCGCTTATCGCCGCTTGGCCGGCGGGCGTGCCGGGCCATTCGTGGCAGGTCGTTGCCTGCGGGAAAACATCCCTTGCACACAAGGCGATCCTCTGTGCCGGAAAAACTCTGGCAACCGCCGCCATCGCGCTCATCGACGATCCCGCGCTGCTGCAAAAGGCCCGCGTGGAATACGCCGGGCGAGCCGGATCCGGCTACGTCTGCCCCATCGAGCCGGACGCCGTGCCGATCGCGATCTGATATCCCAAAGCATTTTCCGACAAATGTCCGCCGGTTCTCTGTCCGCCGGACATTTGTTTTTATTCATTGTCAAAATCCACAGTATATTCATTTTTATTCGTATTTCCCCGTTCACGATTCATAAATTTCATAAATCGATGAATTTTATTCGTGAACAGACTTGACTTTGCGAGCGGACGGTGTTAATATCCGTCCATACTAAATAATAATTCATTTGGAGGAAGAAACAATGAATACCGTTCCCAAGTACATGTCCACCGCCGTCACCGTCATTCAGTGCGCAACGATCGTTGCCCTGATCGCGATCTTCGCCCCGCTGTTCATGTAAAAACCACAACTCCCGGATCTTCCGGCGAAAGACGAAACCCCCGGCGCAGCCTATGCGCCGGGGGTTTCGTCTCAGGAAGGAAAAAAGCTGTACGAACTTTCGTTCGCACAGCTTTTTCTTCAGGCTGTCAAATATGCCTCGCAGAGTTTGCGCCCGCAGGCGCAAATAAAGTTTTAATCATTTTCTCCGGCGACATGTGCGTCGGAGAAAATACTTTACGGCTCGCAAACGTGCGAGTTGTGCGCCTTTGGCGCACAGCGAGTGCGCTGCGGCGAGCCGCAGCCCCCTTCAAACGAGAGCCCAACGAAGTGGGTCTCGTTTGAGCGGTTTACCGGCAGACGAGCTCGTCGTTTTCGACGTCCACCGTGAGCGTGCTGCCCGCGGCGATATCGCCGGAGAGGATGGCTCTCGCCAGCAACGTTTCCACGCTGCTCTGGAGATACCGGCGCAGCGGACGCGCGCCGTAGAGCGGATCGTAGCCGCGCTCGATGATAAGCTCCTTCGCCTTGTCGGTGATGCAGAGCTTGAGCGAGCGGTCGGCCAGGCGCTTCTTGAGCCCTTCGACCATGATATCGATGATACCGGTGAGGTTGTCCTTCGTGAGCGGCTTGAAGAGGATCGTCTCATCGAGACGGTTCAAAAACTCCGGCCGGAACGCGCGGTGCAGCTCACCCATGACGGCTTCCTTCGCGGAATCGGTGATGTTGCCCTCCATATCGATGCCTTCGAGCAGGTACTGGCTGCCGAGGTTCGAGGTGAGGATTATGATCGTGTTTTTGAAGTCTACGGTGCGGCCCTGCGAATCGGTGATGCGGCCGTCGTCGAGAATTTGCAGCAGGATGTTGAACACATCCGGGTGCGCCTTTTCGATCTCGTCGAACAGCACAACGCTGTAGGGTTTGCGCCGCACGGCCTCGGTGAGCTGGCCGCCCTCGTCGTAGCCGACGTATCCCGGAGGCGCGCCGATCAGACGCGAGACGGAGAACTTCTCCATATACTCGGTCATATCGATGCGCACGATGTTGTGCTCGTCGTCAAAGAGGCATTCGGCAAGGGACTTCGCAAGCTCGGTCTTGCCGACACCCGTGGGGCCGAGGAACAGGAAGCTGCCGATCGGGCGGTTCGGGTCGGCGATGCCGGCGCGGGAGCGGAGAATGGCCTCCGTGACCTTCTGCACAGCCTCGTCCTGACCGACAACACGGCGGTGGAGATAATCGTCCAGATGCAGGAGCTTTTCGCGCTCGCCCTCGACGAGGCGCGCCACGGGGATACCCGTCCAGCGCGCGACGATGGCGGCGATCTCCTCCTCGGTAACGGTGTCGTGCACCATGGAGTTCTGCTTCTTCTCCTCCGAGGCTTTCACGGCCTCGGCGAGCTTTTTCTCCAGCGCGGGCAGCTCGGAGTATTTGAGCCGGGCCGCCGTTTCATACTCGTAGCGCAGCTGCGCGTTTTCGATGTCCGCGTGGAGCTTTTCGATCTCGCCCTTGAGCTTTTTGACCTCGTCCACGCTGTTCTTTTCGCTTTCCCAGCGCGCTTTCATCTCATTGAACTTGTCCTTGAGATTGGCGAGCTCTTCGCGCAGCTTGGCGAGACGATCCTGGCTGAGCTGGTCGTCCTCCTTCTTGAGCGCCATTTCCTCGATTTCGAGCTGCATGATCTTGCGGCGGATGCCGTCGAGCTCCTCAGGCATGGAATCGATCTCCGTGCGGATCTGGGCGCACGCCTCATCCACAAGGTCAATGGCCTTATCGGGGAGAAAACGGTCGGTGATGTAGCGGTTGGAGAGCGTCGCGGCAGCGACAAGCGCGTTATCGTGGATACGCACGCCGTGATAGACCTCGTAGCGCTCCTTCAGACCGCGGAGAATGGAGATCGTGTCCTCGACCGTCGGCTCATCCACCTGCACGGGCTGGAAGCGGCGCTCGAGCGCGGCGTCCTTTTCGATATACTTGCGGTACTCATCGAGCGTCGTGGCGCCGATGCAGTGCAGCTCGCCGCGGGCGAGCATCGGCTTTAAGAGGTTGCCGGCGTCCATGCTGCCCTCGGTCTTGCCCGCGCCGACGATGGTGTGCAGCTCATCGATGAAGAGGATGATGCCGCCCTCGCTCTTGCGGACTTCCTCGAGCACGGCTTTGAGCCGTTCCTCAAATTCGCCGCGGTACTTGGCGCCCGCGATCAGCGCGCCCATGTCGAGCGAGAAAATGGTCTTGTCCTTGAGTCCTTCGGGCACGTCGCCGCGCACGATGCGCTGCGCCAGCCCCTCGGCGATGGCGGTTTTGCCGACGCCCGGCTCGCCGATGAGCACGGGGTTGTTCTTCGTTTTACGCGAGAGAATGCGGATGACGTTCCGGATCTCGTTATCACGGCCGATCACGGGGTCGAGCTCGTTTTCGCGGGCGCGCTTGACGAGATCGGTGCCGTATTTGGCGAGAGCATCATAGGTGCTCTCCGGGTTATCGCCGGTCACGGGACCGGTCTTAACCTTGGAAAGCGCCTCGGTAAAGGCGGTCTTCGTGATGCCGTGGTCGGAGAAAATACGCTTGATCGCCGGCGTGGCGGCGGCGAAGATGCCGATCATCAGATGCTCGACGGAGATGTACTCGTCGCCCATCGATTTGGCGGCTTTCTCGGCGGCATTGATGGCGCGGTCGCACTCCGGGGAGAGATACACCTCGCTCACATTGCCGACCTTCGGCAGCGCGGCGATGGCGGTATCGAGCTCGGAGAGGACAGCGTTGCAGTCCACCTTCATTTTGCCGAGCAGGGACGGGATCAGCCCGCCGTCCTGATCGACGAGAGCATAGAGAAGATGCTCGGGGGTGATATAGTTGTTGCGGTTTTCCTCCGCCATGGATTTGGCGGTGCGGACCGCGTCCAGACTTTTCTGGGTGAATTTTTCAGCGTTCATGAAAATCCCTCCTTAATGAATTAAGAAAAGAAATGGTATACAGGATTAAATCAGCACGGCGGCACGGCGCATTTGCGTGAACCACTCGCGCTCGATAGCGCGCGCATCCAGCTCGCCGCTCACATAGCCCTTCATAAGCCGGTCAAAGAGCTGGATGTATTCGCTGATGGCCTGCGCCAGCTCGTCGGCGGTGCAGTCTTTGGTGGGCGGTGCGATGGAACGGACGAATTTGCCGTCGTACAGCGCATACTGCCGCTCCGTTCCGGCGGGCAGATGCGTATCTTCGATACGCTTCCAGAGCCGGAAAAACTCCGTCATCGCGCGGATGAGCGCTTCGGACTGCGTGCGGAAGATCACCGTCAGCTCGCCGATGGAGTTTTCGTCGCCGCCGTGCAGCTCCAGCTCGTACTTGACCGTCGGGCGGTATTTATACTGCAGAGAGCTTTTGAGCGACATCGTGCTGCTGTTCGGCGAGAAAAACGGCACAAGCTCACGCGAGGGGCTGATGAGCTGCTCGAGCGCGGAGAAAATGTCGTTGATGCGGCGCTCCGGCGTCGTATAGTTCACATATTCGGCGAGGATCTGATTGATGAGATTCGACCGGCTCGTCCCCAGCCGGTGCGCGAGCGCGTCCACCTCGCGGACGACCTCCTCGTTGAGCATCAGACTGTACAATGTCTTTTTCAAAAGGAACCATCTCCTTTGACCTATTTTGACCTTTTGATCATAGTATAGCACAAGAAAAACTTTTGTCAATAGTTTTATATAAATTATTTTTCAAATTATATTTTTGACTCTACCATTTTGGCATAAGGAAAGCGCCCCGGCCGCAGCCGGGGCGCTTTCCTTTATTTATAGGGACTGTAATCCGGCAATATAGCCGAGGCGGCGTAGGTGTCGATCATGTAGACCGAGGCATCGCCCGCCATGGTAGCGTAGCCGGGAAGAACGTTGGCTTCAATATCGCCGCTCATGCCCTTTAGGAGCACGCGCGCCATCCAGACGATGTTGCGCACCGAGAGGTCGGTCGTGAGATTCTCCTGATATATGCGCCAGAGCCCCGGCAGCACAGCGAGCGTTTTCGGCCGCAGCCACTGCTTCATGGCGGTCTTCATCACCGCGCGCTGCACCTCCGTGCGGCCGATGTCGGCATTGGCGTATCCCGAGCGGAAACGCACGACCCACATGAGCTGCTCGCCGGTCAGGTGCTGCTCGCCGGCTTTCAGATGGATGAAAAGGTTCTGGTCGGGATCGTCGTAGTCCATGTCCATGGGCACGTCAAAATCCAGCCCGCCGAGAAGATCGACCGCCTCCACAAAGGCGCTGAGATTAACGAGCGCATAGCCGTCCGGCATGAAGCCGACGACGTTTTTCACCTGCTCCATGAGCTGCTCCATGCCCTTTTCCCCGCCGCCGACCGCGCCGTAGGCCGAGTTGATCTTCGGCACATAGTAGGCAGGCGCATAGGTGTCGCGCGGGATGCTCAAAAGGCGGATGCTGCCCTCGTTCCGGTCGAGCGTCAGGAGAAGGATCGTATCGGTTCGCATGCCGTCCTCGTCCGTGCCGCAGAGAAGTACCGTGCTGCGGCCCGAAATACGCTCAAGGTTATCCGGATTTCGCACCGGCGCTTTGCCGATGACCACCAGCGCGACGATCGCAAGCACGATGACCGTGACAAGAAACCGCAGAAAGCCCCCTTTGCGGCGGCGCTTTTTCTTTTTCGGCTTCTCTTTCGGCTCCTCCAGCGTTTCGGCGCGGTCCTCAGGGGCATAGGAAACGTCGTCCTCTTCCTCCTCCGGCTCGTCCGCGTCGTCGGCATAGTCTTCGCCGTACTTTTCTTCGTATTCTTCGCCTTCCTCGTCCGCGGCGCGCTCCTCGCGCTCGCGCTGGGCGTAGTAGGCATCGCGCTGCGCATAGTAGGCGTCCCGGCGGGCGTAGTAGGCGTCGCGCTCGGCATAGTATTCTTCCCGCGCTTCCGGCGAGAGATGCCGTCCCGCGGCGGGATATTCCTCCGGCGGAGTATTCCAGTCGGCGAAATAGTCCTCCTGCGGTGTGCCGTCCCAATTGGCAGGCGTTCGGTTTGTATTGTCGCTTTGTTTCATGGTGTTTCGTTCCTAAAAGCATTTTATGATATTCGTTAGACGGTTTTCGCCATCCGGGGGTTCATTGTAGCAGGGTTTTTGCCATAGAGCAAGAAAAAAACGCGCGTACCGGAGAACCGATACGCGCGTTTTTATTGGATCGGGTCGATCAGCCGATGCCGCCGAGCGCCGCGCCTGCAACCAGCGCGATAACGCAGAGGATGCAGTACACATACTTGGCAAGCGGATAGAACCAGCCGCCGATCGGGGATTGGAGGCCATGGTTGACCTCCTTGAGCGCAAAGTCCTTTCCCGCGACCCAGAAGAACATCACGCCGGCCAACAGCGCGCCAAGCGGACAAATGTAGATGGAGACGACATCCATCCACTCGGAGGTGATCTTCTGGATAAAAATGGCAACAATACCGCCCACAGCGAGAATGATCGCCGTTGCAGGGACGCGCTTGAGCTTCAGGTTGTCCTGCAGCGTTGCGACCGGAGCCTCATACAGGTTGATAATGGAGCTCAAGCCGGCAAACAGGACGCAGATGAAGAAGATAACGCCGATGATACGGCCGCCGGGCATACCGTTAAGAACGTTGACGAGCCACACGAACATGAGCCCCGGGCCGCCTTTCTCCAGAGGAGCGCCGCCCGCCGCCATCGCAGGGATGATGACGAATGCCGCAAGGAGAGCCGCGAGCGTATCGAACACGGCAACGTTTCTCGCGGAGGTCACGATGTTCTCATTCTTCGGCAGATAGGAGCCGTAGATGACCGAACCGTTACCGGCGACGGACAGAGAGAAGAACGCCTGGCCGAAGGCGAAAATCCACACCAGCGGGTTGAGCAGCCCTTTGGGGTCGAGCGTGAAGATGTACTTGTAGCCGGCGCCGGCGCCGGGAAGAAACGCGATATAAACGCCGAGAACCACAAACAGGACAAACAGCGCCGGCATCATGATCTTATTGGCTTTTTCAATGCCGCCGGATACGCCCAGCGCCATGATGGCAAAGGACGCGAGGATCGCAACAATGATGCAGGGGACGTTATTCACCGCGACAACGTCAAAGTGGCCGCCGATGGACGCCATGTCCTGTCCCATTGCATGCATATCGCCGGTGATGGAGATAAAGGTGTACTTGAAGATCCAGCCCATGACGACCGTGTAACCGATCGCGAGAGCCATAGAGCCGATGACCGGGATAAGGCCGATGCCTTCGCCGATCTTGCGATTGCCGCGGAGAGCCGTGCATTCGCCGAAAGCGCCGATGGGGCCGGCGCCGGTCGCACGGCCGAGAGCAAACTCGCCGATAACGCCGGTAGAACCAATCAGGAGAACGCAGATGAAGTACGGGATAAGAAACGTCATTCCGCCCCATACCGAGACCATGATGGGGAAGCGCCAGATGTTGCCCATGCCGACGGCGGAACCGATGCAGGCGAGGATGAAACCCCACCGGCTGGTAAAGCCGTCACGGTTTGAGGTAAGCTGTTTGTCTGCCATTGATTTTCCCTCCAATAATTTGATGGATTCGACTGACGCACGACGCCGGTGGGGACCGGCGTCGTGCCGTCCGGGTTCGCTGGTATGCGCTTTCTCAGTTTCTCCGGGGTTTTGCTTTACTTCTTCTTACTTCTTACTTCTCTTCGTTGGGGTAGGGCTCAAGGAACGCGTGGAAGTGGCGCATCGGGAGATTGTGGCCCCAAATGATGCGCATGTTGGGGATGGATTCGCGGTCTTCATACAGCGCTTTGACAGCGGCGATGACGTAGTCCAGATGCTCCTGGGTGAGACGGCTGCGGTCGATGGCAAAACGGACGACGTTCGCCAGCTCCGCCTGCTGCTCGGGGGTCTTGAGGTCGTATTCCATGGAGTAGTCGCCGAGCTCGGAGACGCGGATGCCGTAGCGGCGGATCAGCTCAAGCGAGAAGCCCTCGCCCGCGAAGGTCTCGTGGCCGCGCTTGCCGTCGAAGAACTCGTCCATGTTGATGTACACAGCGTGGCCGCCGGCGGGAAGAACGACGCCCTTGACGCCCGCTTTGTAGAAGCCCTGCGCGAGATATTCGCACTGGGACACGCGCTCGTGCATGTAGTTGAAGTCGCAGCTCTCGTACATGCCGACGGACAGAGCCATGATGTCACGACCGGACATGCCGCCGTAGGAGTCGTTGCCGTAGCAGGAGATCTGCTTGACTTTCAGCAGAACGCCGACGTCGGTCTTGACGGTGCCGTCCTCGTTGAAGTCGGAGAATTTCTGCCAGAACAGACCCTTGTCGCGGAACGCGACCATGCCGCCCATGTTGGCGTGGCCGTCCTTCTTCGCGGACATGCAGAAGCCGTCGCAGTAGGAGAACATCTCGGTGGCGATCTCGGCGATGGACTTGTCGCGGTAGCCCTCTTCGTTCATCTTGATGAAGTAGGCGTTCTCCGCCCAGCGGGCCACGTCGAAGATCAGGGGGATGTCGTACTTGCGGGACACGCGGTTGATCTCACGGATATTGCCCATGGAGACCGGCTGGCCGCAGATCGGGTTGTTGGTGATGCAGGTGAAGATCAGGGGAACATTTTCCGGACCGACGCCCTGGATGAGCTGTTCGAGCTTTTCAATGTCCATGTTGCCCTTGAACGGGTTCTTCTCGTACTTGCCGCCTTCGGGAATTTCGTAAAGGAGTTCCTTGTGGTAGAGGTTTCTGGGGATGGAGCCCATCTGCTTGATGTTGCCCTCGGTAGTGTCGAAGTGGCCGTTGGAGGGGATCGTGAACACCTTGCCCGGATGACGCTGGGCGAGGATCTTCTTGACGATCTCCATCAGGACGGACTCCGCGGCACGGCCCTGCTGGATGATGAAGGTGTTGGGGCGCTCCATCTGGGCGGCGCCGCCGTTGAACAGTCCGCCTTCGTACTCGGGAAGGTAGACGTTCTCCATCATGGTCTCCACGTCGCGGCAGTCGGTGCGGACATAGTCGATGATCTTCTTCCAGTTCTTCTCGCCGCCGCGCTCGAAGATGTCGCGGAAGGTGTCGAGAAGGACGTAGTAGCCGGTGTTGCGGCCGTAGGCCTCGTCGCCGAGGAACAGGGACGCCCACTGCTGGTTGGTCATCGCGGTGGTGCCGGAGTCGGAGAGCATATCAACCGTCAGCATGCCGGCGGGGAAGGCAAACTCGTTGTAATGCGTCGCCTTCAGGACGCGCTCACGCTGTTCGACCGTGACATCGGGAATGTCGCGGACGGCGAACGTGAAATGATGGGGCGCGGGAACGTTCAGGGGATACTCTTTACTCATAATACTGACCTCCATAATGTTGGCGCATTGCGCCTTTTGTTTTGGAGATACCCCGGTCGTCGCAGACAGCTCGCTGCCGGCGCCTGGCGGACAGTATCAGATCGACGAAAGAAATTAAAGGACGGCGATGCACTCGATCTCAACGAGCGCGTCCTTGGGGAGGCGGGCGACTTCGACCGCGCTGCGCGCCGGATAGTCACCGGCAAAGAACGTGGCGTAAACGCCGTTCATGGCAGCGAAGTTGTTCATGTCACTCAGGAAAACGGTGGTTTTGATGACGTTTTCCATGGTTGCGCCGGAAGCCTCGAGGACGGCCTTGCAGTTTTCGAGAGACTTGCGGGTCTGCTCCTCGATCGTGGCGGGGAACGCACCGGTGGCCATATCAATGGGAAGCTGGCCGGACGTGATGATCAGGCTGCCCGCCCGGATGCCCTGCGAATACGGGCCGATCGCCGCGGGGGCCTTTTCGGTTGCGATAACGTTTTTCAATTCTGGTTTTCACCTCCTTGGTGTGAGAATAGTTTATCATCGCCGCAAAACGCTGTCAATATAAATCACAAATCTTTTCAAAGTCTAAATATATTTTTGTTCATTGCTCACAAATTTTAGTAGAAAAAACTTATATAACGAGAAGCTTTCTTCTCGTTGTGAGAAAATTCCCGAAAAATCGCGGTTTTTTTCTTGTCTCGGGCATTTTGGTATGGTAGTATGAGAATCACCGCACTCCAAGGGAGGTACAAAACCCATGACGGAACAACTGCTTTTGCACTATACAAGGCTTGTTGAGTTTCTCGGTCATGTTCTCGGGCCGGATTATGAGATCATTCTGCATGAAATTTTGCCGGAGCAGAGCCGCGTTGCCGCGATCGCCAACGGCGGCATCAGCGGACGGGACGTAGGCGCGCCGATCACCAACGCGGCGCTGCGCATGATCATGCAGAAGCAATACGAATCCAACAACTATATTATTAATTACACGGGCCAGTTATCCAACGGAAAAACGCTCCGTTCGAGCACGATGTTCATCAAGGACGGCGGAAAGCTCGTGGGGCTTTTGTGCGTCAACTTTGACGACAGCCGCTTCCATGAGGTCAGCGACACCATCCTCCGGCTGGTACACCCGGACGACTTTGTCCACCGTCACTACTTCCCAGACGACGCGCCCGCCAAGCAGCCCGCCGCGCCGCAGCATGCCGCCGCGCAGCCGGCGGAGCATTTCCAGTCCGACATGAACGGGCTGATGGAGGATCTGTTCGCGACCGTGACGAGGGACGCCGGCGTGCCGCTGCGCCGTCTGACGCAGGCCGAGCGCGCCGAGATCGTCGCGCGGCTCTATGAGCAGGGCATGTTCGAGCTGCGCGGCGCGGTGCAGTTCACCGTGGAAAAGCTCGGCTGCTCGCAGGCGAGCGTCTACCGGTATATAAAGAACGCCAAAGCCGCGGAGGAACAAAAAAACGCCTCCCTCTGACGAGGGAGGCGGCAAAATTGATATTTTGACGGAGGGAGAGAAAGACGTTCGACGCGGAAAACACCGTTTTTCTCTCCCTCCGTCTCGTTTCGCTCGACAGCTCTCTCGTCAGAGGGAGCCATAAGCGGCGCAGATGAAAAGGCTTATCACGCCGTCGCTTTCTTCCCGGCGGCGCGGAGAATGAAGCCGAGGACAAGGCCGACGACGGCAGGAATGAGCCAGAAGAGACCGATGTCGAAAAGCGGCAGGCTCTCCTTGCAGAAGGCGACAAAGCCGTTCACATGCAGGAAGGCACGCGCCCCGTCCGGCAGCGCGGCGAGCAGATCCAGCACCGCCGCGGCCAGCGTGAACGCCGTGACCGAAACGAACACTCGCTTGTCGTAGTCAAAGAAATGTCCGAACAGGCTCAGCAGCATGAGCGTGATGGTGAGCGGGTAGAGGAACATGAGCACCGGCACGGAATATTCGATGATCTGCGTCAGGCCGACGTTGGTGATCAGCAGCGACACGACGCTGAACACGATCGCCCACGCCTTATAGCTCATGGACTTCGGGAACAGCACGCGGAAGATCTCCGCGCAGCTCGTGACAAGGCCGATGGCCGTCTTGAGGCAGGCGAGCGTCACCGTAACGGCGAGGATGACCTGTCCGGCGGTGCCGAAATAGTATCCGGCGATATCCGCAAGCGCGATGCCGCCGTTGGCGCTCACAGCGAACGCGCCGCGGCTCTGCGCGCCGATGATCGTCATGGCGAGATAGATGAGCCCCATAAACACGCACGAGAACACGCCCGCGCGCACGGTGTTGCCCGCGACGGCGGCGTCGTGCTTAATGCCCAGATCGCGGATGACGCCCACAACGATCACGCCGAACGCCAGCGAGGCAAGCGCGTCCATCGTATTATAGCCGTCCAGAAAACCGGCGGAGAAGGCGCTGGAGGCGTATGCGCCCTCCGGCGCGACCGACGAAACGGCAGCGACAGGCTTTACGAGCGCCGTGACAACGAGCACGGCAAGGAACACAAGGAACAGCGGGTTGATGATCCGCCCGACCCATGTGAGGATCTTGCTCGGGCGCAGCGAGAAGAACAGCACGAGCGCGAAGAAGATCACGGAGAATATGGCAAGCTCCGTCACCGCGCCGCCGGTGAGCATCGGCTCCACGCCGATGGTAAAGCTCGTCGCGGCGCAGCGGGGGATCGCAAAAAGCGGGCCGATCGTCAGATACAGCGCACAGGTAAAGAATACTCCGTACCCCTTCCCTACGCGGCTGCTCATGGCGAGCAGATCGTCCGAACGGCTGATGCCGAACGCCGCCACGCCCATAAGAGGCAGACCTACCGCCGTAACGATGAAGCCGAGCGCCGCAATATAGGAGTTCGCGCCCGCGAGCTGACCCATATGCACCGGGAATATCAGGTTCCCTGCGCCGAAAAACAACCCGAACAGCATGCTCGCCACGGCGATGAGCTGCCGGAAATTCAATCTCTCTTTCATATCTCTTCCCTCATAACATGTTGCAAAATTATTTTGCAATTTAAAATATGAAATTAATTGTACATCTTTTCCGACGCATAAGCAAGTCTTTTTCAGTGAAACATTTGTGTTTTTCTGGTGTACTTTTGCGGTGTTTTTCTGTTATAATAGCTTCTGCAACCGCCGGTTGCGAAAGTTCCAAGCCGGAACGGTGGCTTCGCAACCAACCTCTATGCCATACTGATGCCATAAATTCAAGGAGGACACACCTTTATGAATCTATCGGAAAAAATTCTGTACTGCCGGAAAAAGGCGGGCCTTTCGCAGGAGGCGCTCGCGGAAAAGCTCGGCGTGTCGCGGCAGGCGATCAGCAAATGGGAGACCGGCGAGTCCGTGCCGGAGCTCTCGAAGCTCGTCCTGCTCGCCAGAGCGTTTGACGTGACGACGGACTGGCTGCTCTCGGAGAGCGAGCCGGAACCGGAGACATTCCCGGAATCGGAGATCCCGGCCGCGCCGGAGCCCCCGGCGCAGAGCTCCAACTGGGTCGAATCCATTCCCGGCGTGATCGGGCGGCTCATCCGGCGCTACGGCTGGCTCTACGGCGTGTATACCGCGCTCGCGGGACTCGGCTTTATCGTGATTGGCGCGGTCGCGCGCGGCGTCAGTCTCAGCATGGAGCGTTCGTTCTTCGGCAGCACCGGCATGGATCCCTTCGGCGGATACGGCGGCTTCTCCGACTTTGCGGGAAGCGGCACGATCTGGTATGACAGCGCCGGGAACGTCATCTCCTCCCCGTTCAGCTCGTCCGGCATGGGCAGCAGCGGCTTTACGAACCCCGTCGCCATCCTCGGCACAGTCATCATCGTGATCGGCGTCGTGATGCTCATCGCCGGCATCATCCTCGCGGTGTATCTCAAAAAGCGCGGCAACGCAAAATAATGCATTTTTCAGCATCCCCCGGCTTCTCTCTGGGTTGAAGCCGGGGGATGCTTATGTTATAAATAAAAGAAATATATCGGAAAGGATGAGTGCCTATGCCGACACAGGTGACCAACTACCAATGCCCGTCCTGCACCGGGCCGCTGCACTATTCCGGCGCGTCCGGGAAACTGGAATGCGATTACTGCGGCAGCTCGTATAGCGTTGCAGAGATCGAGGCGCTGTATAAGGAAAAGGAAGCAAAGGCCGCCGAGGCGTTTGAAACGGCGGATACCGCCGCGCAGAGCGGCGACGACAGCAGCGCGTGGGACACCGCCTCCATGAGCTCCGACTGGGGCGCGGACGCCGCCGGGATGAAGACCTATTCCTGTCCTTCCTGCGGTGCGGAGCTCATCTGCGATGCGAACACCGCCGCGACCGCCTGCCCGTACTGCGGCAACCCGACCGTCGTGCCGGGGCAGTTTGCCGGGGCGCTGAAGCCGGACTATGTTCTGCCCTTCAAGCTCAGCCGCGAGGACGCGATCAATGCGCTCCGGCGGCACTATAAAAACAAGCCCTTCCTCCCGAGAGCGTTTTCCGCTCAGAACCAGATTGAGAAGATCCAGGGCGTTTACGTCCCCTTCTGGATGTTCGACGGTGAGGCGGAGGGCCATGTGCGCTACGACGCGACGCGCTCGCGCGTTTTCCGCACCGGCGATTGGGAGGTCACGAAGACCGACCATTTCGAGATCTGCCGCGACGGTTCGATGCCCTTTGAAAAGGTGCCGGTGGACGCTTCGAGCCGGATGCCGGACGCGCATATGGACTCCATCGAGCCCTACGACTATGCCGAACTCAAGCCGTTTTCCTCGGCGTATCTCCCCGGCTTTCTCGCAGATAAGTACGATGTTCCGGTCGCCGACTGCGAAAGCCGCGCCGACGAGCGCTGCCGGAAAACGGTGCTGGACGCGCTCGGGCGCACCGTAAGCGGGTACGACACGTGTATTCCCCGCGCGCAGGATGTCCGGCTGCGCCGCGGCAAGGTACATTATGCGCTGCTGCCGGTGTGGATGCTCTCGACGCGCTGGAACGGTAAGAGCTTCCTCTTTGCCATGAACGGGCAGACCGGCAAAATGGTCGGCGATCTGCCGACGGACGCCGGAAAATACTGGCGGACATTCGCCGCCATTGCCGCGCCGGTCGCGCTTCTCGGAACGGCGCTCAGCTTTCTGCTGCGATAAGGAGGGGAAAATATGAAACGGAAAATTTGCTCTTTCCTTCTCGCCTTCCTTCTTCTGCTCGCTCTCGCCCCCGCCGCGCTCGCGGACGGCGCGCAGCTCTCTTACATAACGGACGACGCAAGCATCCTCACTGCGAGCGAGACCGCCTCGCTCGAAAAGGCCGCGCAGCACATCGCGCAGCGCTACGGCGTCGGCATTTATCTTGTTACCGTGAACGACGCCTGCCGCATCGACAGCCGCGGCACATATGAAGCGGCGTATACCTACTATCACCGCAACTCGCTCGGCGCCGGCGCGGAGCGGAACGGCGCGATCCTCCTTTTAAGCATGAACGACCGCGCCTTCGCCCACTTCTATTACGGCGAAAAGAGCGAATACGCCTTCAACCGCTACGCCCAGGAGCAGATCGAAGATACATTCCTCGACAACTTCCGCGAAAACGACTGGTACGGCGGCTTTTCGGACTATCTGTCCGCGTGCGGGGAATACCTTGCGCTCGCGGCGGAGGGGCACCCCGCGCGCCGCAGCCCGGTACCGGCGATCGTCATTTCGTGCGCTGCGGGAATACTCATCGCGTTTCTCGTATGCTCCATCCTCAAGCGGAAGATGAAAAGCGTGTATGTGCAGGCGCGGGCGGACGGCTACGTTTCCGGCAAGCTCCGTCTCGCACGGCAGACCGACCGCTTTACCCACCGCACCGAAACGCGCCGCCACATCGAACCGCCCAAGTCCTCCGGCGGAGGCGGCGGCAGCGTTGGCCGCACCGGCGGCGGAGGCTCCGGCCGCAGCGGACACTTCTAACGAATTCATACACACCTCACTCCGTTGAGAGGTTTGTTTGAGGGGATCGCGGCTCGCCGCAGCGCACGCTCTGCGAGCGCTGCGGCGAGCCGCGCTGACATTTTTAACAGAACGTTTATTGCTTTTTCGCCGAAATTCCCGTATACTTTTTATACACTTGTTTAAAAAAGATTGTTAAAGGAGGCTTTGTGCGCGTGCAGAAACCGAAAAAGATCAAACGTTCCGCTCTTGAGAAAACGCGCACCGTGCTCGGAGAAAAGATCCGCGAGTCCGCCGTATCCGTACTGCCGATCCTCGTCATCGTTGTGATACTGTGTCTTTGTATCGTGCCGATGCGCACCGATCTGCTGCTCACGTTTCTCATCGGCGCGCTGCTGCTCACCGTGGGCATGGGGCTTTTCTCGCTCGGTGCGGAGCAGTCTATGACGCTCATCGGCAGCCGTATCGGTACGGCGCTCACGAAAACGAAAAATCTGCCGCTCATTCTCGGCGTATCGTTTCTTCTCGGCTTTGCCATCACCGTTGCCGAGCCCGATCTTCAGGTGCTCGCCGGTACGGTGCCGCACATTGAAAAGACCGTACTTCTCGCCGTTGTCGGCGCTGGCGTAGGACTATTCATGTCGCTTTGCATGGTGCGCATCCTTTACGGTATCCGCCTGCGCTGGGTGCTGCTCGTGTGCTACGCGATCGTATTCGCGCTCGCGGCGTTTACGGATAAGAACTTTCTCTCCATCGCGTTCGACTCCGGCGGCGTGACGACCGGACCGATGACCGTGCCGTTCATCCTCGCGCTCGGTCTCGGCGTATCGAACATCCGAAGCGACAGCGGCGCGAAGGCCGACAGCTTTGGTCTCGTGGCGCTCTGCTCCATCGGGCCGATCCTCGCGGTGCTCATTCTCGGGCTCTTTTACCGCGACAGCTCCGGCGTTGCGGAGCTCACGGAGGTATCCTACGCGAGCACGACCGTGATCGGCTCGGCGTTTCTCGGCGCGATCCCGGTGTACCTTAAGGAAATGGCGGTCGCCATGCTGCCGATCGTCGGCATTTTCCTCATTTTCCAGCTTGCCATGTTCCGTATGAACCGCCGGAGCTTCTGGAAGATCATGGTCGGTATCCTGTATACCTATGTTGGTCTCGTGCTGTTCCTCACGGGCGTGAACGTCGGCTTCTCGTCACTCGGCGCGGAGCTGGGCGCGGCGCTCGCCGAAGGGGATCGGAGCTGGCTGCTCATCCCGCTCGCGGCGCTGCTCGGCTGGTTCATCATCTCGGCGGAGCCCGCCGTTGGCGTGCTCGAAAAGCAGATCGAGGACGTGAGCGCCGGCGCTATCCCCGGCAAAACGATCAAGGCCAGTCTCTCCGTGGCGATCGCGCTCGCCATGGCGTTTTCCATGCTGCGCGTTGTGACTGGCATTTCGCTTTTGTGGTTCATCGTGCCGGGCTACGCGCTCGCGCTGATCCTCTCGTTCTTTGTGCCGGACATCTACACCGCCATCGCGTTCGACTCCGGCGGCGTGGCCTCCGGCCCCATGACGGCGACATTCATGCTCCAGTTTATGATGGGCACGAGCATCGCTCTCGGCGGCGACGTGCTGTGCGACGCCTTCGGCGTTGTGGCGCTGGTCGCCATGATGCCGCTGCTTTCGATCCAGGCCGTCGGCTTCTACTATGAACATATCGCAAAGCGTCCGCAGGAAGAGGCGGCCGTTTACGGCGATTACGATATCATCGAGCTTTGGGAGGCGAGCGCATGAACTACGTCATATCCATCACCGGTCCCGAAGCGCTCGGCGTGCTTGAGGACATATGCGAGGAGCTCGCGCTCCCGCTCAACGTGACGCTGCACGGCCGCGGCACGGCGGTGCAGAGCATGCTCGATCTTCTCGGGATCGAATCGAACGAAAAACGGGTCGTCCTGTCCACGGCGACCGAGGAAAAGACCGCCGCGCTGATCGAAGCGCAGAAGCGGCGGCTGCACATCGGCGTACCGGGTCACGGCATCGTGATCGCCGTGCCGGTCAAAAGCATTGGAGGAGGGAAAACCGTGGCATATCTGATGGGTGAAGAGAGCAAATCCGCAAAGACGGCTCCGCCGTCCGGTTATGCGTATGAGCTGATCGTCGTTGTGGCAAGCGAGGGACAGACCGATCTTGTGATGAACGCCGCCCGCGCTGCGGGCGCCCGCGGCGGCACGGTGCTCCACGGCAAGGGCACCGGCGCCAAGGCCGACCCAAAGTTCCACAACATCTCCATTGCCGAGGAAAAAGAGGTCATCCTCATCGTTTCCAAGACCGAGGAGAAAAGCGAGATCATGCGCTCCATTCTCAAAAAGGCCGGGCCGGACACCCCGGCAAAGGCCATCGCGTTCTCGCTCCCCACGAGCGAGGTAGCGGGTTTCGGATTCTTTGATTCGTAAAACAATAATGCCCGGGCTGTGAAACATTCACAGTCCGGGCTTTTGGTATTCAGCCAAAGGTGATCTTCTGCCCGTTCACATCCACCGCGGCCTCCACGCCGAACGGGAGGATGCAGCGCGGCAGCGCGTGGCCGATGTTGACGTTGCAGACGATGGGCAGCGTGTCATCGGCGATCACGTCTGTGAGCGCGGCTTTATATTCCGCCTCGTATTTCCGGTCCATCGGCTTTCCGACGAGCACGCCGGACACTGCGCCGAATACCCCGGCGGTCTTGAAATATTCAAGCGCGCGCCGGTACTTCTCCGGCGGCATATATTCCTCACTCGATTCGATCAGAAGGATTCTCCCCTTCCAGTCCTCCGCGCTTGGGAAGAGGCCGTACTTTTGACACAGCACCGGCATATCGGCATACCGCCCGCCGTCGAAGAAGTCGAAGAGCGTATCGATGCACCCGCCGAGGATCTTACCGGAGAAGCGGGCTCTTCCCTGCAAAAGCTCAAAGCCGGTATCCGGGTGCGCCGGGAGCGGCACGCCGGCCTGCTCCGGTGAAAAGTCCGTGCGCGCTTCGTACCATGTATCGCTCGGCGTGACGGCGCGGATCGTCCCGGTTTGGAGGAGCTCTTCAAAATACCGGCGCGTATACGGCAGCATCTCGCCGCCCAGCTCGCATACGTCCGAGAGGAAGGACTGGCCGTAAAACGTTTTTACGCCCACCTTGTGGAGCATCATATGGTTGACGGTCGTATCCGAAAAGCCGAGAAAGATCTTGTCCGTGCCGGAAACGACGGTCTCGAGCTCGCCGTTTGCAAAGAGGTACGGCGCAAGGCGATAGGTGTCGTCCCCGCCGATGGCGCAGAGGATCATATCGATCTCCTGGTCGCGGAACGCCGCGAGAAGGTCCGCCGCGCGATCCTCCGGATGATTTTTTATATACTCGATACCGGCGAGCGCGTGCGGCATGAACCGGACGTTGAGCCCATAGTCCGCAAGGCGCTTTGCGCCGATATCCAGCTCATGCTTTGCAAAGCTCTCCCCCAGCACACCGGCGGAAAGGCTCACGACCGCAACGTTTTTTACCATGACATTCACCTCTTTTTTCCGGCATTATACCATCGGCTCTTCTCCGGCGCAACTCTCCTCTTTTCATTCCGCGCCGTTCGGAGTATAATCCTTCCATGCCAAACAATTTCAAGGAGCCAGCTATGAAAAAAGAGACAGAAACCCCCGCGCCGCTTTTCTCCGAGAACAGCCCTTTCAACGACCTCTGCGGTCTGGAGATCACGGAGCGGCGCGGCGGCCACTGCACGGTCGCGTGCCGCACCGGAGAAAACCATCTTAATCCGTACGGGATCGTACATGGCGGCCTGCTCTTCACCATGATGGACGTGGCCGGAGGGTATGCCGCCCGCACACTCGATTCCGGGGAGATCATCCGCTGCGTAACGCAAAACGCCTCTACTGTGTTTCTCCATCCGGGGAAGCCAGGCACGCTGACCGCCGAGGGCGACGTGATCCGCCGCGGAGGCCGCATCATCGTGGCTACGGTGTGCGTTTATGATTCCGAACACAGCCTTCTCACGAAAGGCGAGTTCACCTATTATCGTCTTTGAATTGAAACTGACCGCAGCGAAAACCGGCGGAGGGATCGTCCCTCCGCCGGTTTGTTTCGCTTATGCGTTTGTATGTAAGATCAGATCTTCATGCAGACATCCCATGCGCCCCAGATAACGTTGCGCAGGTTGCCCCACTTCGCGGCGGTGCCGACCTGGCGGACATGCTTGCCCGCAGGCGCGACCGGTGCGGGACGGAAGCCCAGACCGTTGACGACGCTGTCGCACTCGACCTTGAAGGCATCTCCGCCGCTGCGCGGCTTGACCATGACGTAGCCGTCGCCGATCTCGCAGATGGAGTGCTCGAGATAGATGGGAACCTTCTTGAACACGAGCATTTCGCGCAGGAAGGAGGCGTTGGCAAGGCAGGTGCCGGGCGTGGCGATGAGGTCATTGGCGTATTCGACAATGATCGGGTGCTTGCCCTGCAGCACGAGCTCGTAAGCCGCTTCGCACGCGGACTGGCCGCCGCCGAAGAACACGACCTTGTCGCCGTGGTCCTTATCGCCGGTGAGCAGCTCTTCAAACGTGATCGTCTTGTTGAAGCCGGGCACGGGGAGCTTCTTCGGCACGGCGCCGGTGCAGATGATGACCTCGTCATACTGGCGGGTGAGCGGGTTGATCGGGTCGATCTCGGTGTTGAGGTGGACCTCGATGCCGGCCTTCTTCAGCTCACGGTCGTACCACTCGAGCAGCTTCTTGTCCGCTTCCTTGAAGGACATGGCGGAGGCATAGTTGTACATGCCGCCGAGCTTGTCGCTCTTTTCGTAGATGACCGGGGTATGGCCGCGCTTCTTGAGGACAAGGGCGCATTCCATGCCGCCGATACCGCCGCCGACGATGGCGACCTTCTTGGGGTTCTTCGTCGGGACGATCTTATACTTGTTGTGCTGCATCGTGGGCGGGGTCAGCGCGCAGCGGGCCAGATGCAGCGCATCGTCCATCGGCTGCATGTTGGGCGTGCCCTTGGAGCAGTTGAAGTTGAAGCAGGCGTTGTGGCAGTTGATGCAGGGCTTGATCTCCTCCTCGCGGTCCTCAAGGAGCTTGTTGATCCATTCGGGATCGACGAGGTTCTGACGGCCGACGCCCATCGCGTCGATGCGGCCCTCGGCGATCTCCTTGGCAGCGAACTCGGGCTCCATCTTACCGGCGCAGACGACCGGCTTGGTGGTGAAGTTCTTGATGTGCTCGACATCCGCAATGTTGCAGTTGGGCGGCATATAGACCGGCGGATGCGCCCAGTACCAGGCGTCGTAGGTGCCGTTATCGCAGTTGAACATGTCGTAGCCGGCGTCCTCGAGATACTTGATGGCCTTTTCAGACTCGGCCATATCGCGGCCGAACTCAACAAACTCCTCGCCGGGGACGGCGCCCTGGCCGAAGCCCTTCGTCTTGGAGACGACAGAGTAGCGCAGCGACACGGGGAAGTCCTTGCCGCACAGCTTCTTGATCTCCTGCACGATCTCAACGGCAAAGCGGTAGCGGTTCTCGAACGATCCGCCGTACTCGTCGGTACGGTAGTTCATGTTGGCAATGGCAAACTGGTCAAGGAGGTAGCCCTCGTGAACGGCGTGGATCTCCACACCGTCAACGCCGGCATCCATAAGCATCTTCGCGGTCTTGCCGAAGGCTTCGATCATTTCGTGGATCTCTTCCTTTGTCAGCGCGCGGGACTTGACCTCCGGATACCAGCGGTTGGGGGTCTCGGAGGAGGACGCGCAGACATAATCGACGTCCAGAACGCCCTTGGCGACGGCGCCAAGCGCCTTCTTCTGGAGCATATCGACCATCAGCTGGTTGATCGCCATGCTGCGGCCCATGCCGGCAGAGAGCTGGATGAAGAGCTTCGCACCCGTCTTGTGGAATTCGGGCATCCACTCGGCGAGCTCGCGGAACATGCGCTTGTTCTGATACAGCCAGTGGCGGCCGGGGATGCCCATCGTGTCGCGCACGCACTGCATGCCGGGCAGCACCAGACCGACGTTGTTCTGGGCGCGGTTGAGAATGTGGTAGGCCGCTTCCTTATCGAAGTGGCAGGGCTCCAGCCAGCCGAAGAGGGATGTGCCGCCCATGGACACCTGAACAATGCGGTTTTTGATCTCGCAGTTGCCGATCTTCCACGGGGTAAACAGGGAACTGTACTTTTCGTTCATGCGATCTTTCTCCTCCTTTTTTTGTGCGGGGAAGCGCTGGGGTATGATCAATCCATACTATAAATATTATAACAAGCGTTGATTTATTCTGCAACTATATCTTTCTTATTTGTGTATTCTGCCGTCAGAACCGCCCGTTTTCGACATTTTGGTGCGTCGTTTTCGGACGGTTCGTTGTTTTTCCGACAAGCTATATTGGAAGAGATGCATAAACCGCCCCGGCAGTCGCCGTTTTTTCTTTCCTTCTATCGCGCGCCGCGGCGCGCATAGACTCTTTCACAGAGGGGAGGCGTCATTATGGGGCTTTGGAGATCGATCCGGAAAAACGCCGCGCTGCTGACGGTCTCGTCTCTCGTCATGCAGTCGCTTTCGATGCTCTGGCAGGTGTGGCTGGCCGCGCATATCGGTCCCGCCGGCATCGGGCTTTTCCAGCTTATCGGAAGCGTCGGCTTTCTTTTCATAACGCTCGCGGTGTCCGGTATCCGGTTTTCCGTCACGCGGCTGCTCGCCGAGGAACTGGGGCAGTGCCGCGGCGGGAGCGTCTGCGCCGTGATGCGCCGCTGCTGCGCCTACGCGCTCTTTTTCGGGCTGGGCGCAGCGGCCATTCTCTTTCTTCTTGCCGAGCCCATTGGCTTTCTCTGGATCGGGGACGCCCGCGCGGTACGCGCGCTGTACGCCGCGGCGCCCTCCCTTCCGGCGCTTGCGCTCTCGAGCGCCATCTCCGGGTACTTCACCGCCGTCGGGCGCGTGTGGAAAACGGCGCTCTCCCAGTTTTTCGCACAGCTTCTGCGCATGGGGCTTTCCGCGCTTCTGCTCGCTCCGTGCAGCCGCGGCGATCTTTCCGCCGTGTGCGCGGCGCTCTCGGCATCCGGCACCGCCGCGGAGATCGCGCTCTCGCTCGCGCTTGCCGCGCTCTATCTCGCCGACCGGAAACGGTTTTGTCCGGCGGGCGAATGCGGAGCCGCTCTCACGCCGCGGATGCTGCGCATCGCGCTGCCGCTCGCTTCGTCCGCCTACGCGCGGAGCGCGCTCAACACGTTCCGCCAGCTTCTCGTGCCGCGGGGTTTACGCCTTTCGGGGCTGAGCAGTGAGAGCGCGCTCGCGGGCTACGGCGTCATCAACGGCATGGCGATGCCGGTTTTGCTTTTGCCGACGTGCCTGCCGCTCTCGGTCGCGGAGCTGCTCGTCCCGGCGCTCACGGAGATGCAGGTCGCCGGAGAGCATGGGCGGGTGCGCCGGAGCGTGCGGGAGATGCTCGGGAAAACGTTTCTTCTCTCGCTCGGCGCGGCGGTCGCATTTTTCGTTTTCGCCCGCCCGCTTGGAATGCTGCTCTACGGCAGCGCGGAAGCCGCGCGCTTTCTCCGGCTGCTCGCGCCGATGGTGCCGTTCCTCTATACCGACATCGTGACCGACGGCTGTCTCAAGGGTCTGGGACAGATGATGGCGTCCATGGCGTTCAACATTGCCGAGGCCGCGCTGGGGCTTGTTCTCGTGTGGGCCCTTCTCCCCCGCTGGGCGCTCACGGGCTATCTTGTGACGCTCTACATCTGCGAGGTGTTCAACTTCACGCTGAGCCTTCTGCGGCTGCGGCAAATTATAAGCGGGGACGGTTCTCATTGACGACCTTGTGTCAGAGAGAACCGTCCTTATGGATAACTTTGGATAACTTTATTCCTTTTTCGCATCGGCGAGATTCACGCCGATGCCGTTTACCTCCACGCCGCCGTCGGCGGGGATGAGGATGTATTTCCGCCCGTCGATCTCGCGCGTCTCGACGAGATACCCAAACTCACCCGGCAGCGTGATCTTCACCTCCGGCGTTACGATCTCGAGCTTTTTGCTCTCAACGATGTTGTTCGGGTCGAGCGCGGCGTGCGTACCGTAGCGCTTTTCACATTCGCGCTCGAATTTTTCCGTCTTTTCAAGCGGCACACCGCTCGTGCGCAGCACGCTCACCACGTCGCGCGCCGTGATCTCCAGCGCATCCGGGTCTTTGGCTTCCTTGTGCTCTTCAATGCGGCTGCGCAGATTTTCGTGCACGGCCTGCACAACGTCGAACCGGCAGTCGGTATCGAGCGCCGCGGCAAGCGTTTCGGAGAACGTCTCTTTCTGCTCGGCGGCGGACATCGGCGGTGCGACACGGAACAGCCCGTCGATCAGCTCGGGGTGGATCTCCGCGGTATCATGGCTGTAGTAGAGCGCGTCATAAATGTTCGCGCGGCGGTCATCGAACGCCGGGAACAGAAAGCCAAGCGCCGGGGCCGCGACGGTCTGGCCGGTGGACGTGCCGTGAAAGGCGCGTTCCTCCGAAAAATACCGCAGCGCCGCCGTCGCATCCTTCACGGGGCAGACCGTGCAGACGAAGAAGCGGAACACCTCGTCGCTCAGCTCGTCCTTCTCGCCGTCCGCGCCGCGGTGCGGCACATCGTAGGCGTCGCCCGCGAGGAGGATGAGGTAGTTTTCGCCCTGCATATCGAGCGAGGAGATGACACGCGAATAGAGCTCATGCCGCGCGTTCTCGTCGGCGCACGCGCTCTCGCGCAGGGCCTGCAGCAGCCGGTGCTCGTCGCTCCCGGCGACCTGCTTCGTTTCAAACGGGATATCGATGAGATTGCGCCCGAGTGAGCCGGAGAGCGTTTTGCGCAGGAGCGTCAGATACATCTCCTGCTCCTCCTTGCCGGACATGCCGAGAGACACGTCCGTTTCCGCGACGACCTCGCGCATACCGTTTACAAAGCAGCCGTATACATGGGCAATGCCGCTCCGCTCCGGCCGGAACCGGCGGCGGAGCTCGTTGAGTTCCTTCTGATTCATTATGTACCTCTTAAAATGAGAAAATGGCCTGCGCGCCGTAGGTGACGATCGAGACGATCACGCCGGCGATCACAACGCCGATGACGATGGCCGGGAACGCGCGCTTGAGCCGCATCTCCATCATCGCCGCGACGAGCGCGCCCGTCCATGCGCCCGTGCCGGGCAGCGGGATGGCCACGAGAATGGCGAGACCCCAGAACGCGTACTTTTCCACGGCGGCGCGGTTTTTCTCCGCTTTCTTCTCCATGCGCGTCACGAGCCCGTCGAGCTTCGGCATATGCGCGCGCATCCACGCGAAGATCCTGCGGATGAAAAGGATGATGAACGGCACCGGCACAAGATTGCCGAGCACCGAGGCAATGATCGCCGTCCAAAGATTCAGCCCGCGCACGACGCCGAACGGAATCGCGCCGCGCAGCTCCACGACCGGAACCATCGCTACGAGAAATGTGAGTAAAATGTCTTTCATGGGCATGACGCCGTCTCCCCTGTCGGAACGGCCTGATCCTCCGTTTTATTACAGTTCTTTCGCCGCGCGGCGCGTCTCTTTCCGCCGCTGCACAAATGCGCTGAGTTTATCCAGCAGCTTGTACATCACATTCATCACCGGCCAGGCAAGCAGCGCGAACACCGCAAGCACGAGCGCGCTGAGAAAATCGAGCGCCACAAGGTTGAAAAGCGCCTTGAGGAACAGAAAGCTCCCCGCAAAGCCGAGCGCGAGCACGCAGATCATCGCGATGCGCAGCTTGTTGTACGGTTTCGCCGTCTGGTGCACCATCATGAGTCCCACAACGCCCATCACGCCGGCACAGATCGTGCTCATGGCGGTGTCCGGCAGATCGGCGGCCAGATAGAAGAGCATCACGCCGCCGACGAGCAGGATATCCGTGAGCGCCGCCGGGAGCGCGCGCCGCACCACGTTTTTGAGGAATTTGCCCTGCACGAGCGAGCGGTTCGGCTCCATGGCGAGGATGAACGCCGGAACGCCGATCGTCATGCAGTTCACAAGGCCGAGCTGCGCGGGGCTGAGCGGGTACGGCAGAGTGAAGATCAGACTGATGATCGCCATCGCGATCGAGAACATGTTCTTCACAAAATAAAGCGAGGCGGAGCGTTCGATGTTGTTGATGACGCGCCGCCCCTCGGCGACGACGTCCGGGAGCGAGGCAAAGTTCGAGTCCGTGAGCACGATCTGCGATACCTGACAGGCAACATCGCTTCCCGAGGCCACGGCGATGGAGCAGTCGGCCTCCTTGAGCGCGAGCACGTCGTTTACGCCGTCGCCGGTCATGGCGACCGTGTGCCCCTGTTTTTTGAGCGCAAGGACGAGCCGCCGCTTCATCTCCGGCGTCACGCGGCCGAATACGACGCATTCGCGTGCCGCCTTTTCGACCTGCCCGTCGGTTTCGAGCGTGCGGGCGTCCACCGCCCGGTCCGCGTCCGGGATCCCCGCGCGGCGGGCGACCTCGGAAACCGTGAGCGGGTTGTCGCCGGAGATCACGCGCACGGAAACGCCCTCGCGCGCAAACCACGCGAACGTATCCGGCGCCTCGGCGCGGATCTTGTTGGAGAGCAATATGAGCGAGATGGGCAGGCGCTCGGCGGTGAGCGCTTCATCGGTGAGCTGCCCGTCGTAGAGTGCAAGGAGCAGCACGCGGCAGCCCTTCGCGCTGTAGTGATCGATCTTTTCCCGATAGGCGTCAAAATCGCCGCCGAGGATGACCTCCGGCGCGCCGAGAAGGTAGGTCTCATCCTCATGGAACGAAACGCCGCCGTATTTTTTCGCGCTCGTGAACGGGAGCGCGGCGATCGCGCGCTGATTCACCTCGCCGGTGAAAAATTTGCGCATGGCGGTCATGGTGTCGTTATCGCCGCGCATCGCCGCGCAGTAGTCCGCCATGATCATGTGGATATCCTCGGCGATGAACCGGTCAGGGCAGAGCGGGACGATATCGTCCACGATCATTTTGTTTTCCGTCACCGTGCCGGTTTTGTCCACGCAGAGCGTATCGACGCGCGCGAGCGTTTCGATGCAGTCCATCTCGCGGCACATCGTCTTTTTCTGCGCCAGACGCAGCACGCCCGCCACAAGCGCGAGGCTCGTGAGCAGATACACGCCCTCCGGGATCATGCCGACGAGCGCACCGACCGTGGACGTGACGCCCGCGGGGATGCTCCGGCCGAGCCAGCGGACTTCCTTTACCACGAGCAGCACGCCCATCGGGATGATGCCGATGCCGATCCATTTGACAAGATCGTTCAGCGCCTTCATCATACCCTTGGCCTGACGCTTTTTCTGCGCTTTCGCGTCGAGCGTCAGACGGCTGACGAACGAATCCGCGCCCACGGCGGTGAGCCGCGCGCGGCACATGCCGGAGACAAGAAAGCTGCCCGAGAGCAGCGTATCGCCCGGCGCTTTGCGGATCTCGTCCGCCTCGCCGGTGACGAGCGCTTCGTTCACAAGGCACGTCCCGTCCACTACGACGGCGTCGGCGCAGACCTGCTCGCCGGTCGAAAAGAGGACGATATCGTCCCGCACGAGCGAGGACACGTCCACGCGCTTTTCGCGCCCCTCGCGCACAACGGCGCATTGCGGCGCGGTCAATATATTCAGCGCATCGAGCGCCTTTTTGCTGCGCAGCTCCTGCACGATGCCGATCACGGCGTTAATAATGACGACGATGACGAACGAAAGGTTCAAAATCGACGCCTTCACCGCCACAAGGCACAGCGCGAGCACAAGAAACACGAGGTTAAAGTATGTGAGAAGATTCTCCCGCACGATCTGCCCCGTGGTGCGCGTGGGCGGTTCAACCGGGCGATTGTCCCAGCCCGCGGCGGCGCGCGCGGCGGCCTCGGCCTCGGTGAGCCCCTCGAAGGGCGCGGCCTCCTTCACGGCGATCTCCTGCCGGACGGCTTCCTCTTCTGTTTTTCTGTGGAACAGCTTCAAAGCGCCAAGCCCTCCCCCGAAAAAAGCGTTATGTATTAGTATACCATTTTTTCGCTCTTTTTCAATAAAGACCGTCTTAAAATTGCGTAAAGAACGCCTGCCTTCGGATGACAAAAGCAGGCGTTCGTTCATTTTATCGTTTTACTCGATGATCATGCGGCGGGCACGCATAAGCGTAAGGCGGTTCCGCACAAGGGGCGAGCAGCGCAGGAGCTTATCCAGATCCGCAGACGAAACACCGATATCCTCCGGCGTTCGTTTTGCGTCCAGCCGTTCCAGAACACGAAAAAGCTTCTCCGGAGCAGGGATCGCGGCGATAATCTCCCGAAGCTGCCGCCAGCTTTCGCCCAGTCGTTCCGGCGTGACCTCCGCAAGACAATCGCATCGGTTTTCCTCCTCGATAGACCGGCAAAGCCGCGCACCGAAAAAGACCCGCATTTCTTCCGTCGGGAACGGGGTATAGCGTTGGACGGCGGGTGCAGCGTCCCCAATTTCGGCAAGCCGCTTATATTCTCTCGCCGCCAGCAGCGTTCCGACGCCCGCCTTTTCGCCGTGCAGCGCCGGAAAGGCAACCGAAAGTTCCGCCGGATGCATTTCAATGAGATGTGCTATGTGGTGCTCCGCGCCGGACGCCGGGCGGGAATTGCCCATCATCTGCATGGCGATCCCGCTCAACAAGAGCGCCTTTGTCACGTTCTCAAACGCTTCCGGCTCGCCGCGGAGAATGCCGTCCACGCTTTCCACCGCAGCGTCAGCCGCAGTATGCATCAAGTCGTGGATCTCGGGGCAGAAATATTCCCCTGTCATCACATGCGCCATCCGCCAGTCGGCAAGCGCGGTATATTTAGCGAGAATATCGCCGACACCGCTGCGCACCAGCTCGATGGGCGCTGCACGGAGGACGTCGGTATCGGCCGCAACAATTTCCGGCGCTACGGCGGGCAATGTCTTTTTATATCCGTGCCACGTCATAGCGGCCACCGTGCTGCAAAAGCCGTCTACACTTGCTGCCGTAGGGCAGGAAACAAAACGGAGCCCGCGCTCGTGCGCGCAGTAGCGCGCGATATCATGGATCGTGCCGCTGCCGACGGCGATCAGCACCTTGGTATCTCCGTGCAGCTCGGCAAGCGTGCGTGCCACGGCTTTTTCGTCGGCGTGAAGGTCTTTGGAAGGGAGGATGATCTCCTGCTCCGCATACGGACGGCGTCCCGCTGTTGCTGCATAGGTCCGCTCGCCGTAAAGCGTACAGCGTTTCCCCTCTATGCCGTTTTCGTGCAGCGCATCTTCCAGCGCAAGAAGTACGCCGGGCGCGATAAGTACCGAACGCGTCACCATCGTGTGCTCTTTGCCGCAGCGGCATGATCCGCCAAATTGCCGCGCATCCAATGAGATCATGTGTTTTTCTCCATTTTTAGTGTTTCCACTGCGAGCCGTTCGAGCGGGAAGGCGGCTTTATAGCGCCCAAGGAACGATGTGAAGCCTGCGGCATCCACGCTGTCGGGCAATACCGTAGAGACCCCGGCATCGGCAAAGACCCGGTTATCCAGATACTCTTCCAATGATTCACCCTTCCTGCGCCAAAGCATATATGCGCAGAGCAGCGCCATGCCGTAAGGTCCGCCCTCACCCGCCGTTTCCATTACGGATACCGGTGCGCCGACCGCGGCGGCAAGGATCCTCTGTCCCACCCCGGGCGTTTTAAAGAAGCCGCCGTGGGCGCATATGCGCTCTACATGGACATTCTCTTCGCGCCGCAGAATGTCCAGTCCGATGCGGAGCGTGGACAGTGCCGATAGAAGGTGCATCCGGCAGAAGTTCGCCAGTGTAAAGGCGCTCTCCGGGGTACGGACGAAGAGCGGTCTTCCTTCGTTCACGGCAGTCACGCCCTCGCCGGAAAAATAGTTATAGCTCAAAAGTCCGCCGGCGTCGGCATCACCCTCCAGCGCCTTGCGGAAGAAGATGGTATACAGCTCGCCGCGGTCAATGGGAAGTCCGGCAGCTTCGGCAAGCTCGGAAAAGAGACTGACCCAGCCGTTGATATCCGATGTGCAGTTGCTGCAATGCACCATCGCCACGGGAAGCCCCGTCGGTGTCGTCACCATATCCACCTCACGGTGAACGCCGAGAGGGTGATCTGCCACAAGCATGGCAAAGGCGCTTGTCCCGGCGGAGACATTGCCCGTACACGCCCGAACAGAATTTGTGGCGGTCATGCCGGTTCCTGCATCGCCCTCACAGGGTGCGACGGGGATCCCCGCCTGAAGCGTTCCTGTCGGGTCAAGGAATCTCGCGCCCGCCTCGGTCAGATATCCAGCGATCTCGCCCGCCGGGACGGGCTCCGGGAGAATATCGGCAAGACACCACGGATATTTTTTCGTTTCCTGTAGTGCTTCAAAGGCTTTCGTCATTTTTGCGTCATAGCCGAGCGTTTCGCTGTCGAGCGGGAAAATGCCGGAGGCTTCGCCGAGTCCGACCTTCTTCTCGCCGGTCAGCCGCCAGTGGACATATCCTGCCAGCGTCGTGAGATAGCCGATGCGTGCCACATGTTCTTCGCCGCTGAGCATGGACTGATAAAGATGCGCGATCGTCCAGCGCTGCGGGATATGAAAGCGGAAGAGCTCCGTGAGCTTCTCGGACGCCTCACCGGTAACGGTGTTGCGCCACGTGCGAAATGGTGCGAGCGGCACGCCGGTCTTGTCCAGCGGCAGATATCCGTGCATCATGGCAGATACGCCGATGGCACCGAATGTCGTCGGATCTTCCCCGGTTCTTTTCCGGATATCGGCGCGCAGATCGGCATAGCAGCTCTGCACGCCGCCGACGATATCCTCCAGAGAATATGTCCAGATACCGTTTTCCAGCCGGTTTTCCCATACATGGCTGCCGGAGGCAACAGGCGCATGGTTCTCGTCGAGCAGAACCGCTTTGATGCGCGTTGTCCCCAGCTCGATGCCGAGCACCGTTCGGGAAAAATTCAGCACAAAGCTCACCTCAGCTTCCAGACAAGATCTTTTATCAGCAGCTCCTCCTCGAGCTTTTCCGGAGTGCTGCCGTCGGTGATATGGACAAATTCAATATCCATGATGCGAGCCCAGTCACGCAGCTGTTCGGCGGTCACATCATACGAGAGCACCGAATGATGCGCTCCGCCCGCCGTGATCCAGCATGCAAGCCCCGTGGTCAGATCCGGCTTTGCCTTCCACATAACGCGAGCCACCGGAAGATTCGGCATCGGCATAATGGGCTTTACGGCCTCGATGTCCTGCACGATCAGGCGAAAACGCCCGCCCATATCGATGAGCGTCGCCACGACCGCCCTTCCAGGCTTTCCCTCAAAAACGAGCCGCGCCGGCGGCTCGCGGTCGCCGATGCCGAGAGGGTGTACCTCAATACGCGGTCTCTCTGCCGCAACGCTGGGGCAGACCTCCAGCATATGCGCACCCAGAGAATACTCCTGTCCTTCAACAAGATGGTAGGTATAGTCCTCCATAAAAGCGCTCGCGCCGTTGCCGTTCTCGCCCATGGCCTTGAGGATCGCCGTAAGTGCGGAGACCTTCCAGTCCCCTTCTCCGCCGTAGCCGTAGCCCTGCGCCATAAGATGCTGCGAGGCCAGCCCCGGCAGCTGCCGCATGCCATACAGATCCTGGAACGTGTTGGAGAAAGCCGCGCATCCCTCGCGGTTCATCATGCGCCGGATGGCGATCTCCTCCCGTGCCTGATAGCGCACGGTCTCGATATCGTCCGTAGCGAAATCATAGGAAGCGCGGTATTCGTCCATGAGCGCGTCAATATCCGGATCCGTAACGGCGTCCATCTCGTGCACAAGCTCGCCCACGGGCCAGGTATTGACCTGCCAGCCGAGCTTGATCTGTGCTTCGACCTTATCGCCCTCTGTGACGGCCACCTCACGCATATTGTCGCCGAAGCGCATGACCTTCATGTTCTTCGATACCGCCGCACCGACCGCCGCCTTCATCCAGCTTCCCAGCCGCGCCTGCACCGGCTCGTCCCGCCAGTATCCCGCGATCACCTTGCGCGGCGTACGCAGCCGTGCGCCAATGAAGCCGTGCTCGCGGTCGCCGTGCGCCGCCTGATTGAGATTCATGAAATCCATGTCGATCTCTTCGTTCGGGATCTCACGATTGTACTGCGTGGCAAAATGACACCATGGCTTCTGCAGCGAAGCGAGACCATTGATCCACATTTTCGACGGAGAGAACGTATGACACCACGTGATGATACCGGCGCATTCGTCGTGATAGTTAGCCTCTTTGATCGTATCAGCGATTTCCCCGGCGCTTTTGGCCGTCACTTTATATACGACGGGATACGGCAGAGCTTTGGAGAGCGTCTCCGCCATTTCCTTTGCGCGCGCATCTACTGTTGCAAGCACCTCCGGCCCATACAGGCACTGGCTGCCGACAATAAACCAGAATTCGTAGTTTTTCATATCATTTCTGTCTCCCTTATGCATATTCCTTTTACACAAAAACTGCGCATCGCAGAAAAAGGGCATATTCGGCTTCAGGGTCTCCCGAGAAAGGAGACCCTGTTCCGTGTGTAAATCGAGCTAAAGCAAGGAATCTTTCATAAGTCTCATTCGTATTACAGTTTGCTGCATGAAGCATCGTACACTGACTATCGATGGGCCACTACCGCCGTTTTCGGTCTTTTGACCTCTTTAGTGCAGTAATTCAACCGAAGAAATTGGTAATCCAAGTCTGAGGCACATAGCTGCCGTTCGTTCCATGCATGCAGACAAGCGTCCAGCCGAGAATCAAACTGCTTACAAAAGTACCAAGCCAGACATTCTTAGTCAGCTGGTAAGCTTTTCTGTTCACGAAAGTCATGATTGGGAGGAACAGAATCGCACCGTAAGTGAGCATGAAAGAGGAGATGCTCTTTCCTGGGCTGAGAGCTGCATAGTCAACTATAATGCTGATACCGCACAGCAGCCACACACCCGCGACCGCCATTGCAACCGTTATGAGCACGTCAACCGCCGGTTTCTTGCCGACCAAGGTGACATCCGAAAGATAGTTGGTGGTAATGCTGCTGATGAACATAAAGGGCAGTGCCAAAAGAGCATAGTGGAAAACCAACTGCCACTGATCCGCCGTAAGAGTTGCAAAGCTTACCTGCCAGATCCGATAGTCCTGCTCGGTAAGATACTGCACCAGCTCCAATGTTCCGTATGCTACAGCAACATATATCACAGCAGCCAAAAGCGTCTTGAGAACATTCACGAAGCCAACAGCAATGTTCTTTTTAGCAAAGTTCAAAATGCTCTTGTATCCCCCGGTAATGAGGACGTAACCGACGGCAATAACCAAACCAAAGATTGTAAGCCAAGAGAGGAACTGAATAGGAGACCAGGCAGTAATCATCAACGGGAAGAAACTGCTGGTTTTGAATGTAAACGGCGTTTTCCTCGCGTTAGTCAGATAAATAGCCAGCGTATTGAGAAGCACCGTGCCGACACCTGCGAAAATCGCGCCAATTTTCCGGTTCTTTTCCGGGAGCAGCGTCTCACCGGACACGCAGATAGTGCTGTATTTGGGGGTCATAGTCAGCAGTTTGACTACCGGAATCAGCAGTGCGAACATGGCAAGTAGCGCTGCAAAGTTCAGAAACTCTCTCCACGCGAAAACCATCCCGCCCTTGTCTGCATCCGCTATGGAAACATTGCCATGAAGAGCCTGATTCATATAGTCAATAACGAGACCTGATGTCTGGCTAGAGAAGGTTTCTTTGGAATGGGTCTCCTTGGTGAGAAGAACGGTGCGCAGGGTACGGTTCTCAATGGCGTTTGCAAGTGCAGGATCGGAAGAAACGGAATCCTCACGGAAGGTTCCAACGATGGTGTTAGCGCCCGCATTGTCGTCCAAACAGTAATACGCTCCCTGAACCACTTCATCGCTGCTTGGAATATACCAGGCATCTCTGACATCGTCACTGCTGTTGAATCCGACGTAACCATAGTCAAACATGCCGTTGATGATGCACAGGTTAACCTGGCAGTTTCTGGTCACCTCGATGCCGGCGACTTCAACCTGCTGCTTAGGGTTGACATACTGCGCTGTGGAACCGATCAGAACAGCAGCACGGATTCTCGTGTTATAATATTCTGTTTCCTGTGTCTTCAGAATTTCATACGCTTTGAGCGCATCTGCGGACAGGGTCTCCTCGGCGATCTCGTCTGCATTGCGCTCAATATCGTCAGCGGAAATTTCCACGCCGAATCCTTCATGAAGTACATTCAGCAGTCTGTCGTTCAGTGTGAAGTAGCCGCAGTCCATCAGCGCAGCATATCCAGAACGTCGGGACCCCTGAGAATGGCCCATAACAGCAATATTCTCTTTGTCCACAAATTCCAGTCCGCGCATGAAATTCACTGCATCCAGGCATCCCATAGGCGTGCCGAAAATATTGTATTCCAGAATTCCCTGATCGTTTTCATTGTAGACAGGTGTTTCGCTGGCTCCGCTGCCGTAAGCGTTGATGGAGAATACAACATAGCCTCTATGCGCCAGTTCTTCGGCATAGCAACGAAGCATCTGATAGATATTGCCGGCACCGGGAACAATGACCACACCGGGATAAGAATCTTCGTCGGTTGTTCCGACAGGATAGTACAATTCGCCCTCTAGCGCTGCGCCGCGGGCATCAATGGTGATCTTTTCAACTTTAATACGACCTCCGTCGGTCGTGAGAAGCTGGGCACAAAGACTGAATAAAACGATCAATGCAATAAGCGTCAAAGCAAGGCGTTTGCATCCCTTTGCGGAATTCAGGTTGAAAAACTTCTTCATCTCGTTTTCCTCCTCATTATTTAATTATTTGTCCGGCTTAGAATTGCTGCCCTCCTTTCTTTTTTGTCATACCTAAAGCCTGCCGTACAGCACGTTTTAGTTGCGGACGTTTCATCTGCCATACGTCAGAAATTTGCGGTTTGAAAAGCAACGTCAACAATTCACATACCAAGCTGTCATTGCCCTAAAAAGCGACACCGTTCTCTGTTTTCAAGTATATAAGAATACAAAAGTGTGCATTTGTCAAGACAAGCAAACCACAATCATCGTTTCTTACGAGTCATTTGTATTTTTTATGTATAATTAATGTGCTTATTTGTATCGTAATTTTTCTTTCTATTGAATTTATTTAATTTATGCTGTATTATAAAAATACAAATGCAGTCAAGTAAAGGAACAAATTTATATGAAACATCCCGTTAAACAAACCGCCGTAATGACTCACATTATGGAGGACATTCAAAGCGGCCGATACGCCGACGGCAGCCGCATGCCGACGGAGGCGGAGTACTCCGAGCTTTTCCGCGTCAGCCGTCAGACCGTGCGCAAGGCGCTCGCTGCCCTCGAAGCACAAGGCGTGATCCGCCGTGTTCAAGGCAGCGGATCCTATGTGAACCATCCGTCACAGCGCCGCAGAAAGACCGGGCAGATCGCCGTTATCTGCACCTATATCAGCGAATACATTTTTCCGTCCATTCTGCGCGGGATCGAGCAGGTCACAAAGGAAAACGACTATCAGCTTCTCATGAATTCAACTAACAACAGCATTGCCTCAGAGCGTGCCATTCTCTCCAAGCTCCGGGATAACCCGCCCGACGGGATCATCGTGGAGGGAACGAAAACCGCGCTGCCGAATCCGAACCGGGAATTCTATCATTCGCTGGCAGAGAACGGAGTGCCGATCGTTTTCATCAACAGCTACTACCCGGACATTGTCGGCGATAACGTAATCCACATTGTGGCGGACGATTATTCCGGCGGCTTTACCGCCACGCAGACGCTGATCCGCGAAGGACACCGAAATATCTGCGGTATTTTCAAAAGCGACGATACGCAGGGCACCAACCGGTATTCCGGATACATGGACGCGATCGTACGGATGGGCGCATCCGTGAGGGATAATAACGTCATCTGGTTTTCCACGGAAACCAAAGAGCTTTTGCTCCGCAGCATCGGCGATTTTCTTATGGGTATTGACAGATCCTGCACCGCCGTCGTCTGCTACAACGATCAGATCGCCGCTACAGTGCTTCGGTTCTTTGAAACCAACGGGGACTATGCCGTCCGCGCCGTTGCAAGCTTTGACCGTGCGCTCCCCATCGACAGCAATATACTCTCCTTTGTCTCCTATCCGCACCCAAAGGAAAAGATGGGCCGTGTCGCCGCAGAGAAGCTCTTCCGCATGATCGCAGGATGCCGGGAAGAATCCCGCACGCTCGCTTGGGAATAAGAAGAAAAGAGGAACGGTTTCGCCGCGGCGAAACCGTTCCTCTTTTCTTATGCTGTTCGTTTATCCCAGAAGCCGCACGCGCGTTACGCCGGGGATGGCGCGCATCTCCTCCGCCGCCGCTTCGTCCAGATGCTCGGTCGTATCGAAGATCGTATAGGCGATCTCGCCGCGCGCCTTGTTGAGCATGTGCTCAACGTTGACGTTGCCCGCGGCGATGATCTCGAGAAACCGGTTGAGCATGCCGGGCCGGTTGCGGTGGATGAGGCACAGGCGGCTCTTTCCGAGCCGGTCGAGCGTCGCATTCGGGAGATTGACGCTGTTTCGGATGTTGCCGTTGCGGAGATAGTCCACGATCTCGCGCGCGGCCATGACCGCGCACTTTTCCTCCGCCTCCGGCGTCGTGGCGCCGAGATGCGGGAAGCACACGACATTTTTCTTTCCGACGAGCTTCGCGTTCGGGAAATCAGTCACATAGCGCGCGACCTGCCCGCTCTCAATGGCGGCAAGGAGCGCGTTGTCGTCCACGAGCTCGCCGCGGGCAAAGTTCAAAATGCGCATGCCGGGCTTCATCTTCGCAAACGTTTCGGCGTTCAGGTAGTGGAATGTCTCCGGCGTGGAGTGGATGTGCATGGTGAGATAGTCGCACGTGCGGAAGAGAACGTTGAGATCCGTGACGTGCTCGACCTTGCTCGAAAGGTTCCACGCGGAATCGACCGAGAGATACGGATCGTACCCGCTCACCTCCATATCGAGCTTGAGTGCGGCGTTCGCCACGCGCGAGCCGATCGCGCCGAGACCGATGACGCCGAGGCGCTTGCCGGATATCTCCGGCCCGGCGAAGGCATTCTTCCCTTTCTCCACGAGCGCAGGGATCTTATCGCCCTCCGGGGCGAGGGATTCCACCCACTCAACCGCGCCGACAATGTCGCGCGAGGCCATCGTGAGAGCGCACAGCAGCAGCTCCTTGACCGAATCGGCGTTCGCGCCGGGGGTGTTGAACACCGCGATGCCCTCGGCGGTGCAGCGCTCAATGGGGATGTTGTCCACGCCGATACCGGCGCGGCCGATGCACAGAAGCTCCTTATTGAATACGGCGTCGTGCAGCTTGGCCGAGCGGATGAGAAGCGCGTCGGGCGCGCTCATCTCGGGACTCACGGCGCAATTTTCCGCTTTCAGCTCGTCAAGCCCCTTTTCCGCAATGGCGTTCATGGTTTTTATATTAAACATGGTGTTTCGCCTCAAATTCCTTCATAGTCTCCACCAGACGAAAGACGCCCTCCTCCGGCATGGCGTTATAAAGCGACGCGCGCATCCCGCCCGCAACGCGGTGGCCCTTGAGATTGCGCAGCCCCCGCTCGAGCGAGAACTTCACAAACTCGGCGTCCGTACCGGCGTCTCCCGTGCGGAACGTTACGTTCATGTCGCTGCGGCTCGCGCGCTCGGCGCAGCCGCGGAAAAGCGCGCTCTCGTCCAGATAATCATAGAGGAGCTTCGCCTTGGCGCTCTTGCGCTTTTCCATGCCCGCAACGCCGCCCTGCTTCTCGAGCCAGTCGAGCACGAGACCGAGCATATAAATATTGTAGCACGGGGGCGTATTGTACATGGAGTCCTTGTCGATCATGCGCTGATAGCTCATCATCAGCGGCGTAACGGCGCGCTCGTTCCCGGCGAGCGCGCGGTCGATGATCACGACCGTCAGCCCCGCGGGGGCCATGTTCTTCTGCGCCCCGGCATAGACGATGCCGAATTTCGACACGTCCACCGGGTGCGAGAGGATCTCCGAGGACATATCGCATACGATCGGCACGCCGCCGGTCTCCGGCACATACTTCCACGCCGTACCGAAGATCGTGTTGTTGGCGCAGTAATAAAAATACTTTGCCTCCGGCGAGAGAGAAAGCTCCTCCTGCGCCGGGATGCGGTCAAAGCCGGTAGCCTCGCTCGATGCCGCGATGTTCACGCGGCAGTATTTTCCCGCTTCCTTCGCGGCGATATTGGCAAAGTTGCCGGTCACGGCGTAATCGGCCGTGTCCCCCTCGGCGGTCAGATTGAGCGGGATCATCGAAAACTGGAGCGACGCGCCGCCCTGCAAAAACAGGATCTCGTGCGTGTCCGGCACGGAGAGCGCCTTTTTGAGCTTCGCTTTTGTCGCGGCAAATATATCCATAAATTCCCGGCTGCGGTGACTCATCTCCATCACGGAGAGACCGCTGCCGTGATAGTTCAGCAGCTCGGCTGCCGCCGTTTGCAGCACCTCCGTCGGCAGCACGGACGGCCCGGCGGAGAAATTGAATACGTCCTCGCGGTTCATGGCTGGATTTCCTTTCCGGTTTTCCCCGGCTCGCGGGGTTATAGCGATTTAGTTTATTATATACCCAACGAATTAGTCTGTCAAAGTGCCGTACCGACAAGCATTTCACCGCGCACACCGGTGATTTTTACTTTTCTCACAACGCCGTGCGGCATGTCGCCCGGCACGGCGACCTCGGTATAGTTCTCGGCGTGGCCGCGGCTCTCGCCGTCCGATTCCGTTTCAAAGATAACTTCGAGCGTTTTGCCGACGCAGGACGTGAGATATTCCCGCTGCATCCGCTCCGCAATATGCGCGGCGCGCGCGGCGCGCGCGGCCTTTTCGCTCTTTTCGATCTGGCCGGGCATACCCGCCGCCTTTGTGCCGGGGCGGATCGAATACGGGAACACGTGCATCTGCGCGAAGGCGCATTTTTCGATGAAGGCGAGCGTCCGGGAAAACTCTTCCTCCGTCTCGCCGGGAAAGCCGGTGATGAGATCGGTCGTGAGTGCGCAGCCGGGAAAGGCCGCGCGCAGCCGCTCCGTGACGGCGAAAAACTCCGCGGTCGTATACTTGCGGCGCATGCGCGCGAGCGTTTCGTCGCACCCGGACTGCATGGAGAGATGGAAGTGCGGGCAGACGTTGAGCTTTTTCAGGCGCTCAACGAATGTATCCGTCACGACCGTCGGCTCGAGCGAGCCGAGATGGATGCGCGCGCTGCGCGCGCCCGCGGCGACGGCTTCGAGCGCGTCGATAAGCGTTTTGCCGTTTTTGAGATCCTTGCCCCACGAGGCGATCTCGATGCCGGTGACGACGATCTCCTTATAGCCCTGCGCGGCGAGCGACGCGGCCTCCGCCGCGCACCGGTCCTCCGGCAGGGAGAGCACGCGCCCGCGCGCAAACGGAATGATGCAGTAGGTGCAGAAATTGTCGCACCCGTCCTGAATTTTAAGATACGCGCGCGCGTGCCCGGCGTACGCTCCGGCGGGCAGCTCTTCAAAGCCGGTGCGCCGGAAGGGATCGTCGAGCTTCGTTACGCTCCCTCCTGCCCCGCGCTCCGCCGCGGCGGTCTCCACGGCGCGGACAAAGCCCTGCCTGTCGCCGGTGCCGAAGAGAACGTCCGCGCCGAGCGATGCGGCTTCGGCGGCGTCCACCTGGCTCCAGCAGCCGCAGAGCGCCGTGAGCGCATCGGGGTTTTCGCGCCGGAGACGGCGCACGGTCTGGCGTGCCTTGCGCGCGCCTTCGGCTGTGACGGCGCAGGTATTGACGATCACGGCGTCCGCGCTCTCCCCTTCGGCGCACGGCGTGTGGCCGTGGCTCTGGAGAAGCTGCTCCATCGCCTCGGACTCGTACTGGTTGACCTTGCAGCCGAGAGTGGCTATAATGTACTTCATAGAAAGACGCTCCTCAAAGGATGTATGGATATGGAAATTTATCTCGATAACGCCGCCACGACCCGCGTATGCCCGGAGGCGGCGGACGCGGCGTATAAGGTGATGACGGAAGTGTACGGCAACCCCGGCTCGACGCACAAGTTGGGGCGCGAGGCGCGCGCCGTGCTGGACGATTCCCGCAAAAAGCTCGCCGCCGCGCTCGGGTGCGCTCCCAAAGAGGTGTACTTCACCTCCGGCGGCACGGAGAGCGACAACTGGGCCATTCTGGAGGGCGCATATCTCCAGCGGCGCGTCGGGCGGCACATCATCTCCTCCGTCGTAGAGCACGACGCCGTGCGAAAGCCGCTCGAAAAGCTCGCGCGCGAGGGCTATGAGGTAACGCTCCTCTCCCCCGACAGCACCGGGGCGATATCCGCCGATGCGGTGCGCGCCGCGCTCCGGGAGGATACGGCGCTCGTAACGCTCATGATGGTCAACAATGAGACCGGCGCCGTGACGGACATCGCGGGCGTGGCCCGCGCGCTGCGCGCGGCAAAGTCCAGGGCGCTTCTCCACACCGACGCGGTGCAGGGCTTTATGAAGGAGCCGTTCTCCGCCAAAACGCTCGGCGCGGACATGATATCCGTGAGCGGCCACAAGGTCCACGCGCCCAAGGGCATCGGCGCGCTGTATATCCGGCAGGGGCTGAAGCTCCCGGCGCACATTCTCGGCGGCGGGCAGGAGGAGGGCATGCGCTCCGGCACCGAGCCGATGCCGCAGATTGCCGCCTTCGGTGAGGCCGTGCGCATCGCCAAGGCCGAAATGCCGGAAGCGAACAAACGCATGGAGGCGCTGCGCGCGCAGTGCGTGCAGACGCTCACCGACACCGTGCCCGATATCGTATTCCTCGGCGGCGGCAGCGCGCACATTCTCTCGCTCTCCCTGCCCGGCTACCGCAGCGAGGTATTGATGAACTATCTCGAAGCGAAGGGCATCTACGTTTCCAAGAGCAGCGCGTGCAAGCGCGGCAAGCGCAGCCATGTGCTCGAGGCCATCGGCGCGCCGGACAAGGTCATCGACGGGGCGCTGCGCGTTTCGTTCTCGCGCTACACGACCGAGGCGGAGTGCAGCGCTTTCTGCGAAGCGCTCGCCGCGGCGCGGCGGGAACTTTATCCTTCCCTTTAACTAATCTATTGTACTCAAGCGCCGCCGCAGCGTCAAGAGCTGCGGCGGCGTGTTTGCTGCAACGGCAGCCGGACTATATAAAATAAAAGGTTTTCTTGCGCAAAGCCCAGCTTGCCGTGAAGCCTTTTGCCGAGTGCTTTTTCTGTTTTATTGACGATGTAATGGTTTTCTACATTAAATGGCAAGGCTGACTTATGGCTGTTCTTGGCGCATTGCAAGCACCGTTTATAATAGCCTAAAGAAAAATATATGAGCTTATTGCAATTTATATTTGACATTCTGTTCGATATAATATATACTGTACATCGTTAGGAGGACTATCTATGAGAAACTTAAAGATGAAGTTCAGAAGAATTGAATTAAATATGTCTCAAACCGAACTGGCTGAACAAGCCGGAGTCACAAGACAAACAATCGGATTGATTGAGGCAGGCGACTTTAATCCGTCTATTAAACTATGCATCGCAATATGCAAAGCTTTGGGCGTAACATTAAACGACATATTCTGGGAGGATGGAGAACATGAAAATAATTAAAAAAGGCTTAGATGAATTGCAAAAGCAGATACTATTAGGAATCGAGAGCCGTGGTTTTTGGATTGCTTTCTGGGGAAGCCTTATTCTGTTGATCGTGCAAATGATATTTGCGAATAACATTATTTCTGTAATTAGCTCATGGTTATTATTTATGGTCCTTGCTATTTATGAAGCGGTTTCGTGCCTAAAAGCGGGTATTTGGAATAGCAGCTTATATATTAGCAAAAAAAGAAATGCTTTTATATCTTCAATCATTGCAATATGCATGGGGGTATTTCAATTTATACTTGTGTCTCAAAGGGGGGAAAGCACATACAAAACAATTATTGTTTTGGTTTCTGTGATAGCAGTAACATTCTTTCTTTGCTTTTCAGCTATCATAATAATAGCCAAAGCAGTGAAAAAACGTCGGGACAAACTTGACGCAGAGCCCGACGATACAATGGATAAGCAATAACCAGAGGTACAACTATATGAAAGCAAATAAAGAGATGCGAATTTTTCTTTTGATTTCGTACGGTGTCCCAATTTTATTGAGCATTTTCATGTGGATTGCTCACCAGAATAATTTAAATTGCAACGCCTTTCCTATTACATGGATGTTTCTTCCTGCGGCCGCTGTTATGGTGGCAAAGAAATGCAATGAGACACCCGATCACATTTTCCCAAAAACGTTCTATTGGACATATATTGTAACTACGTTTTTGATGGTCGTTTTTTCGATCGCCAGTGCTGTTATTGATAGTTCGGTTTGGGCAATTATAATTAACGTTCTCGCCATTGTCTGCGGCGTAGTCTGCATCATAGAAATGATTGCTATGGGGAAAGAAAAACGAAGTATGGCGGGATTGTCGTTCGGAAACGATCTTAAAAAAACCGGATTTGGAATATTGCTGTTCCTTATTTTGTATGCAGTAATTTTTGCTTTGAATACTATTTTGAGTGCGTGTATCAGAGGGATGGGCTGGAGTGAATATGTCCATAGCCAAATAAATTATTTTAATCCCCTTGGTGTTATTTTGCTTATTATAAATCTGCCATTATCTTACTTGGCTTTTTTCGGCGAGGAATATGGTTGGAGATATTTTTTTCAACCAGCCTTGCAGAAAAAATATGGTTTGCGAAAAGGAGTTATACTTTTAGGCGTTCTTTGGGGATTATGGCATATTCCGCTGAATTTCCTATATTATAGCCCTAAAACCGGTGTTTTCAGTTTCATGATCCAAGTCACCCTCTGTGTTGGCATTGGTGTTTTTATGGGATGGCTTTATATGAAAACCGGCAATATTTGGTCTGTTGTAATCGTTCATTATTTGCAAAACAACATCGGCGCAATCTTTTTTGGTGCATCGCCAGTAAATGTTGTTCTGGATTTCAAGGACGTTTTGATAGCACTGATTGTGTATATGTTGGTATATCTTCCGTTCTTGAACACAAAAGAATATAAACTAAAATCAATGTCTGATTCGTCAGAAAAACTACGCCTTCATTAAACAGAAAACGGCAGACGTGTTTTTCGACAGTCTGAGGCTCCCTCCGATAAGGGAGCCTTTTTCTGTTTATGCATAAAATTAACAAAAAATAACGTTATGTAACCCATAATATGAATAATGGGAGGCCGGACAAGCCGTATTCACTGTGGAAAACTCTGTGGGAAATGTTCAAAACTCTTTTATTTCCTATTATTTCCCGGCGCGGGACAAAAATGAATATTCATAATCTATTCATAATAGGATGAGAGGAGAAGGGAGGCGCGTCCATGCGCAGGTTCATTTGCGCGGCTCTGGCCGCTCTTTACCTCACGATACCGGCTCTCGCCGTGGAGACTCTGCCGGAGGAGAGCTTTTCGCTTTCCTGCACGGCGGCGGTGCTGATGGAACGGCAGACCGGCACGGTACTGTATGAGAAGGAAGCCCACCGGCATCTCTCCCCGGCGAGCGTAACGAAGGTGATGACGCTGCTGCTCGTGGCGGAGGCGGTCGAGAGCGGCGCGGTCTCGCCGGACGATCCCGTTACGGCGAGCCGCCGGGCGGCCTCGATGGGCGGCAGCCAGATCTGGCTCGAGGAGGGCGAGGTGATGACCGTGGCGGAGATGACGAAGTGCGTGGCGGTCGTCTCGGCGAACGACTGCGCCGTGGCGCTCGCGGAGGCGCTCTGCGGCTCGGAGGAGGCGTTCGTCGCGCGCATGAACCGCCGCGCGGAGGAGCTGGGACTCTCCGATACGCATTTTACCAACTGCACCGGTCTTTTCGAGGACGCGGAGCACTACACCTGCGCCTACGACATTGCGGTCATATCGCGCGAGCTGTTGAAGCACGAATTCGTCCGGCAGTATACGACGCTCTGGCAGGACACGATACGTTCCGGTGAATTCGGCCTTACGAACACGAATAAGCTCGTGCGGCACTACGCGGGCTGCACAGGACTCAAAACGGGCTTCACGTCCACGGCGATGTACTGTCTGGCCGCCTCCGCCGAGCGCGGCGGCGTGGAATATATTGCGGTCATCCTCCACGGCGAGACGAGCCAGCTGCGCTTTGACGCGGCGCGAACGCTTTTGGACTACGCCTTTGCCAATTATACGCTCGTCATGCCGGAGACCGGCGCGCCGGACGTGCCGGTGTCGCTCGGCAAGGCGGCGAGCGTACGCGCCGTGTGTGAGAGCTCCGGGACAGTGCTCATCGAAAAGGCGCGGCAGAAGGAGCTTTCCGCCGTTTACGAGCTGCCGGAGAAGGTGGCCGCGCCCGTTGCCGCCGGGCAGCTTCTCGGTACGCTCCGGTACGTTGCCGGAAACGAAACGATAGCGAGCGTTCCGATCAGCGCGGCGGAGAGCGTGGAGCGCGTCGGCGCCGGGGAGCTGTGGGTGCGGCTCGCCGCGGCGTTGTGCGGCCGGACAAATACACAATAGTTCATCTTGCAAGTGAGCGCCGGAGAGTGTACAATGTCGACAAAGGAAGAAATTAACCGCAGGGAGGTATACCAATGATTCATGTTGATCTCACCGGCGCCGCGCCGTTCTTCGGCGCACACACCCCGGACTATGCCGCCGCGGAAGCGGCGCACCGCACGCTCAGCGAAAAGACGGGCGCGGGTTCGGATTTTCTCGGCTGGACGGAGCTGCCGCGCCGCATCCGCGAAACGGAGCTTGCGCGCATTCTCGCCGCGGGCAAAGCGATCCGTGAAAAGGGCGACGCGCTCGTCGTTGTCGGCATCGGCGGATCGTATCTCGGCGCACGCGCGGCTTACGAGCTGATCGGCCGGCGCGAGGGCGGCGCGGAGCTGCTCTTTGCCGGAAACGGGCTTTCCGCAGCCACGCTCCGCGACACGATCGAAAAGCTCGGAGACCGCGACTTCTGCGTGAACGTCGTTTCCAAATCCGGCACGACGCTTGAGCCGGCGCTCGGCTTCCGCGTGTTCCGCGATCTTCTCGTGAAGAAATACGGCGAGGAAGAGGCCAACTCCCGCATCTTCGCCACGACCGACGCGCGCCGCGGCGCTCTCAAGAGCGAGGCGGACGCCGCCGGGTGGGAGAGCTTCGTCGTTCCCGACGACGTCGGCGGGCGCTACAGCGTGCTCTCCGCCGTCGGCCTGCTGCCGCTCTGCGCCGCGGGCATCGACGTTGAAAAGATCCTCACCGTCGCCGAGGAGACGTTCGTCTCTCTCGACGAGCGCAGCGAGGCGAACCCCTGCTGGCAGTACGCCGCCGCGCGCCAGGCGCTCTATAAGAGCGGCAAGGCCGTGGAGATCCTCGCGTGCTACGAGCCGCGCTTCCGCATGATGGCGGAGTGGTGGAAGCAGCTTTACGGCGAATCCGAGGGCAAGAACGGTCTCGGCATTTTCCCGGCGAGCGTGGAATATAACGCCGATCTGCACTCCATGGGCCAGTACATTCAGGAGGGCCCGCGGCATCTGATGGAAACGGTCGTGAGCTTTGCTTCTCTCCCCGGCGGATACACCGTTCCCGCCGACGCGCACGACGGCGACGGACTCAATTATCTTGCCGGACACGATTTCAACGAGATCGCCGCCATTGCCCGCGCCGCGGTAAAGACTGCGCACATCGAGGGCGGCGTCCCCAATCTCGCCATTGAGGTCACGGACATGGCCGAGACCGGCTTTGCCGAGCTCGTATGCTTCTTTGAGCTCGCCTGCGGCATTTCCGGCTATATGGAGGGCGTGAACCCGTTCGATCAGCCGGGCGTGGAGGCCTACAAAAAGCTCATGTTCCGCGGTCTTGCCGCGCTCAAATGAAGAACATTCGATGAACATTCGAAAAGCTCCTTGCAACGGGCGGCGAAAGATGATAGAATACAGAAAAAGAAGCGTTCGCATCTTTCTTTCAAATTTACAAATGAGGTGATTTCCTATGGTTAAACTCATCATGGGTCTGTCCGGCTCCGGCAAGACCAAGACCCTGATCTCTCTCGTCAGCGAAGCCATTGAAAAGGAACAGGGCAATGTTGTCTGCATCGAAAAGAGCCGGCATCTGACCTATGATATTCCCTATCAGGCGCGGCTGATCCGCACCGACGATTACGGCGTCCGCGGCAACACGATGCTGCTCGGCTTCCTGTGCGGCCTGCACGCCGGCAATTACGACATCACCCATTTCTTCATCGACGATCTCAACAAGATCCTCGACGACCGCTCCAACGAGGCGCTGGAGAAGTTCCTCGACACGCTCTCCGCGTTTGGCGAGCGCGAGAACATCAACTTCACCATCACCATCACCGCCGATCCTTCCGGCGCGGGCGACGGTCTGAAGAAATATTTCTGATATGCGGCTCGACAAGTGGCTGAAGGTCTCGCGGCTCATCAAGCGCCGCACCGTGGCACAGGAGGCGTGCGACGGCGGGCATGTGTCCGTCGGCGGGCGCGTCGCCAAGCCCTCCACCGATGTGAAGGTCGGCGACGTGATCGAGATCCGCTTCGGCGCGAAAACGCTGCGGGCGGAGGTCCTCTCCGTGCAGGAAACGGTCAAAAAGGACGATGCCGCCGCAATGTACCGCGAACTGTGATAAAAAAAACGCATTCTCTGTTTCGGCAGAGAATGCGTTTTATTTTTTTCTTATTTCTCATCCCCGGCGTGCGGCTCCGCTATGCGGAGCATGCGGAAGCCCTCGCCGTGAACCTCGTTGGATTCGAGAATGATGGTGAATGACGCCGGGTCGAGCAGCTTTACCTCGCGGGTAATGGTGAACATCTCCTTGCCGGAGCAGGCGCACAGCACCACATCGCGGTGATCCTTCCGGAAGCCGCCGCGCGCGTCGATGATCGTTGTGCCGCGGCCGCAGAGGTCGTCGATCCGCTCCGTGACGGCTTCGCCGTGGTTGGTGACGATGAGTGCGAGCTTTCCGGCGTTCGCGCCGTACATGATCTTGTCGGCAATGACGGCGAAAATGAGGTCGATCATCATGCCGTAGACGATGCCGTCAAAATCGCGGAAAATGATGCCGCCGAGCACCACAACGATGCCGTCCGTGAGCATGATGAACCGGCCGAGCGGCAGGTGCGGGTGCTTGGCCTTGAGCGCCATTGTGATGAAGTCCGCGCCGCCGGTGGAGGAGTTGCGCATATAGATGAGCGCGTAGCCCAGCCCGCCGAGCACGCCCGCGCAGATGGCGGCGACGAGCCGCTCGCCGGTGTACTGCGGCAGCATCGGGGCTATGTAATCCACGAAAAGCGAGGAGAGGATCATGCACCGCACGCTGCAGAGGAAAAACCGCCGCCCGAGCACCCGATAGCAGAGGATCGCCACAGGGATGTTGAGCACAATGGTCATCACGCCGATGGGCAGATCGAACAGGCGGTATAAGATCAGCGCGAGACCGGAAAAGCCGGTCATCGGGAACTTTGCGGGCAGCGCGAAGTTATAAATGGCGACGCCGGTCAGTATGCTTCCCGCGATCTCCACGAGCGTATCGAATAACCATGTTTTCCCGAACAGCTTTCCCACGATGACCATCTCCCTTTCTTTTCCTTTTATCAAAAAAGAGCGGACGCGAATTATGAGACCGATTCGCATCCGCTCTTTTTCATTTTATCATGCAAAGGATTTGCTTGTCAATTCCGCCAAAAGCACGGCGAGTTATTTTTACAATTCGACGAGCTCATACTCGCGGCTGCCGACGCCGAGAGCGGCGGCGCACTCGATCGTGTGGATGCCGTGGAGCGACTCCACGCGCTCGATGAAATGCTTCTGGCCGGGGTCGTCCGTCGCGGCATAGATGAGATCGATGCACGCCTGATCGACCGCGACCGGGTCGAGCGAGGCGAGAATGCCGATGTCCTTCATGCAGGGGTCCTCCGCCACGGCGCAGCAGTCGCAGTCCACGGAGAGGTTTTTCATCACGTTCACGAACGCCATGCTGCCGTGGAAATAATCCACAACGGCGCTTGCCGCGTCCGCCATGCCCGCAAGGAACACGTCCTGCGCCGGAAGGCTGTCCCCGAGCCGGTTCTGGTCGGTCGTCGTGCCGCCGGAGTGGATCCACACCTTGCCCGCAGTGGAGGCGCAACCGATGGAGAGCTGCTTGAGCGCTCCGCCGTAGCCGCCCATCGGGTGGCCCTTGAAGTGGGAGAGGACGAGCATGGAGTCATAGTTTTCGATGTCCTTGCCGACGATGTCCTTTTTCAGCACGCTGCCGTTCGGAATGGGAAGCTCCAGATCGGGGCTTTCGGCATCGAGAATGTCCACATCGAACACCTCCGACCAGCCGTGCCTGCGCAGGAGGCGGCGGTGCTGCTCGGTATTGTTGCGCGCGCCCTCATACGCCGTGTTGCACTCCACGACGGTGCCCTTCACCGCATCTACAACGCTCTTCCAGAATTCGGGGTACAGAAAGTTCTGGTTGCCCTCCTCGCCGGAGTGCACCTTGACCGCGATCTTGCCCGGAAGCTCCTTGCCGAGAGCGCGGTAAAGCTCCAGCACCTTTTCCGGCGTGATCTCGCGGGAGAAATATACGATCGGCTTCATCCGTGTGTCCTCCTTGTCAACGCTTGTTTTTCCGCTTCGCGATGGACTCCTTGACCGACTGCACAAGATCGCCGATCACCGGCAGCGGTTCCCGTTTGCCCTTGAGAACGCTCACAATGCCCTTGATCGCGCCGATGGTGCAGATGATGCCTCCGACGGTGCCGACCCAGCCCCACAGGTTGCCGAGCAGACTCGTAAGAATACCGAAGATGATGAGCCCGAGCCCCTGCTCCGTGTGGTATTTCATGAAAGGGTCATCCTTCTGCGTGATGGCAGGAATGAGCCAGAAGGGGCCGAGATACGAGAATACGGAGAGCTTCTGCCGCTCGACCGACTCCGCAGCCTGACGGCGCATCGTCTCGTCCGCGGGCGAGTACGTCCGCTGCTGTCCGGCGTTTTGGGCGTTCGGCTGCGCCGAGCCGGTACGCTGCGAGGTGTACTGCGCCTGCGCGGCTCCGGCCGTGCGCTGGGAGGTGTACTGTCCCTGCGCCGGGCCGCCGGTGTGCGTCTGCTGCCACGGGTCCTGCTGCCAGCGCTTCTGCTGCTCGGCATAGCGGCGTTCGGCTTCTTCTCTTGCCTTTTGCTGCGCCTCTTCCTGCGCTCTGCGCGCGGCTTCTTCCCGCTCACGGCGCGCCTGTTCGGCGGCGCGGCGGCGCTCTTCCTCGGCGGCGCGCTGCGCGGCTTCCGCCGCCTTTTTCGCTTCGGCCTCCGGGTCGTAGCCGCAGGCAGGGCACTCGGTTTCCCCGATTGGGATATACGCACCGCATTTATCGCAGAAACTCAACGGGAACCCCCCTTTAATAACATAATTTTCCTTATACAGTATAGCGCGCTTCCCCTCCGATTGCAAGGGCGTCCCAGCGGATGAACGAAAAACGCAGGGCGTGGCACACCGGCCCCGCCCTGCGGGCATATTCTTTCCCAATTCGCCATTTTTTGCTCGCGCGTCAATCCATCTCCGGGCGCCCGCCGCCGTAGAAAACACGGCGGCTCAGTCTTCGCGGCTTTTCGTGAACAGACGGTAAAGATGCAGCACCGCCGCGTACAGCACACCCGCGACCGGCCAGACGATCCATGTGTTCTTCCAGTCCTCGGTCGTGAAGTTCCAGCCGAGATACACAGCCACAGCGAGCGTCCAGTAGGCAGCGGAAAGTGCCTTCTCCTTTTGGTTGCGCTTTTTCTCCGCCGGAGCGTAGTCGCCGGACTGCAAAATTTTCTGCATGCCCGCCCAGCGGACGCCCGTCACAACGAAAACCGCCGCGCCGACCCCGGCAAGGAACAGCATTCCGCACACCGCGAGGATCATCGCAAGATCGCTCCCCTCCGCCATGCCGATGAAGATCGGCACCGGAGAGAGGATGCAGAGCATCGTGCCGACCATGTTGCAGCGAGCATACGTGCTTTTATACTGCCGCTGCCGCTCGCTCACCATGCCCGTCACGCCGTACTCCGTGTCAAACGGCTCCTTATCAAGGAACGCATAGGGAGCGTTTTTAAAGCTGCAGGAGAGAAAAGTCGCGACCGCCGCCGCGATAAAGAGGAACAGCACGATAAGCCCTGCGGCCGAAGCGGTGTTTTCCAAAATGCCGTAAGCCAGGCTCTCGGCGAGCGCGCTGAGGATCAGCAGCGGAATGACCGAGACGATGCAGAGAAACGTCGCCGCCGCCATACGCACGGAGGCGGTTTTCCGCAGGGCCAGATATTCGTTGGCCTCGGCGAGCGTGAACCGCCGGATGGCGGAATCCTCGCCGGATGTGAATTCCTCACTCTCCAATTCGTCCTTGAGAAGATAGTCCGTCGTAACGCCGAAGAGAGCGCCGAGCATCAGGATCTTTTCAAGATCGGGCACGGTCTGCGCGCTCTCCCATTTGGACACCGCCTGCCGCGATACGTTCATTTTCTCCGCCAGCTCTTCCTGCGACCAGCCGTTCTTTCTCCGCAGCCGGATGATCTTGTCCGCCAGGATCATATTCGTTTCCTCCGTTTCGTGACGCTTATGCTGCGCCGTGATGTTGGAGTCAATATACCGTCTTTCCGGGTTGCAAGCCACCAATCGGCGGCTGGAAATCTGTCAACCGCCGGTTGACAAAGCCGTTTTTGCACCGGAAGCCGCTTCGGGATCGCTCAGCGCCATAGCATTTTGGAAGAGCCGAGCTTCATCAAGGTATATCTTCTTGCGTCCGGAGGGCCGCTATTTCCTTTTATAAAGCAGTGTCATGACAGCAAGAAAAATTGAGTTAATTATTATCAAGCACATATGAAACATAACCAGCATACCGCTAATAAATTTATCTCCGTCTACCGCGGCGTAAATCACTATATCAAGCGGGCCAAGAGTCAAAAAGAAAAGCGAAAGCAGCAGTTCAAAATTAAGAAATCGCGGAATTTTGTGCTCCTTTATATGGAAAATGTTCCTTATCCAGCGTTTTGGTGCGACATAATGCTTTGGATAATGCCGAGAACTTATTCCGATTTCTTCTATCAGTTTCATGGCCGCAATTTTGAATGCTAAAAAAGAACTAACCGCCATTATACAGTATATATAGATTCCTTCTAAGCTCATGATTGCCCTCCCACATTACCAAGGTTTCCATGTGGGGGCATTCGGAGCCGGGTTCCACTTGCCAAGCCACCCACTAACGCCATTGGCTACTCCGACGCCCAATGCAAATCTGCCGCTCGTTTGGCGGGGCATTTTATAAAATGTCATCCCGTTTCCCTCTTTTCCACGGAAGCGATCCTTATTCTCTGAATTTATCCCGCACGTCGAAGCTGTGCCAGGAACCGATTCAAATCCGTCTCCGGATCATCCGTGTCCTCATACAGCGTAACATGAAGTTTGAAAAAGCTCCGGAATACCGACGATATCATCCACTGCGCGGACAAAGGATAATAATCCGCTTCCCCGTCCGCGCTGTCAATTTGAACTTCCTTTCCGTCTTTCAGAACGGTACAGTATACATAGCACTGGTACCCGTTTTGGAAAGGCGTTCTTTGGAACCCGGCAGTGTCATTCGGAAAACACGACCACATAAGACCGGTCTTCAGAGAGACGCCGTTTTCCTCAAAGAGTGGCTTATATTCCTTTATTTTTTCGAGATACAGCGCCAGCATATGATCCTCATGGAAAATTATCTGCTCATCCAGTTCCTTTGTATATATCATTTTCTTCATGGTTTTCCCCATGCCGTCTGCCGATTCAATCCAGATATAAATCAAACTGCATGCCTGCGCCCATTTTGCTCCAGAAGGAAACGCTTTCGCTCGGAAACGCTATCACCGGCAAATCGTTCGACTCCGCATAGACACGCAAAATGAGCTCCGCAGTCAGATCGTATTCCTTACACAGGAGAGTGACTTCCTTTTCTCTTCCCTTCAAAAGCTCCTCCAGCCGATGCAGCGGGTCTGCAACGTCCCAGCTGTGCATGCGGGGCAGCTCCAGACACCAGAAAGCATTCTTGATTATCGTGTACGGAGGAGCGGCGGCCGGAAGAACGGTGAGTCCGAAGTACTCCCGCTGAAATTCGGCGGGGTCTATTTCGGAAAGCAGCTTTCCGGGGCTCACCGTCGGCGGGCAGCTCTTCGTCGGGATGAGCCCCAACCGCCGGGATACGCCATCGCGGTCAAAGTCCGCACTGTCCTTTTTTGTCAGGGTAAACACGGGGCCAACGTTCGGCAAAGCTTGGTCATCCATCTTGGTTTGCGTTCCTTCCTGTTCGTTTCTTTAGGCAGTTTCAAAGCTGAGGAAGTTTATATCTTCTCTTTCGTATCCGCGCTGTACCGGAGCACGACCGCTTCCGCCAGCACGGCGAGGCGGTAATATATCACTATCTCGTCTTTCTCCGTATCCGGCGCGCGGTTGATCAATTCGGCGAAAGCGGCCCGCTCCTCTTTGGTTATCAGGCCCTCCGGAGAGCATTCCAGCGCTTTATTCCGCCGCAAAAGCCGCGTACAATAGCCGCCGATAACGGAATCCACCGCCACAAGCTCCGGAGCGTGTTCATACACAGCCGCCGGAATCTTTGACGCAAGAAAGGCTTTGAGGATGTGTTCATGCTGTTTGTTCTTCATTTATTTCCCCCTGCCGTCCGGCTCATCTGTTTAGCTCTTTTACGCGCGCAGCCCTTTCTCAGAAATTGCGGAATTCCCGCCGTATCAGCAGCCCCGCCAGACGCGGGTGCTCGGGGGCGTGGCATAAAATCCAGTAGCCTCCTATGCCAAGTCCCCAATAGACCAGGCACACTGACCACACGATGAGCAGCGCCTTTCGGGTATTTTCGGAATTGGCCGCGGCTATTTCTTCCTTTGTCACGATCGCAGAACCGTCGGTACCGCTCATTTCCACAACATCTCGAGCATTCGTATTCGAGTCAGTCGGCAGTTTGTAGATCACGACGACCGGCGTTTTGCTCTCCACGAGGTCTTCCAACTCCCGTTCTTCATCTACTGCTTTGACCGGAAGATGATACCGGCAGCCGTCTCCGCCGGTCACAACATAAATTGGCCCTTCGCAGCGATATGCGGTAAACACACATTCGCTTGCCGTATATTCTGCGGGATTTCTCATTTCCGACAGCGTTTCCCAAGTACCTGACACCGCTATATAGAGCACGGCGATTCCAACAAGAACAGTCAAAACAACGATCGGTATCGGCTGTATGACGTAGCCGTTGAACAACTTCGATTCTATTCTGAATCGCAAACTGAATCCTTTCATATCCGCCCGTCTCTCCCGAAAGTACTTTTTTACAGCGCACCAATTTGAAATTCATAAGACGCCCTATGCGCGGCAGAATTGCATTTACGCAAAATGCGCCTTCAAAACATCCAACGTCTTCAAAAACTTATCGCAATAGCCGTTAACGTCTGTCCCTAAATCTGAGTTTTGCATGTCTGTCAGCAGCTTTGTGTAGTCGGGATCAAATATTATGCTTTGCCCATCTCCCCACGGCGACGCATTGGGATTTATCTTTTTCCCTCGCAAAAGGCCGTTGGCAAAAGCGAACGCCGCTTCGTAGCAGTCCATAAGATCAAATCGTCCCGCTTCATGCTCATACACATACTTTGGGATCGGGGCTTTGAGAAACGCCCGGATCGTTTTTCGCTCTTCTCTGCTTAACAGCTTCATACGCACGCCCTCACGGATGGATATCTGGTTTTTAATATGCTTACGGGCACTCGCACAGTTCAGCAAGCGCATATGTCTCGGAGGTTATCTATGTGGGTCATTTAGCTGCCAGCAGTCAACCGTAAGCCACGGCGCAGTTTTGTTATCGTAAGGAAACACAACAATCTTCGTCGGGTCATACGCACCATAAAATCCAGCCTTGAACATACCATTTCTGCTTACACAAGAAAACGGTTCGTTGGAAAGAGCGATAAATTTCATAGGAGCCGAATAGGTAAAGCGGACATCAAAAAAAGAGTAAAATACCGGCCGCGAGTAATCGACAGTGCACAGAAATTTTCCGAGGAAAGAGCAGGATATGCAGTTCTCATCGCTCAGCGCAACGGAACTCAAATTCTTCCCAAAAAGGAGAAACGGAAAGCAAATCAGAGCAATCCCCATCGAAATGGAAAGAATGAGCATAATCCGTCCCCCCGATTCACTTACTTGCCCTGAAGCAACAGCAAGAATAACAGTTCCGACGATTACCGCTGTACCCAATACGAGGAAAAAAAGGATCGTGGTTTTATATAACTTGATTAAGTGTATTTTCATAGGCAAATCATTGAGACATCAAAACTGATCAATAAGGCCGTGTTTTGCGATATACCTCTACCGCGTCACATAAATTTCCTTCGCCCCGATATATTCATCTACCGCTCGCCACCGAACTTTTGATGCGCATATTGTCGTTCCCGTATAACTTTCTATATCCTTTTCCGATAACCCACCGCAATCGCACCAATAAATGCAGTCTTCCTTCAAAATCATAGTTGCATCAAGGATTTCACAGGTGTAGTTTTCATCACTTGGAAATAGTTGTAAGTACTTCAGCCCCGCAAACTGCATTTCCACTACAGATGGATTTTCAAACTGTCGTTGAATGATTGCGCTCAATATTCTCTTGTCATTAACCGGAATCATACTTAATTTTTCATTTACATATGCGCCGCTGATGTATTTAATTTCTTTTAAACAACTGTCGTGGAAATAACACATAACATCCATAAAGCTATTCAAATCTTTTTCGGTTGTAATTTCATTCCACATATTTTTCTCCTTTAGTTTCGTTTCTTCGTTCTCTTTTTCCGGAACCGACGCAGATAATATGCTTGTTCTGCACCATTTTCCCGCCGAACGCCTCCCCGCGCGGGCGGAAACGGCTCCCGGCATCTCGGAGCCGTTATGCAGCCGCTCCTCTGATAAAAAAGACACGACGCCCGGGAGAATGAAGGTCTGTGCGAACATTCCGGTTGGAGGTCGTGTCTATAAAATAATTATACGGATCGATCCGAAAAAAGCAAGAAAAATCGACCGAACGGGGCGCACGGCTATGCGCAGAAGCGGTGCTTGCCGATCTGCACGATCAGCGGGCGCGACCAGATCCACTTACTCGTCGCCGTGACGGGATTGAAGTAGTAGATCGCGCCGCCGGTCGGATCGTAGCCGTTCATGGCGTCGCGTGCGGCGGCGTAGGCGCTCTGCGCGACCGGCTCGTCGAACTGCCCGTCGTCGAGACAGGAGAACGCCCCGCGCTGATAGATGACGCCGGAGAGCGTGTTCGGAAACGACGGATGCGCGATGCGGTTCATCACGACCGCGCCCACGGCGACCTGTCCCTCGTAGCTCTCGCCGCGCGCCTCGGCGGAGATGAGCCGCGCGAGCAGCGCCACGTCGCCGGAGGTGTTCTGCTCGATGAGACCTTCCGACGAAATGCCGAGCGCCGCGAGCGTCTCCGCGCCCGCCTTGCCGTCGGCGGCGAGACCGTTTTTCTGCTGGAAGAGCAGCACTGCCGCCTCCGTGCGGCTGCCGTAAACGCCGTCCACATCGGCGCTGTAGTAGCCCCAGTCCTTGAGCTTCTGCTGAATTTCGGAAACGACGCTGCCGGTAGAGCCGCGCTTGTACGACGCCGCGTCCGCCCTCTGCGCGAGCGTGATGACCGCTATATTCACCGCGAACAGCACCGCGATCGCAATGCAGGCGCGTTTTATTCCATATTTTGTCATAAAAACCCCTCCAAACCGTTTTTCATAGTTTGGAGGGGTGCAATTTGTTTTATGATGTCAAATTTTAGTTTTTCTTTGCGCGGACTTCCTCGTTCACGCGCGCGATGAAGTCGTCGAGAGCCATGACGCCCTCGTCACCGCCGCGGCTGCGCACCGCGACCGTGCCGCTCTCGGCTTCCTTGTCGCCGAGAATGAGCAGATACGGGATCTTCTGGCTGCGGCCTTCGGCGATCTTCTTGCCGATCTTCTCGTTGCGAAGATCCTTCTCCACGCGCAGCCCGGCAGCGTCGAGCGCGGCGGCGACCTTTTCGGCGGCCTCGTTCGCGCGGTCGGTGATCGTGAGAACGCGCACCTGCACGGGCGCGAGCCACACCGGGAACGCGCCGGCGTAGTGCTCGGTGATGATGCCGATGAAGCGCTCGATGGAGCCGAGAACGACGCGGTGGATCATGACCGGGCGGTGCTTCTCGCCGTCCGCGCCGGTGTACTCCAGCTCAAAGCGCTCGGGAAGCTGCATGTCGAGCTGGATCGTGCCGCACTGCCAGGTACGGCCAAGACTGTCGGCCAGATGGAAGTCGAGCTTCGGGCCGTAGAACGCGCCGTCGCCCTCATTGATGACGTAGCTCTTGCCCATCTCGGTCACGGCGGCCTTGAGCGTTTCGGTGGCGAAATCCCAGTCCTTCACATCGCCCATGTGATCCTCGGGCATCGTGGAGACCTCGATCTCGTAGCGCAGGCCGAACACGGAGTAGACCTCGTCGAACAGGCGGACAACATTCTTGATCTCGTCCTTCATCTGCTCCCAGGTCATGAAGATGTGCGCGTCGTCCTGCGTGAAGCAGCGGACGCGGAAGAGGCCGTGCAGCGCGCCGGAAAGCTCGTGGCGGTGGACAAGGCCCAGCTCGCCCACGCGCAGCGGCAGATCGCGGTAGGAGTGCGGCTCAGACTTGTATACGAGCATGCCGCCCGGGCAGTTCATCGGCTTGATGGCGTAGTCCTCGCCGTCGATGACGGTGGTGTACATGTTCTGCTTATAGTGCTCCCAGTGGCCGGAGCGCTCCCACAACGCGCGGTTGAGGATCATCGGCGTGGAGATCTCCACATAGCCGTAGCGTTTGTGTACCTGACGCCAGTAGTCAATGAGCGTGTTGCGCAGCACCATACCCTTCGGCAGGAAGAACGGGAAGCCGGGGCCTTCGTCCATGAGCGTGAAGAGGCCGAGCTCCTTGCCGAGCTTGCGGTGGTCGCGCTTCTTGGCTTCCTCGATGCGGGCGAGGTACTCGTCGAGCATGTCCTTGCTCGGGAAGCTCACGGCATAGAAGCGCTGGAGCATTTTGCGCTTGGAATCGCCGCGCCAGTAGGCGCCCGTGACGTTCGTGATCTTGATGCCGTTGCCCTTGATGCGGCCGGTGGAATCAAGATGCGGACCGGCGCACAGGTCGGTGAACTCGCCCTGGCGGTAGAAGGAAATGACGGCATCCTCCGGCAGATCGTTGATCAGCTCGACCTTGTAAGGCTGCTCGGCCTTTTCCATAAGCGCAACGGCCTCGGCGCGGGGCAGCTCAAAGCGCTCGAGCTTCAGCTTTTCCTTGCAGATCTTGCGCATTTCCTTCTCGATGGCTTCAAAGTCGTCGGGAGAGAAGGTGTGCTCGCTGTCGATGTCGTAATAGAAGCCCTCTTCGATCGCGGGGCCGATGGCGAGCTTCGTGCCCGGGTACAGGCGGCAGATCGCCTGCGCCATGACGTGCGAGCAGGTATGATGGTACGTTTTGCGGTATTCGGGATTTTCCCAGCTGTAAGCGTTCTCTTCCATGATGTTTCCTCCGATGTATATTACTCTTTTGCAAACAAAAAAAGCACGCCCGCGCCACAAACGGCACAGGGGTGCTTTGAAAACACGGTTCCACCCTGTTATTTCACTCATTGACCCATAACGCGGTCAAACGGGCGGGCATTTCCTCCCACCGGCTCCGGGACGGTCGATACCGGGCTCGTCCGCAGGACGCTTTCACCAAAGCGCGTCCCTCTCTGCGCTGACTTCTCCGGGCGTTTCCCTTCAACGCCTATGTCGGGACTATACACCCAAAAAATGCGGGTGTCAAGCCCCCTGCGCCGCACGCTGCAAAAGCGCCGCCAGCGCGAACAGCACGGGCTGATGCACAAGATAGATAAGGAGCGAGCGGCGGCTCATCCACGCAAGAGCGCGCGGCGCGCTTGCGTACTTCTTCTCCGGCGGCATATCGCCGAGCCTCTCCCCTGCCGCAGCCGCGGCGAAAAAGAGCGCGCCCCACGGCAGCAGCGGATAATAATCCGTCGAGGCAAACGCCGCCGTGCGCAGCCCGAACGGAAAAAGGAACAGCACGCCCACCCGCACACGGATGGGCAGCATGAACGTCAGCGCAAAAATGAGCAGCGCCGCGCCGCAGGCGTAGATTTCCGGCAGAGTCTCCCAGCGTCTGCGCGCCGCAGCATACAGCAGCATGCACACGCCGAGCAAATGCAGTATGCCCCAGTATACGGGCGCTCCGATAAGATATGTCACCGCGGACACAAGAAGCGCCGCGGCAAGCACGATGAGCCCCCGGCGCAGAGGGCGCTTCGAGAGACGCGCGCATACGCCGGAGATCGCGATAAAACTCCCGGCGATCATATACCGCGCAAGCTCCATACCGCCGCTTTGCATAAGCAAGTCCGGTACAAGCCCCACCGACGCAAGATCAAAAAGAAAGTGCCATACGATCATGGCGAGCAGCGCCGCTGCCCGCCATGTATCGAGAAAGCCTATGCGTTTTTCGCTCACTTGGAAACGTTGAAGCGGAAGAGCGTCACATCGCCGTCGTGCATCACGTAGTCCTTGCCCTCAAGCCGGACAAGGCCCTTTTCCTTGGCCGCGGCCATGCTGCCGCAGGCTTTGAGATCGTCAAACGCCACGATCTCGGCGCGGATGAAGCCCTTTTCAAAGTCGGTGTGGATCTTGCCGGCGGCCTGCGGCGCTTTCGTGCCGCGGCGGATCGTCCAGGCGCGCACCTCGTCGCTGCCCGCCGTCAGGAAGGAGATGAGACCCAGCAGCTCATAGGACGCCTGAATGAGGCGCTGCAATCCGGATTCGGTCATGCCGAGCTCTTCCATGAACACGGCGCGCTCCTCCTCATCCAGCTCCGCGATCTCCTGCTCAAACCGGGCGCACACCGGCAGCACGCGGCTGCCCTCGGCGTCTGCGAGCGCCTTGACCTGCTGATAGTAGGCGTTGTTCTCCGCCCCGGCGGAGAAGCCGTCCTCGTCAAGATTTGCGGCATAAATGATGGGCTTGTTGGTGAGAAGGTCGGACGCGGCGATGATCTCGCGCTCCTCCTCGTCGGCTTCAAAGCTGCGGGCGGAACGTCCGCCGTCCATCCACTCGATCAGGCGGCCGAGGACCTCGGCTTCCTTTTTGAATTTCTTGTCGCCGCTCTTGGCGTTTTTCTCCGCCTTGTCCTGGCGGCGGCGGAGCATTTCGATGTCGGCGAGAATGAGTTCGAGATCGACGGTCTCAATGTCGCTCACGGGGTCGTGCGAGCACTCGTGGCGGATGATGTCGGCATTATCAAAGCAGCGGACGACGTGGACGATAGCGTCGGTGTTGCGGATGTCGCCGAGGAACTTGTTGCCAAGACCTTCGCCCTGCGACGCGCCCTTGACAAGACCCGCGATATCCACGAACTCGATCGTGGCGGGGGTGTATTTCTTCGGCTGGTACATCTCCGCGAGATAGTCCAGCCGCGCGTCCGGCACGGTGACGACGCCGACGTTCGGCTCGATCGTGCAGAACGGGTAGTTCGCCGACTCCGCCCCGGCGTTCGTCAGCGCATTGAAAAGCGTGCTCTTGCCCACGTTGGGCAGACCCACGATTCCTAATTTCATATATACTCATTCTCCTTCGATTTTTCCTTGATTTGCAAGGGTTTTCGGGTTTTGGCTTTTCGGCTACTACGCCATTTTTACGCCATTTTCGCATTGAGTTTTATGTCAGAAAACCCTTTTGACTCAAACTGCCGTACAGCTTGGTCGAGCGAATCGGTAGTTACATGAACATACCTATCCATCGTTGTCTTGATACTGGCATGACCCAATAGCTTTTGCAGCACTTTCGGCTGCATACCACTTTCGATGGCTCTTGTGGCGTAAGTATGGCGTAGAGCGTGCATACAAAAGCGATTTATCCCTGCTTCGTCGCAGAGCTTGTAAAGGTGGGTATCATAGGAGCTGTTCTTCGCTGGCTCTCCTGTACGCCAGTTGATAAAAACAAGATCACGCATAACAAGCTGTGAGGTTGTGCCTGTGCGCCTGTCTATGTATTCAAGCGTCTGTGAAAGCAAGGGAGACTCTTTCCTGTTATCCCGGCTATCCCAAATGCTTTTCAGAATATCGTAGGCTCTGTTCGTCAAGGGAATTGTGCGATAACTCTGTTGAGTCTTTGGAGGACCTGCACGCCAGTATTTTTGAGCGTGCCTAAACTCCAAAGTCTTGTTGACCGTAAGTGTTCGTTTTTCAAAGTCAATCGCATCCCAAGTTAATCCAATCATTTCGCCAGTACGCAAGCCTGTTTCGAGGATAAGGGCGTATTGGTTATAGTTGTGGGAACGCTGGGCAACTTCAAGAAAACGTTGTTGGTCATCGCAAGTAAGAAACTTTATATCATCCACAGCACGAACTGGCTTTGTAAACCGCACACCATCCATTGGGTGTCTGGCAATCAAGTCATTCATTTTCGCCGCCTTGAACAATGTGCCCATAGCAATATAGGCTTGTCGGATAGTAGAACCAGCATAATCAGCGTCCATCCGAATCAAGACTTGCTTACAGTGCATGGGCTTGACATTGGCAATCGCCATTCTACCGATAACGGGCTGAATGTTTTTGGAATATCGCTCCCGATAATTGCGGAGCGTATTAGGGGCTAAGTCACCTACTATATTTTCAATCCAGAAACTAAACCATTGGTCAACCGTTGTTTCGGTGGCAACAAAAACTTCTTCGTGCTTGTCGGCATATTTCGCTTCTTCCATCCAATTCCTTGCTTCGGGAATAGTCTGAAAATATTTCTCATGCCTTTTTCCTGTTTTATCAACAAATCGTGCGCTGTATAAACCGTCCTTTCTTTGGTAGATACCCTTACCGCAGTCTTTTCCTTTGAGATTTTTTCCCATGAAATGCTCCTTTCCCTTGAAGGGAAATGGACGCACTGCTACACGATAAGTATAGCAGATTTTGTCCATTCCCTCAAGTAGTTATTGTGAAAAACTCTCCGGCAATTTGTAAATTTTTCGGAACTTCTTATATCACCAGTTTCTCACTGATGAATTGCTCAAATTCCTTTCGTTTGACCAGCTTCTTTGTGCCGACAAACAAAACGAAGGGGCAGTTGGGCGAGCGGAGCATACTGTCGATCTTGTTGATGCCGATATTGCTGTATTCTGCCGCCTCCTTGGTGGTCAGTGTCATTTTCAGATGGATCGGAACGGTGCCGATGCAATTCTCCATGTAAAAGCTCCTTTCTTGGGTTTATCAGCCGAGCAGACGAGCCGCCGTTTTCAGATTGTCGGCAGCGGTGCTTTTGCGGAAGCTGTCTCCATCGAACATGATCGGGACGCAGACCTCCAAGATGCGGTCATAAATTCGGCGGTCATCCAGATCGACAGCTTGCTTCATAACGGAAAGCGGGATATTCGTGGTGACGATCATGGGCTTGCCGGTCAGTAGCCGTTTGTCAACCACATCGAACACTCGCTCCTTACCGAAGCTGGTGTTACGTTCTGCCCCCAAATCATCCAGAATGAGGAGGTCGGGGCGCATAAGCGATTTCATGTAATTGTCGCGGTCCGAACCGAAGTTACCCTGCATACGGTTGACTACATCAGACATTCCCACAAAGAGGACGGACTCCAGACGGTCAATCAGAGCGTTGGCAATGCATCCAGCGGCATAGGATTTTCCCGTGCCGACATTCCCGAACAGGAGCAGCCCGATCCCCGCTTTTTTGAACTCGTCCCAGTTCT
>ERZ827168.161-NODE-161-length-112930-cov-5.324492_pt1 | contig 112930 bp, 99 predicted proteins | sample MGYA00519868_ERZ827168 | MGnify/ENA primary metagenome ERZ827168 (study PRJEB31778, sample SAMEA3449271) | human gut metagenome | biome: human gut; feature: human-associated habitat; material: faeces | place: United Kingdom | collected 2010/2012 ... | reverse complement strand
GCTATGTTCCTAATTTTCAGTGAAATATTTATTTGCTTATATCGAACTCACGTTAATTATTTGCGGTCTTATCATAGGTTCGAGATTAACTTCTGAAAAAGGAAACGACACTTATTCGTGAGTAAACCCACAATCTTCTACATCCGGCCAATACACACAGAAATTCCATAGAGCCGCATGAAAATTGGCGAAAATAATACAGTATTGAATTTTGAACAATAAAAATACAATTTTTTTCGATTTTCTCTCTACAATTATCAGGTGGGCATCAGTATCTGCATTTCACCCCAATGATATTTCATTGGCATGACGCTAACTATATAAAAACAAAAAGACGAATTCTAAAATTAGAACTCGTCTTTTCGTGATTTCGCTGGGATTCGAACCCAGGACCCACAGCTTAGAAGGCTGTTGCTCTAATCCAACTGAGCTACGAAACCTTAATTCGGCTGCAAAGGTAATAAAAATATATGATATAATAAAATTTATCGGAAAAGTTTTTATAACTATTCTTGATTTTAATGTTAACAACATTAATTCTGGTTTAAAATATATATGGGAATACGGTTCTGATAAACCGTATCCCCATATAAAATAAAGATGAATTAATATGTAAGATGTCTGTAATGTACTTGATGTCTATCCGTTTTTACATCACGAACATGAAGTGCATTATATTACGCATGCTGTGCCCATTATAATGGTAGCTTTAAAGAGAAGTACATCTCACCTATTAGAGCTTCACGCCGGAAAGTTAATTCTTATATTTATCAATCAGCTCTTGAGCTCTGCTATCACCTAATTCCTTGGCCTTTTGCAATACCTCCAGTCCACTCTCCTTTTCATTCTTATGAATTAAGGCCAGTCCTTTTATAAGGTATGCGTCAGGAAAATTGGGAGCGACTCTAATACAAAGATCTGACGACTTTATGGCATCATCCAATTGATTCAGTCTAAGCTGAAGCGATCCCATTTCTGCCAGGTATAATGGCTCGCGAGGATTCAGATAGGCAGCATGCGCGATATCGTTGAGAGCCTGTTTATACTGTTTCAGATTAACCTCGCATTTGAATCTTAAATAATAAAACTGCTCATTTGCATTCCCAAGCATAAGTGTGTCATACACATTGTAATCAGCCAAAGCCTTTCTATATTCAGCCATCTTGTCATAGACCTGTCCGCGTGCCAGAACATAAGGAGCAGAAATACTGGTCAACGGTTTCGGACATACAGATACAGCACTGTCGAGCAACGCCAGCACCTCTGTATCCGGAGCGTTTAGTTGCATCTTACATTGCGCTGCCTCAAGGAACAGCTCCTCATGCTTCAACTCTGATTTTGTGAGGTTCATGAAACAATCATACGCTGTTTTATAATCACCTTTAGTATAAATTATCTGTGCCTCCTGGTGCTTATATACAGATTTAGGAGATATTTCATAAGCTTTTTTTATTTCTTCCAAAGCTTTGTCCAAAGTCCAGACCTTGTAGGTCGTATCAGCACTGTATATAAGTTTTTGATATATTATAGACGAATATTCCGAATGCGCATCAGCTTTGTTATCAGCCTTTTCGACTGCAGTTCTCATTGTGTTGTCGGCCTCTTCATAATGTCCTTTTTCTACAAGGTTCTTTGCAAGAGCAGAATATCCGTCAACTTCTTTCGGGAAATTATTGATAAAATCATGCACATATTTCACATATTGTACAGAATCACTTTGTTCTCTTGCCATAAAAAGCATAATGAGAGCCTCTTCCTTGTCTTCAGGCATCGCCAGTCTGACACCTGTCTGATGATACATCGAATTACCAATAAACAGTCCTTTTGTCTGTATGCTGTCAACGTAATTTGCATCTATGACTATATTCTGGTAAGAACTGGACCTTTGAAACAATCCTGTGAGTTTTCCGTCTTTATTGATAACAGGATAACCGGAGCTTAACGGTGCATCGTCCATGGAAAGTATATAATATGCATACTTGTCCATAAACTTCTCTATCTTGTCTATTGTACATTCACTGGCCGACAATTTATCGTTTTTATTAAGCAACACCCACATATTGCTGCCTTGTGTACCAGGTTCCTCTGCTATTTCAACAGGCGACGTCTTACCTCTCACCTTGAATTTACATACATCATATAATTCATTTGCTCCAATAATGGCTTCTACCTCCATTACATCTCCATTACCGGTAGTTACTATCGCGCTGTCGGCACCAACAAACGGAGTCCATAAACTTATTGCCTCTCCGTTTGCCCCGACAAAGACACCATAAGTATCTGATGCAACAATCCCGTCTTTACCAAATGTTGTAAGTGTAAACACGGATTTTCCTAATTTCTTTATTGATGGCTGTGCCTGACTAAACGAGAAAAACAACATCAGTATGGCAATTATAGAATATAATCTTTTCATATCTTTAATTTAATTTTAATAACGTCCTTGCATTTTCAATGGCTGCACTGGATATGTCTGAACCGCTCAGCATCTGCGCGATCTCTTTTACCCTTTCTTCTGGTGACAAAAGAGTCATCAAACTATTTGTGCCTTGGGATGTTTCGGTCTTTGTCACTTTATAGTGTGTAGATCCAATTGCAGCAATCTGTGGTAGATGTGTTATACATATGACCTGATGCTTGTTATCTCCCATTTCTTTCATTATATGGGCCATCTGCTCAGCTACACGTCCACTCACACCTGTATCAATTTCATCGAATATGATAGTCGGTAGTCCGGTAACCCTACTCATCATTGCCTTTAACGACAGCATGACGCGTGAAACCTCTCCACCGGATGCTACTTGCGCAATAGGACTTAATGAAGAACTCGAGTTAGAACTGAAAAGATAAGTTATCCTGTCAAGTCCTTTTGCCGTAAGTTCCTTTTGCTGTGTCATATCTATTTTAAATTTCACATTCGGTATCCCAAGAGGAATGAGTCTTGCTGCCAATTCCTTTTCAACCTTCCGTGCGGCCTTTTGACGCGACGCAGTAAGCGCGTTGGCCTTCTTGAGACAAGATTCCTTTAACCTATCGACCTTATCCTGTTGTGCTTTAAAGTCAACATCAAAGTTATCGATTCTAGAAAGTTGCGACTTTATTTCCTCGTGTTTCTTTATAAGATCAGGAATATTACTGGTATGATATTTCTTTTCTAATGTATATATCGTATCAAGACGAGAATTTATCGCTTGTAATTTCTCGGGATCATAATCAATATCTTCCACATGCGATACAATCTCTCTGGATATGTCTTTCAGTTCGATAACACAATCATTCAACCTGTTTGTTAAAACTTCTGCGTCCGGATATACATTCTGTATATTATTCATTGAGTCAGAAATACTTCTCAGCTGAGTGATTATATTATGTTCATCGCTTGAAAGTAAACTATCTGCGTTGTATAATGTATTTTTTATTTCCTCTGCATGTGTAAGCAACTCACTCTGCTGTTCCAAGCTTTCCTGCTCTCCTTCTTCCAGATTGGCTTCAGATAATTCCTTGTTTTGAAATTGAAGGAAATCTTCGTTCTCCTTAATTCGACTTATGGAAGCTTGCTGTTCCTCAAGCTTGCTAGCCTCACTTTTGTAAGTCTTGAATAAGTCTTGATATTCGGCAAGGACTTTTTTGTTCTGTGCAAAAACATCTATTACGTTCAACTGAAAGTCCTCTTTGTTCAGCATCAGATTCTGATGCTGGCTGTGTATGTCTAAAAGATGCTCACCCAATTCCTTAAGAGATGCAAGTATGACCGGCGTATCATTTATGAATGCACGATTCTTACCATTTATATTTATTTCTCTTCTTAATATACATTCATCTCCGTTATTATCAAGATCATTATCTGTCAGGAAACGATTAATAAAGTCTTGGTCGTAATCAGAAATCGAGAAAACAGCTTCAACTATACATTTATCCTTTCCATTTCTTATCATCTTCAAATCGGCTCTGTTTCCTAAGAGCATACTCACTGCACCAATGATAATACTTTTACCTGCTCCTGTCTCACCTGTTATCACAGAGAAGCCAGGATTAAAGTTCATATCAAGTTCGTTTATCAGCGTGAAATTACTTATATAAAGATGCTTAAGCATTGTTTATTCCTTTATTTTTTCCCAAGCACTATTCTGGCTTGCATTTATAGAAAATAGTATGTTATATACAGATTCCTTTTCTTTTTGAGTTCCCTTACCTTTATATATATTTGCCAGTTCGTCACGTTTATAATCTGTCCAAATTTGTGGGAGCATACTCATCGGTTTATCATCATGACATTTTTTCAAGTCATTTTCTATCGCTGTTGTTATATTTGTTCTGCCTCGTTCTACATTATTAGCCATTTCATCAAGTCCCGTCCTATAATAATCATATTGCAACTGTCGAAAAGTCTTCATTCCACCGTCAAGATAGTCATTGATTATGGCAAAACGGTTACGATCATTATCAAAAGCCTTCCAACCGGGGAAGTTCAGATTCTGACTGTTATTAGCCAGATTCATACATTGTTGTAATACCTCTTCTCCGCCCATAGGAGCAAACGTATCAAGATTTATTCCTATTATGAGATAAGCATAGTATGCAATTAAAGCAGTCAGCTGATTGTCAACATTTTCTTCATTGAACTGCAACTGATCAAACTGTGCATAATTGAAATTGAAGTCGTTATCAGTATTATTATATATCGTACTTGTATATGTAGAATTATATATTGGACGATTCGCCTGGATTGTAGCCTTACATGTAAACAAATTTGACGAGTTGTCGTATTTAGTAACAGTTATATTGAAGTTGCACGGAATACGTTCATTCTTTTGAAATTGCAGATTGGTCCATTGTCTGTCGTTTATAAATTGTGTCAGTGTTTTCTCCAAATCCTCAAACACGCTTGCGTCAGTACCTTGAATTTGGCTATAATTAATTGTGACACGAGCTTGAAGCTCCTGACCTCGCATCACATTAATAGATATTGATATTATTATAAAAACTAATAATATTGTCTTTTTTATCATCTGAAATCATTTATTGTGACAAATTACCGCGACCAATTCATCGACTATATCCTTAGCGGTGTCATCTTTACTTTTTTTCGGATATTGTTTTTTGGAACCATCGCAGCCTATGATTGTTATCTGATTGTTGTCAGACTGAAAGCACGTGCCCTCATTTTTCAGACTGTTAAGAACGATGAAATCCGCATTCTTACTTTTTAGCTTATGTATGGCATTCTGCTCCTCATTGTCGGTCTCAAGAGCAAAAGCGACGAGACACTGTTTCTCGTTTTTAAGCTTACCCAACGATGCCGCAATATCTGTTGTAGTCTTAAGGCGCAAAACAAAATCACCATTCTCATGTTTGATTTTCTTGTCAGCAAACAATTCCGGTTTGAAATCTGCTACAGCTGCGGCCAAGATGGCAGCATCAGCATGTGGAAATGTATTAATTGCCGCCTGATACATCTCCTCACAGCTTTCAACATCAATTCTATGTATGCCATCAGAACAATGAAGACTCACCGGTCCTGTAATAAGAGTAACATCTGCACCACGGCGCAAACATTCTTCAGCAATGGCAAATCCCATCTTACCACTGGAATAATTTCCAATAAAACGCACAGGATCTATTTTCTCGTATGTAGGCCCAGCCGTTACCATAATATGTTTACCAGACAACTGCCGTGTTGAAAGTTCGCTATCAAAGAACTCAGACAGTCTCTTCACAATCATATCCGGTTCTTCCATTCGTCCTTTACCCTCTAAGCCACTTGCAAGAAAACCACTTTGAGGCTCTATTATATAGTTCCCGATATTGCTTAGTTTTTTAAGATTAGCTTGCGTTGTAGGATGAGCATACATGTCAAGATCCATCGCCGGAGCAATGAATACAGGTGCTTTCATAGACAGGTATGTGGTTATCAACATATTATCGGCAATGCCATTAGCCATCTTTCCGATTGATGATGCTGTACACGGTGCAACAAGCATTGCATCTGCCCACAATCCTAAATCGACGTGAGAATGCCATGTTCCGTCGCGCTGTGAGAAGAATTCTGATATTACAGGCTTATGAGTAAGGGCCGACAATGTTATTGGAGTTATGAATTCCTTACCAGCCGGAGTTATCACCACCTGGACCTCTGCGCCTTGCTTTATGAGGCCACGTATGATGTAGCATGCCTTATAAGCTGCGATGGAGCCCGTTATACCTAATACTATTTTCTTACCTGTCAGCATATATAACAACTTATTTACTTAAATCCCTCAGGCGAATTCTTGTCAAAACCTGTTTGGTATTATATGTGAAATCTCCATTTAAGATCCAACTAAAATAGCCAGGGTCTCTCTTCAACACCTCAGAGACAGCCTGTCCTCTATATTTTCCGAAATTAAATACCTCCTGCCTGATAGTTTTACCATTTTTGTCAGTTTGCTCTTTCCATACAATGCGACCAGCAAAGTCAACATTATCATTAAGCTTTGAGAAAGCAGCCAAGGCATCCATATCATTAGGAAGTTGTCTTTCCGGATCTTCCTGCGTTTCAGGATTGTACTTATCAAGCTCGCCCATCAGCACACGATATGTAGCTTCTGTGTCCTCGTCTGCTCTATGAGCACTGAAGTCTTCTTCCATTTTTCTACCACAATAGAACTTATAGGCCGCTGCAAGATTGCGCCGTTCCATCTTATGAAAAATAGTCTGAGCATCAATAAGCCGACAACGCGAGAAGTCAAAATCGATACCAGCCCTCAGAAACTCCTCTGCCAACATCGGTATGTCAAAGTGGTTTGAATTAAACCCGGCGAAATCACAGTTACGGAAATTTTCGCTTAACTTCACCGCTATATCTTTGAACAATGGACTATCTTTTACATCATCATCGCTTATACCCGTCAGAGCTGTAACGTCCTGGGGTATCGGTTTACCGGGATTCACAAAAATATTATTTCGTTCTTCCTTTCCGTCCGGATGAATCTTTATATATGAGATCTGTATTATTCTATCATTTACCAGATCAAGCCCTGTTGTCTCCAAATCGAAAACAATCAAGGGCTTTGATATATTTAGTCTCATTTCAGATTAATCGTTTAGCAACATCGGCATGATAAGCATCAATATATTTTCGTTCTCCGGCTGCGTAGCAGGCTCTATAACACCTGCCCTACTCGGATCAGCAAGACGCATTATAATGTCATCACAATCAAGATTTGTGAGAATCTCATATAATGAGCCTCCCTTGAAACCTATATCCATTGTACGGCCATTATAGTCGCATATTACATTTTCCTTAGCACTGGTAGCGAAATCCATATCTTCGGATGTAAGCTCAAGATTACCGTTGTCTATATGGAATCTTATGAGCTGACTGCTTTCGCTTGCGAACGGCAGAACTCGTCTCAATGCTCCGATGAGTGATTTACGGTCTATCGTAAGCTCATTGGGATTGTTCTGCGGGATAACGGAATTATAATTAGGATACCTACCCTCTATCAGACGACATACAAGGAATCCATCAGTATATTTGAATTCAGCACTCTTCTCATGGAAGCGTATAACAACATCTTCGTCAGCATGTCCCAGAATGTTTTTAAGCAGAGAAGCAGGCTTCTTCGGAAGGATGAATGAAGCGGGAACATTATTGTTTACCGATGTTATCTGACTACGGACAAGTTTATGGCCATCACTGGCAACAACGGTAAGACTGTCTGTCGCAAGATCAAAATATATACCGTTCATCACAGGACGCAGCTCGTCTTGAGCCGTTGCGAACAACGATCGTGAAATGCTATTATACAAAAGATTACTATCAATTGTTATCACATTTGCATCATCCGGTACAGAACGCATAGTAGGATATTCACTTGCATTCTGAGCAGTAAAGTTATACTTTCCGTTCTGGTAAGTAATTTCAACCGTAAGATTACTTATATTAACGTCGAACACCAATGGCTGTTCCGGTAATTCTTTTACAGCTTCAAGAACAGTACGACTTGGTACAGCGAAACTGCCGTCCTCATTGCATTCCTCCAATTGAATGGTTGTTTGCATGATGTTCTCACTATCACTTGCGGTTATGGAGAGCATACCGTTTTTCACCTCAAAAAGGAAACAATCCAATATTGTAATAGAACTTTTATTGCTTATGGTTCGTGCAAGAATTTGCAGCTTATTGCTGAGCGTGCTGCTTGATAAAGTAAATCTCATTGATATTCCTTCTTTATAATTTAACTTAGGTACAAAAATACAAAAAAGCTTTGGGCGTGACAAAAAAATATATAAAAAGTTTTCCCCTTTTAGAACTATTTTATTAATTTCGCAAACGAATAAAAATTTTGTAAATAGTACATCAAAGTAAAATAAAATGGAATTACAAGGAAAGGTTATTGCTGCGCTTGAACCGAGAAGCGGTGAATCTGCAAGAGGTCCGTGGAAAGCACAGGATTTTGTAATAGAAACACATGATACATATCCACGCAAAATGGTTTTCACTGTATTTGGAGCAGAAAGACTGGAAAGATTCAACATTCAGATAGGTCAGGAAGTTTCTGTTTCATTCGATATAGATGCCCATGAATATAACGGAAGATGGTTTAACAGTATAAGAGCATTTGACGTGAGACCAACAGCTCAAGCCGTACAACAGCAGCCACAGGCATCTTATGCGCCGGGCAACTCATCATCAATGCCAAATTCTCCGTTTGGTGACGCGCCTGCAGCACCTGCAGCAAATCAGTTTGCAGATGCAAAGGACGAAGCTGACGACCTGCCATTCTGATAGATGGCACGGTTTTGTCCCAACCAATCAATATCTAAGAAAATTGTTTCAAAATACATTATATAAGGATGAGTTAATATATCTCATCCTTTTTTATTTTATTCATATGATTGATATTCTGAAACATTTAATGGCCTTATGATATACCGGTAACAATACAACATCAGCAAACTGACTGATTACCCGATTAATAATTATTATGCAAGCATTGCATAAACCAGACCATCACAAAGACAAATAAAACTCTGGCATGGAGTCTAAAAAATTACTACAGATTTGACATTTTAAAATATTCTATTTAATGCCGTTAAACGACAAGAATTGAACACACGAAAAGTATCAATATTAATTCAATAGAAATATTTCCTTCAATAATACTTTAGACTCAATTCTGAATCAGCGTTGTTTCCTCCGGCATGAATAAACCAATATAGCCCACTTTCAATTTATAAGCATATTTTGATTTTTCGATTTTAGTTTCCTGCTCTACCCCATAAAATAAGCGAGTATTTAAGGACAGACTCTTCTTCGGACGCGAATACGCGAATTATGACAGTCTTTTATAATATACTGAACACCAGCAGTTTACATTTAATAGTTATTTCTTTGTTCTGCAGCAAGCATTGTTTCTGCGCGCGATTAAGCCAAGATCCGGGGCTAAAAAGCTTAATATCACGTCCTAAAATGGGCTTAATCGGACCATAAAAGAGGCATCGTCAGAATGTAAGATGAATTATTCCGGACTACGTTATGGGGTATATGAAAAGACAATACAAACCAAAAAGGCTTCGCAACAACAATTTTAACATTCTTTTACATCTATTTTCCGTAATCATTTTGTCAAGATATAGTCAAGAAAAATTGTAAGTTGATCCTGCCGGTTTTAATTAAAAACACAGATATCAAGCGTGAGAAAAAACGCGGAAAATATGCACTGGTCTTGAGCTTATTGTTTATCGTTTTTGACAACATGAATTTATTGTTGCGGCAATGCGAATTTATTATCACACAGTGAAATGCTCAATCATCACCTAACACATAATATTATCAACAAGTCTACCGACACACTATCGCATTTCATGAACAAAACCGATTCCGATTGATTTTCAACGCAATTCAAAAAATCCGTTTCAGTACTTCAAACAGACAATAAAAGAATACTCTGTTGCTATCAACGGTGCATTAAACCATTAATATCAACAGAGTAACTTCAACAAAGCGACCGACTATTCTGTTGCCTTATTCATCAATGTTTGATAGCCTCCATACGTTGTTGACCAGGCACCTTATCAGCGGCTTCCTATATAAAGGAATATCATTCCAAGCAATACAAAGAGCAGATCGACAACTTTTCCTTTAAGATTCTTTTCATGAAAGAACAGAGCGCCAAAGAAGAAGCTGACTATGACACTGCCCCTTCTTACCATGGAAACAATGGAAATCATAGCGTCCGGCAGACTGAGTGAATAAAAATAAATGAAATCAGCCGCACTTAGAAAAATACTTATGAATATGATGCTCCAATGCCAACGGAACGGTGTGGTACGATGGCGTAAAGGCCACCAAATCAGAATGAGCATACAGCCCATCATCACACACTGATATATGTTGTACCAGCTCTGAACAAACATGCGCGGTAGGCCGGCTCCACCGTTATCAGGCGATGCCATGAGATACTTATCATAAAGGCCGCTCACTGCCCCGAATATTGCCGCAAGTATGAGGAAGAAGATCCATTTATTATGACTGAAGTCAAGTCCTTCTTTCTTTCCACTTCTACTAAGCAGGAAAAAAGAAACAACAGCGAGCAAGACGCCAATCCACTGATAAACATTAAGAGTCTCTCCGAACACCAGAATTGCTCCCAACAAAACCATTACCGGGCGTGTCGCATTGATCGGACCGACAATAGTGAGCGGCAGGTGTTTCATTGCAAAATACCCAAACAACCATGACAGCAACACGATGACACTTTTTAATACCACATATTTATGAAACTCCCAACCACAAACAGGGACATAAAAAGTGCTGTCATTGAACGCTGAGGATGTTGCCGATATGACTATAAACGGTAAAAACAAAAGAGAACATATCAGTGTGTTAAGAAACAACACAGGAAGAACGGCATTACCCGACAAAGCCTTTTTCTTAAACACATCATAAAAGCCCAGCAGCGCAGCCGATACAAACGCCATTAAAAGCCACATATATACAAATTTAAAAATATAAACATTGTCAATATTCTATATTTTCGAGAAACAGTGCATTGCCCGGCATACTCTCGCCAGCGGCAGAGCGGTTGTGTCCGGACACAATGGCATCAAACTCGGACAATGATATTCTGCCACGTCCGACATCAATTAAAGTGCCCACAACAGCTCTCACCATATTTCTCAGAAAACGGTTGGCAGTTATCCTGAAATGCCAACTATCTACCCCGTCACATATCCATTCAGCTTCATATACCTTACATAAGGTTGTCTTGACATCTGAATGACTCTTACAAAAAGAGCCAAAATCCTCAACGGTCAACAGATGGCTCGCCGCCTCGTTCATCCTATCGAAATCCAGTTCATAGTGCAACTCACAAGAATATTGTCTGTAAAAAGGATTCTTACAAGTATGGATATAATAATGGTATGTACGCGATCTGGCACTGAAACGTGCATGCATATCATTATCCACCTGTTCTATTTTGGAAACAGATATATCGGGTGGGAGTATGCGGTTCAGCTTGTATGAAAGATTTATACAATCAAAAGAAGCTTCTGTGTCGAAATGTGCCACCATCAATCGGGCATGCACTCCGGCATCTGTTCGACCAGCTCCGACTATAGATATATTACAGCGCAGGATTAACGACAACGCACGTTGCAACACTTCCTGCACAGAACCTCCATTAGGTTGAATCTGCCATCCATGATACAACGTGCCGTCATACGACAAATAAACAAAGTATCTTTTTGTCATTTCTATTTGCCGCGCTTATTGAATGCTTTTCTGAAAATACGTTTATGGAATTTATCTTCAGAACGAATTATACGGAAAACCTTTGATGCCGGAAGTATCTTCATGAACTTTTCATGATATTCCCGCTGGCATCTTTTCATCTCTATATCATTAGCATCATTACGCCTGATTGCCTCTGCGCATGCCTTATCATCGTTGAAATCAAAATGACGCATGAACCTATTCTTATCAAGAATATTTCTTTGTTTCTTCCGCATCTCACGATACACCGGAAAGAAACGGGCTGACTCCTCTGGAGTAAGACACGCGTCGGTCGTGATAAATTGTTCCAATTCTGCCTCAAAGCGTTCAGGACTGAAATTTGGACGCTTCTGCGCATTTGAATAAGAACATACCAGACAAAAAAATGACAATATCAGTATGATTCTTGCTTTCACAATATTTTTGTTTTTAATTTTCTGATAGTAATGCATATATATCATCATTGTCCATCATACCATAATCAGTCACATAATCAACAACGTCATAATAAGAATCGTATGTAACCGAGGACTGAAGTTCCGGACTCACGTCTTTTTGAGCTTTATCCAGATATATAAGTACACTGAACATGATTGCGCATAAACATGCAGCAACAGCAACATACCGATAAATCCGCCATACAGACGGTTTCTTCTGCTTCTGAGCAACTTTTACATCTCTCTCCGGAAGTTTTTCCATTATTTGAGATGCGAGATTTTCAAAATACCCATCCGGTACTTTGAATGGTCTTTTATTACCAAACTGCTCCTTTAAAAATTTATCTTCAGTGCCCATAGATGTATCCTTTTGTAAATTTGACGTATATATATCCCGAAAGTTTAATCATGTGATTTAAAATATTCAGTTATTTTCTTTACTGCAATATGATAACTTGCCTTCAACGCTCCTTCAGTGGTGTTCAGCAACTTGCTCATTTCAGAATATTTCATCTCATCGTAATACCGCAGATTAAAAACAATCCTCTGCACCTCCGGCAATGTAGCAATGGCCTGTTGAAGTAAAGCTATCGTTCTGTCTCCGTCAAAATAATCATCTGCCATCAACTTGTTGGCAAGACCATCATCGACATCCGACTCGAGAACGGCAGAAGACTTTTGCTTCCTTATGAAATCAAGCGACTCGTTTATAGCAATGCGATAGAGCCATGTCGATATCTTTGATTTGTTCTGAAAATCATCCAGACTTTTCCAGGCTTTTATAAAAACACTCTGCAGAACATCGTTAGCATCCTCATGATTCAATACAATATGCCTTATCTTCCAATACAAAGATTCACTGTATTGTTTTACTATCTCTGAGAATTCTTGTTTCAACTCCTCCGATGTCCTGCACGATATGTTACTATTCTTTTGACTCATTTTACATGAAACGCTTCAAATGATCGTAAATCACCTGATCATATCCATACACATCGCCGTATTCTCTGATTTCATCATTTCCTACCGGATATAACGTATAGTATGTTATGAAAAGGGGAATAGTCGGATTCAATTTCAGACTGTGAATATATAATTTCTTATCTATCTCTTGTAATTTATCTGCTTTTTCATTTTTTTCTGAATGTTTATCGTAATACTCTCCTGTACGTATAGGAGCTGTCATTGAATATTTTATTTTGTTTATCACATCATCATCCTCTTCTTGGAGCATGAAAACCGCAAGATCGAACGGTCGTTCCACACGGATGCATCCATGTGACGCCCTACGGTCTGATCTGGCAAATACTCCCGGATTGGATGTGTCATGTAGAAATACAGAAAAATTGTTGTTAAATCTGAAAATCACACGTCCCAAAGCATTACCAGGACCGCCTTCCTGTATCACCCGATAATCTTTTGATAAAAGCATATCCTTTGTCACTTCAGACAAGTCAACATACTCCCCCGACTTTCTTTCAACTACATAATAATTATTCCTTATGAAATAGTCATCGTCATTTACATGACGCACTATATCCTTTCTGATTATACTTCTCGGAATAATCCACCGTGGATTGAAATCCAGTCTGCTTATTCTACTAAACAAAAGAGGTGTTTTCGTCGCAGCCTTTCCATAGACAATCTTCATCGACATTCTGTCATTCTCCGCCACAGCGTCAAGTGTTTGCGAAGGAATATTTATGATAACATACTTCTTGTGACGTTCCGGATAATCTTTCAATTGCCACCTGGAGCGTTCCATGTTACATAAATACTTTATCCTCATTGATTTATAACATTTATCAAGACGGGACAACAACATGTCATACATATGATTGTCCGGACGTGACTCAGAAAGAAATGTACCAACACTGTCATTCAGAACTTTTCTAAAAGCCTCGTTATAAAAGGCTTTTGTAGGATGACGCATCGGTATATCATAAAGATACCTGTACCTGACATTAACCGTATCCGAATCATCTACGTCCAACGTGTTAAAAACTTGTGTGGGATTAACAAAGCCAAAACGCTGACCTGTACAATATCTTATATACGCCTTTGTAAGATAATACTCCAAACGTACTATCACCGAATTTATATTATCAGAATCGTTGAAATCAAGAGTTCTCAGTGTCTGAACATCCTTACGGATCTGTGAACAATAGAATTTCTCAGGATTGAATCCGATTGTTCCAACCGCGCTTATATATTTCAATAATGTATCTGCTTTGGAACTTATACCGCTACGGGTAACCCATAAAAACCGTCCCGAATTACTGTAATATTTTCTGACATACGAATCCAATTCGCTCCTGTCACGATCTGACGTTACCAGGCGACGCATGTCCTCTTCCAACGAAGCATCATCTATAGAATATTCATCCAAACCTACTTTTGAGAAATATTCTAATGACAAATTCGTACTATATTTTCGTTCATGACACGAAGATATAGAAAATATAAATAAAAACAACGATGCTATATATACTCCGAACCGCAAACTATTTACCTGATAGATATTTTACGCACTGTTTTCCCTACTTGCAGGATATAACATCCTTTAGGCAAATCCAAATCATACTGCTTGTCAGAACCATCAATCTTCATGGTCATAATACGTACACCTGCGACATTATATACAGAAAGCGTGCACCCATTTGCTCCCACTACACGGACAGTCGAACCTTTCACCGATATCGAAACCTCAGAGACAGCAGCTTCCATCGTTGCCATCTCTGCTTCTGCCTTTGCAGAAATAGGCGAACCAAAGATAAAAAGTGATACAAAAAGTATGCTGAGTATATATTTTGCCATATTATTAAGATTTATCAAACGCAAATATAATAAATTTCAAAATAATCCAAAAAGCAATTTACAAATGCCAATAGATTATTTATATTTATTTAACTAACTACAAGTTCAATAAAATGTATGCCGAGTTATGACCGTTGTTTATATGTCTTGTCCGAATATGTATGTTCTGTAATCACGACTTGGAGAGATAAGGAATTCACGACAAGACGTTTGAGACTTTAATATGGACCTATATGAGAATACGGAATAAGCTTTATAACAACTCAATGTGAGATCGTTGATAACGTAATATCTGTTGCAACAGTTGCTGATACAGATCAAATACTATAAAGAAAAAGAATGTCATGTATTCCATTTTTACTGCATCCGGAAGTATAATATACATTAATCTGTACTATAAATTCCGCTTTGGAAGGTTATAAAATATTCCATATCTACTCCATATATCTCTTATAATTATTGATACGGAATCCCGTTTTATAATCAATTATAACGAAAAATTTTGTATATTACATTAATTTTCATATCTTTGCACATATTATGATATTTCGAGTATCATTGTCTTCATAAAATGTTGTTGACTGTGTAGAAACGAAGCTCGTAATAAATATACAATAAAGAAAAACACAATGAAATTACTTTTTAGAATATTATTCTTGTGCGTATCTGTCGCATGGAGCGGTGTTGCGCACTCTCAAGACGGCACGGTGTTCAGCCTTGTACGTTATGCCTCGGAGCTTAAAGACGGAGATGTAGTAGTGATTGCTGATCCAGATGCAAAGGTCGCATTAGGTAAAGAAATGAATAGCGCACACAACGGGATATATTCAATAAACATCGATGTTAATGGAGATGAAATTACCATTAATGATGACATTCAGGTATTTAAACTTGAGAGTTCGTCTTCAGAATGGCTTTTTTCTACAGGCACATCTTATCTCGGAAGTTCAAAAGAGAACGAATTATCCTTTTATGATGATGTTGACGAATATACAAAGGCAGATATTATCATAAAAAACAGCCTGGCAAGCATATCTTTTTCTGATAGTAAAAACAAAATCGGATACAATTCGGATGATAAAATATTTAAATTATATACGGCAACCATCGGCAATGTTTCTTTATACAAGAAAAAACAAACCGTGTCTTCCACTTCCATCATCCTCGATGGCAACAGCCAGAATGCAGACAATAGCGATGCAATAAATTCTTATCTCAATACGACAGTTGACCAAGTGACGCTCCAACGCAGTTTCGTCGGAGACGGTGGTTGGTACACTCTTTGTCTTCCTTTTGCCCTTACACCAGAAGATATAAAAGATCAATTCCAAGGTGCTGACTTTCAGGAATTCACCGGTATGACTCTGAATACCGACAACAGTTTCAGCCTTAATTTCAACAAGGTTACCGAAACAAAAGCCGGAGTTCCATACATGGTACGCCCGATCAATGGTTCAAATATACAGAATCCTGTCTTTACGAATAAAACAATAGAAGTGGACCAGCCTGCCACTGTGACTCACAGATGCGAAAATACTACTTCATACGAATGTTCGTTCACCGGAATATTTAACCCGACGGATGTTCATGACCGCACAATCCGTTTCATATCAGCAGATGGAGTCACTCTCAAGATGGCAGCAGCTGACGACAATTCAAAACTCAAAGGATTCCGTGCCTACATCAAATTACCATCAGAAAGCACCGCAGCCAAGATAAACTGCGTGGACACAACTAATGGCATCACAACTGCTGAGAGCGATGTACGAAACACAAAGCCCGGAGTATATGACTTATTCGGACGTTACATTGGACCTTCAGTGAAAGGACTTGGGCATGGCGTTTACATTGTAAAAGGTAGAAAAATCATAATAAAATAAATGTAATACAACAAAAAGATATATGAAAAAACAATATGTGGTTCCAACTCTCTGTGTGCTCCGCATCACGACACACCTGCTTAGTGGTTCCGGAAGTTCAGCCAACATGGAAGGTGGAGATAATATAAATATCGGCGATGGAGAGACATCTCCAGACGAAGGACGAGCAAAAGAAAACATTGAAGTGTGGAACAATTGGGGAGACTAACACACATATAAGTTAAGCACTTACACAAAAATTACACACGTAAAAGGAATAGCTTTTCTAATAAACGGCCTCAGAAATATATAATATTCCATATATCTATATATCTGAGGCCGCATTATACCACTAAAATAACATAAGAGTTCAATGAATTCACATTAACTATACATCAATTATCAAGCCCTCGTCGCTCAAGACAGTATTAGGGAATATGTTTTTTGCCTCTTCCAACAGCCTGTTCTCATCCTCATAACGCGCACTATAATGTCCGAGCACAAGTTTTCCTACATTTGCATCAGATGCTACTTGGGCGGCCTGTGCCGCTGTACTATGAAAATACATCTTCGCCATATCCTCATCCTCTTTAGAGTATGTCGATTCATGATACAGAACACAGACATCTTTCAAACACTCATGCAGCATCGGCAGATACTTCGTATCACTACAATAAGCATAGCTGCGTGCCGGCTCTGAAGGCGTTGTCAAGCGAGTATAAGGTATGACATTCCCTTCTTCATCCACCCAGTCTGCCCCATTCTTTATATTATTGAACTGCGATACCGGTACTTTATAGTAATCAGTCATATCACGCAAGATATGAGGCAATGTCTGTTTTTCACGAAATATGAAACCACAACACGGTACACGATGCGACAATGGAACAGTCTCCACCGTCAGGCTACGGTCTTCGTATATTATATTATTGGCATTGGTATCAACATCATGAAAAACAACTTCATACTCAAGGTCTTTGCAGAAAAAGTCAATCTGCATCTTCATTATATTGCTGAACCCAGCCGGGGCATATATATGAAGAGGTGCAGTACGGCCTAACATGCCAAAAGTGGATACCATACCAATCAGTCCAAAACAATGATCGCCATGGACATGTGATATAAACACTGCGCTTATTCTGGTGAATTTGATTTTTGAACGACGCAACTGTGTCTGCGTACCTTCTCCACAATCAATCAAGAAACACTTACCCCGTATTTCCACTATTTGTGAAGACGGATTATGCTTAAGCGTCGGCAAAGCACTTCCACACCCGAGAATATGAACTCTAAATGGCTCCATTTATTTATCAGAAAAGTTACTGTTGTCTTTTATATACAAATATGCCGTCTTTATTCTCAAGATACAAAGAATCGGCACCAAGAGAATTTATATCAAATGTATCCGTGTTGAGCAATAAGTGGCCATTGAAAATCTTCCACGATGTCCACGATTTTGTCTCAGCCTTCACATTCGATTTCACCGTTCCACCCTCCTCTATCTCGAAATTCTTATCAATGCTGACCCATTTACCAAGCAATGTTGTGACGTTGATAACCTTTGTAGCTACTCTTTCACCATCCATCATGGTTCCAACTACTGCCATCCTGTCGCCGGCCATCAGTCCGCCCTGAACGTCGGACGGCATGTCATACCCGTCGAGAAGAGCAAACTCCAACGTATCGCCTACATCTGTTATAAGCTGCAGAGTGTGCATGGCTGTTCCCTCTCCACATACGCCATAAATGGTAGTATCAGGCTCAGCATCAGCTCTTTCTTCTGTATTCTGGACTAAATTCTGTGATTTCTTATCCATACATCCGACCATTATGCCGGACAGGAACAGTGCAATGATTATAAAGCCAGAGTATTTCATATAATTAAATAATGTTGTTCTATATTTACCCAAAATCTCATTAACATGTAATCACAACAAAGAAGGCGTTTCCGAATAAATGTTTATTCCTTTTCTAAAGCCTTAGCTTTGTTCCACAATTCATCCATCTCGCCAAGAGTCATATCCTTTATCGACTTACCTTCCAGGCGGCTCTGCTCTTCTATATAATTAAAACGATGGATAAACTTCTGGTTCGTGTATTCCAAAGCCGTATCCGGATTAAGTTTATAGAGTCTGCCTGCGTTGATTATACTGAAGATAAAATCGCCATACTCCCTCAAGCTGCGATCCTTATCCTCATTCTTCAGCTCAGCCTTCAGCTCTCCCAATTCCTCTTCAACCTTAGCCCACACGTCCTGCTTGTCTTCCCAATCGAAACCCACATTGCGTGCTTTCTCCTGTATGCGGTAAGCCTTTATAAGAGAAGGAAGTGCATCCGGAACACCGGACAGCACACGCTTATTACCATTCTTCTCCTTTAATTTTATCTGTTCCCAATTTTCCATGACTTCAGTAGAGGTAGTAACATGTGTTACGTCTGCATCCTCTCCGCTTTCGCCATAAGGCAGAGGCTTTGGTTCCGGAGCTCCGACCTGTGACTTGTGATAGACATGAGGATGTCTGAAAATGAGTTTGTCGGTAAGCATATTGCACACATCTGCAATATCGAAACGTCCTTTCTCAGAGCCGATCTTCGCATAAAAACAAACATGCAGCAACACATCTCCAAGCTCCTTACAAATGTTTGTCTCATCATCTTTCAGCAAAGCGTCGCACAATTCATAAACTTCTTCTATTGTATTTGGACGCAGGCTTTCGTTTGTCTGCTTCCTGTCCCACGGACATTTTTCCCTAAGCGTATCCAACACATCAAGGAAACGTCCGAAAGCCCGCAGTTTTTCTTCTTTTGAATGCATAAATATATTATTAGTTATGCAAATATACTACATTTCAATGTATTTTTACTAATTTTGCAACGTTTTTATGTAGAAAACCAAATAAATAATATATGGAATTGGCAAGTAAATATGATCCACAATCAGTGGAATCAAAATGGTATCAATATTGGCTGGACAACAAGATGTTCAGCAGTAAGCCGGACGGAAGAGAACCATACACAGTGGTTATTCCCCCTCCAAACGTAACAGGTGTACTCCACATGGGCCACATGCTCAACAATACCATTCAGGACATACTTGTGCGCCGCGCAAGAATGGATGGAAAGAACGCATGCTGGGTACCCGGCACCGACCATGCATCTATTGCCACTGAAGCCAAGGTCGTAAACAAGCTTGCCCAGGAAGGCATAAGCAAGAAAGATATAACACGTGACGAATTTCTCAAGCATGCGTGGGACTGGACACACGAGCACGGAGGCATCATCCTGAAACAATTACGCAAGCTCGGTGCAAGCTGCGACTGGGACCGCACGGCATTCACAATGGATGAAACACGTTCGAGAGGTGTGATAAAGGTATTCTGCGACCTTTACAACAAGGGACTGATTTATCGCGGAGTACGCATGGTGAACTGGGATCCGAAGGCACAGACCGCACTTTCTGACGAGGAAGTAATATATAAGGAAGAACATTCAAAGCTCTACTATCTGCGCTATATGGTAGTGGAAGATCCTGGTAAATATGCCGTTGTGGCAACCACACGTCCTGAAACCATCATGGGTGATACGGCAATGTGTATAAATCCTAACGACCCGAAGAACCACTGGTTGCGCGGAAAACATGTCATTGTACCGCTCGTAGGACGTCAGATTCCTGTAATAGAAGACGATTATGTTGACATAGAATTCGGTACAGGATGTCTGAAAGTGACTCCGGCACACGACATAAACGACCATGCCCTCGGACTGAAACACAATCTCGAGACAATCGACATCTTCAACGACAACGGTACAATAAGCGAGGCTGCAGGACTGTATGTCGGCATGGACAGAATGGATGTAAGAGTCAAGATTGAGCAGGATCTGAAAGACGCCGGTTTGATGGAGAAGGTGGAAGACTATACAAACAAGGTAGGATTCTCCGAGCGTACAAACGTACCAATCGAGCCGAAACTCTCCACCCAATGGTTCCTGAAGATGCAGCATTTTGCCGACATTGCACTGCCACCGGTAATGAATGACGAAATAAAGTTCTATCCGGCAAAATACAAAAATACATATCGCCACTGGCTCGAGAACATCAAAGACTGGTGTATCAGCCGTCAGCTGTGGTGGGGTCATCGCATACCGGCATATTACTTCACGACTTCAGACGGCAAACGTGACTTTGTAGTAGCAGAAACCAAGGAAGAAGCACTTGAGAAAGCTAAAGCCAAAAACGCAGCACTCACGCTTGAATCGCTCGAACAGGACAGCGACTGCCTTGACACATGGTTCTCAAGCTGGCTGTGGCCAATATCTGTGTTTGACGGAATAGAACATCCCGACAACGAAGAAATAAACTATTATTATCCGACAAGCGACCTTGTAACAGGTCCGGATATCATTTTCTTCTGGGTTGCAAGAATGATTATGGCCGGTTATGAATATCGTAAGACAATGCCGTTCCGCAATGTTTACTTCACCGGTATTGTGCGCGACAAGCTGGGACGCAAGATGTCCAAGAGCTTAGGCAACTCACCCGACCCGTTGATGCTTATCGACAAATACGGCGCAGACGGAGTACGTATGGGTATGATGCTCTCCGCTCCGGCTGGCAACGACATCCTGTTTGATGAGAGTCTCTGCGAACAGGGCCGTAACTTCAACAATAAGATATGGAATGCGTTCCGTCTTGTCAAAGGATGGCAGACAACAGATGCCGAGCAACCGGAAATCAATACGGCAGCTGTTGAGTGGTTCGATGCCAAGCTCAGACAGGCAAATGCCGAACTGAACGACCTATTCCATAAATATCGTATATCAGAAGCACTCATGGTTGTATATCGTCTCTTCTGGGACGAATTCTCAAGCTGGTATCTCGAGATGGTGAAACCAGCCTACGGACAGCCTATAGACAACGCTACATATAAGGCAACACTGAAATTTTTCGAGACCCTGCTCAAGATGCTCCACCCATTCATGCCATTCATCACTGAAGAGCTGTGGCAGCACATCTACGACAGAAAAGAGGGCGAGTCAATCATGCGTGACAGACTGGAGGTGGCTGAACCGACCGACAACGACGCCACACTCTCTGCAGAGATGGAAAAAGTAAGACAAATTGTCAGCAACATACGCACAGTGCGCAATCAGAAGAATATTCCTCTGAAAGACCAACTCGAATTGCACTGCATCGGTGCCAACAATTTCGAAAAGTACGCATGCGTAATCAGCAAGATGGCAAACCTCAAGGACATAAAGGTTGTAAGCGAAAAAGATGCGTCTGCAGCATCGTTCATGGTAGGCACAGACGAGTTTGCAGTACCACTTGGCAATATGATAGACGTAAAGGCTGAGATAGAAAGACTCGAAGCACAGCTCAAACATCTTGAAGGATTCCTCAACGGTGTAAATAAGAAACTTGCAAACGAAAAGTTCGTAGCCAATGCTCCTGAAGCAGTTGTAGCAATGGAGCGCAAGAAGAAAAAAGACAGCGAAGAGAAGATTTCTGCAATCAAGGAATCGCTGAAAGCTTTGAAATAATAATCTATTTTATACATTAATAAAGTGCGCTTGTGGTTTTCATAAGCGCACTTTATTATTTTTCATCATTATAACATACAAATCAGATCCATATATCCATAATTTTTTACAATAGGACATTTACCATCTTACACTTTGATTATAATAAATACTGATGCATAAATTTCATTACAATGGAGTTGATGCCTAACACGATTCAGGCATAAAAATGATAGAACGGCAATTCACCGTTAATCGTGACTTTTAATTCTGCATCGTATAAACCGTCACAACATAAACTAAGCATAAACAGGTTTCAATAAAAAACGGCAGTCTCAATACCGAACAAGCATTGCTTTCTTATTCTAAGATAAAACAATATTGGACACTTTCTGATTATAAGCAAATTTTGATTTTACGGTCTGAGTTTCCGATTCTACCCCGAAAAATAAGCTCATATTTGCGGCCGCCCTCTTCTTTGTACGCAAATACGCAAATTATGAGAGAATCCCATAAAGCACTGAATAGCAACAACTTATGTTTGAGAATACATTTTTCACATTGCAATAAGCACCATTTCAGCATACGATATGGCCCATTTCAGGGGCCGAAAAGCACCATATCACGTCCTAATATGGACTTAATCGTACCGTGAAATAGGCAATATCAGAACATCAAATGAATTATTCAGGACTACGAAAATGGGTATATAAAGAGACTATTCAGCCTGAAAGAGCCTTTATTACACCGGATTCAACATTCCCACACATCTATTTCCCGATTTTATTTTGTCAAAATTGAGTCAAGAAAATCTGTAAGTCTTCACCCGAGTTTTCTTAAAAAACACAGACATTAGACATAAGGAAAAACCCGGAAAGGATGTGTCTCTATTGCGATGATGATTTATCTGTTAAAGCAACGTATATTTATTATTATGCGAAATGATATGATGACACGGTTCATATCGCTCTGCGTCAAAATAAACACACCCTGCTATTATGGACGCATCATGACTCAAGCTCTTCTCCACTGATTTTCTGCCGGTAAAATGTTTCTTACCCTTTATAACTCCAAACAGGATGTAATACATAGAATCCTATCCATATCAGAAGGAATAAGTCAGACCAAACGTAAGATATTCCTTAAACTGCCAATATCCATGATCCTCATTGCGCCATGTGCTGTCATCAAAGCGGGGATATACCGTGAATCTGCCTGAAAGATATTTATTTACACTGAAGTTGAAATTATTTTCCAATTCCAAACGACAATGGTCATACGACGTATAAAAATATATGCGTCCCTGCCATACTATGCCGTTTACGATATTAAACGTATAATTGATGTTTATTTCAGAACCATAACTGATATTGAAATGCTTTCCCTCCTCAACGCCATAACGAGGCGAAAGATTCTTCCTGTCGCAATATTTCATTGTGCTTGCAAACGGGGCCAGGTGTACAGAACCGTTAAGTTTGTTCTTAATCCAATTGAAATTATAATCCATACCTATTGAAGGTGTGACGGTCAATGGAGAAAGGAAGTCTATATTAACAAAGTCAGAGTTAGCATCAAAGCCTCTAAACATCTGTGTCTCAGCAATAAGCTGGAACGTATAATACCATTTCTTGAACGCCTGCAAACCGATACTTCCTGTATATTTTATTCTGTCTTCACTCGTTTTAAATGTATGCACAGTATCTTCATCAACATGCCTCAGACTTAATTTCAGCTCCAAAGTATTGTTCCACTTAAATTTACTTTTATTGTCATAGTTTGCCCGCAAAGTGACCGCTCCCCATATAGAAGAATAGCTTTTGTCACTACCGTTATACCAGTTTTCCGTGGTATGATTATATTCAAGATGCAACTCTGTACTTCCGGAGAAATTCCAAAAGTTAGGCCTTCTCACAATAATATCTACCGGCGCGACATCAGACTCAGAGACAGTCGGCGCAACTTTCTCAACAATATCAGCCTCAGGAGTAACAGCAGAACTGATTGGCGTACGTATGGTTCCCGCCTTATCGAGTTGCTTCTGAGACTCCAGAACAAGGTCCGGACGGCTCATATATACGGAAAGAAGAGTTCTGTCCGGCTCATCAAGAACAGTATCTGAACTTAAATCAAATTGTTTCTTTGCTATATTATAATAAAATGTAAGAGGTGCGAACAGACGATAATATCTGGCATCAAGCTCCTTTTCTGCTTTCAGCGAATCGTTCACCTGCTGCAACGAATCCAATCTGGATTTATATATCTTCAGCGAATCGGTGTAACTTCTCACGTATGCTGCCACTGTATCCCGCTGATGCAGCCTGAAGGCGGTCTTTCGTATTTGCGCACTCGAAGCAAATACTACCAGACAAAACAGCAATGACAGTATGTATCTTATATTCATATCCGAATTACGTTAACGGCACAAAGGTAAGAATAAATATTTAAAGTTGTTTGTCTAATTCGCTTTTTTGTGCTAACTTTGCACCTTGTATTACTTATGTGTTTTAACTAATTATATACTTTTTATCGTGGCTGAAACAAAATACATATTTGTCACAGGCGGCGTGGTTTCATCGCTTGGCAAAGGCATCATTTCGTCGTCAATAGGTAAACTCTTGCAGGCAAGAGGCTACAACATCACAATCCAAAAGTTTGATCCTTACATCAACATTGATCCGGGCACCCTCAATCCATACGAGCACGGAGAATGCTATGTGACAGTTGACGGCACCGAGACCGACCTTGACCTCGGACATTACGAAAGGTTCACAGACATACAGACTACGAGAGCAAACTCGCTGACTACCGGAAGAATCTATAAAGCCGTGATAGACAAGGAACGCCGCGGCGACTTTCTTGGAAAAACAATCCAGGTGATACCACATATCACAGATGAGATAAAACGTAATGTAAAACAACTGGGCCGCAAACATGGTTACGATTTTGTAATTACAGAGATTGGTGGTACCGTCGGTGATATCGAGTCCACACCATTCCTTGAAGCCATACGACAGCTGAAATGGGAGCTTGGCAATCGGGCTTTGTGTGTACACCTGACATACATTCCTTATCTGAAAGCAGCTCAGGAAATAAAAACAAAGCCCACACAACATTCCGTAAAGGAACTGCAAAGTATAGGAATACAGCCGGATATCCTCGTACTGCGTACAGAAAAACATCTTAGCGACAACATTCTGCACAAGGTATCCGCATTCTGCAACGTAGGACAAGACTGCGTCATACAGAGTGAAGACCAGCCTAGTATTTATGAAGTGCCGGTTGAGATGCAGAAACAAGGTCTTGACACTGCCATACTCCGCAAGATGGGAGAACCTATCGGTGAGACACCTACACTGGGACCGTGGCGTAAGTTCCTTGAAAGAAGGAAAAATGCGACAAGCGAAGTGAGAATCGGACTTGTCGGAAAATACGACCTCCAAGATGCTTATAAGAGTATCAGAGAGAGTCTTTCGCAGGCAGCTACATACAATGACCATAAGGTTGTGCTGACATTCATTAGTTCGGAGAAGATAACCGAAGAGAATGTAGCAGAGAAACTTGCCGGCCAGGACGGTATAATGATCTGCCCGGGATTCGGACAACGCGGTATAGAAGGCAAGATTACAGCATGCCACTACACACGTACGCATGACATTCCGACATTCGGAATATGCCTCGGTATGCAGATGATGGTAATCGAATTTGCACGCAACGTCCTTGGCTACAAGGATGCAAACAGCCGTGAGATGGACGAAATGACCGAGCATAACGTAATCGATATAATGGAGGAGCAGAAGAATATCACGAATATGGGTGGTACGATGCGACTCGGTGCATACGAATGTGTGCTCAAACAAGGTTCACGCGTGTTCGATATCTATAAGAAAGAACACATACAGGAACGCCATCGCCATCGTTATGAATTCAACAATAAATATCTGAAGGAATATGAAAAAGCCGGTATGCAGTGCGTAGGACGCAATCCGGAAAGTGACCTTGTGGAGATTGTTGAGATTCCGGGACTGAAATGGTATATCGGAACACAATTCCATCCTGAATACCAGAGTACTGTGCTCAAACCGCATCCTCTGTTCCTGTCGTTCGTAAAAGCTGCAATAGAGAATAAAGACAAATAAAAACAAATTCTGAATTTAAAACAAAATTTACAGAAAAGTGGATAAAAATACTATTATAGGCTTTGTCCTTATAGCAGCAGTACTGATAGGATACGGTGTGTGGTCTCAACCGTCGGCAGAGGAAAGAGCAGCCATGGCACGTCAGGATTCCATCAACAACGTTGTTAAAGAAAAGGCTGAACTTGCCAAGAAAAAGGCGGAGGAAAAGAAGATAGCCGAAGAAAATGCAAAGGCTCAGGATACGACCGCACTTTTTTATTCTGCTCTGAGAGGAAAAGAACAGAAGATAAAACTCCAGAACAAAAGCATTGAGGTAACGTTAAACACTAAAGGTGGTACATTGGAGAAGGCTGTCGTGAAGAACTTCTCCGACTACAAGAACAACCCTAACGTTACTCTCTTCGACAAGAATGATCAGAATCTGGAATTCATTCTCCTGGCAAAGGAAATGAATATCAATACGTCCAACTTATACTTCACGCCGTCAAATGTCACAGACTCAACTGTTACAATGACCGCAGTAGCCGGAAACGGTAAGGACCTGACAATAAAATACACTCTCGGAAAAGACTATCTGCTCCATATGGAGCTTCTTGCCAATGGCATGGAAGGTATGTTCTCACCTAATTATAATATGATGGATGTGAACTGGAACGACAGATGCCGCCAACAGGAAAAAGGCTTTACATTTGAGAACCAGCACACAAGCTTGACCTATCACGATGTTGAAGGTGGAACGGATGCCTTGAGTAGCACTGGTGAGAATATTGATAAGACTATCGAAGAAAAGATTGACTGGGTCGCATTCAAAAACCAGTTCTTCTCAGCCGTGATGATAGCCAGAAACGATTTCTCTGAAAATTCAGTGATGACAAGTATTCCACAAGAGAAAGGTTCCGGATATCTTAAACAATATAATGCAAAGCTTAAGACATTCTTCGACCCAAGTGGCAAGAAAGCATCAGAGTTTGACTTCTACTTTGGTCCTAATGATTTCCGACTCCTTCAGCGTGTAGAGAAAGAGATTAACTACGACAAGGATTTGGAGCTTCAAAGACTTGTTTATCTGGGATGGCCTATCATAAGAATCATCAACCGCTGGTTCACAATCTATGTATTCGACTTCCTCACCAGTATGAACATCAACATGGGAATTGTTCTTATTCTCATAACACTGCTGCTTAAGGTAATAACCTATCCGTTGGTGAAAAAGAGCTATATGAGTTCTGCCAAGATGAGGGTACTTAAACCCAAACTCGAGGAGGCGACCAAACAATACAATAAGCCAGAAGACCAGATGCAGAAGCAACAGGCAATGATGGCTGAATATGCAAAATATGGCGTTAGTCCATTATCCGGGTGTCTGCCAATGCTCATACAGCTTCCTATCTGGATTGCAATGTTCAACTTCGTGCCGAACGCAATACAGCTTCGTGGTGAAAGCTTCCTTTGGATAAAGGATTTGTCAACATACGATCCGATTATCGAGTGGAATACCAACATATGGATGATAGGTGATCATTTGTCACTGACATGTATCCTGTTCTGTGTATCCAACGTGCTTTACTCAATAATGACAATGCGCCAGCAAAGGGATCAGATGGTAGGACAGCAGGCTGAACAGATGAAGATGATGCAATGGATGACATATCTCATGCCGGTGATATTCTTCTTTATGTTCAATGACTACTCGGCAGGTCTTAACTTCTATTACTTCACCAGCTTGTTCTGCAGCGCATTGATAATGTGGACACTACGCAAAACGACCAATGAAGAAAAGCTGCTTGCTATACTTGAAGCCCGCTATAAGGAAAATAAAGATAATCCGAAAAAACTCAGCGGACTGGCAGCACGCCTTCAGGCTATGCAGGAACAACAAATGGAATTGCAACGTAAGCGTGAGGAATTAGAACGCAGACGAAACAGACAATAAACAGATAAAAAGATATTCAGGCAGATTATGTAAAGAGGATTCATGGTCCTGTTTTAACATAATCTGCTTTTATTAAATACAATCAATATGAATGGATTTTCAACAATAGCCCTTGCGGCATTAATGACATGCGGCGGAATACAAGCGCAAACAATGATTGATAAAAGTAACATAAAACTTGAGAGCGATCTGATGACCCCGGAAGCACTTTGGGCAATGGGAAGAATAGGTGGTGCAGAAGCTTCACCCAACGGAAAGACAATTGTATATCAGGTCGGCTATTACAGTGTTAAGGAGAATAAGAGCCGCCAAGTGATTTACACAATAAGTAGAGACGGTAAGACACAACAGAAACTTACTCCTGCCGGAAAAAGTCAGAGTGACGCCACGTGGATTGCAAATGGCAAACGGATAGCATTTCTTCAGGACGGTCAGATATGGTCAATGGCAGCCGATGGTAGCGACTGCAAGCAACTCACGAATTCTTCTTCTGAAATAGAAGGATTCAAATTCTCACCCGACGAAAAGAGCGTTATACTCATAAAGTCAATTGCTTACAATGGAAGTATAAAGAAAAATCCGGACGATCTGCCGTTGGCAACAGGAAGACTCGTCACCGATTTGAACTATCGTCATTGGGATCACTATGTTGAATCAATTCCACATCCTTTTCTTGCAAAAGTGACAGGAAACGGAATTGACGAAGGTACAGACATAATGAAAGGTGAGCCATACGAATGTCCTATGGCACCATTTGGAGGCATAGAACAGCTCAACTGGAGTCCCGATTCAAAGACAATAGCATATACATGTCGTAAAAAAGAAGGTGTGGAATATGCCACATCAACAGACTCAGACATATATCTATATGATGTAAACACTGGGAAAACAACAAACATCTGTAAGCCAGCCGATTATCGTCCGATGGCTTATGATCCGACAAAGTCGATGAAAAATCAGGCGATAAACAAACAAAATGGAGACTATAATTTAGGTTATGACGTAAATCCGACATTCTCTCCTGACGGTAAATACATAGCATGGCAGAGTATGGCACGCGACGGTTATGAGAGCGATCGCAACCGTTTGTGCATTTACAACATAGCAGACAAAACGAAGAAATACGTTACCGAATCGTTCGATTCAAATGTCGACAGCTATTGCTGGACCGCTGATTCCAAGAAACTTTATTTCACAGGATGCTGGCACGCATGCATAAATCTGTATCAGACAGACCTTAGTGGAAAAGTAGTACAGCTCACCGACGACATTGCTGATTTCGGTTCTATTTCTCTTGCCAACAATGGAAACACTCTTCTTGCCTCACGTCACAGCATGTCACAGGCTGATGAGCTGTACATTGTCAACCCAGGAAAAAACATAAAGAAGACAAATGTTACGCAGCTGACCTACGAAAACAAACACATATACGATCAACTGCAAATGGGCGAAGTGAGAAAACAGTGGATAAAGACCACCGACGGCAAGGATATGCTGTGCTGGATCATCCTGCCACCTCATTTTGACGAGACAAAGAAATATCCTACCCTACTCTATTGTGAAGGCGGACCGCAAAGTCCGGTAAGCCAATTCTGGAGCTACAGATGGAACTTCCAGATAATGGCTGCACACGGATATGTAATCGTTGCCCCTAACCGTCGCGGATTGCCAGGATTCGGTTCTGAATGGAATGAAGAGGTAAGCGGCGATTGGACAGGCCAATGCATGAAGGATTATCTCAGTGCCATAGACTATGCAACAGCCAATCTGCCGTATGTCGATAAAGACCGTCTCGGTGCAGTAGGTGCCAGCTTCGGTGGATTCAGCGTTTATTATCTCGCCGGTCACCACAACAAACGTTTCAAGTGTTTCATCGCACATGACGGAGCATTCAACCTCGAATCAATGTACACAGATACTGAAGAGGCATGGTTCTCAAACTGGGAATACGACGATGCATACTGGAACAAAGACCTCAGCGAGAACGCAAAGCGTACATACGAAAACAGTCCACACCGCTTCGTTGACAAATGGGATACTCCAATACTGTGCATACATGGCGAGAAAGACTACCGAATCAATGCCAACCAAGGATTCGGAGCATTCAATGCGGCACGCATGAAAGGCATCCCAGCCGAACTGCTTATCTTCCCGGACGAGAATCACTGGGTACTCAAGCCACAGAACGGAATACTGTGGCAGCGCACTTTCTTCAACTGGTTAGACCGCTGGCTGAAAAAATAAAAGCATACACAGAACAAACGAATTCAATAAAACAAAATAAAAAGAAATGACAGAAACGATTAAAAAAACTCTGAGAGATTCGGCAGCTGCCAGGTGGACAGTATTGCTGTTCCTAGCTTTTGCCATGTTCTGTTCATACATTTTCATGGACATTCTCTCACCTATCAAGGACCTGATGCAGGCTACACGCGGTTGGGACTCCACCGCATTCGGTACGATGCAAGGTTCTGAGACATTCCTCAACGTGTTTGTATTCTTCCTCATCTTCGCAGGAATCATTCTTGACAAGATGGGAGTACGCTTCACAGCAGTGCTTTCGGGATTTGTAATGCTCGTTGGTGCGACCATCAACTGGTATGCTGTAACCGAACAGTTCATGGGCAGCAGCCTTGAGACATGGTTCAACAACAACCTTAACTACATTCCCGGATTCGACGAGCTTGGCATTTCTCCGTTCTATGAAGGCATGCCGGCATCAGCCAAATTTGCCGCTATCGGATTCATGATCTTCGGTTGTGGCGTTGAAATGGCAGGCATAACCGTATCACGCGGTATTGTGAAATGGTTCAAAGGTCGTGAGATGGCCTTGGCCATGGGCTCGGAAATGGCACTTGCACGTCTTGGCGTGGCAACATGTATGATATTCTCTCCGGTATTTGCAAAGCTCGGAGGCGACATTGATGTATCACGTTCCGTGGCATTCGGTGTCATCCTTCTGCTCATTGCCTTGATAATGTTCATCGTATATTTCTTCATGGACAAGAAACTCGACGCACAGACCGGTGAGGCAGAAGAAAAAGACGATCCATTCAAGATAAGCGACCTTGGAAAAATTTTGTCAAGCAGCGGTTTCTGGCTTGTAGCGTTGCTGTGCGTACTATACTATTCAGCCATATTCCCATTCCAGAAATATGCCGTAAATATGTTGCAGTGCAACCTCACTTTCACGAAACTGTCACCAGACTCCTTCTGGGCCAACAACACAGTCACAGTGATACAATACTGCATCATGCTTGTTGTAGCAGCCGCCGCATTTGCAAGCAACTTCGCAAAGAAACAATCGCTCAGAGCCCTCTATCTCATAATTGCAGTAGTCGCACTCGTTGTATTCTGCTATATGGGTTATATGCGTCAGAGTGCAGAAACAGTATTTGCCGTATTCCCATTGCTCGCTGTAGGTATCACACCAATACTTGGCAACTATGTTGACCACAAGGGTAAGGCTGCAAGCATGCTCGTCATCGGCTCTGTATTGCTCATCATATGCCACCTCACATTCGCTTTCGTATTGCCTGCATTCAAGGGTAACACATCCGGTGGTATCATAATAGCATATCTCACCATACTTGTTCTCGGCGCAAGCTTCTCACTCGTTCCGGCATCCCTTTGGCCGAGTGTTCCAAAACTGGTGGATGCGAAAATCATCGGTAGTGCATACGCCCTGATATTCTGGATACAAAATATCGGTCTGTGGCTGTTCCCGCTTCTTATCGGAAAAGTGCTCGATAAGACCAACCCGCAGCTGGTTGAGGATCTCAAGAACGGCGTAATAACACCAGAGCAGGCCGCTGTGTCTTATGATTATACAGCACCGCTTGTCATGCTTGCATGTCTTGGAGTCGCAGCACTCATCCTCGGATTCGTACTCAAGGCTGTTGACAAGAAGAAAGGTCTTGGACTTGAGGAGCCGAACATAAAAGACTAAAACCTGTTTGAAACACAGATAGATAAATAACAGAAAAAATACTTATAAATTATAGGATGCGCCGCAGATGATAATAAAAGTTCCGCGGCGCATCTTTTTTACTTCATAAAACGGCAACGGCAAGTAAGACATAATCCCAAAATAAGTATTGGATTCTTCTTCTGATATAATGACAATACAGGGCACTTACAGATTATAAGCATATTTTGATTTTTAGGTCCGAGTTTCCCGTTCTACCCCGAAAAATAAGCGTGTATTTACGATCAGGCTCTCCATCTGACGCAAATTTATGAATTATGATGGGATGACACAAGATATTGTATGACAATAACATACATTTAAAGGGTATTTTCACATCCTGCAATAAGCACAATTTCAGCATGCGAAAAAGCCCATTTCACAGGCTGAAATGCACCATATCACGTCCTGATATGAGCTTAACCGGACTGCGAAATGGGCAATATCAGAAAGCAAAACGAATAGTTCCGGGCTATGATATGGAGTAAATGAAAAGGTCATACAGGCCGAGATTGTCTCTGAAGTATCTAACTTAACATTTCCTTACTCCTATTTTCCAAATTTATTTTGTCAAGATAAAATCAAGAAAATCTGTAAGTTCATACCGAAAGTTTTCATTAAAAAAAGATATCAGACGTAAGCAAAAACAGGATAAGAATGCATTCTACCCATATGGATAATTAAAGTCATTAAGCCAATGTGATTTTTATTATCACAAAAGCACGCGTGTTGTCATTACTCATGCCACCACGCGCACTATCAATAAATGTATGACATTCTACGGTAATGCTTCCTTATGTGTTGATAGCATTAACCGGTTTATTTATTAAATAACCAGCAAGCACTGCGTCACACGGCAAGACTTGTATTAAGAAGATTCTCATTCGTACTGAAAATACGCAGCCTATACTTACCACTATAGAATATACGCATAAGTTTCTGCGCCTCATATTCGTCTGGAGACACGCAAAGTGCGACATGCCCCATGGTACGCCTCAGATTCAACTCAACGCACGGATGCACCTTGAACCCTTTACCGCTATCATCGGCAACAACCATCATATCCACGCCAAAAGGTCCCTTGTAGCGTCCGCCCGACACACTGTCCATCCGCTCCGACACCAAGACCGCGAGCCTGTCCATCGTTTCAACACTCACATAACGCCCTATCATCTTACGTTTTTCCTTCTCCGTTGCAAGTATGTTGCCTGCATACGCCCCGTTAACCGTACGGAACAGCGACAATCCACAATACTCCGAATGTCCGCTGTCGTCAATACAGAATTCCATGCCGAAGTCTATTACTTTATTATAATACGGCTCGACCATAATGCCGCCCTGACGTGAAATGACATTGCGACACCATCCAGAAACAGGGCTTTCAGCAATTCCGTCAACATATTTCACACCACGTCCGCTACTACTCCACGGTGACTTGAGCACACTACGGCCATTACGCATCAGCTCGTCATTCATTTCCTCCATCGATGTGACATACCGACTTCTACCAACAAAAATATCATCTGCATCGCGTAGCCAAGGCAGCATATTCTCGGCAGCAAACCTGCGGTTACTCATAATGCGTGTACATTCAATCGTTGCATCATCCGGAAGATATTTTTGCAGAGCAGGAGCTGCATGCGTCAACTGTCTTTTGAGAACGTCGTCCCACCCCCACGGTTCTATCGAGAAATCGGGTATGTCTTCAAGATTCAAATTCTTGAGGTCCGCATATGTAATAAACACTACGTCAGCCGCGTATTTTTTGACGTGTCTCACGGACTCCAAGGCTGCTTCAATATCATCAACGAGCACGAAATCACCGTCCTCAGCCCAAAGCGACGCGATAAAGCCAAGGTCACGACGAAGCTCACGTGCAGCATGCGGAGACGTGAACATACCTTTACCGTAAGCCATCACCGTATCGTGTTCCGGATTGAAAATATGTAGTTTCATAGACAAATATAATGCTTATAATCATGAAAACACTCTGTCAAAAACGTGCAACAAGCCGTTATCTGCTACAAAGTTAATGGAATTTTTTGTTGCATGGAAATATCACATCGATAATTCATAACATCTGAGATAATTTACATGAACGACACAAGAAGCAAAAATAATGAAAAAGCTATCAGTCTGATTCATCCCAATATATATCTGTATGGTTACAAATACACACTGAGATAAAAATACATGATTATCGTAAAAATCATCTCATTATGATACCGTGAAAAGACAAAATACAAATTCCGTAATACAACAGAGCCGCACCTTGAACATTGCGCAAATATTTCAATATGTGCAACTTACATATACGCACAAACAATCATTAAAAAACAGAAATGACAAATAATGAATATTAAGTAAAAATTGATATAATTTGTAACATTGAGTTTGCAAATTATAGAAATAAATATTACCTTTGCAAAGATAATGCGGACGATGCAACGGATGTCTATGTGATGGACAAAAAGCCGTATTTCACGTACCGGTAAACGTGACATATACGGTCATCAATATAAAAGACAGACTTCGTCTGACTATATGAAAGAACAACAAAAACTGCTAAATGGAAGCATTCTTTAAAACACATGCATATCTCATAGAGCATACAAACGCTCCGGTGCGACGTTCTCTTATGGACGAGATCGACTGGAACGACCGTATGATTGGCATAAAGGGAACGCGTGGCGTCGGAAAGACTACATTCCTGCTGCAGTATGCAAAAGAAAACTTTGACACGAAAGACCGTCAGTGCCTTTACGTGAACATGAACAACTTCTATTTCCAAAGCCGTGGAATATCCGACTTCGCCGGCGATTTCTATCGTGGAGGAGGAAAAGTGCTGTTGATAGATCAAGTATTCAAGCAACCGGACTGGAGCCGTGAACTGCGAAAATGCTACGACAATTATCCAGGGCTGAAGATTGTATTTACCGGTTCAAGCGTCATGAGATTGAAAGAAGAGAATCCGGAACTGAATGGCATCGTAAAGAGCTACAATCTGCGCGGCTTCTCTTTTAGAGAGTTCATAAATCTTATGACCGGTCTTAATCTGCCGACATATAGTCTGGAAGACATTATAAACAATCACGAACAGATAGGAAAATCAATACTGTCGCAGGTAAGTCCGATGAAATTCTTTCCGGACTATATACACCACGGTTTCTATCCTTTCTTTCTCGAGCACCGCAACTATTCTGAAAATCTGCTCAAGACAATGAACATGATGACAGAAGTTGACATATTGCTTATTAAACAGATAGAACTGAAATATCTTACAAAAATAAAGAAGTTATTCTATCTACTTGCCATGGAAGGCCCCAAATCGCCGAATATAAGCAACTTGGCAAACGAGATAGAGACGAGTCGTGCAACAGTGATGAACTACATCAAATATCTTGCAGACGCACGACTCATAAATATCATATATCCTCCGGGAGGCATGTTTCCACAAAAGCCGGCAAAGGTTATGATATACAACACGAACCTTATGCATGCCATTTATCCCATAAAAATAGAAATGCAGGATCTGATGGAAACATTCTTTGTAAACTCACTTTGGAAAAGCCATAAGGTAAACCAGAGCAGCAAGGAACAAGTCTATCACATAGACGACAATCTGAAATTCAGAGTCTGCGACGCATTAAACGACAACAGAATGCGTTATAAATCGAACATAATCTACGCAAGATACAACACAGAAATAGGAAAAGAAAACCAGATACCGTTATGGCTGTTTGGTTTCCTGTACTAATTAAATATACATTAACATTTTATCTATAAAACAAAATGGCTAAAGAGAAAAAGTTTATCACATGTGATGGTAACGAAGCTGCCGCTTACGTGAGCTATATGTTCAGCGAAGTAGCTGCCATCTACCCCATCACTCCGTCGTCACCAATGGCAGAACATGTTGACGAATGGGCTGCTAGAGGCCGTAAGAACCTCTGGGGACAAACAGTCAGCGTACAGGAAATGCAGTCTGAAGGTGGTGCCGCAGGTGCCGTGCACGGATCTTTGCAGGCCGGAGCACTCACAACCACATTCACTGCTTCGCAGGGATTGCTTCTCATGATTCCTAACATGTACAAGATTGCAGGTGAGATGCTGCCGTGCGTATTCAACGTTTCAGCACGTACATTGGCATCACACTCATTGTGCATCTTCGGTGATCATCAGGATGTAATGGCTTGCCGTCAGACCGGATTTGCCATGTTCTGCTCAGGTTCTGTACAGGAAGTTATGGATCTGTCTGCTGTTCCTCATCTGGCAACACTTAAGACAGACATTCCTTTCATCAACTTCTTCGACGGATTCCGTACATCACACGAATATCACAAGATTGAAGCAATCGATCAGGATGAGATTGCAAAACTTGTTGATCCGGCAGACATCAAACGTTTCCGTGACCGCGCACTCTCTCCGGAACGCCCTGTTACACGTGGTACCGCCGAGAATCCGGAGACATTCTTCACACATCGTGAGGCATGCAACAAGGCTTATGAGAGTGTTCCGGAAGTAGTAGAGCACTATCTCGATGAAATAAGCAAGATTACAGGACGTGAATATCACCTGTTCTCATATTATGGCGACAAAGAAGCCGACCGCGTAATCATTCTCATGGGCTCTGCAACAGAGGCAGCACGCGAGGCAATAGACTATCTGAACAAGAATGGCGAGAAAGTAGGTATGGTAAGTGTTCATCTCTATCGTCCATTCAGCGTTAAGCACCTGCTTGCAGCTGTACCTAAGACTGCAAAGAAGATTGCCGTACTCGACCGCACAAAAGAGCCGGGAGCAGAAGGCGAGCCGCTTTACCTCGATGTCAAGAGCGCATTCTACGATGTTGAGGATCGTCCGGTTATCGTTGGTGGACGCTACGGACTTGGTTCAAGCGACACAACACCGGCTAAGATCATAGCTGTATTCAATAACCTGAAACTTGATACTCCGAAGAACCACTTCACTGTAGGTATTGTAGATGATGTTACATTTACATCTCTGCCTGAAGTAGAAGAGATTCCTATGGGTGGCAACGGTATGTTCGAGGCTAAGTTCTATGGTCTTGGAGCAGACGGTACTGTAGGTGCCAACAAGAACTCTGTAAAGATTATTGGTGACAATACAGACAAGCATTGCCAGGCTTACTTCTCTTACGACTCTAAGAAATCTGGAGGTTTCACATGTTCTCACCTGCGTTTCGGTGACACACCTATACATTCTACATATTTGGTAAATACACCTAATTTCGTAGCTTGCCACGTTCAGGCATACCTCCATATGTATGATGTTACACGCGGACTCCGTAAGAACGGCACATTCCTGCTGAATACAATATTCGACGGAGATGAACTCGTAAACTTCATTCCAAACAAAGTAAAGAGATATTTCGCTCAGAACAATATCACTGTTTACTACATCAATGCAACAAAGATTGCTCAGGAAATAGGACTTGGCAACAGAACAAATACCATTCTTCAGAGCGCATTCTTCCGCATTACAGAAGTTATTCCTATCGATCTTGCCGTTGAACAGATGAAGAAGTTCATCGTTAAATCATACGGAAAGAAGGGACAGGATATAGTTGACAAGAACTATGCAGCCGTTGACCGCGGTAATGAGTACAAACAACTTACAGTTGATCCTGCATGGGTAAACCTCGCTGACGATGATGTAAAAGAAGAGAAAAATGTTCCTGCATTCATCAAAGAATTGGTACAGCCTATCAACGCACAGGCAGGTGACCTTCTTAAGGTTTCTGACTTCGTTAAGCACAACACCGTTGACGGTACATGGGCAACAGGTACGGCCGCATATGAGAAGCGTGGTGTTGAAGCCTTCGTTCCGGCATGGAATCCTGATAACTGTATCCAGTGTAACAAGTGTTCATTCGCTTGTCCACACGCAGCAATACGTCCGTTCGTACTCACTGACGAGGAACTGAAAGGCATCGATATTCCTTCTATCACAATGAAAGCACCAAAGGCTATGGCCGGTATGCATTTCGTTATCGAGCCTTCTGTACTTGACTGTCTTGGATGCGGCAACTGTGCTGATGTTTGTCCTGGAAATCCAAAACTCGGAAAGGCACTTACAATGGTTCCGTTCAATCCGGACGCAGAGGATATGAAGAAAGCCGCTGCAGATTGGGACTATCTCGTTAAGAATGTTACTTCAAAACAGGATCTGGTTGACATCAAATCAAATGTCAAGAACTCTCAGTTTGCACAGCCATTGTTCGAGTTCTCTGGTGCTTGCTCTGGATGTGGTGAGACTCCTTACGTTAAACTCGTTTCTCAGCTCTTCGGTGACCGCGAAATGATTGCCAATGCAACAGGATGTTCTTCAATCTACTCTGCATCTATTCCTTCTACACCTTATTGTACAAATGCAAAAGGTCAGGGACCTGCATTCGACAACTCTCTGTTCGAGGACTTCTGCGAGTTCGGAATGGGTATGGTACTCGGAAACAAGAAGATGAAAGAGCGTGTAGCAATGCTGTTCAAGGAAGTTATCGCACAGGAAAATGCACCTGCTGAATTCAAAGCTCTTGCAGAGGAATGGATTGAAAAGAAAGAGAATGCAGACGAGACAAAACGTCTTGCTGAGCTTATCAAACCATACATCGCACAAGGAGTTGAGGCTGGTTGCCCTGTTTGCAAAGAACTGAAGACCCTTGAGCACTATCTTGTAAAACGCAGCCAGTGGATCATTGGTGGTGACGGTGCTTCTTATGATATAGGTTACGGTGGACTCGATCACGTAATTGCAAGCGGTGAGGATGTAAATCTGCTAGTACTTGATACTGAGGTTTACTCAAACACTGGTGGCCAGTCATCAAAAGCAACTCCTCTTGGAGCTATTGCACAGTTCGCAGCAAGAGGAAAACGTATACGTAAAAAAGACCTTGGTATGATTGCCACATCTTATGGTTACGTATATGTAGCACAGGTTGCAATGGGCGCAGACAACGCACAGTGTCTCAAAGCAATACGTGAGGCAGAGGCTTATCCAGGTCCGTCACTTGTAATTGCATATGCTCCATGTATAAACCACGGACTCAAGATAAAAGGTGGAATGGGTCGTTCACAGGCAGAGGAAGGCCGTGCAGTTGAGTGCGGTTACTGGCACCTCTGGCGTTACAACCCACTGCTTGCTGAAGAAGGTAAGAATCCGTTCACACTTGATTCTAAAGAACCGGATTGGAGCAAGTTCCGCGACTTCCTCCTTGGCGAGGTACGTTATCTGTCAGTACAGAAAGCTTATCCTGATGAGGCAGACAAACTCTTCAGTGAAGCTGAGCGTATGGCAAAACTGCGTTACCAGAGCTATGTTCGCAAGACAAAGGAAGACTGGTCTGAAAATATCTGATACTCATAACCAAATAAAGATAAACGTCCGGCATAAATGTCGGGCGTTTATTTTTTTACAATATATAATACTTAAGTGGAAACTTCGTTTAATATCATAAAAAATCAATGATAGATTTACAGAATGACCTGTATTACACTTCGAAACAGTCCATATTAAGCCATAAATAAGCTCAATTTGAAGCCTCAACAAGCAGATACCGGAACTTTAAAAAGGTTGTATAAAACTCCGAACAAGGCATATCATACAAGATGAATACATTTCATTGACATAAATTGCTATAGATAACGGTCTGTTTATCATTTTCCAAATTAGAATAATATCACCGTTATCCCTAATGTTCTCACGCCCAATTTACACAAACATACCGATATCCTAATAACTCATAAAATAAAAAACAACTGACTTTATTTTGTATTATTTACAACTTGCACTAACTTTGCAGTATGATTTACCCTAAGACATTTGAAAGCAAAATAGGATTTGACGAGATACGAACACTCCTGCGTGAGCATTGTCTGAGCAATCTCGGAAAAGAGATGATTGATGCCTTGAGTGTATCTACAAATGCAACAACGATAAACGAATGGCTACAACAAGTTAAGGAATTCAGACGTCTTCAAGAAGAAGCAGATGATTTCCCGATGCAATATTTCTTTGATGTAAGAGAGTCGGTCGCACGTTTACGACTTGAAGGAACGCGTCTCAACGAAGATGAATTGTTTGACCTCAGACGATCGTTAGAAACAATATGCAACATTGTGAACTACCTTAATCGCACCGATGATGACAGTGACGATGAAGAAAAGACATATCCTTACCCTGCACTACACAGGCTCACAACCGATGTAATAACTTTCCCGCAACTTATAAAACGTATAGATAATATACTTGACAAATTCGGAAAGATAAAAGACAATGCCTCAACAGAACTGCAGAATATACGACGAGAGCTTGCACGCACGGAAGGGGGAATATCAAAGACACTTAACAGCATACTACATTCTGCACAGAATGACGGACTGGTCGATAAGGATGTAACGCCGACACTACGCGACGGAAGACTTGTTATCCCAATAACACAAGGATTGAAACGTAAGATAAAAGGTATCATTCATGACGAATCAGCATCCGGAAAGACCGTATTCATTGAACCTGCTGAGGTGGTTGAGGCAAATAACAGAATCAGAGAATTAGAAGCAGACGAACGTCGCGAGATAATACGCATACTGACTGAATTTGCAAAAGAAGTACGTCCACATGTTAAACCGATTCTCAACTCGTACAAGTTTCTTGCCACAATAGATATGATACGGGCAAAAGCAGAATTTGCACGCAAGATAAAAGGATTCGAACCTGTCGTAAAGTCTGATCCACAAATAGATTGGATTCAAGCCGTACATCCTTTATTACAAATGTCTCTTGAGAAACAGAACAAGAAAGTTGTTCCTCTTGACATAACAATAACAAATGACAAACGCATACTTATAATCTCCGGTCCGAATGCAGGAGGCAAATCGGTATGTCTGAAAACAGCCGGTCTGCTGCAATATATGCTGCAATGCGGACTTTCGGTCCCAATAGGAGAACGGTCGCATACAGGAATATTCAAAAATATTCTTATAGATATCGGTGACGAACAAAGCATAGAAGACGATCTGAGCACATACTCCAGTCATCTCACGAACATGAAATACATGATGAAATATGCTGATGACAGAAGTCTGATTCTGATAGATGAGTTTGGCACCGGAACAGAACCGCAGATCGGTGGAGCCATTGCTGAGGCTGTACTGAAACAATTTTGCAATAAAAAAGCATACGGCATAATAACAACTCACTACCAGAATCTGAAGCATTTCGCAAAAGAACATGAAGGTGTTGTGAATGGTGCTATGCTTTATGACAGACAACAGATGAAAGCCCTTTTCCAATTGTCAATCGGAAATCCGGGCAGTTCGTTTGCAATAGAGATAGCAAGAAAAATCGGTCTCCCCGAAGAAGTAATACACGATGCAAGCGAAATCGTTGGAAGCGACTACATACAAAGCGATAAATATTTACAAGACATCGTACGCGACAAACGCTATTGGGAGAATAAACGCCAGGCAATACACCAGCGTGAAAAGGAACTGGAAAAACTTGCTGAGCGGTATGCCACTGACATAACTGAAATAGAAAAGAGTCGTAAACAGATATTAAAGAAAGCCAAGGATGAGGCAGAAGAACTGCTTAGACAAAGTAATAAGAACATAGAAAACACCATACGTGAAATCAAGGAATGTCAAGCAGAAAAGGAAGAAACACGTCGTATAAGAGAAGAGCTGAACTCCTTTAAAGAAGAAATAAGTTCTATCGACATCCAAAAGAACGACGAACTGATTGCCAAAAAGATAAAGCAGATACAAGGGAGAAGGGAACGACACAATAAACACAAACAGGAAAAAAGCGACAAAGAATCACAGGCTGCAAAGAAACTGCGTGAAGCGATAAAACGCAAACAAACCGACGAGGAAGAAAACAAGACATTCAAAGACGGTGATACGGTAAGGATAAAAGGCCTCACCTCAGTTGGGACAATAGAGTCAACAGATAACAAGACTGCCACAATCATATTTGGTGACATGCGCACAAAGATGTCTATTGACCGCCTGGAGCACGCGACTAAACCTGAAACAAAAGACAGTAAACCGACACTCAGCATAAGTAGGGAAACAAGAGATGCGATTGACAACCGTAAACTTAACTTCCATCAAGACCTCGATGTCAGAGGCATGCGTGGTGACGAAGCGTTAAATGCCGTTACATATTTCATTGATGACGCCATACTTGTAGGCATGCCGCGTGTAAGAATATTGCATGGTAAAGGCAATGGAATATTAAGACAACTGATACGCCAATATCTTGCAACCGTGCCGAACGTATCAGATTTCCACGACGAGCACGTTCAATTCGGAGGCGCCGGCATAACAGTCGTAGATATCAGATAATCCGTACATATTATACTACTCCATTACGAAGACCGGTGATGCCGGTGTGCTTTCCTGCGGCATATAACGGAATCCTTCATACGTGAATCCGCATAGAGCATCGGCATCATTTATCCGGTTCTTAATAACAAAACCCGTCATCTCTCCACGACACATTTTCGAATATACAACAACCGTTTTCTGCTTTCCACCCTTACTGACAAAGAACTCCGGCCTGATAACCGTAAGCTCACGCTTCACTTTCCGCCAATCGAAAAGTTTGTGCATCTCACTACTTGCGAGGTCAAGCAACACGCCATCATCACTCTTAACAGACTCTATAAATACATCTGTCAACCTCGTTTTCCAATAATCGAACATCGAACATCCGTTATCCGGCAGAGTAATATCACCTTCCAAGCGATAGCATTTTATCATGTCAAGAGGTCTGAGAAGACCATAAAGAAACGATGTTATCCATAAATGTTTGCCGGAATATGCGAAATCGTCTGCCGTAAAATCAACTATTCCAATATGCTTATAGACTACTCCATTATATGCTAATATAGCTTGCAAAGCATTTCCCGATTCCGTAAACCGGATATAACGAAGTCTGTTTTCAGCCGCTATGGCTGCATTACATTTCAACATAGACTTCAATTCGCTTTCTCCATAGGCTGTCATCTGCATCGCATTTGCCAATGCCTCCTTAGTGAAAAGCGGCGATGTCTTTTCATCAGGCGCATAACTACATTCTGATCTCATTTCTTTTGCCGAACCTATCATTATCTGCATACCAGTCAAAATTAAATCGCGTTAATACTATCGGTATTCTGTTTATGTGTACCCACTGAAAGTTTGTGCTTTCGCACCGCGGTCGTATCCTTTAAATGATGCCTGTATTCTTTTCTTTGTCTGACGGTATCAGTTCTTGTACTGTCTGCCACAGCCCTGAAAATACTATGATCGCTTTGTTCCAGAAACCTGAGGTAAGAACGATAAATACTGCTTGAATAAGCCTTGAATATGTTATTGGCAAACAGGATATCTGTTATTTTGTTTTCTGCCACATACTTCTTCATATTCTTCGTGAAATATCTTGAGTCTATGACATGTATCTCTTCAAACGAGAAAAACAGGAATCCGGGCAAAGCATTACCGAAACTATCCTTCAGTATAATGAGTCTGCGACCATTATGAACAGATGTCCTTACTACTGTTATCTTGGTGTCACCACCCATAAAAGTACAATATGCGCCACCATTCCCATCACGATAACGGAAAAAGAATCTGCTCTTGAAAGGTTTCCCCTCTCCTACCACACGGTAATTCTTATCAATCGTATAATTTATATACGTCGTAGTGTATTTAACGCCTCGCGGTTCATAATACACAAAGTCCTCCGGAGCATTCTTTATTGATATATCCTTAGAATATCCGTACATACTCCCCACATATCCGTGTACAACCTTACGGTCATAGTTAGACAAATCCTTGAATGGGACTCCTGCAATCTGTGCAAAGCGTCCGGCTGCATAATAAGCTCCTAATGGAGCCCAATGATGGTCAGTACGAAGGAATATATCTTCAGAAGCATGTTTTCCTAAAACATTATATATATCAACCGGTTTCACACCATCTGACAGATGTGCGAAGATATTATTTATCACCGGTCGCTGAGCCGTGGTCACCTTTCTCGCTCTCGGAGGACAATAATACTCCACAGCCGTAGGTATCACCATGCAATAAACATTCACCTTATCACCGAATACCTCTTTATATTTGTTGGCGGCATTAGCATAGCCTGTACCACCCTTTGCCGTTCCTCCAAAAGCCATCAATGCCCTGGTCTTGTCACCAGTACCGACAATTATTATTCCTGCATTGGCAATTTTAGCATTCTCATTGTCTGTCGTACCGTTTACAAACTCTTCTTCATCAAATGCAGGAGCCATGTCTGATCCTATGACCTTCTGCCCGGAACCTGTTCCCGACTCACTCGCATGAAACTTTATATTGTCTTCAGACATGACAAGAGCCTGAGCATCCTTCACCTGCATACTTGCCATCATAAACACGTCTCTGAACGGTTCACTGTCACTGAACCATGATGACACCGCTTTAGTATAAGCACCGCTTTTCAGTTTTTCTAAGGAAAATTCCGGAAAGACAGCAAGTTCGCGCTTTTCCAACTCCGAATATCTGCTTCGCGGAAATATGGCGAAAACAATTGTAAACGAAGCAAACACCAATGCGATGACAAATATATAAATCTTCGAAAATTTCATACACCTATATTAATATATAACATCTGGATTTCAAATCCTTAATACCGTACGGCATACATAACAACATTCTGTATATAGACGATACCGAACATACCACATCACATGATTCTCAGATAAGCGTTACACGTTGTATCAAGACTCGCATGGAAGATATTGTTGGCAAACAGCAGGTCGCTTATGTTGTTTCTGCGTATATAATCCACCACACTCTTCGTGAAATAACGGAAATCTATGATATGTATCTCCTCAAACGAATAGAACAGATAGCCAGGTAAGGCGTTGCCGTAACTGTCTTTCATTATCAGCAATCTGCGGCCGTTCTTTGTAGAAGTAGTGACTTTCACCGTACGCGTATCTCCACCCATAAAGGTGCAATAAGCACCCGCACTTCCATCCTTGTAATGTATGAAAAACGCATCATTGACAGGCTGGCTTTCGCCTATCACACGATGATTCCGTCCAAGCCTATACTTTATATATGTAGCCTTGTAATCCACATCGCGCGGAACATAGTAGATGAAATCCTCAGGCGCATTCTTCACAGCCATATCCTTTGAAAACGTGTACATTGTTCCGACGTAGTTTCTCACCGCGACACTGTCATACGAAGACAGGTCGCGAAACGGCAGTCCTGCTTTACCGGCGAAGCATCCGGCAGCATAATATGCACCGAGCGGTGCCCAATGATGATCAGTACGCGAATATATGTCCTCCGCCTTATGTGCATCCAGCACATCATAAATGTCCACCTTTATAACCGAATCGGACAAATGTGAGAATATTCCGTCCATAGCCTGCTTCTCATCATGAGTCCAACTGCGTATGCTATCCGGGCAATAATACTCCACAGCAGTAGGAATAATCATACAATATACATTCACACCGTTGCCAAGAACCTGTTTATATTTATTGACCGCATTGGCATACTTCTCTCCATTGTCGCGTCTTCCGCCATACGGCTCGAAGGCTCTGACATTCTTTCCACTGCCAAGCACTATAATGCCCGAGCGCGTCCTGCGCGCCGACGAAGACGAGGAGGTAACCGTTTTCTCGACCGGAGAGCCGTCATTGGCACCCTGTCTGCAAACCGGATGTCCTTCTGCGAACGACGGCATGGCGACCGCCAGCATCATTATGTATAAGTTTGTAAATATATGTCTCATATTTTATATAGTCTTTATCGGTCGTATCAGAACCGCGTGTAAATGAATGCATTATTGGTTGCTCCGACCAAAAGAGCGACACTCAACACAAGCATTATCAATGAAATACACACACGAACACAGAGCTGAGCACTGTTATACAGCGCCGGACTACGTCCAATCAGACGTTCCAACAACGTCGAGCCGACACTACGCAAGGGCATGCAGAATATAATTGCCACCACCCACAGCCAGAAATTGTCTGTGATCGCTGTCTGAGAAACAAAATCGGTCAATGCGGAAGAATTGCCTGTGAATGCTTTGAAAAACACAATCATGGAATCAAAGCTGTCAAAATAGAATATACCCCAGCCGGTCACCACAAGCAACAGACTGTAAACATGCAATAGAACACGCGGTATCCTGTTCTGAACGCGCAACAATGTGTATTTTTCTAACATAACTATCACACCGAAATAAAGACCCCATATTATGAAATTCCAACTCGCACCATGCCACATACCGGTGAGAAACCACACCACCAAGATATTGAAAGCCTGATGACGACGGTTGCCTCCCATCGGGATATATACATAATCGCGGAAAAAACTTCCAAGCGATATGTGCCAACGACGCCAGAAGTCGGTGATGGAAGTACAGCAATACGGATGACGGAAGTTTTCGTTAAAATGGAATCCGAGACAGCGGCCCATTCCGATAGCCATATCAGAATATCCGGAGAAATCAAAATAAATCTGCAGTGTAAATGCTATTATTCCAATCCATGCGCCGGCAGTTGAAAGCGAACCCAGGCCGTCAACAAGAAACTGTCCGGAGATCTCGGACAGCTGATTCGCTATGAGCACTTTCTTACCGAGTCCTATCAGAAAGCGATATGCACCGTCAGCAAAGTCGCGTGACGTGACATGACGGTCGTGAATTTCCTCGGCAACAGTCTGGTAGCGTACAATAGGTCCGGCAATGAGCTGCGGAAACATCGATATATACAGCAAAAGATCAGAGAACCGGCGTTGCGCAGGCGACACACCACGATAGACATCCATGAGGTAGGAAATGGACTGGAACGTATAGAAACTGATGCCGATAGGCAACGCGATGTGCGGCACCGGCACAGTAAAGCCACATTCGTTAAGCGTCTGTGCAAAAAATCCGAGATATTTGAACACACATATCACCAATATATTGAATACCAGACCGCCGACAAGTGCCATACGTCTGTGGCGTCGGCTTCTGCCGATAACCAGGCCGAAACGGAAATTGAAGAACACACTGACAAGCATGAGAAACACATATACCGGTTCGCCCCAGGCATAAAATATCAACGAAAAACATACAAGAACAAAATTCTTGAATTTATTATGTCCCCTTCTCTGTGCTCCGCCTGATTTGCGGTCGGCTATCGCAGCCGCCATATACAGCAGCATGAAAACAGGAATAAAGACAAAAAGAAAAAACAGATCTGAAAAAACCATTCCTCTTAATTTCCGATAAATTCCTAAACTTTAAACTTAAAAACAATATCATTCATAAAATGAAGCTACAAAGTTACACGAATATTATGAAATAAGTTCACGATAAAGGAAAAATAAATCGTATGATGATACATAATTTTTTGTACAAACATTAAAGTCAGGAATAAATAATGAATGATACTTATTGTAAAACAGTATAAATATATTTTTTATTTGCCCGAATATTGCATCCGACATAAAAACAGCAGTATCACCAACCCCATATAACACATTGATTATACGCAGCTTAACACAATACAATTATCACATGCCTTTTAAGTCTTCACAACATAGTCAATTCCTTACTTCGACAAAGCCCGCTTCACGACTTTGTAAAATTCAGCGTGGCTTTATTTTATTTGTGAAACAACACAGGAATGTCCGAATACCTTCTGTCTATGCAGAGTGATAGGAACCGTGACAGGGCTTTTGTTTATGTAATAAAAATCTGTGCTGCCACAACCAGTAAATCATCATAGCAAGAAGAATACGCATATTACATAGCATTACTCACGCCTGATACCTACGTTTTTAACGAAAACTCAGGATACAAAATTACGATTTTTCTTGACAATATTTTGACAAAATATTTCCGCAAAAGAGTTACTAATGGATATTAATTCATATATAATAAATGGCATTTCGGACAATACCGTCTTTTGATATACCCCATAAAGTAGTCTGAAAATATTCATACTGCTTTCTGATATTGCCTGTTTCAGCATGCAATAAAGCCTATATCAGAACGTGATATGGTGCTTTTCAGCCCCAGAAATGGGCCATTTCACATGACGAAATAGTGTTTTTCGCAATGCGGGAAAATGTTCTTTAAATTTAAGTTACTGATATTCAATGCCTTATGTAAGCCTCTCATAATTCAAATATTTGCACCCGAAGAATAGTCTGTCCATAAATATGAGCTTATTTTTCGGGGTAGAACTGGAAACTCAGATCGAAAATTCAAAATCTGCTTATAATCTGAAAGTGTCTTATATTGTTTTCATTCCGGTAGAATTAAACAATGTTTATCCGTGATTAAAACTGCAATCTTCTATCAAAACCCATCTGCACAGGATTTATATTAAGCAGGTTTTATTTTCCCGAAATTCATCGGGGTCTCTATAAATATTCCACCCTGCTGCCTAAAACCAATATTAGTCACAAACAAAAAAGATGGAAACCGCTGAAATACGATATCCATCTTTTCTTGAGCCTCTTGTCGGATTCGAACCAACGACCCCGAGATTACAAATCACGTGCTCTGGCCAACTGAGCTAAAGAGGCGGGTGGGCAAGCTACTTGCATCGCGCCGCTACAACCAACTACCTTTGCTACGTTCCCGTCCTGGAGGATTCGAAGGGAGCTGGCCGTGCAAGACTTACCCGTATTGCGGGTGCAAAGGTAACAATAAAGTTTAAAAAACGAAGCATCCACAGGCTGTATGCAGAAAATTTAACTTATTTTTTGATATTCTCGGCTATTCTTATGACTTTTCGCATTCCACATGGCACATAATGCCTGATGTCATTACTCATTTACAACGCATGTCACCAACTTCATTAAGAAACATCATGCCAGAAACAGAGGCATATCGCATTATTGTCACATACAGAATTTAAAGAAAGTAAATTTATATATGGCACACATGTTTAATCCGAAAATTTTATGTAAGTTTGCACATGTTTTATAAAACTGTTTATTCGTTTAATGATTAAATTAGAGAATTTCATTCAATTAAAAGCGTTCGCACGTCAGGATGGTGCGTTATTATCCTTACTGTGGATTGTAAGTTTTGCAGCCACAATATATGCGCCACAGACTCCTATAGGCAATATACTTGCACTGGCGACTCCGTTCTTCATAGGATGGAGATTGATAAAATTCCGCAACTACGCACTTGACGGAATAATCTCTTTCAGACGCGGATTCGCCTACTCTATCTATACAGTATTCTACGCATCGGTTATTTTCGCCATAATACAATATCTGTATTTCAGATTTCTCGACAACAACATGTTCATGACAATGATTACTGAGACAATGAAAAACATAATGCCTGTATATGCGGAAAATGGCCTTCCGGTAGATGAGATAAACAAAGAGCTGAGCATGATGGCCGAACTGACTCCTATACAGTGGGCATTCATGTTCATGATACAGAATATCTTCATTGGCTTCATAATCAGCATACCGATAGCAGCTGTCTGCATGCGGAACGCTGCAAGAAAAATAAAGATAAACAACTGAAAAATCAACGACATAAAAATAAATATGGATATATCCGTAATAATTCCCTTATACAACGAAGAAGAGTCGTTACCGGAGCTTTACAGCTGGATAGCACGTGTTATGAAAGCTAACGGCTATAGCTACGAAGTGATTTTCGTCAACGATGGCTCGACCGACAATTCATGGAAAGTAATAGAAGATCTCAGCAAAAAAGCTGAGGAAGTGAAAGGTATAAAGTTCCGCAGAAACTACGGTAAGAGCCCGGCTCTGTATTGCGGATTCAAAGAAGCTAAAGGCGATGTGGTAATAACGATGGACGCCGACCTTCAAGACTCTCCTGACGAGATACCCGGACTGTACAAAATGATAACCGAAGACGGTTATGATCTTGTGTCCGGATATAAACAGAAGCGTTACGACCCTCTGTCAAAGACAATACCTACAAAGCTTTTCAATGCCACGGCAAGAAAGATAAGTGGCATCCACAATCTTCACGATTTCAATTGCGGACTGAAAGCATACCGTAAAGAGGTTGTGAAGAACATAGAGGTTTACGGTGAGATGCACCGCTACATACCGTACATTGCCAAGAATGCCGGATTCAACAAGATTGGTGAGAAGGTCGTACACCATCAGGCACGTAAATACGGTAAGTCAAAGTTCGGCCTCAACAGATTCTTCAACGGCTATCTCGACCTCATAACTCTATGGTTTCTCAACAATTTCGGAAAGAAACCTATGCACGTATTCGGATTCCTGGGTACTATAGTATTCCTCATCGGTCTTATTTCCACAATGATAATAGGAGCCGAAAAATTGTGGTGTCTGTCTAACGGTGTACCTCAACGACTGGTAACAGAGTCGCCTTATTTCTACATCGCACTCACAATGATGATGATTGGAACACAGCTGTTCCTTGCCGGATTCATAGGCGATCTTGTAAGCCGTACATCGCAGACACGCAATGACTATCAAATAGAAAAGATGATAAAATGCGGAAACTGATAATATTCCTCACGGTTATATCGGCTTTGGCTGCATGCTCTTCGATTGATTGCCCGCTCAACAATAAAGTGTATGCCAAATACAAGCTTGTAGGTGGTTCGGATTCTGACGGCACAATGCTCACGGTCACGACACCATTATCACAAGCTGAAAATGACGACTCTGTTCTGATAAACAGGATGGAATATCCAGACAGCATATCACTGCCGATGAGCTATTCGCACGCAGAAGATACATTCTTTTTCTGTTTTGAAAACAACAACGGCATTACCACAACAGACACAATAAAGGTTTCAAAGGTCGATACGCCTCATTTTGAATCAGTTGACTGCAATCCTACGTTCTTCCATACCATTACAGGTGTGACATATACACAATATGCTATCGACTCAATCAAAATAAATAAAAACACTGTAACATACAATGCGGCAGAAGCACATTTCATCATATATCTTAAAGGTGACAATAATTCTGAGCCTTCTGATGGTCAATAACATACAAGCTTCGGCTCAACAAAAAAGCAAACAGACTGCAGAGGCATCGTCAGATACCATACCGTTATTCCGCGGCGTTGCCGTCTCTGCCGACTTGGCTGGAATAGCCCAAATAGCATTCAGCGATTACGGACAATATGAGGCTGCATTACGCATAAATCTCAAAGACAAATATTTTCCAATCATCGAGCTTGGATACGGCCAGGCAAATTCTGAAAATATCATATCAAAACTGTCATACAAGACGAAAGCTCCATACGGAAGAATCGGCATGGACTTCAATCTGATGAAGAACAAACATGATATCTACAGAATATACGGTGGTTTCAGATATGCATACACGTCTTTCAAATTTGATGTTGAGGGCAACGGAATAACCGATCCGGTATGGGGCGATCAAGTTGAATATTCAGCGAAAGGAATAAAAGCAAGTTATCACTGGCTGGAAGCCGTATTTGGGCTTGATGCTAAAATATGGGGACCGATAAGACTCGGATGGAGTTTCAGATATAAACGCCGGCTCATTCACAACGATGGCAGCATCGGAAGCACATGGTATGTTCCTGGTTATGGTAAACAAGGAGGAACAAGACTGGGCGGAACATTTAACGTATCGATTGAATTATAAATATGGAAAATAGAAAATACAACAGAAAAAACATAGGTCAACTGTTGTTCCTGATATTTCTCATAGTGGGAACCGTACTGATTATCATGAAGCAACGAAACACCCCATATCAACATAACAGTGGGATGATATTCGGCACTGTATATAACGTGACATACCAATGTAACAGAGATCTTGGTGACGACATAATGGCTACGATGAAAGAAGTGGATGCCTCACTTTCGATGTTTAACCAGAACTCCACCATATCAAAAGTGAACCGCAACGAACAAATAGAACCGGACAGGATGTTTAAGGATGTATTTGAACTTGCTCAGAACATTTCAAAACAAACAAACGGTGCGTTCGACATAACCGTGGCTCCACTTGTAAACGCATGGGGATTCGGATTCAAGAAAGGACAAATGCCTTCACAACAACAGATTGACAGCCTTCTGAATATAATAGGATATCAGAAAGTAAGATACACAGAAACCAACGGTAAAGGCGCAATCATAAAGAGCGATCCGAGAATAATGCTGGATTGCAGCGCCATAGCAAAAGGCTATGGTTCTGACGCGGTGGCGCGCTATCTGGAATCTCAAGGTGTGGAGAATTATATGGTTGAAATCGGCGGAGAAGTCGTCACACGAGGAATCAACAGTCAGCAACAGCCATGGAGAATAGGAATAAGCAAACCGATAGATGATACACTGAATGTTAATAGTGAGATACAAACAGTGATCAACGTAAAGGATATGGCCATGGCTACAAGCGGGAACTATAGAAACTTTTATTATAAGAATGGTAAAAAATATGCCCATACCATTGATCCAAAGACCGGACGACCGGTACAGCATAGCTTATTATCAGCAACAGTACTGGCAAAGAACTGCGCCACAGCAGATGCTTACGCCACAGCGTTTATGGTGATGGGCATAGACAAAGCCAAACAGATATTGGATAACAACCGGGAAATAATGGCTTATTTCATATTCTCTGACGATAAAGGTAACACAAAAGTGTGGTGCTCTGATGCTATAAAAAATAAATTGACAAACTAAACACATGTCATGGTGAACGAACTTGATATGCACACGAGACTGCTGAGACAGCCCTTGTTTCAAGGTATGAGCAAGACTGATATTGATGATATCATTGCCCATACCAAGTTCGGATTTCACAAATATACAAACGGAAAAACAATAGCAGAAGAAGGCAGTGTTTGCAACAAACTGATATTTCTGACAAACGGCAAAATCATTGCCACAAGATACTCTGATGATCACGGATATGCTTTCTCCGAAGTAATAACAGCACCATACATATTGCAACCGGAACACATATTCGGACTTTACCAACGCTATACTTATACATTTACAGCCTCTGGGACGTGTAACATAATGACTCTCGACAAGACAGAGATACTAAAACTGTCCGATGAATTCATTATATTCAGACTGAATCTGCTTAACATAATAACGACTCAGACACAAAAAACCACACATAAGTGGTGGCTTGCAAAACCGACAGACCTTAGAAAACGTCTTATACGTTTTTTTGAATTCCATTGTATGAAACCTGCTGGAACAAAAACAGTACACATAAAAATGGATCGTCTTGCTGAAGAATTGAATGAGAACAGGCTTAACATTTCACGTGAACTTAATAAAATGCAAGACGAAGGACTTCTGCAACTCAAACGAGCAATCATACACATCCCCTCATTGGAAAGATTGATAATGTGATCATTATATATATGTGTAATATAAGTTAAAATTGATTTTCCACAAAAACTTATATGATATTTTTACTATTTTTGCACTATATATATTAACATTGTTGTATCATCAAAATACAATAAAAGAATACAAATCAGTATGTGTGAGAATAAAATAGAGAAAAGCAATCATAAGAATCCTTTCTTTGAAAAATATAATACTCCGCATGAGACGGTTCCATTTAATCTTATAGAGATTTCTGATTATGAAGAAGCTTTTATGGAAGGCATTAGGAGGGATAACGAAGAAATTGAAAAGATTATAAACGATAAATCAGAACCGACCTTCGAAAATACTATAATACGAACTGATGATGAGAAAGGTGAACACTATTATGATTTATTAAATCGTGTATCAAATGTTTTCTCATGCATGCTCAGCGCCGAGACCAACGATGAGCTTGATGCTCTGGCGCAGAAAATGAGTCCGATACTGACAAAACATGCTAATGACGTAAAACTAAATAAAAAACTTTTCGAACGCATAAAATATGTTTATGAGCATCACCGTGAACTCACACCTGAAGAACAGATGCTCTTAGACAATTGCTATGACGGTTTTGCATGTAGCGGAGCTTTGCTTGACGAGAATGGTAAAGAACAACTCAGGAAACTTACAGAAGAAGCAAGCATGCTGTCTTTACAATTCTCACAAAATCTATTGAAAGAGAACAAAGCATTCACACTTAACATAATTGACGAAAAACAACTTGACGGACTACCGGAGACAGCAAGAAATGCAGCTGCCCAAACTGCCAAGGAACAAGGCAAGCAAGGATGGGTGTTTACGCTTGACGCTCCAAGTTATTCTCCATTCATGACATACTCTACCCAAAGAGAATTGAGAAAAAAAATGTACATGGAAAAGAATACACTTGGAATACATAAAAACAGCGAAAATAACCTTGAAATATGCAAGCGCCTTATAAATCTTAGGCGTGAAATTGCTCAGCTACTTGGATACAAGACTTTTGCTGATTACATAATGAGGCATCGTATGGCAGAAAAGACTGACAATGTCTATAAACTGCTTGACGACCTTATAGATGCGTATAAACCCGCGGCTTTAAAAGAAGTGAACGAAATAAATACGCTGGCAAAGAGAACTGAAGGTAATGATTTCAAAATGGAGCCTTGGGATTTCAGCTTCTATTCCCATAAGCTACAGATGGAAAAATACAATCTGGACTCGGAAATGCTGCGTCCATATTTTGAATTATCCAAAGTTATAAAGGGAGTATTCGGACTGGCGACGCGCCTATATGGCATTACGTTCAAAGAAAATAAAAATATTCCTGTATATCACGATGATGTGAAAGCATACGAGGTTTTCGATAAGGACAATTCATATCTGGCTGTACTTTACGCAGACTTTTTCCCAAGAAAAGGAAAACAAGGTGGTGCGTGGATGACAGAATTCCAAGGACAGTGGATTGATAAACATGGTGTGAACGTAAGACCACATGTGAGCCTGGTTATGAATTTCACAAAACCGACAGAAGAAAAACCGGCACTGCTTACCTTAGGCGAAGTGGAAACATTTCTTCATGAATTCGGTCATGCTCTACACGGAATGTTTGCGAACACCAGATTTGAAAGTCTTAGCGGGACAAACGTATGGTGGGATTTTGTTGAATTACCCTCACAGTTTATGGAAAACTTTGCGGTTGAAAAAGAATTCTTACGCACATTTGCCTTCCATTATAAAACTGGAGAACCTATTCCGGATGAACTGATTGAAAGAATACACAAGAGTCGTAATTTCCTTGCAGCATACGGATGTCTGAGACAAGTAAGCTTCGGATTATTGGATATGGCCTACTATACTCAGAAGGATTCTTTCGACGAAGACATCATACAATTTGAAAAGAAAGCCTGGGAAAAAGCTATAATATCAGAACAACTACCCAACACATGTATGACGACACAGTTCTCACATATAATGTCTGGAGGATATGCGGCTGGATATTACAGCTACAAATGGGCGGAAGTACTTGACGCTGATGCATTCAGCGTGTTCAAGAAAAATGGTATATTCGATAAAGACACAGCACAAAGATTCAGGGATTGCATTCTTTCCAAAGGAGGAACTGAACATCCAATGACTCTTTATAAAAGATTTAGAGGCCAGGAACCCACAATAGACGCATTATTAAAACGCAATGGTATCGAAAGACAACAAACAAAGGAATCTTGACATGCGATATCTGCGCATGGCAAGAATATGGGCAGAAAACAGTTACTGTCAAAGACGAAAGGTCGGAGCACTCGTCGTAAAAAACAAAATGATAATCAGCGACGGATATAATGGAACACCCAGTGGCTTCGAAAACCAGTGTGAAGACGAAAACAATGTAACGAAATCATATGTATTGCATGCTGAGGCAAACGCCATAACAAAACTGGCAAGAAGCAACAATAACAGTGAAAATGCAACATTGTACGTTACTGCTTCACCTTGTATAGAATGCTCAAAACTAATAATCCAAGCAGGAATAAAAAGAGTCGTATATGGTGAGAAATATCGACTAGAAGATGGTATCAATCTCTTAAAGAAAGCAGGCATTGAAGTGATTTATCTAAATACAGATGAAAATGAACATGAATAAATCAAATCGCTTTATACCGCTTATGATGGCCTTGTGCGTCGTAATCGGAATCGTCATAGGTACATTCTATGCAAATCATTTTTCAGGTAACCGCCTGAATATAATAAACTCGGGAAGCAACAGACTTACAAATCTGTTACATATTATCGATGACAAATACGTTGACAAGGTAAATCTTGATTCCCTAGCTGAAGCAGCAATACCTAAGATTCTTGCAGAGCTGGACCCGCACTCTGTATATATAAGCGCAAAAGATGTACAGGCAGCGAACGATGATCTGAAAGGATCATTCTCCGGTGTCGGAATTGAATTCACAATACGTGAGGACACCATACGTGTACAGAATGTAATAAGCAACGGTCCGGCAGAAAGAGCCGGTATAATCGCCGGTGACAAAATTGTGAGCGTAGACGGAAAACCGTTTGTCGGAAAGATAGTCACCAACCAAGAAGCGCAATACAGACTGAAGGGTCCGAAGGGAACAAAAGTAAAAATAGGCGTCATCAGATATAAGCAGAAAAAAGTGAAATACTTTACTGTTACTCGTGGCGAGATTCCACAGAAGAGCATCAGTGCAACATATATGCTTGACGATAAAACAGGATACATAAGAATCAAAAACTTCGGCGAGACCACCTATCCTGAATTACTTATTGCATTGGCACAGTTATCTCAAAGCGGATTCCAGAGCCTTGTCATTGATTTAAGAGATAATACCGGAGGTTATATGAACCCTGCAGTACAAATGGCAAACGAGTTCCTGCCAAAGAACAAACTCATCGTTTATACTCAAGGAAGGAAATCTCCAAGACAAGAATACAGATCAGACGGACGAGGTAACTATCAGAGTCTGCCTCTCGTAGTATTAATAAACGAAGGCTCTGCGTCTGCCTCAGAAATTTTTGCCGGTGCGATGCAGGACAATGACCGTGCAACGATCATAGGACGACGTTCTTTCGGAAAAGGTTTAGTACAATTACCGATGGAATTTCCTGACGGCAGTATGATACGACTGACAGTAGCAAGATATTACACACCTTCAGGACGTTGCATCCAAAAGCCATATACAGCCGGTGACGACAAGAACTACGAACAAGACATTATTGCCCGCTATCAGCATGGAGAGTTCTTCTCAAGAGACAGCATCAAACATACAGGGCCAGCCTATTACACAAGTTTAGGACGTGTTGTATATGGTGGCGGAGGCATAACACCTGATATATTCATTGCCGAAGACACGCTTGGAGTAACCTCTTATTATAAAGAAGCGAGCATAAGCGGACTCATTCTGCAATTCGCATTTACATATACCGATAATAACAGACAGAAACTGAATAACTATAAAGATATGTCTTCATTGTCTGACTATCTCGTAAAACAGAATACCGTAGAAAAGTTCGCGGCTTACGCTGATAAACATGGTTTAAAGCGTCGTAACATTATGATAAGGAAGTCGCATAAACTATTGGAGCGCTATATCAACAGTCGTATCATATACAACATGCTTGATGAAGCCGCATGGACTGAATACATCAATCTTGACGATCCTGCAATAAAAAGTGCACTAAGAGTCTTTAAAAATCATGCTGCATTTCCTAAAAAACCGCAGAAAAAGAATAACGGGAAAACAGCTTACAACATGTGTCCAATATACGACCATACCATAAGACGTAATATAAAGACCGTGCATGCTTGACAAAAAAGAAATCAGAAAAGAAATAAAAATGCGTAAGCGACAATTCTCAGAAATTCAGTTAAAAGAATTGTCACTTACCATTATAAATAAATTACTGCAACATCCCAGGATAAAGAATGCAAAAACAATATTGATGTATTATTCCCTTCCGGATGAAGTTTACACTCATAATGCTATAACCAAACTTATAGATGAAGGTAAGACCATATTACTCCCTGTAGTCCTGGATAATTACAGAATGGAGCTACACAAATATACCGGTAGTGAAGACATGCACAACGGAGCATTCAACATAAAAGAACCATCGGGCGAGAAATATACAGCATTCGAAAAAATAGATGTAGCAGTCATTCCTGCTGTCGCATACGATTCCACCGGAAACAGAGTCGGCCGTGGTAAGGGTTATTATGACAGATTTTTAAATAATATCCCGAATACATATAAGATAGGAATATGTTTCGATTTTCAGAAGTTCTCTGAAATACAAACTGACACAAATGATATTCCAGTGGATGAAGTAATATAAGCCAGCATCCATCCTGCATAAACCAATAGGCTTATTCCTAAAGTGAAAAAGCCTTATTGAGTAATACACGGTCTTAATGATTCTTTATCATGTTTCCAAATAGACTATATTGAGCTATAAAACGGTCAATATCGAAACATAAAAGAGTACGTTTTCTTAATACAGAACGGTCCATTTCGTAACCCCAGAAGCCAATCTCATGAGCGATGGAAGTTGGCATTGAGATAAATGGTATAACCAAATGACAATCAGTCTTTTTAAAATTACCTGTCAGACTTAATTCTGATAAATCATATTACAGCCACCTCGACTTAATACAAGATATACCTATAACAATAAAAATCAATATATCCTAACATCTACAATGACCTGACTCTTAACCTGCTGATTCAATCTCTTCACAAGCTGAGCTCTCATCATAGACAAATCATACCGTAAGGCAGGATTAGATATCTTTACGAAGAGTGTCTGATTTTTTATGAATTTCTCGGTGGTATATTTCTCGACAACACTTCCTACGACACTTCCCCACGCATCGATAAGGCGTTTTTGCAATAGCGGAGTTTCAAGTCCTTCCTTACGCAAATAAATATTTATAAGGTCTGCAATAGACTTAACATCTTGTTTAAACATCTTTACTCTCCTTTACATCACCATTTTCGACAATAAATAATTTATAATTGAACGAACCCTTTTCCAGAATTCTGTCAAGATGCTCACGGTTTGTATCTGTAATAAAAATCTGTCCGTAATTTTCGCCTGAAACCAAACCGATTATGCGTTCCACCCTATCGGCATCCAGCTTATCGAAAATATCATCCAACAAAAGTAACGGTGTCGTATTGGAAACTGTCCTGCGCAGAAAGTCAAACTGCGAAAGCTTCAGCGCCAGCACAAATGTTTTATTTTGACCCTGGCTGCCTTCGCGCTTCATCTGATAATCTCCCAGCATCATATTCAGATCATCACGATGCACACCATGCAGAGAATATCCCAATATACAATCCTTACTACGACTGTTGCGAATCACATCAAGCAACGCTCCCCTTTGGGCATGAGACACATAATGTAATGATACACGTTCTTTGTTTCCGGATATTCTGTCATATACCGACTGAAAAACGGGGATAAACTCTTTTATAAAATTATCTCTTTTATTATAAACAATCTCGCCATAGCGTGCCATCTCACTTTCCCATATATCGAGAAGAGTTTCGTCAGGTCTTTCTACTTTAAGTAAGGAATTACGCTGCACCAACGCTGTATTATATGCGGATAACGCCTCTATATAGCTGTGGTCATACTGTGAAATCACAACATCCATAAAACGCCGACGCTCTTCACTGCCACCATCGATAAGCGATACATCATTCGGTGTAATAAATATAAGAGGAATAAGACCTATATGCTGTGACAGCTTTTTATATTCTTTTTTATCGCGCTTGAAATGTTTCTTAGCACCACGTTTCATGCCACAATAAACATTCATCGCGTTTCCATTATCGTCAGAGTATGATCCGTCTAATACAAAAAATTCTTCCCCATGCCTTATATTCTGTGAATCGACAGAATTAAAGTAACTTCTACAGAAAGAAAGATAATATATGGAATCCAGTATATTTGTTTTTCCCACACCATTATTTCCAATGAAACAATTTATCTTTGGTGACATCAACAAAGTCGCCTCCCCTATATTCTTAAAATTGATAATCGAGATTTTATTTAATATCATTGGAAATACAAATTCTTCTTTAATGCAAAGATAAGTCATTTATCAATCAAAAAAGAAAAAAGTAGAAAATAAATTTCAATATATGAGATTAATTACGTAATTTTGCGACACATTTTGTATGTAAACTTTATCCTGAAAATAATTATACCGAAACTAAAAAATAATAAAATAGAATGGCAAACAAAACAGAATCAGGAGCTCTTGATATGAAAGAGACTCTCAACAATTCAGAGGCTTTCTTTAATAAAAACAAGAAGGCTATTTTCATCGTATTGGCCGCAATAATAATCATAATTGCGGGTTTCTTCATTTATAAAGTTTATTATGCCGGACCAAGAGAGGACAAAGCAAGTACAGTTCTCGCCAAAGGTCAAGAGTACTTCAATATGGAGCAGTACGACAAAGCACTCAATGGAGACGGTGCCGGATACATTGGCTTCACCAAGATTGTAAGTGATTATAGTGGAACTGACGCTGCAAATCTTGCCAATCTCTACGCAGGACTTTCTTGCGCAAACCTCAATAAGTGGAATGATGCCGTTAAATATCTCGAAGCATATTCACCCTCAAATGATGCAATGGTAAGCCCTGCTGCTGTAGCAGCATTAGGTAATGCCTATGCACAGACAGGAAATATCGACAAGGCAATCAGCAAGCTCAAGGAAGCTGCAGATATGGCAGACAGCAAATCTGAGACAAAAGCAAACATGAGCATCTCACCGACATTCCTCATCCAGGCAGGAGAACTTCTCGAAAGCCAGGGCAAGAAGGCTGATGCGTTGAAGATATATCAGGACATCAAGGCTAAATATGTAAATGCCCCTGTAGTACAGAATTCTGAGATTGATAAATATATTGAACGCGTTTCCGAATAAATGGCAACAGCATTACATAACCTCTCAAGCTACAACAACGAATCAATACCCGACGCAAGCAACATGTGTTTCGGTATTGTAGTAGCAGAATGGAACTCAGAAATAACGGATGCACTTCTTGAGGGCGCGGTAACAACCTTAGAGAAACATGGTGCACTCCCGGAAAACATACACGTAAGAAAGGTTCCGGGAAGTTTCGAACTTATATACGGAGCACACCAGATGGTTCTTCATGGCTACGACGCTGTAATAATCTTAGGAAGTGTTATCAGAGGCGAGACACCTCATTTTGATTACATCTGCCAGGGTGTGACCTACGGAATTGCACGCCTTAATACAATAAGTGAGATTCCTATCATCTATGGTTTGTTGACAACTAACGACCTTCAGCAAGCTAAAGATAGAAGTGGAGGTAAACTCGGCAATAAAGGTGATGAATGTGCTATTGACGCAATAAAGATGGCTAAATTTTAAACAACATCGCAATATAAGGAAAACACCGGTAATGTTATTACCGGTGTTTTTTATTATATGCAATCATACAACTGACCTTTGGCATGAATCGTCATTACAACGAAAACATATTCTAATATTATATTTATCAGCTTGTCTGACGTATTCTGCCATATTTTCCCCATCCCATCCAACACTTTACTCCACGCAGCACGTCATAGCCTTAAACAAAGCCGGCAGACTGACTGCCAGACAATAAAATCTATTCGTCGGACTTCCTACAACTGATTTGAGTTAAGAATCTGTTAGATTTTCCTCGGTGATTGATTTCAATAAAAGTCATATGCTTAACTCCCGAATAAGCACCGTTTTCTTATGCTAAGATGAAAACAATATGAACCACTTTCAGATTATAAGCAGATTTTGATTTTTCGGTCTGAGTTTCCTATTCTACCCCGAAAAATAAACGCACATTTGCGGGCAAACACTCCATCGGACACAAATATGCGAATTATGGGAGGATAACATAAGACTTTGTCTATCAGCAACTTACATTTGAAAGACAGTTCTCTGTATTACAATAAGCACCGTTTCAGCATGCAATCAAGCCCATTTCAGGAGCCGAAATGCACCATATCGCGTTCTAAAGTGGGCTTTATCGGACCATAAAATGGGCATAATCAGAACGCAAGACGAATTATTCCAGACTACAAGAATGGGTATATTACAATGTCGCAAACGCTGAAATGTGCTATATAACACTCTATTTAACATTCCTTTACACCTATTTTCCGAATTTATTTTGTCAAAATAAAATCAAGAAAATCTGTAAGCTCATCAACAAAGTTTACATCAACGGCACAGACATCAGACCCAAGAAAGAGCGCGGAAATTATACAACCGTCTTGCGTGGACGACCTATACGTTGTCTCGGCGTGAATTTGTCATCGCATGAGCAGATTGGTTACCATTGTTCATAAGCATCACGTGTTGTCAGGAAATCGTCCTACATTCAATGATAATTCATTAATAAAACACGGTTCTACTGCATTTCCGCAGCCCCTGATTAAATACTTTGAATATCCTGTTCTGAACAAATGCCAAATCGCCTGTTCAATAAGTAATGACCGAACACCTGCCTGTCTTAACACGACAGGCAATATGGTCTTCACCCATATCAATCTTCCTCAGAATCATCAACATCATCAGAATTTGCCGTATCTAATGTCGTGTCTTTATAAATATCAATATTGTGATTACTATAAGAGAATCTAACGACTAAAGGAATATATTCATCGCTCATCTTATCCGGCGCACCGACGCTCGCGGCAAAATACATGTAATCGTTATCCACCCTGTCAAACACGACACCGAGCAAGACATTATTCTTCAGATAATCTTCTCCCACGTATTTTGCAAAATCCTGTTTTGTGAAAACACGTTTCAATACATCTATTCCGTCTTTTCCCGTTACGCGCAATGTTATGCTGTTGTCATAATACTTATTACCTGTTCCGTCGTCAACAGCAGGCAAAGAAGTATCCGCCTTTCTTTCTATACTGATGCTGTAAACAGAGCCATGCCAATCCACCGTACGATTCTGCTCGTAGTCACCGATCTTCTGAACACTCTTCTTCGTCGGTTTAATTTCCTGTTTATGTGTTATAATATCATTCGTCTTTTTATTTTCACCACACGAAATTATCAGTCCTGAAATCAGCACTGCAGCAACTATACATTCAATCTTTTTCATAAGGATATAAAATTAATGTCAGCAAAGTTAATGCAAATTAACCGCAAAGCAAAATAAATAAACTGATTTATTGAATAACGGATAATAATAAAAAATGACGCTGTCTTAATAATTAAAAAGACAGCGTCACCGCCATTACCTTGAGGGAAACAGGTAAGTGGCTGAAATATTAACCTCACTAATTATGAACAGATGTTCCTATGCAAAATGTAAAATTTATTATTTCTGACATTTTCTATTTTAATCACCGGCTCAGAAAATCTGACAGAGTCCGAAGTGATGACGCCCCTTCCGTCTTGCTGAAAGTTATGTGTCACACCCGCGAAAGCCAGTTATGATAACTCAGGAAATACATTCCAAAACTCAAAAGAGTTAGTATCGCAATGTCCGAAAACCTGCATACGGACCGGTGACGTATGAAACCGGCATGAATCTGATAAATAATGCAAAGATGCAATCTTTATAAATCCATGTCCATCTCAATTTATTTATTATTTCGCGGACGACGCTGCATCATATTCTTCATATCCTCTTCATACTTAGAATACTGCGCATCGGTCATTATTTTCTTCAATCCGCTTTTGTATGCCTCAAGCTCCTCGGTTCTCTTTTTCATCATTTCTTCAATCTGTTCCTTGCTGGGACGTTCTTTTATACGCAAAGAATCCTTATTCATAGCGCCATTACGATGCATTCCATTTCCTGGGCCGACACGTCTCCCCATGAACATTTTATTAGAGTATTGTGTATTGAGATCAAGCAATTCTTTTGTCTGATTTTCATCAAGTCCATACCGTTCTGCCATACGCTCGGTCTGCTTCTGTATAAATTCAGACTTATCCATTTTCTTCCGTCCGTTATTTTCCTGTGCCATAACACACAAGTTACTTAAAGAAAACAATAACACAAATGCCAATAAATACTTTTTCATACCAATCAAATTTTATTAGTTTTACTTAACGGCCATCGTAATAGCCGTTCTAATAATCTGACGTCAAAAAGGTCATAAGGTTTAACCTTAGAATAAAAATAGTCGTTATTACGATGCTTTTTGACATTTTTTTGTATCTTTGTCTTATTAAACACACTTCAGAAATGAAACAGTTATTATTTGTTCTGATATTGATTACGACTGCATTTTTTACATCATGTAAAAAAGAACAGACTGCTAATACAACAGAAGCTATTGATACAATACCGACGTTGATTATGCAGATAAAAAAATGTTCACGCCTTTACACAACAGAATATCATATACATAAGATTATAACACACGATGACAAAATAAGTCTGAAGGGTACTTTCTTCAAGAAAAAATACGACATCGACCTTCCTCTCGGACAAAGAAAAATTGCAATACCTATCGATGCCACAATAAAAGCATATATTGATTTTGGAGAATTCTCAAGTGAGAATATAGAAAAAACAAATGGTAAAATAAACATTATCCTGCCAGATCCGAAGATTGCAATAACCAGCACGACAATCAACCACAAGGACATTAAAGAATATGTAGCTCTCACACGCCGTAATTTCAGCGACGAGGAACTTTCCAATTACGAACGACAAGGACGTCTGGCCATAGTTGACGACATTCCTAACATGGGACTTATAGACATGGCAAGAGAAAGCGCGGCACGCACACTGATTCCCATGATAAAACAAATGGGATATAAAGAAAGTGACATAACCATAACGTTCAGAAAGAATTTCACACGGGAAGACTTCAGTTCGATTATTGAAAAACCAAACACAAAACAATGAAAAAAGATTCCGGTAGAACAAAACTGTTCTTAAAATATATTCTTGGCACATCCACAATGCCATGGCTGCTTACGGCAGCGGGAATAATCGTGGTGGTGATAATCATTGTTGCCATTGGCAAATGCGGAAAAAACAACAGTGTGAATGTTTATACCAACGACAAGATAGACATCACTCCCAATATCATAACATCAATAGAAGATATTGGTGAATGGGAATTTCTGTCTATCAATGACGAGGAGCTTGTAGATACCGTACGGCACAAATTGTTTGGTGACGACCAACTGGCAAGAATCTATTATGGTACATTGCGTCTGGGACTCGATTTGCACGAGACAGGTAAAGATTGGATAAGGGCATCAGGAGATTCTGTTGTCGTAACCCTCCCGGCAATTAAACTTCTTGACCAGAATTTCATTGATGAGACACGCACGAGAGCATTTCTTGAGAGTGGGAAATGGAGCCATCAGGACCGTGCCGATCTTTATCAAAGAGCAAAAGACATCATGCTAAGACGCTGTATGTCTGAATCAAACATAAGAAGCGCCGAACAAAATGCCATTACACAATTTCGTAACCTAATGCAATCAATGGGATTCAATAATATAAAAATCCGCTTTGAACAGACAAATAAGAAGAACGACAAGCAGACAAAATAAATAAGCATCCATATATTGGACTTATTCGTATATCATTCTTCTACAGTGAGACATCCGGCCCTACTCCATAACTTAAATTGTCTGACATCAATCACAGCCCTCAAGCATTGCCTCAGTACAATGACATGAATCATACAATAAACAACATAGCCATAGTCAAAAGACCAAACCGCATTTTCATATTTTATATATAATCACATTATACAAAATATCGTACATCAACACCATTATAATTTGCGACATGAATGGTTCTTTCTCCATTCAGAACAAATATCTACGAAAATATTAAAGGTTGAAAATTTTTATTGTATAATATAATTGTGAATTTGGCAGAAAATTAATAATTTTGCAACATAAAAGAAAAACAGGCGATGAAGTTAATTATCATGACCAAATCTACATTCTTCGTAGAAGAAGATAAAATTCTTGTTACTCTTTTTGAAGAAGGGATGGATAATCTGCATCTTTACAAACCAGAAACATCACCTGTTTACTCTGAGCGTCTGCTCTCATTAATACCGGAAGACTATTATAATAAGATAACGGTTCACGACCATTTTTATCTTAAAGATGAATACCGACTTAGCGGCATACACATAGATACGCCCAATCTGACTCCGCCGCTCAACTACAAAGGTCATATCAGCCGTACATGCACAAAACTCGAACAGCTGAAAGATATGAAGAAACAATCCAACTATGTATTCTTAAGAAATATCTTTGACAGCCAATCAGAACCAGACCAGAAATCAAATTTCACAATGAACGAATTGGAAATGGCTGCAAGTTCCGGGTTGATAGACAAAAAGGTGTATGCATTAGGCGGAATGAACATGGACAATCTGCAAGTTGCAAAAGAATTGGGATTCGGTGGTGTTGTTATATGTGGGGATCTGTGGAATAGATTCGACATACATAACCAGACAGATTACAAAGAGCTGATAAACCACTTTGAAAGATTAAGAAAAGTAATCAGTTAATTATAACATCATAAATACAAAAGAAATGAGTGCAAAAAACTCTTTTTTGGTTTTCTCGGGTACAAGCACGAGATACCTTGCAGAAAAAATCTGCTCCAGCTTAGGTTGTCCTTTAGGCAACTTAGTGGTAACACGATTCTCAGATGGCGAGTTCGCCGTTTCCTATGAGGAATCAATACGCGGACGCGATGTTTTCCTTGTACAAAGTACGTTTCCAAACTCTGATAATCTGATGGAGCTGCTGTTGATGATTGACGCTGCCAAAAGGGCCTCCGCACGACAGATCATTGCAGTAATACCTTATTTCGGCTGGGCAAGACAAGATCGCAAGGACAAACCCAGAGTAAGTATCGGCGCAAAACTCGTTGCCAACCTTTTGAGTGCAGCCGGTATCGACAGACTGATCACGATGGACCTCCATGCTGATCAGATTCAGGGATTCTTCGACGTACCTGTAGATCATCTTTATGCTTCGGGCGTACTGCTGCCATATCTCCAGAGTCTGCATCTGGAAGATTTAGTTATCGCCTCTCCTGATGTAGGCGGTTCAAAACGTGCAAGCACATTTGCCAAATATCTTGGCTGTCCGCTTGTTTTGTGTAATAAAACGCGTGCACGTGCTAATGTAGTTGAGAGTATGCAGATCATTGGTGATGTAAAAGGCAAGAATGTTATAATCGTCGATGATATGGTTGATACAGCCGGTACCATTACCAAAGCTGCAGATATCATGAAAGAAGCGGGTGCAAAGAGCGTAAGAGCATGTGCATCACACTGCGTCATGAGTGGTCCTGCATCTGAACGAGTACAGAATTCAGCACTCGAAGAGATTGTATTTACTGACTCTATCCCATACTCAAATCGCTGTGCGAAAGTTAAACAGCTTTCTGTTGCAGGTATGATTGCCGAAACAATAAAGCGTGTAATAAACAACGAAAGCATCAGCTCACAATATCTGGTATAATATAAATGCAGATATTTTATGAGAATATTCTGTAATATATCTTTGGCTGCGGTAGCAATACTTTTGCTATCCGCATGCCAAATAAAGCATAGCAACCGGCAAGAATCTGCAGAAACGGAACAGAAAGAAATATCTGCTCCTACACTTGCAGACGTGGAACTCGGCGACCTGCAACGCAACAACGTATCACTGAAAAGTGAAATAAGAAAGAATCAAATAACCATAATTGATTTCTGGGCCAGTTGGTGTGGACCATGCAGAGCAGAGATGCCTCTGATGGTCAATATATATAATCAACATAAAGACCAGGGACTTGGAATCATAGGTGTATCACTTGATTCTGATTATAACTCGTGGGAGAAGGCCATCACCGACAACAAACTGACATGGACACACTTGTCTGATCTCAGGGGTTGGGATAGCTATGCAGCCAAGACATATAATGTAACAGCAATTCCTTATACAATAATTGTTGACAGGAATGCAAAGATTATAGCCAGTGGCCTACGTGGAGAACAATTGGAAAAGTACATAAACAATTACTTCAATACGCCACACACCAAATAAAGATACTTATCAGAACATTTTCAGAGATGTTTGCAGATATTTTATGATGTTTTTCCATACATCAATATCTGCAAACATTTTTATTTATACGAAATCGATTCATTAGTTACGAATAATATATTTATTTCCAAAAACCAACATGAGTTGAATTTGCATTAACTCATATCAAAATCAGTTTTACTGCCCAGATCCTTTATTATAATAATAAGGATATATAAAAAGGCATCGGACATTTAACTATCCGATGCCTTTCATTATAAATATGTTCTACAATTAGTCAAGCCATTTAACATAGCAGAACGACTGTCTGTGAGCCAACATTTCATTCTTCGGGAACATTCTGACACATTCCTTGAAAGAACCAGCCACATCAGGTTCAAACTCAAGCTCGAAAGTATAAAGATTTCCTTCGTGACCAACCATCTTGAATTCACGCACATTGAATATGCGTTCCTCTCCGTTGCGGTCTGTCTTAACAGAAACAAACTCAAGACCAACAGCATCATTGAGTCCCTGCTCATCAATAACATAGCGCATGCTGTACTTCTTTCCAGTCTCCACGCCGTTTACGACGAAGTCACTCTTCGATACAACGTGTATAGAATCCCAGCGCTCAGCTACAGTTTCTTTCCACTGTGCGAGTTCTTTTGCGAGCTGGTTGTCGTTAGCAGACAACTTCTTGAACAGTGCAGCCTCCTTTGTATAGAAGCGGCTGTAGTAATCATCCAGCTGACGCTTCATAGTATAATGCGGAGCAATTGTAGCTATAGAATTCTTTATTGTCTTTATCCAACCCTCGCTATAACCCTTCTTGTTGCGATTATAATAAAGAGGTGCGATGTCGTTTTCGAGCAAACTGTATATCATTGCCGCGTCAAGCTGATCCTGATAGCCCTGGTTCTGGTATGTACGTTCCTGAGGAAGAGCCCATCCGGCACCCTCACGATAACCTTCTACCCACCAGCCATCAAGAACTGACAGATTGACAACACCATTCATCTCAGCCTTTTCGCCAGATGTACCGGAAGCCTCAAGTGGACGTGTCGGAGTGTTCATCCAGATATCAACGCCGGAAACAAGACGCAAGGCAAGCTGCATGTCATAATCCTCAAGGAATATAATTTTACCGAGGAATTCAGGACGCTGGCTGATTTCGAACACCTTCTTTATAAGTCCCTGTCCTGCGCCGTCTGCCGGGTGAGCCTTTCCTGAGAAGATGAACTGTACCGGACGCTCCGGATTGTTCACGATCTTTGCCAGACGATCGAGATCAGTAAACAGAAGATGTGCACGCTTGTATGTTGCAAAACGACGGCAGAAGCCAATCATAAGTGCATTCGGGTTTATACGCTCGAGCAAAGAAACGACACGTGCCGGATCACCCTGATTCTTAAGCCAAGTCTCAGAGAATTTCTTACGTATATACTCAACAAGATTCTTCTTGAGAATCATACGTGTCTTCCAGATTTCCTCATCCGGAACATCATATATAGCATGCCAGATGTTTTCATTGCTCTGATCCTTCAAGAAATCCTTATCAAAATATTTTGCATAAAGTTTCTGCCACTCTGTTGCGGTCCATGTCGGGAAGTGAACGCCATTTGTTACATATCCTACATGATTCTCTTCAGGATAATATCCTTTCCATATCGGCGCAAACATTTTCTGACTAACCCATCCGTGCAGCTTACTTACACCATTAACCTCCTGGCATGTGTTGCAAGCAAATACAGACATACAGAAACGCTCTGAATGATCATCCGGATTCTGACGACCCATTCCGATGAACTCATCCCATGTTATGCCCAACATTGAAGGATAGCCTCCCATGTACTTACCGAAAAGCGACTCATCGAAATAATCGTGTCCGGCAGGAACCGGTGTGTGAACAGTATAAAGTGAAGAAGCACGTACGAGCTCCATAGCCTGGTTGAAACTCAGACCACTCTTTACATAGTCACACAGACGCTGCAGGTTGCACAATGCGGCATGGCCTTCATTGCAATGATAGATGTCTTTCTTTATACCAAGTTTCTTGAGTGTAAGAATACCACCGATACCAAGCAGAATCTCCTGTTTCAAACGGTTTTCATTGTCTCCGCCATACAAAGAGTGTGTTATAGGCTTGTCAAACTCAGAGTTCAACTCGTTATCTGTATCGAGCAGATAGAGTTTGATACGGCCGACATTGACTCTCCACACGTAAGCATGGACCTGATAATTCATATAAGGAACATCCACTACAAGCGGATTACCGTCGGCATCAGTCTCGCGCACGATAGGCAGCGACTCAAAGTTCTGAGCCTCATATTTTGCTATCTGCTGGCCATCCATATTGAGCGACTGGATGAAGTATCCGTAACGGTAAAGGAAACCGACAGCGCACATATCAACATTGCAGTCGGATGCCTCTTTCAGATAATCTCCGGCAAGCATACCGAGACCTCCGGAATATATCTTAAGAACGTGGCTCAATCCATATTCCATACAGAAATATGCCACAGACGGACGTGTATGATCCGGCTCGACATCCATATATTCGCGGAATTTCTTATATACACTTTTCACACGACTCATTATCGCACGGTCCTTTACAATAGCTTCCTTGCGGTCGTAACTGAGACGTTCAAGCAGGAGAACAGGATTGTGTTTAACCTCTTCAAAAAGCTGCTCATCCAGACTTTTCCACAAGTCCTGTGCCTCATAATTCCATACCCACCATATATTATGGGCTAACTCATCCAGGCATTTCAACTGCTCGGGCAATCTTGATCTAACGATCAACTCCTTCCATTGAGGAGCATTGGCATAATCTGATCTTATTTTCATAACTGTATTTTAATTATTTTCCTGATATCCGTTTCTGAACTGCACGAAGTGAATAATCGTAAGCAGAATAATAATATTTTATAAAGTTGCTCCAAAGAGCTATCTTTGATAATGACGAAGCATTATTACGGGCAGCCTTAACCTCAGCATCCGTGAATCCCGCAAATTCCTCCACTGTTTCCTTTATGGTCTCTGCGACGTCAAAATAATTGTAATCGTTGCGATGGATAACCTTAACACCGTCCGTAATCTCTCCGTATTTGCCCTTGACAGAATTTACCCATAGGCCAAAGCCAGCAAGGTCTGTCGTTATGCACGGCACCTTGAAAGCAATCGCTTCGAGCGGAGTGTATCCCCAAGGCTCATAATATGAAGGATAGACACAAAGGTCATTTCCCAATATGAGGTCATAATATGCCATATTGAATATGCTGTCATCTCCGGTAAGGTAACACGGAACAAAGATTATCTGCACCTTAGAATCCGCATTATTATGCACATTCAAAGAATTCAGCATACCCAACACTCTATCCTCATTCATATTATTCAGCCAATGGGTAATCTGCGGATTCTCCAAAGGAGTGTCGAAAGTCTGTCCTGACTTTAAGCGCTCCAGCAAGTCCTGACGTGGAGAATTAACCCAAGCAGGTACTTCTATGAAGGCCACAGCCTTGCGGTTGAACTTATCGTCATTTCTCAATCGGTTCATCGCCTCTATGAATACATCGATACCTTTATTTCTGAATTCATAGCGACCACTGGTTGATATTATCAACGTATCGTCATCCACACTGCATCCTGTAAGCGCATTAGCCACCTGAAGAAGTTTACGGCGTGCCGTACGGCGCTTACGTGTGAATGTAGCTGCTTTCGGTACGAAGCTGTTGTCAAATCCGTTTGGTAATATGAAGTCCGCAGGTTTGTCCAACAACTCGGCACATTCCTTACCTGTTATATCGCTGACTGTCGTGAAACAGTCCACATGAAATGCAGTCTGTTTCTCTATAGAATGCTTGCTCTGCATATTCAATTCTGCCGCCATCTGATCGCCGTTATAAGCAAAGAGATAATCGTACAGCGGTTTGTTATTGCCGGCAATACTGCGGCCGATGCTCGTTGCATGCGTAGTGAACAGTGTCGCGATCTCCGGTAACTTATGGTTGATATAAAGCAATCCGAGACCTGTCATCCACTCATTGCCGTGATATATGACGCGCATGTCAGAATTAAGATAATACGTATAGAAGCTTTCCACAACTTTAGCAGCAGCATACGAGAACATAGACGCCTCGTCATAATCGCCGTAAGCATGCAGACTGTCTACGCCGTACAATTCCCACATACGTGTATATATCTCATTCTTTTCAGCATAAAAAGGTGTGAAATCAACTAAAACAGCAACAGGATTTCCTGGTATTTTCCAACGGCCGACCTTAACATTAAGCCCTTCCTTCACAGCATGCTTTCTCCATTCTGCATAAAGAACGTCGTCAGCTTCAAAATAAGGACATTCATTGTTACCCCAACAATCAGGACCGATAAAAATCAAATTATCCTTAAGTTTTTCCTGCAAAGTTTTCGCTCTTGTAGATAAAACCGTATATATACCACCGACTTTATTACATACTTCCCAACTCGACTCAAATAAATAGTCTGGGAACAATAAACTCTCTTTAGCCATATGAAAAATTATGTGACTGCAAATATATACAATTTAATATAAATTGCCAACTTTTATAAATATAAAAATCGTAAAAGACAGCGTATTCTTGATTTAATTTGGTATTTTTGCGATAACGTAAAACATACAAAATGAAAAGATTATATATACTTGCCATAATCTCAGTCATTGCGCTGAACGCATTTTCACAAAGCGACTCCATTTTCAAATGCAATTTGTATAATGAAGAATACAAAGTGTATATGAAAATAAATCTATATGACAACAATATCACAGCGCCAAGACAAGAAATATTCGGTGAGCTGCCGGGATTCTTAGGACAAGACAAAGACAGCAGAGTATGGCTGATAACTGACGCTAAAATCTCTAAAGGAAACGTAGCCCACCTGTCAATCATCAACGACTACGGAAGCGAAGACCTCACGGCTACACTTACCGTGGACAAAGAGGGCAACTATATCCTTAAACAGGAAGACGGAAGCAGAATAAAGATAGTGGAGAACAGAAAATGGGTGAAGATTCCCACGGAACTAAAATTAAAAAAGAGATAATCTTCATATAATGTGCTGCTGACGGACGATGTTACCCGACCAATAAGCGGATAACCATTCTATAACATGGAGAGGAATAAAGAAAATATCACCAGAGTTTCAAGACCGACTCAACCCCTTCGAGACAAAGAAGTCCTTCTCCTGTCATTCATATATTCCCCTCTTCGGCCGTGACAAGACGTAACACGTAACTTTCAAATTCTCGTTTTCTTAATCCGCATTGCTATATACCCGACATCCGAAGACATTGTCGGGCATATGAGCAAATGTGATTCTGACTTATCCTATCATTATAAAGCCCATTTTTGAATCATCCATATTTCTGCCATTATGTTCAATTCATACAGATAAATGAAAACAATATGGGGCACTTTCAGATTGTAAGCAAATTTTCATTTTTCCATCTTAGTTTCCTGTTCTACCCCGAAAAATAAAAGAGTATTTGCGAATAGACTTTCTCTCGGGCGCAAATATACAAAACATAAGAGGATATTATAGAACATTGAATATCAGCAGTTTATATTTAAGAGGAATTTTCTTGCATTGCAAAAAGCACCATTCCGTCATGCAATTAAGCCCATATTGGGGGCTGAAATGCACCATATCGCACCCCGATATGGGCTTAATCGGACCATGAAACAGGCATTATCAGAAAGCAAAACACACTATTTCGGACTATGAGAATAGGTATATCAAAAGACGGTATTGTCCGGAACGTCCTTTATTATATATGATTTAACATTCCCTCACGCCTGTTTTCCGAATTTATTTTGTCAAAATAATGTAAAGAAAAACTGTAAGTTGATTGTCTGAGTTTCCTGGCAGGACACTGATATCCTGTGTGAGACAAAGCGTGGAAAACATATATCGGCTTTACGTTGATGCATCACCGGTTGTGACAACAGGAATTTATCTTCATTTAGAATTCGCGTGGTCACAGACAATATGATTCTGCACTGTCTAAAAGTCTCATCTTCTTTATTGCGTATAATGTACAACGTCAATCCGATGAATTCACATTTATTCCGTAAAGCATCACTTTAACATCATGATAAAAAATTGCATCATAGAGTTATGTATTCTCTATGATGCAATCAATATGTTTTATAAAAGAATTATCTTTTATGCCATAGCCTGAGCAATCCAGTCGTAGAAGAAGCTGCATACACCGAAGGCGATAATGCCGATTGTGCATAATGTAAGAGCCAGCTTTGTATTGCAGTCACTCTTGAATGCAGGCAGCGGACTGTCGGTCTTGTTGATATACATTGCCTTTACTATAAGCAGATAGTAATAAAGACTTATAACAGTGTTTATAAGAGCAATGAATACTACAACATAAGCCCATACAGTGCCGTTATGTGCGGCAGCCATGAATACGAAGAACTTGCTGAACATTCCGGCAAAAGGTGGAATACCTGCGAGAGAGAACAGTGCGAGAGTCATCAGGAACGCGAGCTTCGGATTGGTCTGATAGAAACCATCGTAGCTTCCTATTTCTGTTGTTCCGCCATTTTTCTGCTCGACAACACCTATTACAGTGAATACACTCATATTGGCAACTACATAAACCATGACATAGAATATAAGTGAAGACATGGCCATGGTGCTGTCGCCACATACTGCCAACATAATGTATCCTGCCTGTGAGATAGAGCTGAATGCCATGAAACGCTTCAACTCGCTCTGACGTATTGCAAAGAGGTTGGCAACTGTGATACTGAGTACTATGACAATATAAAGCAGATACTGCCAATATTCAACCAGCGGTGCGAACGCCTTCATCAGTATAGCCATAAGCGTGAAGGCTGCAGCACCCTTTGAGATAACGCTCAGATAGCCTGTGACTGTGGTCGGAGCGCCCTGATATGCGTCTGCTGTCCAGAAATGGAACGGAACAAGACTTATCTTGAAACCAAGGCCACTGAAGAAGAACACAAGTCCCATTATGTTCATGGCGAGATTCTCAGAAGAGCTCAAGGCTGCTGCTACATCAGCAAAATACAGTGTTCCGACGCTTCCATATATGAAAGATATACCATAGAGCATCACACCACTTGAGAATGTTGCGGTAAGAATGAACTTTGCAGCACCCTCTGCCGAATTGCGACGATACTTGTCGTATGCCACGATGCATGCCATAGGCACTGACGCCATTTCAAGTCCGAGGAAGAACATCAGGAAATGTCCTGAACTCATCATGACATTCATACCAAGCAAAGTGGAGAGAACAATCATGTAGAACTCGCCCTCACGGTTGCGAACATCCTCACGACTAAGCCAGAGACGGCTCTGAATGAGAACGATCAATGTTCCTGCTGCCAGAACGACTTTCATCACATTTGTTGCAGCTGTAGTTACATACATCTCACCAAAGGCAGTCTTCGCATCCGGTGAAAGAAGAGTGGCAACAACCTGTATCAACATCAGAATGCATACAAGCGGATTAAACCACTTCCGGTTATTATTGCGTGAAGATACGAAATCAGCAATAAAAACTATTATCAGGATAGCCATCAATGTGACTTCCGGGACCATATTTAGAAATTGACTATAACCCATTTTTTCTAACTATTTATTATAATGATGCAAGTGCTGATAATGAATGGATATGCTCAATAATAGGACCGACTGATCCGCTGATGACATTATCTGCCCACAACGGTGCAAGACCAAGACCTGCGACACAGAAGATAAGGCAGCATACTGCGACACGCTCATCCCATGTAGCGTCTGTCAGTTCAAGATAATGAGGATCAGCAACCTTCTGATAAAGTATCTTGCCGACAACACGGAGAATATAAACGGCTGTCACAACAATACTTGTACATGCTATGATTGTAGCTGTGCGATGGAACACATCGTTATTTGCAAACGATCCTACGAAGATTGTCATTTCTGCAACGAATCCGGAGAAGCCCGGCAATCCAAGATTGGCGAGACCTGCGATGACGTAACCGACACTGAGGAACGGCATTATCTTCATCAAACCGCCAAGCTTGCGGATGTCACGCGTATGTGTACGGCCATATATCATACCGATAAGGGCAAAGAACAAGGCCGTCATCAGACCGTGAGAAAGCATCTGAAGAATGGCACCGGTACAAGAAGTGCGGGTCATCATAAGCAGAGCGAAAAGCACCAGTCCGCAGTGTGACACTGAAGAATAAGCGTTAATATATTTCAAGTCGGTCTGTACACATGCTGAGAGTGCACCGTAAACCACAGAAATAGTAGTGAGTATGATGAATATCCAAGACAGTTCGCGGGCAGCTTCCGGCAGAAGGAACATCGCGATGCGGAAACATCCGTATCCTCCAAGTTTCATCAATACGCCTGCGTGGAGCATTGAGACGGCTGTCGGGGCTGATGCATGACCATCAGGTGACCATGTGTGGAACGGGAACAAAGCGCCAAGAACACCAAATCCGATGAATACAAACGGGAAGAATATCTTCTGTATATGAACCGGAATGTTATGCATAGAAGCAATCTCCATGATGTTCATGGTTGTTGCGCCACTGAAATAGTATATACCTAAGATACCTATTATAAGAAGTGCTGAACCACCCATAAGCATCAAGGTAAGTTTCATTGCGGCATATTCTTTAGGTCCACTACCCCATACTCCAATCAGCAGATACATAGGAATAAGGGCAACCTCGTAGAATACGAACATTGCGAACATATCGGTACAAATGAAGAATCCGAACACACCGGTTGACAGCAGTGTGAACCAAAGGAAATATTCCTTGGTCAGCGGTTTAAGCTGCCATGAAGCAAATGTACCTGTAAAGACGATGATACTCGAAAGCAGAAGCATTACAACAGAGATACCGTCCACACCGATAGAATATGCAATATTCAATGGCTTGAACCAAGGTATGCTATAAGTAAACAGCATCGGTGCTGTGTCACCTGCATTGCGCATCTGTATGAAAGTGATGGTCAGCCATACAGAAAGCAGCAATAGACAAGATGAACCCGCCACCATCACACCACGTACCTGATTTAGATTTCGTGATATCCACAAACCGAATAACATCAGTAATGGTATTACAACAAATAAACTTAATATATTCATTTTTATTTATTTTCTAAGTTTTGCCTATATTTTCATTTCATGTAAGATGATTCTCACTTTATAAGCACAATAATATTAAAGTCAATGCAACTGTACCGGTCAGGAACCATACAGCATACTGTCTAACATCACCGCTCTGCCAGCTGCGTATGCTTTCTCCACCTGCATTGGCTGCCCATGCCATGAAATTCATAGTACCATCAACAACATGACGGTCAAACCATGCTAAAGGTGTTGATACGAAACGGAATATGATCTTATGTGTGACGAACATCCAAACCTCGTCCATATAGAAACGTCGATAAGCGGCCTCGTGCAGACGCGGGAACTTTCTGGCAAGCATGTCTGCAACCGGAGTTTTCTCTCCCTTATACATAAATGTTGCAAGACCGATACCACAAAGAGCAAGTACCGTGCTCACTCCGGCAATTGTCCAATTAGTATGTGTTGCGAAGCTCAGACCGTTTGCTGAGATGAAATTACCGAACTCAAAGATGTGCAACGTACCTGTTATTCCGACCACCATTGTAATGATTGACAATATAACCAATGGAATAGTCATTGTCAAAGGTGCCTCGTGAGGTGCGTGTACTCCCTCTGACTTATGTGTCTCATAATAACTTTCGCCCCAGAATATTACATAATACAAGCGGAACATGTAGAACGCTGTCATTGTGGCGATTCCGCTCATTATGATACCCATAGGCATGGAGAAGTTATAGCATGCTACAAGAATCTCATCCTTTGAGCAGAAACCTGAGAAGAACGGAATACCTGCGATTGCAAGACATGAGATAAGGAATGTCCAATGGGTGATAGGCATATACTTACGAAGACCACCCATATACTTCTTCTCGTTTGAATGAACTGCGTGAATGATACATCCTGCACCGAGGAACAGGCAAGCCTTAAACATGGCGTGTGTAAACAGATGATACATACCTGCCATATATCCGAGACCGTTGACATCGGCATATTCCTCTGTCATAGCCACCTTACCTACTTCAGGGTCAGGCAGACAAACACCTAATGCTACAAGCATGAAACCGATCTGTGAAATAGTAGAGAATGCCAGGACTCTCTTGATATCGCTCTGACAACATGCGACGGCTGCCGCATAAAAAGCTGTGAATGCTGCGATGTATGCGATCACGTGTAATGCATTCGGAGCGAACTCAACAAATATCGGGAAAAGACTTGCGACAAGATAGACACCGGCAACAACCATTGTTGCGGCATGTATCAAGGCTGATACTGGTGTCGGACCTTCCATGGCATCAGGCAACCAGATGTGTAATGGGAACATGGCACTCTTACCAGCACCACCAATAAACATAAGGAACAATGCAGTAGGAATGATCCATGCTGAGTTATGAAGTGTTTCAGCCTGCTCAGGTGTCATTGTTGTCAGATCATAGTTGAATGTTCCTACATAGAAACTATAAAACAATATACCGATAAGGAAGAACAAATCTGCGAATCTGGTTACAATGAATGCTTTCTTTGAAGCTGCGACTGCAGCATGCAATGGATAATAGAATCCGATGAGAAGGTAAGAAGAAACTCCTACAAGCTCCCAGAAAAGATACATCTGGAATATATTTGTTGCGACAACAAGTCCCAACATTGACATTGAGAAGAGGCTTAAGAACGCATAATAGCGCTGAAAACCTTTTTCGCCGTGCATATATCCAAATGAATATATATGAACCATCAGACTGACTGTTGAAATGACAATAAGCATCATCACTGATATTGGTGTCAATCTGAAACCAATATTAAATGTAAGCAGCTCACTGAATCTCAACCATGTGAAATCAAATGCAGTAACAGTCGGATACAATCCGCTTGAAGCCTCACGTCCGACTACAAGGAAATATTCTATGGCTGTGTAATACGAAAGTATCGTTACAACAGCCAAAGAGCAAGTACCGATAATTCCAGCTAATTTATGAGACATTTTCATGCCCGCAAGTCCTAACAAAAGAAATGACAGTGCAGGCAATAAAAGTATCAGATATACATAACTATAATCCATAACACTTAAAATTTCATGTTTTCAATACTGTTCACCTTATCACTATGGAAGTTGCGGTAAACATTAATAATGATTGCAATAGCCACTGCGGATTCAGCTGCGGATACGCCAATTGAGAATAATGTGAAGAACATTCCTTCCATCTCACCGGGATACAGCATTCTGTTAAATGCAGCAAAATTTATATCGACCGCATTGAGTATAAGCTCAATAGAGATCAACATGGCTATCAGATTACGTCGTGTCACAAAACCGAACACACCTATAAAAAATAACAGTGCGGAAAGCACAAAATAATATTCTACTGGTACCATGCCTTATTTCTCCTTTCTTGAAATTACTATACCGCCGATAATACAAGCCAGCAAGAACACAGATATAAACTCGAACGGAAGTATATACTGATATTTATCTGCTCCCATGAGTGTGTGACCTATCTGATCCATAGGTACTTCTGTGTCAGGCAGCTGTGCAGCCATAGATATAAACTTATTCTTCAACAAAATAGCAACAACTGTCACAAAACCTACAAGAGAAAGTAATCCTCCGCATATTACGCGGCTTCCACGCAATTTCTCAGATAATCCCTGAAGGGTGTGCTTGCTTACAAGCTGTATTGCAAAAATATAAATCATAGTTACGCCTCCTGCATACACAGAAATCTGTGCGGCGCCTAAGAATGTATAATCAAGCAGGAAATAAAGACCTGCAACTCCGAAAAGCACAAACAACAGAAAGGTTGCGGCTCTCATTATTCTATTTGTCGTAACACATACCAAAGCTGAGCCAAGGATAAAGACAGCAAGAATTATAAACATTACCATATTAGCCATTTTTACGTCTCCTCCTATTTTTTTGTATTAAATGTTCCGATCTCAAGCTCTGCACCACCATCAATAATATTAGGCAGTGAAGGATTGTATGTTGTTTCCTTATCAAGATGCAAAATCAATGAATCGCGATTGAATGTAGAATTCTCAAAATCGTTTGTAAACTTGATTGCATCGTGAGGGCATGCCTGCACACACAATTCGCAGAACATACAATCTCCCAAGTCATACTGATAATCAACGAGACGACGTTTCTTCTTGCCTTCTTCGTCTGTTACCATTTCTGTAGTTATTTTTATTGTGCCATTCGGACAAGCCTTTTCGCACAATGTACATGCAATACACTTGGTATTGCCGTCTGCATCATGTGGCATTACAAGTCTGCCACGGTGTCTTTGAGAGACATGCAATGTGGTCTTGCGATTCTCCGGATACTGTTCTGTGACTTTCTTTGTGAAATATTCTTTCCAAGTCACACCCATACCGGTGAGCAAAGATTTTATTGCATCCTTTACCTCTCCAAAGTATGTTTTATTATTTTCCATTTCTATATGATAGTCAACGAATGATATTTGAAATATACACCTTTTACTTACCTTATATTAAAAGTGAAGTCCAAAAGCTACTACCAATGTCATAATTACCAGATTGAGAAGTGCCAAAGGCATCAGATATTTCCATTCCAGTTTCAATATCTGATCAATTCTCAGACGTGGGAATGACCACTTAATCCATAGCATAATCCAAACAATAAGGAATGCTTTAGCAAGGAACCATACTATACCTGGAATATAATCCATTACGGTATTGAATCCATCCAGACCTGCGATATGCAAAGGCATCCATCCTCCCAGGAAAACAGTTGCTGCAAGACCGGCAATTATGAACATATTCAGATACTCTGCAAGATAGAAGAATCCGAATCCCATTCCGGAATATTCTGTATGATATCCTGCGGTCAACTCACTTTCTGCTTCTGCAAGATCGAATGGACCACGGTTAGCCTCGGCATTTCCCGCAATGATGAAAACGATGAATGCAATGATTGCAGGAATATGTCCGCGGAATATCAGCCATCCGCTTTCCTGTGCCTCTATTATTCCAGACAACTGCATTGTACCAGTAAGTACAACCGCAGAAATAAGACAAAGGCAAAGTGACATTTCATAAGAAATAAGCTGTACAGCTCCACGCATCGCAGACACTACACTGTACTTATTATTAGAACTCCATCCTGCAAGGAATATACCGACAACACCGATACTTGAAATTGCTGTCAGCAAGAATACGCCAAGATTAAAATCAAGTATCTCGGCTCCCTTATTCCATGGCATGAATGCAAAAGCTCCGACACTGCCTATCAACACAAGGAATGGAGCAATAATATAAAGAAGCTTATCCGCCTTATCAACAAAGAATATTTCTTTGATAAGCATTTTCACAACATCTGCAAAAACCTGGAATACTCCCCATGGTCCGACACGCATCGGGCCAAGACGACATTGGAAATATGCACAAACCTTACGCTCCATGAATATCAGCACGATAGCCAGCATAGCATAAGCTATAAGAATAAACAAGCCGACCAGTACGCACTCAATAAGGACTGACAGAAAGCTGCCCAAGCCCAATGTATCGCGCAGCAGACTGTCAAACCATGTTGTAACTATACTAAAATCAAACATTTCGATAAAATGAATTATTATTTATGAATTATCTATCGATATCCGGTATCACATAATCAAGTGTTGCTCCGACAGAAATAAGATCCGCAATCTTTTCACCACGCAACATTTCATCAAGAGCAGATACCAACGGCAGACCCATAGGACGGAATTTCAGACGATACGGACTCTTGTCTCCACGGCTATCAAGATATACGCCGATTTCGCCACGACTTCCTTCCACAGCTGTGTACCATTGACCTTCCGGAACACGTATTATCGGTTTCTGCTTTATGTAGAAATCACCGGCCGGTATATTGTCAATAAGCTGTTCGAGAATTCTGACACTCTGCTCCATTTCTTTCATACGTACCATGTAACGATCGAAGCAGTCGCCATTATTCAAGACAATCTCATCAAAATCCACACTTCCGTACATATCGTAAGCATGATGCTTTCTCAAATCATTATGCCATCCGCATGCACGTCCGGTACCTCCGGTACAACCATAAGAGATTGCACTTTCGTGTGAAAGTTTTCCTACACCGACAAAACGGTTATGCAAAATAACATTTCCGGTGAATATGTCATTATATTCCTTAAACATCGGTTTGATATATTCACACAGCTTCTTAACGTTGCTTACAAAGTTAGGATCTATATCTGCATAGCATCCACCGATTCTATAATAATTTTGTATCAGACGACCACCGGTTGTCTCCTCCATTACATTCAGGACCTGCTCACGGTCACGCATTCCATAAATAAATGCGGTGAGCGCACCTAAATCCTGTGCACAGCATGAATAGAACAGCAAGTGAGAATCCAGACGCTGAAGCTCGTCCATTATCGTACGTATATACTTGATACGATCGCTGAGCTCCACGCCCATGGCTTCCTCTATGACAGAAACAAGCGCATGACGGTTCATCATAGCCGAAAGATAATCCAGTCGGTCTGTCAATGCCAATGTCTGAGGATATGTAAAGCTTTCGCACATCTTCTCAATACCACGATGTATGTATCCACAATGCGGATAGACCTTACGTATAACCTCTCCATCAAGAATGGTCTGCAAGCGAAGCACACCATGTGTTGCTGGGTGCTGAGGACCGATATTGATCACATAATCATCGTCTGTGAAAAGCTTATGATATGTCTCCGTTATCTTTCCGTTTTCGTCAAGATTATATTCAACTGTATAATCAGGCTCAGGATCGTCTTCAAGAGTGTATTTGTTGTTTTCCGGACTCATGTCATAATCCTTGCGCAAAGGATATCCGTTAAAGTCCGAGCGTAAGTAAAGACGGCGCATGTCCTTATGTCCGAGGAACTTTATACCGTAAAAATCAAAGACTTCACGTTCAAGTAAATCAGCAGCCTTCCACAAATGACTTACGGTTGGAATATATGCGTTCTCACGATCAGGATTTACGACTTTTACGCTTATGCGCTCATAAGTCTTTGTATTCTCAAGAATATAAACACATCCAAGTCCCTCTTCACCGAAATCCTCTCCTACGATTGTAACAAGGAAGTCGAAATGCTTCTCGTTTTTCAATTTTGCCATCTGTGCGGCAAAATCGTTAAGTTCAAAAAGTTTATGTTCTAATTTCATATCCTTCCTTTAATTAAATATTGCCAGCTTTACCCATATCGTCAGATGCCAGATCATTTAACATGGATTTATCTACTTCTCCATCAACAATTATCGGTTTCTTCTCCTTATGGTTCGCTCCGCCGAAGAATTTTTCGATTTTCACCTTTCTCTGAAGCTGCATCATTCCATAAAGAATTGCTTCCGGACGCGGAGGGCAACCTGGTACATAGACATCAACGGGAACTATCTCATTGATACCTTTTACGACATGGTAACTGCTCTTAAACGGACCACCGGATATGGCACAGCCACCGACAGCAACCACATACTTCGGTTCAGCCATCTGATCATAAAGACGCTTGAAGACCGGAGCCATCTTATTTGTGATAGTTCCTGCACACATGATCAGGTCAGCCTGACGTGGTGAATTTCGCGTAACCTCAAAACCAAATCTTGCGAAATCGTATCTGGCGCATCCAACTGCCATAAACTCGATTCCGCAACAGCTTGTCGCAAACGTTAAAGACCACAACGAATTGCTTCGTCCCCAGTTGATCATCTGGTCCAGCGAACCGGTAACCACATTCACTCCACCTTCGTGAAGTTCCTGGACAATTTTCTCAAGAGAATCATTGTCTTTGAATTCCGAGTAAGGAATACTTTTGATGACAGGTTTCTTTACTTCCATTCCAAAGCTCCTTTCCGCCAAGCATAAGCCAAGCCAAATACAAGTACTAACAAGAAGAACCCGATACTTACGAGTGCCATAGCACCAAAGTCCTTCACCACTACTGCCCAAGGATAGAGGAACACTGTTTCCACATCGAAGATCAAGAACAGGATGGCAAAAAGATAGTAGCCTACGTGCACCGGTATCCAAGATGATCCATGAGTAGGAATACCACACTCAAAAGGTTCACCTTTCACCTTATTAAATGTACGAGGGCCTATGAGCTTTGCAATCACATAAGCCGCTACTACCAAGAAAACAGCCGTTATTAAAACGGTAATTAACAAGATAAAATACATAAAATATATAAAATATTACGTTTTTGTTTGCAGGGATAAATCGTATTCATGCTATTTTTAAGTGCGTAATAGAATATTTTCTACACCACAAACGTGTACACCGCTTATTTCAACGTGCAAAGTTAATAATAAATATCCGAATATCACATAATAATAAAAAAAATATTTATTTATGTTTAATAGCATTACAGCCCATATTTGAATAAACGATAAAAGTAATTGATATACAAGTCGTTACACAGACATACAAAACTGCAACAGCCATAACATACCACAGAAAGAATATACTTTTCCACATGAAAGCATTATCCAACAATAGCGGATCATATAACTACTCGCATTTCAGTTATATATTAAAAAAGGACCTTTATTGACATTAATTCAGAACGGAAATGAAAAATTCCATATTACATTCTAAAAAATCAATCCGAAACTTTCACAAAGCCAATCTCAAACTCCAATACAGTCCATATTGCGTACCAGAAAAACCACATCACACAACAAGAAAAACATATATCAGCATCCTTATAATAAACTATTTATTCCAAATAATAAATCATTGTCAACTTGACTTTTCGCAATATCATATATGAATCATACTTTACAAAACGTAAAATATGATTATTAACAATGCATTTTTCACATCATATGTCCCAAATCAAATATGTACGCGTACGCATACATTATTTATATTTACAATAACATATCGCATCATGATAATAACAAAAAAAACTATAAAAAAAGGTTTTATATTTTGCAATATGCAATAGTTGAAGTATCTTTGCATTAGAAAAAACGAGATTTTGGGGTTGTTCCGGTTTGATCGGGATACTCATCAATATAAAACAAAAACCGAGATAGTTTCTCTTGTTAATGGCGGGCCACATAAATCCCTTCGGGGACTAAGCTGTATAGCCGGTGGATTACAAAGACGGAGAGCTCTCAAATCCTATAAGCTCGGAGTTTCATCACATCATCGGGCAACCCCTTTTCTATTTAATTCACGCCACATCAGATATAAAATCAATCCTCTTTATATATTATGTTCTATACATAGATGGAAATTAAATAGAAAATACTTTTTACGACAGAATAATAAAACATCACATTATGTTCTCTGGAATAGTAGAAGAAATGGCGACTGTTGTCGCAATAAGAAAAGAGCACGAAAACATTCATTTTACTCTTAAATGCTCGTTCACAAATGAGCTGAAAATAGACCAAAGCATATCTCATAATGGTGTATGCCTGACTGTTGTTGACATTGACAACGACTGCTATACCGTCACTGCCATGAAAGAAACGCTGGACAGATCAAACCTCGGCCTCCTCAAACCAGGCGACAAGGTAAATGTAGAGCGCTCAATGAAGATGGACGGACGGCTTGACGGGCACATCGTACAAGGACATGTGGACAGTACTGCCACATGCACGAATATAAACGACGCAGACGGTTCCACTTATTTTACATTCGAATACAAATTCGACAAAGAGATGGCCAAACGTGGATACTTCACTGTTGACAAAGGCTCTGTCACAGTGAACGGAGTGTCACTCACCGTATGCAATCCGACAGAAAACACTTTCACCGTAGCTATAATTCCATATACCTACGAACACACAAACTTCTGCAATATAAAAATAGGCAGCGTTGTAAATATTGAGTTTGATATACTTGGAAAATATATCGCAAGATTGAACTATCTGACTAAATAAAAATCAGTACATAAATATAGACTAATAATGAGGTGGAATTAAAGAATTCCACCTTTTTTTATTTCACATGAAAAATACAAAATTTTCTTACAGAAAACTCAGACGACTGACTTACAATTTTTCTTGACATTATTTTTACAAAATAAATTCGGAAAATAGACGTGACGGACTTTTAAATCATACGTAATAACTGCAATTTCGGGCAATACCATCCTTTGATATACCCTGTTCCATAGTCAAGAATTATTCGTTTCGCCTTCTGATAATGCCCATTTCATGGCCCGATTAAGTCCATATTATGATGCGATATGGTGCTTTTCACCCCCTGATATGGACTTAATCGCAAGCCGAAATGATGCTTATTGCAATGCATGGAAGCACATTCAAGTGTAAGTCTTTGTTATTCAGCACTTTATAAAAATCTCATGATTCGCATATTCGCATTCTAAGGAAAGTCTGTCCGAAAATACTCGCTTATTTTTCTGGGTAGAATAAGAAACTGAGGCATAAAAATCAAAATCCGGTTACAAATTGAAAGTTGCCCATACCGGTTTAATCCTGACATGTCGTTAGAAGTTCTGTGAGTTTCATTTTATTGTCTTACCGTCCGTCTTACTTCTTCACACAATACGTAACATGCTGCGTCGAGACAATGTGCCTGATGTGCTGACGCCAAAAATGGAATTATCGCACCAGTAATAACCATGAATATGGAATAAATATGTGCGGTCTAATAACCGATTTGGGTTAAAACCTATACCTGTTGAATCAATACTGAGACAAGATACAGACACATACAACTGTTACGAAAACCTACATAAACAGCGCATTTGTAAAAAATAATGTTAATAAACATACATAGTGATAAACTATTTCACGATAATTTTCATCTAAATGATTGTAACGGAAAAAATATTAATATTCAATATTTTATTGATATTCACGCAAAAATATTAAACTTTAAAATACACAAAATGAATAAGTATCAAACAACATGTCTGAGTGTCATGATTGCACTATGCACTTCTGATGTCATGGCTCAACAACAGTGGACACTGAAAGACTGCATTGACTATGCATTGGCGAACAACATTTCATTGAAGAAAACCAAATTGCAGGAATACAGCGCCATGGAGGACGTAAAGCAAAGCCAGGCAAACCTTTTGCCTTCACTTAGTTTCTCGACCTCACAGAACGGCACCTACCGCCCATGGCCTGAAGAAGGTCGTGCCACAGTTGACAATGGATATGTAGAGTCGAGCATTGACAAAGTTTACTACAGTGGCTCATACAGCGTAAGCGGCAACTGGACAGTGTGGAACGGAGGCCGAAACACAAACACCATAAAACTCAATAAACTTACAGCCGAACAGGCACGGCTTGATTCTGCCGAGACAGCAAACAGCATACAGGAGCAGATAGCCCAACTATATGTACAGATATTATATTCTAACGACGCTATCAACGTATGCAAAGAAAGTCTTGAAACAAGTAAAAAGAATGAGGAACGCGGAAAAGACATGCTCGATGTCGGCAAAATAAGCAAGGCAGATCTTGCCCAGCTCACCGCGCAAAGAGCTCAAGACGAATACAATGTGGTCGAGGCCGAAAGCAACATGAGAAACTACAAACGACAGCTCAAACAGTTACTTCAGATAGCAGACGATAAGGAATTCGACATTGCAATTCCTGAGACTACCGACGAAATGGCTTTGGTAGAAATACCTAATATAAACGATGTTTATACATCGACCCTTGCCATCAGACCAGAGATTAAAAACGCAAAACTCGGTATTGAGAGCAGCGATCTCAGCATTAAAATCGCAAAAGCACAGAAATTGCCGACCATTGGACTGAATGCAGGAATATCCACCAACACCACATCCATGAGCGACAATGCATGGGGCACTCAACTTAAAAACAATGTTAATGTAGGAGCAGGATTTACGGTCAGCATTCCTATCTTCGACAACCGCTCATCTAAAACAGCTGTAAACAAAGCAAAAATACAAAGAGAGAACTATATGCTTGAACTGCAGGACAAGCAAACCACACTCTACTCCACTGTCGAAAACTATTGGCTGCAGGCTGTCACCAACCAAAACAAGTTCAAGGCTGCCAAGGTTTCCACTGAAAGCGCAAAGGCAAGCTACGAGCTTCTCAGCGAACAATTTGCACAGGGACTGAAAAATATAGTTGAACTGATGACTGGAAAAAACAACCTGCTCACAGCCCAACAAAACGAACTGCAAAGCAAATATCTCGCAATACTAAATATAGATATGCTGAAATTCTATGAGACAGGTAAATTAAAATAAACATACAAAGAAAACAAGAGAGAGATGAAAAAATCAGTAAATTATGGATTGCTGTCGGAATTATAGTCCTGATAGCTCTGATAACGTGGCTGTTGTCCGGCAATAAGAAGAAAGAAGAAGTTACTTTCGAGACGGTAGCGGCAGCTCCGGCTACAATCAGCAACAGCATTACTGCCACCGGTACAATCGAGCCTGTTACCGAAGTTACAGTAGGTACACAGGTCAGTGGTATCGTCAGCAAACTTTATGTCGATTACAACAGTATTGTAAAAAAGGGACAGGTTATAGCCGAGCTCGACAAGACCAATCTTATCAGCCAGCTAAACACTGCGAAAGCAAATCTGCAAAGTGCGGAGAGCAACCTGAAATATCAGACTGCCAACTACAAACGCTACAAGACTCTTTATGACAAAGGGCTTGTAAGTTCTGACGAGTTTGAGACCGCACAGCTATCGTACAAACAAGCGAAGGAACAGGCTGCATCTTCCAAAGAAGAGGTAAACCGTGCAGAGACAAACCTCGGCTATGCAACCATCACCTCACCTATTGACGGAGTTGTATTGTCAAAAGCTGTAGAAGAAGGACAGACTGTTGCCGCAAGTTTCTCTACACCTGAGCTTTTCACCATCGCACAGGACCTTACCGACATGCGCGTCGTAGCCGATGTTGACGAGGCAGACATAGGCAACGTCAAAGAAGGCAACAGAGTGACATTCACTGTTGACGCTTTCCCGGACGATACTTTTCAAGGCACTGTTACACAGGTTAGACAGGAAGCTACGACAACCAACAACGTAGTAACATACGAAGTTGTGATAAGCGCTCCTAATGCTGACCTGAAACTGAAACCTGGACTTACCGCAAACGTAACTATTTATACGGCCGAAATAAACGGTGTTCTTTGTGTACCAAGTAAGGCGTTAAGATATACGCCGACCAAAGAGACTGTAGGAAACAAAAAGATACAGGACGTGCAGGGCAAGAACAAGGTTTGGACGCTTGAAGGCGACAAAATCGTGGCTCATAGTGTAAATATCGGTGCCACGGACGGTACGCACACACAGATATTAAAAGGTATTGAGTCGGGTACGAAAGTCATTACAGGCATCAATGTCATAACAGATGACCAGCCGGAGGAAGCCGTGTCAGAAAGCAGTCCTTTTGCACCGGGTCCGCCTGACAAGGATAAGAAAAAGAAATAAAACGTAATGCTCATGGAGAAAAAAATCGTTATTGAACTTCAGAACGTGAAACGTAACTTCATCGTAGGCGACGAGACAGTGCACGCCTTACGTGGGGTTTCGTTCAAGATACACGAAGGTGAGTTTGTCACGATAATGGGCAAATCCGGATCAGGAAAATCAACACTGCTCAACCAGTTAGGGTGTCTAGACACTCCAAGTAGCGGCGAATATTACCTTGACGGCATATCGGTTCGGAAGATGTCGAAATCGCAACGTGCCACATTACGTAACAAAAAAATCGGCTTTATCTTCCAGAACTACAATCTGCTGCCAAAGACCACGAGCATAGAAAACGTGGAGCTGCCGCTTATGTACAATTCTGCGGTAAGCGCAAAAGAGCGTTTTGAACGGGCGGTGGAGGCACTGCGGGCTGTAGGACTGGAAAACCGTATGTATCACAAATCGAACCAAATGTCCGGAGGACAGATGCAACGTGTGGCCATAGCCAGGGCACTTGTCAACAATCCCGCCGTAATACTTGCCGACGAGGCTACCGGTAACCTCGACACACGCACATCGTTCGAGATTCTTGTATTGTTCCAGAAGCTACATGCCGAAGGGCGAACGATAATATTCGTCACACACAACCCAGACATTGCCAACTACTCCTCACGCAACATAATGCTGCGTGACGGAGTGATAATAAGCGATGAGATAAACAATAATATTCTCTCTGCGAAGGAAGGTCTGGATGCACTACCTGCAAACAGCGACGAATAATGCAAGCCGGCTTCCATTACACAAACAAACAATAAGAATTAAATATGAACTACGCTAATCTGTTCAAAATAGCACTAAAAGCCATTGCAGCCAACAAGATGCGATCATTTCTGACTGCTCTTGGCATCATAATCGGTGTAGCATCGGTTATAACGATGCTTGCCATCGGACAAGGCTCAAAGAAAAGCATACAGGCAAACATCGCCGAAATGGGCTCGAACATGATTATGATACATCCAGGTGCTGATATGCGTGGAGGTGTCAGACAGGACGCCTCATCGATGGAGACACTGAAAATAACAGACTATACCACTCTAAAGGACGAATGCAACTACATAAAAGCCATAAGCCCGACAGTAACAAGCAGCGGCCAGTGGATATATGGAAACAACAACACTCCATCAACCATATACGGTGTCAATCAGGATTATCTCGAAATTCGCCAGCTCTCAGTAAGCGACGGTGAAATATTCACCGACGCCGACATAAAATCAAGTGCCAAAGTATGTATCCTTGGTCAGACCGTGGTTGACAATCTGTTTCCTGACGGTTCTGATCCCATAGGAAAAGTTGTACGTTTCAATTCCATACCATTCCGAGTAATTGGCGTGCTCAAGAAGAAAGGCTATAACTCTATGGGAATGGACCAGGACGACTTGGCTCTGGCTCCATATACCACCGTAATGAAACGTATTCTGGCACAGACTTACTTAGGGGAAATAACATGTTCGGCAATAACAGAAGGAGTGACAGACAAAGCCATAGAGGAAATTACGCAGATACTGCGCCGTACTCATAAACTGAAAGAGGCCACAGACACCACTCCCGGAGACGACGACGACTTCAACATACGATCGCAAGAGGAATTGTCAAGCATGATGAACTCAACCACCGACATGCTTACAGTTCTTTTGGAATGTGTCGCAGGCATCTCACTCATTGTAGGCGGTATCGGAATTATGAACATAATGTATGTGAGCGTGACAGAACGTACACGCGAGATAGGTCTGAGAATGAGTGTCGGAGCACGTGGTATAGATATTCTGAATCAATTCCTCATCGAGGCCATAATGCTGAGTGTCACAGGAGGAATAATCGGAGTACTGATAGGCGTTGGGGCATCTTATGCCGTAAATGCCTTCGCCCACTGGCCTATATTCATACAACCGTGGAGCATAATAATGAGTTTTGCTGTCTGCACATTTACAGGTGTGTTCTTCGGATGGTATCCGGCAAAGAAAGCCGCAAAGCTCGACCCGATAGAAGCAATAAGATACTAGTAGAACCTGATTGCTCACATAATAATAGTTTAACAAAGAAGTGAAGCCGGTTGCATAAATTTCTGCAGCCGGCTCCTTCATTATTCATACTATCTCTTCCGGACTGCTAACAAAAGTAGTAGCTCCGTGTTCTATCAGAAATTCGCGGTCACGGAATCCCCACAACACACTGATGCATGGCATTCCACAATTGCGTGCCGTCATGACATCAACATCACTGTCGCCTATATAAACTGCGCCATTTTTGTCAACACCCAATGCTTTCAGAGCTTCAATCACAGTGTCTGGAGCAGGTTTCTTACGTATGCCCTCACGCTCACCTATCGCCACCTCTACATAGCCGTTAAAGAAATGACGGCACAATTCCTGCGTAGCAGCATAAAACTTGTTACTCACCACAGCCACCTTCCTGCCGTTACGTTTCAGTCGTTCAAGCATCTGCATGACTCCCGGATAAGGTTGCGTTGTGTCCAGGCCATGCTCCAGATAATGACTGCGGAACACGCTGTAAGCCTCATCAAAGCGAGGATTATCCATACCTCCGGGAACAGCGCGTTCCATAAGTTTTTTCACACCGTTGCCCACAAAGCGCCTCACTTCATCAGTTGTACGTTCGGGCATTCCACAATATTTCAAGGCATAATTACAGCTTGCAGCCAAATCATCAAGCGTATTCAGCAGCGTTCCGTCTAAATCGAAAACATAAGTTTCGTACATATAGTTATCCTAATTATATATTTCGTAATACGGCACAAAATTACAAAAACATACTTACAGACAATAACAACAGAGTGAAAAAATCAACCTCACCCCTACTCTCCGCCCAATAAAGACAATTACTTTTAACACAAAAACAACCGAGACAAACGTTATAATCATACAATATCATGATGTACTGACACATATCATCACATCTTTTTTATCGTGGCTGTATAAATTCTATGTAAATCATATTTATTCATCGGCTCCCATAGAATGTCTGAAAACATTATGGCTGCACTTAGGTATAAACAGTGACAGTGCATTTATCCACTTAGTAATAAATGCAAACATACCAAAACTGATAAATCTTCACCCCAAGAGCACATCACCTTTACTGTACTTTTTCTGTATGCCGTAAATCATTGTTTTTAAAGAGACTCTAACGATAAAATTAACGTGAATTGTTTAGAGTACTTTACTTACCGATGCATCAGGCATACATCATTGAATATCAGCGGCTATTCATTTTAAAAGGTACAAGTCATATTCTGACAATTGAACGAAGTCGAAAAGAAAGTGTAAGGTGTTTACATTCAATGGCTTTCGCTCATGGTCTTGTACCGCCTTTTTTCAGTCTTTTTGTGAAATGTCCTCTGCCATGTACAAAACATTGATAGACAAAGGATTTCACCGTATATGTTACAGAACGCTTGATTAGTTTCGCAAAGATAATGTTTTTCTTGTAAATCCATGATTATTACTCAAATAAATTTGTTACTTTTGCTGTGAGTAAAAGTTTTCGTCGCATTGAGTAAAATGTAACAGTATGTATAAACGAGCAGAATATCAGTTGATTACAGAACGCATGAAAGAGCCTCGTAGATTCATTCAGGTCGTTATGGGTGCCCGGCAGATAGGAAAATCAACGGTGGTCAAACAAGTGCTGAAAGATTTGGATATGCCTTACCAGTTCTTTTCTGCCGACAATGTTCCGGCTACGAACAGTGCATGGATTTCCGATTGTTGGGCAGCTGTGCGAAGCTTGAAGGAGAGCAAAGGCTGGGGAAGCGTTATTCTTGTAATTGACGAGATACAGAAGATTGCCAATTGGAGCGAGGTGGTGAAAAAGGAGTGGGACGATGATACGTTCCATGACTGCGACATTAAGGTCTTGATTTTAGGAAGCAGTCGTGTACTGTTGGAAAAGGGATTGTCTGAGTCATTAGCTGGGCGATTCGAGGAGATACGCATGAGTCATTGGTGCTATAAGGAAATGAAGGAGAGCTTCGGGGTCTCGCTCGACCAATATATGTTTTATGGAGGCTATCCCGGTGCTGCCACTTTGATTGGCGATGAAGACCGTTTTAGCCAATACATCCAGTCGGCTATCATTGAGGCGACCATTAACAAAGACATTCTGATGGATACGCCGATAAGTAAACCAGCCTTACTCCGACAGACCTTTGAGTTGGGAGCAGCCTATTCGGGCGAATTACTTTCGTTGAACAAGATGTTAGGCTCGCTTCAAGATGCAGGGAACACAGTAACATTGGCAGGCTATATCAATCTGTTGGATGAGAGTGGATTGCTTTGCGGGCTTCAGAAGTTCAGCGTGGATATGGCAAGGCGACGTGCCAGTATCCCTAAGTTGCAGGTATATAACAATGCGTTGAAGATGGTGTATAGCCCGTTGACCTTTGAACAGGCTATACTCAACCGCAAGGCATGGGGACGAATCTTTGAATCGGGTATCGGTGCCTATTTGGTAAGCCAAGCATTCGTGCATCGCTTTGAAGTATTTTATTGGCGTGAACGGGACGATGAAGTGGATTTCGTTTTGTGCAAAAAAAATTCGGTGGTAGCTATTGAGGTGAAAAGCAATGCGGAAAAACGGACGGACGGGTTGGATAGGTTTCGCAAACTGTTCAATCCGCAAGCGGCATTTATTGTAGGTGATGGTGGCATCAGTGCGGAAGATTTTCTTTCGATGGATGTGAGGAAACTCTTTTGAGGAGGTTAAGCCTTCAAGTCAATGAATTAAGAATAATAAAAAGGAAAAACTATGGATACATTAAGTTTCACGAAAGTAAAATCATTGTTCATCCTAACTTTAATACAAAGAGACGATGGACAAAAGAAACAAACTTTGGAGGCGCCAACAAATGGCGCGTGTGTTTAAGGCTCGCATGATTCTTTATGCAGCTTATGGAACTCCTGTTATCCGTGAAGATGGAAGTATAGACAATCATCCACATTGGTTCGAACTGGCAAAGGACAAATGGGCAAAGGTTTATCAAACCACAGGAACTCCGTGTAGCTGCTGGATGTGCAGAGGAGAAAAGTACAATCGTAAAGAATATAAAAAGGAAACTTTGCGCATTATCCGGGAGTCAATGGAGTAGAAATTGGGAAAGCCATTCTTTGTGTATCTAAGCAGGGAATGGTTTTCTTTTTTAGTTACCTGTATTGGTGATAGATTTCTGAAAGCGTATCATAAAATCCCCAACCACAGTTGCTGGCATTATCAAGCAATTTCTCTATCCGTTCATAATATTGCGCCAATAAACCATGCATGAAAATAAACTTCATGGCTTTGTCGAAGTTGTTTTCCAAAGTAATGTAATATTGCTCCCACATGTCGCCAAAAGTCACGGTATATTCGCACCCCTGTTCGATGTAGAAAAGCATTAGGTCTGCGACATAAGTCGGTTCAGTTTTCAGTTTTTGGAAATCGGAAATGACTTTCCTGCACTTTGCGAATGAGGGCTTTTCCGAGAAACCACGGGTGGGGAAGAACTCCTGCCGGATAGTTTTCTTGCATTTCTCCAATTCGGCTTTGCTGTCAGGAGTTAGATAGAACTCCAGATAGTCTTTGGCTTCTTTACGTGCGTCATAAAGTTCAAGCATCACTTCGATAACTTGTTCTTTGGAGAGCGTTTGCAGGTATTTTTTTAGTTTTGCTTTTGACATATTTGTTTGTTATAGGGTTGTTGTATATAGTTTTTCTACCAGCGGCACATAATACTCTCGTACCTCCTCCGCTGTGGGCGTATGGGCACCAGGAAAGTGATAGGTATGAGTATAGTGTTGCAAGAACAACGGTTCAAAATGCGCCAGATGGTCATTCTCCCCGAATAGTCCCCAGATGCGGTTATCCAGTCCCGGTCGGTAGGCATCCCATTGGTGGGCTTGTACCTCGGCAAACTCCTCTATGAGGGATTGGTCGATTATGAAATGTTGATGCCTGTCTGCCCGTGGTGACTTGTATTCGTGCGGTCCAATGCGTTCTGTAAGAAAGCGGGTCATTTCTAAGTAAGGATTGCTCAACAGGGCAGGCAAACCGAGTCGGGATGCCGCTATCTGTGCTAAGAATGCCCCGTTGCTGTTGCCCACCAATACGCAAGGCTTTTCTTGTTGGCAGATGTTTTCAATAAACGCCAATGCCTTTTTCGGATGCAAGGGTAGGTCGGGTGTGAGGACTTCCGCCTTGCCCACAAATGCTTGCTTCAACGTCTGTGCAGGTATGCAACTGCCCGAAGCAAAGAAGCCGTGCAGAAAAAGAATTTTCTTTATCATCATTGTCCGTTTGTTATAATTTCCCAATGCCCGTTTTTGTCCGAGCCGATGCGTTTGATAACCGTCCCATTCAGCTTTTTAATATAACGAGCTACGGTAGCCCGACCCATGTTCAGTGCTTTGGCGTATTCATCGTAAGTATATTCCGGATGTGCCTTAATCAAGGTAATAAGCCGCGTTGCAGTATCATTTACAGTATCACTTTCATCGTTTACAGTATCATTTATGCTTTGCTGATACTGTAAAATCCTGCTTTCAAGGTTGGTGATATGCTGGGCAAGCATGACATCTTGAATAATCGTGCTGTCTTCTTGCTCACGGCTATCAATCAAAGCCTGGATATATTCACCTTTGGCTTCTTTCGTTACGATGGAAGGGATGAGTTCTAACTGCCTTTGTATGATGTTCATCAGAAGCCTTGTGGTGCGTCCATTACCGTCCACCCACGGATGAATGGTTACCAGACGAAAATGGGCTTCGAAACTCAGACGATAGTAGGCCGCCATATTATTTCTATCTACAGAAACAAGTGTATCGTTCAGCCATTGGCAGAAATCAGCGATAGCTTGTGGAACTTTTTGAAATGCCATATAACTTCTTCCTCCAATGCCTGCACTTACGTTGCATCGGCGCAACTCACCTTTTGAGGAATCAAAGTTACCGCCCAATGTGGAGTACTCAGAGCCTGTACGTCGCATGACTTTAGCTGCCAACTCGCATAAAAAATTGACTGTATAGGGCTTGGATGTTTTTGCCCATTCAAAACCGAAAAGATAAGCGTTTTTAAGGTCCACATTCATCATCTGCTCAACAAGGCTTCTACCTTTGGCAGCAATGCCTTCATCGAACAACAATTGGTTTTCCACCTCTGTTACGGTAGAACCTTCGATGGCGGTTGAGTGCGTAATAAGCGAATAGAGGTAGAATTTCTCATAATCAACCTGTTGCTCAATTCCTGAAGCTGTGTATCGGCTTATGGTTTCTATCAGTTTCTTATCAATATCTTTCATCGTATAGCTTTATTTGACTTTGGAATCATTCATAAATGCAGCATCTTTTGTTACAAACCATTCGGAACAAGTCCGAGCCGATTAATGGATTCATTTACGAATTGCAAGGCTTCATGTATCCTTAGTACCTCTGTGTAATCCCAGAATTTCACTTCATCTTTTATGGGGAGTGATTCTATCTCTTTTTTAATCTGTTCAATCTGTTTTTGGTCTGTGACGGCGACAATGCCTTGAACCGCTTTGTTGTTCTTGGCTTTCATTAAGTTTAGTATCAGGCTGTCGATAGAGCCGGAAGTTTGGACCTCAAACACATAAATCACGCGCCCCATGTTCCCAATGGTGACTTCCCATATAGCATCGACCACCGCTCCTGCGGCAACTTTCTTCTCAACTTCAGCCCGGAAGCCTAAGCAATGACCGATTTCTGCCACTTTGTCCCGGATGTCATTGTGGATGAAAGTCGCATCTTTTTTGGTCGTAGCAATAAGTTCTTCTTTGTCGGGAATGGTGCAGTCTGTAGAATCGTCTTGTAACTCATTCCAGATAAAAGAGTTTAGTGCCAATAAATCGCAGATTTCATTATATCCGTATTCATGGGACTTCGCGAGCAATTCCCGTCCGATGCTGGATAGCAGTGCATACATTTTCCCGTCCAATCTTGCCTCATAGCGTGGGAGATTGTCAATGTTCAAAGTTTTAAATCCGGTGTATGTCTTTTTATTCCAAAGTAAATATTGTGAGGGATAAGTTTTGCATAACAGCTCGCTCATAATAGCCGGACCAATACCTTTAATCTTTGAACGGAAATCATCCCATCGCTTTTCAATGTCGGCTTCTCCATAAATCAAATTGGCGAATTGTTTGCGGAGCAATTCAATCCCATTGGCTTCTATGATATTATCAATCTGATAATGCTTATTGCCCCACATAGCCATGGCCCATAGGGGTGAAAGATATTCGAACAAGTCATCTTCCGACAGGGAAAGAAGCCGCTCTTTGGTGAAAGCATGAGCTTTTTGTTGTGCCTCCATCTGTTCTTGTTTCGCCTCATTGGCTGCTGATGGATTCTTTATCAGCCATTCTTTATAAGAAGCGAGATATTTTGTCAATTTCTGTTCGTTCATCCTATATATTGCGTTTATTATATTCTGCATCAGGTTCTGCCGCCATTGAGTATGAATTTTCCTGCAAGCTATACAATTTCGGCTCATTTGCAGTATCTTCATTGTCCGTCCATTGTTCACACTGACGGATAACTGTTTCCAAAGCATTTGCAGCTTCTTCGGGTGGATAATGGTATTTTTTTAGTAGTCGTTTTATCATCTTTCGCATACCAGCTCGTGCCGATTCCTTTTTCTGCCAGTCAATTGTACGGTTCTTCCGAAGAGCTTCCGTAAGTTCTTTGGTCATGGCTACCAATTGTTCATTGGTATAAACATCTTGTACGGCTTGCGGCTTCGTCAAGGCATCATAGAATGATTTTTCTTCTCGTGTAAGACCTAAGTCGTTTCCCGCTGACTCGGAAGACGAGATCTCTTTTGCCAAATTCAAGAGTTCCTGTATGACCTCTTCGTTGGTAAGCAAGCCTTTCAGATAGGAGGACAAGGAACGGTTCAATAGGTCAGAAAACTTTTCAGCTTGCACAATGTTGGTCTTTTGGTACAACGACACACGTTCTGCCAACAATCTCTTCAGGAGTTCAACCGCTATGTTTTTCTCCTTCATTTTTGACACTTCTTCTAAGAATGCGGCATCGAATAAAGAAAACTCTGCTTTTACATCTGAGAACAGGTTGATTACCCCGTCACTTTTTACGCTCTGTTTTAGCAATTCGCTAATTCTTGCATTGATTTCTTTCTTTGATACTTTTCCCTTTCCTGTCATTCGTGAAAGCAGGGTACGGACGGTTTCAAAGAAAGCTGCCTCGTAACGTTGTTGCTCATTTAGCAGGCTTCGGCATAATGTGATGGAATTATGCAACAACATAGCTTCCTTTAGGAATGTCTGTTGCTTTTCTTGTTTATTGGGTGACATAATAAAGTTTACGCCACCTTTGATAAGCTGGGCACACTCAGCATCAGATGCGGTTTGGAAATGGCTGTAATCATAACCATGGAATAAGTCGCGGCATACTTCCAGTTTCTCTCTGAATTTAAGCAAAGCCGTTTCTTTAATATCGGGATTCCCGAAATTCTTGCGGTCGCGCCGGGTATAGTCGTGCATGGCTTCTTTCAGTGCCTTGGCTATTCCTATATAATCAACCACTAATCCGCCAGCCTTTTCGTTGAATACCCGGTTTACACGGGCAATGGCTTGCATCAGGTTATGTCCGCTCATGGGTTTATACACATACATGGTTGCCAAAGAAGGAACATCGAAACCAGTCAGCCACATATCTACTACAATAGCTATCTTCATTGGATCGTTATCGTCCTTGAAGCGTTTGGCAAGCTCTTTCTTGTACTGTTTGTTGCCAATGATGTCGTGCCATTCCTCTGGGTCTTTGTTGCTTCCAGTCATTACCACCTTTACCTTTTCTCCCCAATCGGGACGGAGTTCCAATATCTTGTGATATATACTCATGGCAATGGTACGTGAATATGCCACAATCATGGCTTTCCCGGTCAGTTCATGTTGGCGGTTTTCCTCATAATGTTTCAGAATATCCCGGCAAAGGGAGTCTATTGTGGCTGGAGCACCCAAAATTTCCTCCAAATGCGACATTTCTTTCTTGCTCTTTTCAATCTGCTCTTCTGTCGCCCCTTCCTCTGCGAGAAGTTCATACTCGTCATCAATGGCTTTGAGGGTGGCTTCATCCAGATTCAGGTTGACTACGCGCGATTCATAATATACTGGGCAGGTAGCTCCATCAGCCACAGCTTGTGTCATGTCGTAAACATCAATGTAATTACCGAATACTTCTACGGTATCACGGTCTTTGGTGGAGATTGGTGTTCCCGTAAAACCGATATAAGAGGCATTGGGCAAGCAATCATGGATGATTCTTGCAGTGCCTATGATTCGTTTGGCTATGTCTTCTCCCTTTTCATTTTTAGTCATTCTGATTTTCTCTTCAAAGCCGTATTGTCCACGGTGGGCTTCATCAGTCATGACTACGATATTTTTCCGCAAAGAAAGAGGCTCATCCGATTCCTCAAACTTCTGCATGGTAGTGAAGATTATGCCGTTTGCTTCCCGTCCGGACAGTAGGGATTTCAAATCTTCCCGGCTTTTTGCGTGTATGGGAACTTGGCGTAAGAAGTCTTGGCATTTAGAGAATTGAGTATAGAGTTGGTCGTCCAAGTCATTGCGGTCGGTAATCACAACAATGGTCGGCTGTGAAAGCTCTTCTTGCAGCAAGTGGGCATAGAATACCATTGACAGTGATTTCCCACTGCCTTGCGTATGCCAGAACACACCGATTTTTCCATCATTTCCAATAGCTTTCTTTGTGCGTTCTACAGCTTTCTTTACGGCAAAGTATTGATGATAGGCAGCTAAAATCTTGGCTGCTCCAGATTCATCTTTTGAAAAACAGACAAAGTTCTTGATAATGTCTATCAAGCGTTCTTTGGAGAATATCCCTTCAAAAAAGGTATCATAATCGGCAAAATCCGTGCTCTCATAATCACCGTCTTTGGTTTTCCATTTCATATATCGGTCTTCCTTGCTGGTGATTGTTCCGGCTTTGGAACAAGCCATATCACTCATCACGCAGAATACGTTGTATATAAATAAGGATGGAATCTCCTTCATATAGTTCCGCAGTTGAAGATATGCCTCTGATGCATCTGTTTCTTCTCGTGAGGGTGATTTGAGTTCAATGACAACAAGCGGCAACCCATTGATGAAAACAATCATATCGGCTCGCTTTTCAGAATTCTCTACAAATGTCCACTGGTTAGCTATCTGAAAATCGTTTCGATTGATGTGTTCATAGTCAATCAAATAAACTATTTCGTTGCGTTGCTCTTTTCCGTCAAAGTAAGAAACTTCTACGCCATGCTGAAGATAGTCCATGAAAAGCTCGTTCTTTTGAGTCAGGCTTCCGGTATCTATGTCTTTCAGCTTGGCAATAGCCTCGTGGATGGCAGTTTGTGGCTTGCTTGGATTTATTGTGGTCAAACTATTCAACACCTGTTCTTCGTAGAACGGCACATAATAATCGCGTTCTATGTCCGGACCATATAGATGCTGATACCCCATGTTTTCGTACAGGGTAATCAATGCGTTTTCATAACTTCCTTCTGTGAATGACATATCGCTAATTTTTTAAGTTGCTTAAGTAAGAATAGTAAACTTCTTTATACGCTTCGTAATCTTGCTTATATAGGGCTTCAGAAGCAGAGAGAATCACACCGCCTAACTCCAAAGGATTTTCTTCATCAAACAATTCGTTGAATGGCTGGCAATCTTCGTAATGGATGCGTGAATTGGGTCTGTTGGAATTGGTATAAACGTGCAGAATAAAACCTCCTATTACATCTGTCGTTTTGTATGCTAATAACGCTATAGTCTTGTCAAAGGGGGTATGTTGTTTATCTTGCCCATGTGAAGCAAAACCTGAACTATTTCTCATTTCACTGAGCTTTTGGACAACAGATGCAATCCGTCTAATCAATTCTATTTTGTCCGTTTTGTGTAATTCGTCTGTGAACATATTTTCCAATGTCAGTTTCACCAAAGTTTGAAACTGCCAATCAGTATTGTATGCGACAGCTTGATTAGTAAGAATTGTCTTGCAAAGACTTTCTATCATGCTTTTGCAGACTTCAATGCATAAGTCTGGATTGGTTTCAATCGTATTCTCAATGGTCGAAAGATGAGCATTCAAGTAATTGAAACTTGGCATTTTACTAATATGTTCACGAATCCATTTCATATAGATGTTTTTATGCGGCTATGTTTAAATTGCCATTTATCCGGCGGTTCAGCTCGATTTTGGAATCGAGTGCTTCTAAGAAGTTAACTATTTTATTTTGCTCTTTGACTTCGGGAAGTAAAATCGTTTGTATTGCCAATTCAGAAAAAGTAATTTGTGGAAATGTTCCAGACCTTGATTCTGCAAGAAATTGCAAGGTCTCTATCATCTCCTTGCTTTGCAAAATATAATATAAGAATTTGGGCAGTACTTTATCATTTGAGCGAATAACCATTAACTTAGTCGAAGCTATATAATCCGTTGGCTCAAAATCTATAAATGCATAACGTTTATTAGCAGGTCTAATTTCGCTATAAAGAATGTCATTCTTTTTGAATTGCTTCTTAAACTGACCTCTTAGGTCTTTATTGGGAACGGATGTGTGATTAAGACATTTGCCCTCTAAAACATCAGATGTGTTTATGAGGACAACATTAGATGCATTACCATCGTATGTGTCTGAAATTGTATCACAAATTTCGCCTATGTTATATTCTTTCCACTCTTTCATAAATGATGTTTTTCATTAAAAAGATATTCTTCTGCAAATTTAATGTAGGATTCAAATCGTTTTGCATTGTCATTGTCTATAAATGAGAATTTAGCGGTTCAAATTTATATTTTTAACGACCCATTTCCCGTTTCTTTTTCCGTTTTCTCGTTCCAACAAGCCACGCTCTATCAAAGAAGGGGTTATTCGCTTGACAGTTCGGGGGGATTTGCCGATATGTACGGCAATCTCAGTTTGAGTGGCTTCTGGATTGTCTTTAAGGAATTTCAGCAAAGCAATCTCATCCAAAGTGCAATTCAAGGTGCCATTTTGGCTCTTTGAATCATTGGTATTGGCACTTTGGATGGCTGCGATATGCAGCGCCCGGTTATGTAACTCGTTTTTCTCGCCAAACAACAAGTTTCTGAAAAACAGTTCCAAGAATGATGTTGTGGCGGAGATTCCTTTTGCGTAGTTGTTGTAATTGGCTCTGACCAATGCATTCCTGAAATACCATGAGTGTTCTTGAAACACGCTGTTGTTAAATGTGAATCCAAATGTATGAAGGTATTTCATGGTGAACACGGCAGTGGTACGTGTGTTTCCTTCTCCGAAAGGATGGATTTGCCAAATATCCGAAACAAACTTACATATATGCCTCAATGCTTGATTGGCACCAAGTGACGGATAATCTACACTCTTTTCTTGGTCGAAATCATATTCAAGCGTTTGACGGATTAACTCATGGTTGGAATACAAAACGGTGTTTCCATCAAGTACCCATTCTTTCTTGGTTATGTCATAATCACGCAATCTTCCTGCAAATTTGTATAGACCTTCGAACAGCCGTCTGTGGATGAGTATCAGATAATCCGGCGTGAACGAGAAGGATTTCTCGGACAGTATTTCTGTAATTCTTGCAGATACTTTATCGGCCTCTTCGGTTCGCTCATCCTCTATGTCCTTTCTGTTTGCCTTTGATTGGTAATAGCTGTCAATCAAATGCTTTACCTCTCCAATGGTAATATCGCCTTCGATGTGTCTGCCTGCCGTCTGTAACAAATATTCCGACGGCTTAAGGCCGTCAACGTCTTGCAAGCCGATTGCGGTCTGCCATGCTTGAGCCTTTTCTTTACTGTCAGGTTCACCTTGCCTTATATATTTGTCAAAATCACTCATTCTGTTTCATTCGGTTATAGTGTTAACATACAGTTCGCCGGACATTAGTCGTGGAAGAAGAGTGTCGCGTAATTTAGATAATCTTTCATTTTCCTCGTCATTATACATTCTTGCCTTGAACAAATTGTGACAAATTTCATCAAATCTTTCCAGGATATTATTATCCTGTGGAAACCATAATTCAAATGAGTTAATATCGCTTTGGTTAAATCCAGCTTGGACGGCTCGATTCCCTTTTTTGTTTATACCTTCATAAAAATCATTACATGATAAATAACATCTTAGAAATTCACGATAATAAGGCCTTTTAGGAATAACTTTAGCTAACGCAACATTATAAGCGCCCTCCAAACCATAACAAATTCTTCCTAATGAAGCTCCATATCTTGCTATCATAATATCCTCTTTTTGACACAATTTATTTCTTGGCGATATTGGAATATATGTTATGTGTGAGTTACTTGCATAATCTCGAATTTGTATGAAGCGAATGTAACCATCTTTGTATGTGTTGATAAATTCTGAGGCAGGCGGTTGGCTTCCTCCTGAGTAATCCATAATATCAGATAAAGAAATTTTTTCCCAATTATATGGAATGCCGTTTGTATTTTTATCAAACGGCTCGAAATCCACGAACCAAGCCTTGAACAACGCCTGTGCCTGCTGCTCTAAATTGCCATTTATCCGGCGATTCAGTTCGATTTTTTCATCGAGGGACAAAAGCACTGACGCAATATGTCTCTGTTCGTCCAATGGCGGTAGCTCAACTTTCCACTGCATAATCTGCCTTTTATCCCCTCGTGGCATTTTGCATCCTTTTGCACCAGACATAATATAATCGAAAAATTCCTGTTGGCTCAATAGGTAGTAAAAATAACTATTATCAACATTGCTATTGGCTCGGAAACAAAGCACATCTGCTGAACATCCACCATTCCTGTTAGCCTGCCAAATCTTTTTAAAATATGGTCTAATATTGGACACAAGAACGTCACCAACAGAAAATGCTGTGGAATTACCAAAGGGAACTCCACTTGCTGTTACAATACCACCTTTATCAGGAAGCATATTTTCAGTAGAAATGTAGTTCTCTTTGGTGAGAGTCGTCGTTGCGACCTTTTCTGATATGTATTGGCATATATCTTTCAATTCCATAAATTAATCATTTTGTTCGTAATAATAAGAATAATCAATTCCTTTCATAAACATCTCACGGTCGTCTATTTTAGTGGTCAGTGCAGATTTCACCAAAGTTTTGATGTGGGTGCTGTCTGTCACACTTTCGCGCATGGCTGTCAGATATTCGTTTTTGTCTATCTGACTCCAATCCACACATCGCTTGAGTGACCGTTTAAGTATCAAATCAAGCCAGATTCGGGTTGTGCGACCGTTCCCTTCCATAAAAGGGTGGGCAACATTCATTTCAACATATTTGTCCAAAATCTCATCAAAGGTTGTTTCCGGCATTCGCTCAATGATTTGCAACGTTTCAGGGAAATGCATACAGTTCGCGAAAGTAAATCCGCCTTTTGAGATGTTCTTGGTGCGTATCTGTCCGGCAAAATCATACAGTCCGCCAAAGATATATGCGTGAATCTGTTGCAAACATTTCAGACTGCCCGGTTCAAGGCGTTGCAATAAACCGCTTTCATACAGTTGATATGCTTTCTTACGGCTCTGTCCGTCTAAAGTATTGTCGCTATACGTGAACCAATCAAGAAATTCGTTTGCCCTGTTATTTGGATAATGTTTGGCTAACAGAGCAACCTCCTCACTGTTAAGCACATCAGCCTTACGCAATTTGCCGTCGGGAGCTTCGAATTTGAACTCGTGAGTGTCACTCACGAGTTGGATGCCTTCCTGTTTCAACTTCCGTTTGAGCCATCGCCAATAGTTTCCCGCTTTCGTATAGTCCGGTTCGTTGTTGATGGCACGTATTATATCAGTGGCTGAAAACCACCAACAGTTGTTTTCGTCATCCCATATAGCCCTAACTTCACGGTCATTAAAGAAGTGTATGGATTTCTTATGCTGTTTTTCTGTATCTTCCATAAATGAGAATTTAGCGGTTCAAAATTCTTTATTCCATATAGGCAAACAAGAGTGCTGCGTAAAATAATCCTGTAATAATAGAGCTTCAATTAAGCCAGGAAGATATTTTCGCTCATCTATAATATACCATTCAATGATTATTTGTTCGATTTTAGTATCTTCTTTTATCTTTTTAGCAAAAAAATCTTCCCTTTTTATACCGTCCTGTTTGTTATTTAGCCTCTTTCTTAAATCTTGTGACTTAAAACTTCCCTTCTGCAATATGGTACCGCTTTTCCCAATATATAGTATATCTCCGATTTCTGTATTTTTACGAAAAATATAGACACCATATCCACCATCTGGTATATCTTTGGTTTGTTTTCTTAAAGAATCTCCCAATCTAAAAGAGCAATATCCTTTTGCTTTCGTATATTTTTCTATATTCATTATTTATTGCATTTTAATTTCACCTGACATTAATCTTGGAAGCAATAAATCTCTTATTTCTGTGAGATTTTCACTTTCAGTATGATACATATCCTGTGCATGAAGTAATCGTTTATATAAATCATTGAATTTTAGGACAATATTTTGAGGTGGATAGGCTATTCTAATTAAAGCAAAATCTGAATATTTGAGCGTCTGTCTTACCCCTCCTATAGAACGAGCTATCACCTCTTCTTTAAAGGATGGTAACTGCCTATACATATCAAAGAAATAATGGTATTCTTTCTCACATGAGAACACTACATATACAGGGCTAACACAGCCATCAAACATAAAAGTATTTCTACCCATAGAGCCAATATTAACACGTGCTGGGTTATAAGCAAATGAATTTGGTTTTACCAAAATGTATTTTGCTATACTATCACTGAAAACTTGTTTGGTAAAATACTCCTCGGAAAGCATTAGTTTTCCCGTAGTTACTGGAGATAATACTTTTACGTCAGAACGTATTCCAACTTTTTCTTTTTCTTGGGTTGTCACTTTGCCAAGTTCAACAACTTTCCATCCTGCCGGTATCTTTCCAAGTTCTGAATCCACGAATTTTCCACTTTTGAACGGCTCGAAATCCACGAACCAAGCCTTGAACAACGCCTGTGCCTGCTGCTCTAAATTGCCATTTCTGCGTTTATTTTTTTGTACAGAAAGGTTATGAGGTTTATATGTATAATATCCTGTTCTCATTTCAACTAATGAATTTGCGGTGAGAAAGTTTCACATTTGTTTGATTGACCATAGCATAATGCATGGTCGTGTCAATCTTGACATGCCCAAGCAAGCGTTGTACCTGTTCAACGGGCATTCCCTTGTCGATTGCCATCGTTGCAAGAGTTCTTCTGAATTTATGAGGATGCACACGGACAATCTTTGCCTCTCGCCCGATTTTCCGCAAACGGGTTTCCACTCCCGATATTTCAAGGCGGTTATGTGGTTTAGCCAATGAAACAAAAAGTGCCTTGTTGCGGTCTTTACGTGTAGCAAGATATTGTTGGAGATGAATTTTGGCACGGGCATTGAAATAAACAATCCTTTCTTTGTTTCCCTTGCCAAATACGATACATTCACGCTCATTGAAGTTGATATCCTCCCGGTTCAGTTTTACCAGTTCGCCCACACGCATCCCGGTAGAAGCCAACAAGTCAATAATTGCTAAATCACGAATCTGTTTGCAGTTATCCCGCAAATGTTCAAGATTCTCATCTGTCAGCACCTCCTTCACCTGTGTGCCAGTCTTGACTTTATGGATTCTGCGCACCGGGCTTTTGATAATGTAATCCTCTTCCTCAAGCCATCCGAAGAAAGAAGAGAATATGCGGCGTATGTTGTCAATTGTCACCTTGCTGGATTTGTGCTTACGTTGGAAAACCGCTAAGTAAGCCCGAATATCCTCAGTGGTATAATTGATGACTTTCTTTGGCATGGTTTTGAAGAGTTGCCGGATGGTAGAACCATAATACTTAATGGTAGGTGTAGTGCATCCTTCCACTTGTTTGGCAGACAGAAAGATTTCAAGCAGACGCTCATTGGTGGCAGTTTCTTCATGTTGTGCCTTTTCTTCGTCTTGCGTAATGGTATATTTGCTGACCACTTGCAGTAGCACACCATTCAGTTGGGCTATCTGTTCTACACTTAAAATCTCTGTCATTGCATTGCTGATTTCTTGAATTAGTTTTTCTTTCATATTCTTCGCTTATTTGATGATTGTATCTCCTAATTGAAGAATGTGGCTCATTCAATTTATTTTATAATGAATCCAATGCTTTTCAATTGTTTTCTGATTTCATCTTCCAGTTGATGTGACTGGACAAACATATCGGAAAGTTCTGAAGTAAGCCGTTCCATTTTTTCTTGAAACGGTTCGCCGTCATCCTCTACTTCTGCAATTCCTACATAACGTCCCGGAGTAAGTATATAGTCTTGCTTTGCTACATCTTCAAGTGTGGCTACGGCACAATATCCTTTTTCGTTTTCCTGTGTTCCGGCTTCGAAATCTTCGAATGTCTTGGATATTTTCATTATATCGTCCTCTGACAGTTCCCGAAGTTTCCGTGTAACCATTGTTCCCATATTGCGAGCATCGACAAACAGGATTTTCCCCGTTTGTTTCTTCGCCCTGTTCAAGAACCACAGTGATACGGGTATGCCTGTAGTATAGAACAACTGAGAGGGCATAGCCACAATTCCTTCCACCAAATCCGCCTTGATGATATTTTCACGGATTGTGCCTTCACCTCCCGTCTGTGAAGAGAGTGAACCATTAGCAAGCACCATGCCGATTCGTCCACGGGGTGACAAGTGATGAATCATGTGTTGAAGCCAAGCAAAGTTGGCATTCCCTGCGGGTGGAATCCCATACTTCCAGCGTACATCGTCCTGCAATTTATCCACTCCCCAGTCGCTGAGATTGAAGGGAGGATTGGCAAGGATAAAATCCGCTTTCAATGTCGGGTGCAAATCATTGAAGAACGTATCTGCGGCAAATTTCCCCAAATCAGCTTCTATGCCACGAATAGCAAGATTCATTTGAGCCATTTTCCATGTGGTCGGGTTACTGTCTTGCCCGAACACGGAAATGTTGTTGATGTTACCTTGATGCCTTTCAATGAATTTGGCAGACTGTACAAACATTCCTCCAGAACCGCAACAAGGATCATAGACACGACCACTGTATGGCTGAAGCACTTCGACCAATGTACGGACAATGCAAGCTGGTGTATAAAACTCGCCAGCCAGTTTTCCTTCCGCCTCGGCAAATTTGGAAAGACAGTATTCGTAGGTTCGTCCCAATATGTCTTTGGTATCGCCATGTTCTTTCATTTGAATATTGGTGAACAAATCCACGACATCGCCCAACCGTCGTTTATCAAGTTCCGGACGGGCAAAGTTTTTAGGAAGAATACCTTTCAATCGTACATTCTCTTTCTCAATCAAGCGCATGGCGTTGTCAACTACCGTACCCACTTCTGGTGTATGAGCAGCTTCCGCCACAACAGACCAGCGGGCTTCTTGGGGGACAAAAAAGATGTTTTCCGATGTATATTCGTCCTTGTCCTCTTCGAAGCCGTCACCCTCAGCAACCAATGCATTGTATTTTGCCTCGAAACGGTCGGAGATGTATTTAAGAAAAATCAATCCTAATACGACTGATTTATATTCCGATGCATCCAGATTACCTCTTAACAAATCTGCAGCTTTCCATATTTCTTTTTCAAAGCCAATGTCGGCTGTATTAGTCTTAGCCATATCTTTATTTTGTTTTATCGTTTATCAAATCCTTCACATCCACATTCAGAATCTCCGCTATCTGAAACAGCACTTCCAGACTGGGTTGCCGTCTGTTGCAGACGTATGAGTTGACAATGCAGAAACTTTTGCCGAGCTTTTCCGCCAGCCATGTCTGTTTGATGCCACGTTCTTCAAGCACTTCTTTTATTCGGTTCATGGGTTTGTCCATACCTTCTATCTTAGTTTTGTTTACAAAGGTATAAAATATCATGCTATAAAAAGAGAAAAGAGGAAGAAAACTCTCCCTCTTCGCTCAAAATCATTCAAAAGCCGTCCTGTCAGACGTTGATTGTTGCCAATGGCGCGGCATAGCAGTCGTAATCGAACCGATAGTTTGTGGTTGGCTTCAACCCTAACAGACGGTGGTTGCCTTTCATGTCATTCTCGATGCCAAGATAGTGGAAACCGTAAAGTGGGGCATACTCTTTGAAGAACTTCACCAAATCCAATAGATTCTCATGATGGTTCTTCTCAAAGACGTAGTTCACCAAGATAATGCAACGGTCAGGAAAGCCATTGACACCATTGCTATATTCCCACAGGCGAAAATACAGCTTCACGTCCTTTTCACGGATGTCAATGCAGCAACCGTTACAGGTCGGATTCACATACACGCTGTTACGATACCCGAACTTCTCACAAATGTAGAGTTCAATGTCCTTTACAAAATTTTTGTTGATCATAATGTTGAAATTTAAAGTGTGAATAATATGGTTTGTTATAATCGGAAGCCCCGCTTACGCTTGGCTTTCTTTCTCCGTTTCAGTTCCGCTTCAAATGCAGCCTCGTCTGATGTGTTGGATGTCGGCGTCGGCATGAACAATCCCAATCTCGAAGAATGTGCTTCTTCAAAATCAGATGTCCGTTCTTGTAAAGGAGATGCTGGTACGGCATTGTCCTTGACTGTTTCCCGATATGAATAGGACGGAGCGTAAACATTTCTTTCCAGTTGGCGGTCAATGGCCAGATAGCTGAACTCCCGACTGATTTTTGAACCGGAAAAGATGTACCTCCCATATCCGAACTTCACCCCTTGAATGTCCCGTGTGGTGCGGCTGACCTTGAACTTCATGTCGATGCCATATTCGGAAAGCGCATCTTTCAGTTCGTTCCAGCTTTGGGCTTTCAGCACTTCCGCTTTCAAAGCCTTGTAGATACGGTGCTTTGCTCTGTCGTATGGGCGTAATCGTTCTTCGTTCACATGGTCTTTGCCTTGGGCAAAGTGCAGGCGGTATTTTGCCGTCAGCATCTTACAGACCTTTTCGTTGCGATAGCGGTCGTTCTTGTCACTGATGGTTTTGCCGTCATTGTCCACCCGGTTAAACACGATGTGGCAATGCGCATGCCTGCGGTCGGTATGACGGGCTATGATATATTGCGTGTTTCGGATACCCATCCGTTCCATGTACTCATGAGCGATTTTCAGCATGAGCACATCATCGTTTCTTAGACGCAGACTGTCTTCCGGAGAGAAGCTGAGTGAAGTGTGTCCGACAATGTTTTTTACCTTGTCATTCAGCAAGGATTGTAACTCAAACTGCTCTGCCATCTGTTCCGGTGAACCTTCCACTCCTATGGCTTCCAGAAGTCTTGCTTTTTCTTCTTTCAACACATACCGCACGCATCCGCCGAAGGAAGTCCCTTTTGTCAGTTTACCTATCATCTTTCAGTTGTTTGATGAGTTGTGAAATATGGTTCCCAATCTCTTGGCATCGGTCAGCTACGGCGAAGAATCCGTAGGTATTTGCCTGTTTAGCCAATTGGTTCAGGTTAGTGCTTTCACAAATCAACTGCCGGATGATGTGCAGGTGTTCACGGGTAATTCGTTCTCGTACCGACCCCTGTTCGATGAGTGAACGGATAACCTCGCTTTTACTTCGTTTGCTGCGTCTGCTTAAAGCTCCCAACCATGCCAACTGATCATCGGTCAGTCGCAATGTAATCGTATTTTTCTTGTTCATCTGTCATTGTTTTTTAGTTGTTAAAGTTGTGACCATCGGGAGCTGTCCCACCGGACTTTGGGTGGGCAAATTGTCGGGAAATGTAATACACCGACATAAACTTGCTTACCCTAAAAAGTTCCGGTTTTCAGCCCTTGCGGTCAGTATTGAAAACCTCACTTTCGGTATGCCCGAAACCACGTTCAGGAGCAGTCCCGTTGTACGTTTACCAACTCCAAACCAAACGTTTCAATCAATGTTTTCAGGTGAGGATTCTTCCTGCTCATCGCTTGGAGAATGGCCTCGTCCGACTGGATTTGGAGCAAGTAATCGGCGATGTCATACCCCTCCTTCCGTTCGCTTTCGTGAGCGTTGGTTTCGAGATAGTCGAAAAGTTGTACCTCAATTCCATTGTTGCGCATCATCCCTATTTTGCTTTGCCAATAGGCAGTCGCTCCCAAGTCAGGGAAAAGAACGACGCTTCTTTTCGCCAATGCCGAAAGACTGCTTTCATTGAAGCATCCGTTCTTTCCACCTGAGGCAAGCCATAGATATTGCGGCAGGTAGTAAGAGGCGATAAGAGCCGTTTTCTCACTCTCGACCAGTGCGACCGGACAAGTCTTTTCTGCTGCCAACAGGTGCTCGCCGAAGAAACATTGCTTCATGTTAAAACCGGATTTATGGAGCAGTGTGTGTACCCAAGTGATGTGGTTGTATGGTTCTTTTATTCTCTTCCCTGTATCCGAATTGTAAAGCATTATCTTCCCTGTACGAACTCGATTGTTACGGTCAATCTGCCAAAATACGGTCGCTCCCTCCCAATGTTTGGAAGAACCGACACGATATTTTTTCATAAGGCTCAAGGCTGATGCTTCTCCAAATAGGGAGGCCAGAAACTGATACAGCTTGTTAGTTTCATAACATTTCAAAGACCGCTTGACTATTCCTTCGTCAATGAAAGAAGTCGGAACTGTCTTTATCTCATACGGTCGGACTGATAAAGAATTTTTTTCAAACAACTGCTGTTTCGCATCAGGCGTTTCTTCAAAATAATTCCGTGGCGTAAAATGGTAGCCACACTTCTGTTCATGGTCGCACCGTCCAACGTGGTCAGGAAAAGAGATTCGTTTCTCCGTATCGACATATCGTGAGAAACATCTCTTGCGCTGGCAAGCCGGACAGGTATGTCGTGTTGCAATGCCTTTGTAAGCTTCTAATATAACGTGAGTTCGACGAATTCAAAACAAAGCGAGCTGTGTGTCAATAGTTCTTGT
>ERZ827168.155-NODE-155-length-113315-cov-23.350212_pt1 | contig 113315 bp, 97 predicted proteins | sample MGYA00519868_ERZ827168 | MGnify/ENA primary metagenome ERZ827168 (study PRJEB31778, sample SAMEA3449271) | human gut metagenome | biome: human gut; feature: human-associated habitat; material: faeces | place: United Kingdom | collected 2010/2012 ... | reverse complement strand
TTGAAGTTGGTTCAATATAATATCTCGCATTGAATTTTTATTGAATTCAGAACTAGTGATAAGGTTTCATACAATACCAGTATACTATCTGAGGAAGAAATTGAAAAGGTCTTTGGAAGTATCAATAAAGATGTACTTTCCCCCGAAGAAAGTTTTCAAATTCAACAGCTGTTAAAAACAATGAAATCTACAGATGCCCCTCAGCAGCAAACCTATGAACAGATTGTCTATTATTTTTATTCTATGTTGCATGATCGTTATTTGCAGATTAAAGAAAATGAAAAAGTAATTTTAACTTTTTTTGAGGCATGTAACGCATACCTCTCGAACAAAAAGATCTCATATAACGAGAAAGAATACAGATATGATATTTTCGTTACTGATGGAAAACATCCGAGAAAAATTGAGTTGGAAAATTTGTCATCGGGCGAAAAGCAAGTAGTGTCTATTTTCAGCTATCTATATTTATCTCCACTTTCAAAATCTATTATATTGATCGACGAACCGGAGCTTTCACTATCCGTACCATGGCAAAAAAAATTCTTGCTTGATATTTCAAAAGGAACTCAGTGTGCTGGTATCATATCGGTAACTCATTCCCCATTCGTTTTCGATAATGAATTGAAGCCGTTTGCTCATGCGTTAGAAGAGTTCATTCAGTAGGAAGGGCGGCGCACGAAAGATGTCAATATTACAAGTATTAGAAGAAAGCTTGCATTCTGATGCGCCGTGCTACATGGAGTTTTTGTATCGCTACAATCCTAAGAAAAAGCAATGTTTTGCTTTTTATGAAGGTGATGAGGATCCTAGCTTTTATCATCATTTCTTAAAAGAAGCCATTGGGGATGATTGTGAGTTGGAAGAAATTGTCGCAGGTTGTAAAAATAACGTTATAAAACTCCATAGGGAATTTAATTGGGAAGAATACAGTATGAGGCAAATCTTATTTTTTGTTGATAGAGATCTATCCTATTGGTTAAATGAGTCCGATTCATATGGCGACAATGTATTTATTACAGATGAATACTCCATCGAAAACTACATTGTAAACTCTCAGGGTTTTTTATCCTGGCTTACTCATTTTGAAGGATTTGCACGAGCCAAAAAGTCTGAGCTTGATAGGATGGTCTTTGAATTTGAATCAAATATTGCTTCATTTAAACGAGAAATGATTCCGATTATGGCTCGGGCAGTTGTTGCTAAGCGGCATGACGCGTCCATATCATTAAGTGATTTTAAAATATCAAAAAACAACAGCATAATTTTTGATATGTATGATGGCCATCTTACATTTCAAATACATATGGATGATCGAATTCCCGAAAAGTGGAAGCTAACCTTGGAACATTCAGGCGAAATTACTGGGCAAATAGCAAGGTTTGAAGGAAATATGGCAAATTACTCGGTAAGAGGGAAATGGATACTTTGCTTTATGGCTGAAATCGGAGAGTATATGCGATTGAACTCAAACATATTTGCACCTTCATTAAAATCAGCAGGAAAAATATCGCCTACGTGTGCTGTTCATCCTTCTCAATGCTTCTGTGCACTTGCACCATATTGTGTAGAAGCTATCCCCAAGAGATTAGAAGCCCTTTTAAACAATACATATCGGATGTATATTTCAGAAAAGATAGCAAGCCCTGCATAGAGCAAAATTCCAAGCTGTCAACTATGTTTTGATAGCTTGGGATTTCTGCTTTTGCAGAGATTTATTTTTTGTTGTGTGCTTGACATACAGGTGACGAAGATCGTGATAGCGAATTTTCCCGCAGGTTGTGCTTCTTCAGCAGCTTCGCAAAAGCTTCAGCGAGACAATGCGGGGAAAGCAGCTTTCCCATTCCTTTCACGCAGACGCCCCCCAAATAGTCCTTCTTATTGTTTTTGCCGTACATACCGTCCTGCTGTTTCTTCATGCAGCAAAAGCTCCTTGAAAGCCGGGATCAGAGTCAGCGTTCTCACGCTGGATTTCGTTTATGTTATGTCCTGGGCCTTCAGCATTCGCTTTTCGTCAATGTAACAGCGCATGCCAGATGGCAATCATGTCGTTCTGGAAATCAATGGTGCCCCATTTCAGGCCGACGGCCTCGCTCCTGCGCAGACCATAGGAGGCGCCGAGATAGATGGGGATTTCTTGCTTATCCAGGGTCGATCAATGGATTTTCTTTCAATCTCAGCCACCTCCTTTGTTAGCATTTCATAGGCCGCGGCGACCTTGCCATTCTTATCATGGGAGAAAATGCTCTCGCCGCTCAAAGCACATTCCGCAGCGCGAACAGCGTGCGGGATCTCGGTATCGAACACTTTGATGTTCTACCCTACCGCGCTGCAGAGCGACTCAACAATTCCTCGGGCATTGTTTGTGCAGCTGTTCGCCATTGTCAGCAGAGTCCCGGCGATGCTCTGTTTTTGGTTGATGCTGCGCTTCACGTTTGAAACCGAGCGCAGCAGATTCAAGCCCTTTGTTGACAGAGAACTCGGTTAGGATGGGATAATCACGCTATCCGCAACTGCCAATGCACTAATTGTCATCATTCCCAACGACGGCATATAGTCAATCAAAATATAGTAGTAATCCTTACTCATGCCGTCGATAGCGTTTTTCAGAACACATTCACAGCTAATAATATTGAATAACCCGTTTTCTATACCAGTGAAACCGCGCCAGACCAACGCCGAGGTTCACGGCGGTGGTTGTCTTTCCAACGCCCTCTTTCTAGTTTGTGATGGCAATCACTTTGCCATTGTCTATTGTCTTTCCCCCTTCTTAATGAATTCGCCGTCTTCGGAAGATTGACGGCTATGTACGGCCCCCCCAAGTAAAACTGGGGGCCTTCCTATGCGGGCGAAGCCCTCTGTTCCTCGCGCAACGCGTAAACGTGTAATACGGTCTGCCAGCTGCGCGGGGATTGTTACTTGCTGCCAGTAAACGGGCTGATAGAGGTTATCGTCATCTGTTTGTCTAATTTGTCCTCTTTCAGTTGGTTCCTTATATACTCCGCAATTCGGGTCTCGTTCTTTCCTACCGTATCCACATAGTATCCCAGAATTCTCTGTTGCGGTACTTGTACTTCAAATCTCCAAATTGCTCATACAGCATAGTGCTACTCTTCCCTTTCAGGTATCCCATAAACCCTGATACTGACGGCTTGGACGGTATTTCCACAAACAGGTGTATGTGATCCGAACAAGTTTCAGCTTCTATGATCCTGACTCCTTTCCACTCGCACAACTGCCGGAGTGTTTTCCCTATTACTGCACGCTTATCTTTGTAGAATACTTTTCTTCGGTATTTCGGCACAAATACTATGTGATATTTGCAATTCCACTTCGTATGAGATAAACTATTTATGTCATTTAGGCTCATTCTGAATGCCCTCCTCTTGCTTTTTTTGAGTGCAGTTGACAGACCGCATACTTATTCTAATTCTAAAGCAAAAGGAGTTTTTTGTCTCTATCATCGCCGAAGGCCTTTCTGAACCACGCGTCTAACGCGTGGTTTTCGGATATACAAAAACCGCCTATCCATAACTGGATAGACGGCGCATGGATATGAAATTTTAGATTCCGGCGCAGACGACCGTAATAACCGGCTTATCTGCACCGTTGGTATAGCGTATCGACTGGATTAACATTCTTTATAAGGCAAAAGAAATAGCAATTATATTAGATTTTGAATATCAGTATCATTTGTTTTCGGTAGGAAAAGGCGGCAGCTTTATTTTGAACGACCAAATATGTCGAGTATACTATCCTTCAAAAATTCCAAAAGATCCCGTAAATCCATATCTACGTAGTTTAACCTTTTTAATACGTAGTGCTTCGTGGTTGTTTGCTTCATGTTCGGTGAATAACCATGTTGCATTTTCAGAAATATGATTGATTATCTCTTTAATATAAACTCCATCAACTTTCCCATAGCTAAATCCATAAGAGTATACTTTATTTATGTTTCGATTAAGGCTCTTAAAAAATTTGGAATACTTTTTCATTGGCGATACGGTATCCTTTTTAAATGATAATATCATGTCGTCTAGAAACGAGGAGCCGATTATAGGTCCACCGTCAGCACCCGTACTTTTATAAAGTCCAACTTCATCGCTTTTGCCATGGCCGAAGATTAATTTTTGGCCAACGCGATTATGAATATGAGTTACTTTCTTTACTCCATATAATTTCTGCAAAGTTTTTGTGTAATTAAAACTGAAAAACTGCATCTCTGAATCCGAAAAGAGTTTAAGCAAATCATCTTTAGGCTGGTAGCTTCCTTGGTCTATCACATATTGTATTTCTTTTAACCATAGTCTAAAAAAATTCTGCCAGATTTTCGAGCAACCAATGAATACACTCGTTAGCATATCCATATACAACAGATACTGCTTCATCAAGATTTGATCTTCTTCGTCAGTTTCATTTTCTTTGTGGTTTGGAAGGGGAAATTTATTATCAAAATTGATATAAGCCAAAGCCTCTTCAAAATTACACCAGTTTTTTCCAGCTGCTTTATCCATAGCATTTAGTAAAATCTCTGCAGCAAATTCATCTTGGCCAATGTTTTCAAAATCTTCCAAGTAAACCACGTCATCCCGAAACTTTAATGCATCAGGAAACTTCTGAAGAACAAAGGATCTAAATTCGCTATATTTTGTTGGTATACCGTGAGCAATATCAAATCCGTTTCCAGTAATAAATAAACTACTCATAATTTGCCCCATTCAGCATATTTTTTTCATACCACACGCTACTGTCCACCGGTAATTTGTTTTTAATCGGTATTGCTCATTCCCATTCAAATTTACTCCATCGTGTTTTGAAAAGCATTTCTGTTGTAACATCCCCCCTTGCATCGATATACAAAAATGCTCTGCCACTTGGCAGAGCATTCGGTCTATTGCAGCCGTATACTGCCAAGGCCTATTCCAACACATGACAGCGTTGTATATGATGATAGCATATCTTGGCTGGAAAAACAAGGAAATAATGATTTACACGATTCTATCCTATCGATTTTCAGCGTTGGAACAAATGCAGAAAGGCAGAGGCTATGGTTGAACAAGGGCGCTAGGCGCATAGTGTCTGCATGAGTTTACGCAAAAGTTTTAGACTATAAAACACACAACGGATCAACTTTATGAGTTTTGCAATTTACCCTAACGATAGAAAAATCATATAGCCGAGCACGAAAAGCAACAGAGTATTAACTGAAATCGGCCGCCATCTTAGAACAGCAGTCGATACAACACCCGGAAAACAGTTTTTATTTAGCGTTTGGGGTTGTTTTTCACATCAGCCGAATATAATAAAAATGTGATTCCCATGTGCAGAAATCGCTACAAAAATGTGACATAGGCTCTCATGGAACGCTTTATTCTGAAAAACTGCTGGAATGGAAAAACTCGCCCTATCGTAAGCCACTGATGCTCAAGGGTGTGCGACAGGTCGGCAAAACGTGGATTCTAAAGGAGTTTGGCAGGTGCTATTACAAAAACACTGCCTATTCCAACTTTGATGAAAACGAGGAATACAAGCAGTTCTTTGAAACGATCAAAGACATTGACCGCCTTCTGCAAAACCTGATGCTGGCCAGCGGTCAGAAGATCATGCCGGAAAAGACGCTGATCATCTTTGATGAGATGCAGGACTGCCCCAAGGTCATCAACTCCATGAAATACTTCTGCGAGAATGCGCCGGAGTATCATATCGTTCTGCGCCGGTTCCCTACTGGGGATCGCTCTATCCAAGCCCTCTTTTTTCCCGTGGGCAAGGAAATTTCATGCAGATCGATCCGATGACCTTTTCAGAGTTTCTGCTTGCCAACGGCGGTGAGAATGTGGACGGAGGCACGCGATGTTGCCGCCATGCAGCAGAGATCTTGAGGGGATTCAATATGCAGACACATGAAACAGGGGAGCTAAAGGCCATTAGCTCCCCTGTTTTCAGTATATGCTGTATTCTTCGTTCTTTTCTCACTTGGCTGTGGAGTGCTGACCTTTGCAGAACGCGATTTTGCCTGATATTGAAGCAGCTTCTGATTCCGTTTCTTATGAATTTTTGACTTCACAGCGATTCCTATGTAATATGGACTTTCGATAAACTCCAAAAGGTAGTCTTTCGGAACAAGAAACTTCTTCCGAATAAAGAAGTGCTTCAGGTGCCCTGTGGTACACCATCGCTCAACCGAGCTTTTCTCATACCCGGTGAAGTCTGATATTTGCCGGGTGGATAGAACATCCGGATACCGTTCCAATTCTGCTTCATACAGCTGACGCAGGATGAGCGGATCGATCGCGGCGGCCGGAATGTTGGATTCATCTCGTGTTGCCTCTCTTTTTCTTTTATAATGTCCCGCGGGTGGTTTGAACCGTTCGGGATTTAACTCGCGTTCCTCTAAATAGCGGATGACAGCCGCCGTTTCAATCGTGAACCGCCGGGTTTTCTTCCCGCTGTCCCTGCAAGGAACGAGGCCGCTTTCCAATAAGTATAGGCATGTCTTTTTGCTGATATGGCACACCTGATACATCTGCTCCTTTGTCATGCACCTGGGATACTGCTGCAGGATCTCGGAATAACGATTGTCTGGTTTCATCGGATACACCTCTTCATTTATTGCCAACAGCAGAAGATAATGTATCTTATTTCTCTCATTTGTTCTTCGGGAGTGCCGGTTTTCCCTTATACTTCAAGGGCTGAGATTCTCTCCTTTTTCTCTCCTTTCTTCCCAAATTCTCTCCATTTTGCCTTTTTTCCGCCATTTTGAGCCATCTCAGCGAAGGATTCGAACCCACTTGATTTCATGCGGCTTTGCGGGTAAAAGCGCCTTAAAAAGCCTGCTTTATCAAGCCTTTTTGACTTCCAAAAGAGGGGGCTATTTTCGCCCATTTTCCACGAAAGTCCGTTTCGTAAGAAAGTCTCGAAAACCGTTGGCCTTCACGGGCACGTGGGTTCGAATCCCACCCGCTCCGCCATATTAGGTAGGTTATTTTGATAGAATAACCTACCTAAACTTTTTGCCCAGAAATGCGAAGAAATAGCCGAAATTCAGCTATTTCCTCGCATTTCTCGCTTTGAAATTCAAATCGCTCTCGGTCGCTCGTCATGTCGGTCGGCCGATTTTTTGCTTTCTGCTGCCTTTTTTTGCCCTTGCTCCCCGAGTAATCGTTCACTTTCAGGGGCAATCGTTCACTTGGTTTACATAATTCAAAGAGGGGGTCCCTGAGATCTGGTGTGCAATTATATCTACTTGCTCTTCCGTATTGTCCATTCCCAATGTCACTCTGATGGTGCCGTGTGCATAATCATCTATCTATATTTTCCTGCGTTAAATAAACTCGGCATAAGTCCTCATATCCTGGGCGATAGCCAAACCATCTGCACATCTGTAACAGCGTGTCATATGTACCCGCATTACGGCTGTAATAGCTGGTCATAAGACCTTCAAGAGTCAAGCCACGAGAAAGAACCATGCTGCCGATTGCTATGGCACGTGCTCCGACGTCAGCGTAGTCTTCATAATCAAACCGCTTTTTCTTGCAATCGTCTCCAAGGACATCCATTCTACCATTTCGTGAGTTAATAACGACAATGGTAAACTGCTTGATTTCATCGTATAAGCCTTTTTGTATTTGTTCCCAGCTTATAGGCAGATAGCCCTTACGAACCAGATGATATTGATTTTTCTTTAGATGAAGATCTCGTAAACGGTGAGGATGGAGAGCCAGATGCCCCCATGTATTTAAGTACATGGCGATACAGCTTACACAGCTCCCGGAACGAAATCTGTTGTACCGGAACACTGTCATCAGCAAGGTGATTTCATCACAGAAAACCAGGGTTGAAGCGGGTATTTTGACACCATCAGGAAATTGTGGAATTCGGCGGCATTAACAGCTGGCCAGGAGAGGCGGTTTCCGGCGCAAGGTGACAAAACCGTAGAACAAAAGGGGCTTGATTTCCATTTTTCAGTGTTGTATACTGTATCTGTCAGTATGACTGACAGATACGTGAGAAGGAGGGCGCAGCACTTGCCGCACGAGGAACAACGGGAGAAAAATATCCAGTTGGTTACAGAGAAGGCTCTGGACTGTTTTCTGGAAAACGGAATCGAGAAAACAAAGATTGCAGACATTGCACGGCAGTGCGGGCTTGCCGAGCGGTCGGTGTTCCGGTATTTTGAAACCAAGGCGGATCTGGTTCTGGCCGCTTCCCTGCTGTACTGGAACCGGGTGTTGGAACGCATTGACCAGATGTTTCAGGAGGACAGTCCCGAAAGCAGCACAACCGGCTTGGAGGATGCGGCAAAGATTCTTGTCTGCTATTCCAGGCTCTACCGGCTGGACCCCAAAGGGATGCGCTTTACCCTTGATGCAGAGCTTACCCTGCACAATGCAGGAAGGCTCCACGAGATCAAGAACCAGCCCCCCGAGTCCTTTGAAACCTCCAACGGCCCCATGGCCAAGGCCATCCGAAAGGGGCTTGCAGACGGCTCCATCAGTCCAGATGTGGATGTGCGGGAGATTTACTACAACTCCTACGACGCGATCCTGGGAATCATGCAGCGCCTCTCCATCGGCGGTACTCCCAGCGCCAGAGAATTGGACTACGACAGCCGGATGCTTCATCTAAGTCAGATGTTCGTTCGGGCCTTGAGCGCCAAATAATTCCATACATTTCAAATCCCGAGGCATCGGGATTTGTGTATCCCTCTTATGTCAGTTCTACTGACATAAAGGGGGCGGTAAATAACAAAGAGAAAGAAGGGCAGCAATGAAAGACCTGAAGCATTTGATCTACTTTGAGAGTCTTCTGGAAGATGCGAACAACGAGCTTGTGCGTAGGGCAGAGGCAGAGGGAGACCTGGCCATCGGTTACACCTGTTTCCATGCGCCGGAGGTGCTGCTGAACCTGGGAAACTGTTTCTCGGTTCGGCTCCGCGCCCCGCATACCAACTCTATGGAGCTGGCCACCTATTACATGGCCAACAACAGCTGTGAGTTCTCCCGGGCGCTGCTGGAGCGGGCGCTGGAGGGCAACTACAGCTTTCTTCATGCCATGGCCGGTGTGGACGTCTGCGAAGCCAACAACCGAGCCATTGAGAATATGGAAATCATGCATATGCAGGGAGAGGACAAGGAGAAGTTCTTCTACTGCAATCTGGACATCCCCTACTCCGACGATGAGGACTGCGTTGAGCATATCTGTGAACAGGTCTCCCGAAAGATTCTGAAGCCTTTGCGGGAAAACTATGGGGTGGACACTTCAGATGCCGCCATCCGCGCGGCAGTCCGGGAACATAACGAGGTCTGCCGTATCCTCACGGAGATCGGGGAATTGCGCAAGCTGGACATTCCGCCCATCACCGGCTATGAGTTTGCTGTCCTGGTTCTGGTGAGCTATACCTGTCCCAAGCGGCTGGTTCTGCCTCTGCTGCGGGAAACGCTGGAAGAAATTCGGACCCGCCAGGTTGATCCTGAAAAAAATTACCGGGTTCGGGTGGCAGTGGTCGGCTCCGAAATTGATGACCCCAATCTGATCAAGTTGGTCGAGAGCTGCGGCGCTCTGGTGGTTGCGGATCGCTTCTGCTACGGCAGCTTTCCCGGCAGGCAGGAGATTGCGCTGACCCAGCAGGAGGACGCCCTCACGCAAGTCTGCCGCTGGTATCTGCAAAACACAGAGTGTCCCCGTCAGAGTGCGCTGCACCGTGTCAAATACCGCAATGACCATGTGGCCCAGTTGGTCAGGGAGTTCAAGGCGGACGGCGCAATTTATGAGCAGATGAAGTTCTGCACCTACTGGTCCTATGAGCGGGTCATTGCAAACCAGATCATGCCCAGAGATTATGGGATTCAGATTCTCTCCATCGACAGGCCTTACATTGTGGGGCAGAGCGGCCAGCTGCGCACCAGAGTGCAGGCTTTCGTGGAGAGCATTGAGATGAAGAAGCTTCGTGCAGCACAGAAGGAGGAGAACTAACATGGCGTATGATCCCAAAACCGGCAAGGGATTGGGCCAGTTCTACGATGCCAATCACCGTGCTTTCCGAGCCCGCGAATGGAGAGGCTTCCGGGACACCTTTTATGACTTTTTCCGCTGGCTCTATCTCTACGGCTTTATGGCTGTAAAGCTGGGCTGCCACCCCATCCTCATGGTAAAAGCCATGCTGCGCTACCGCTGGATGGTATCCTATCTCACCGCCGCCCACATGGTGGACCGGCATACCATGGGACTGCGGGGCAAGGAGCTGCGCTACGCCCACAACCAGTTCTTCTCGGTTCTGCACAACTCGGTTCTCGGCGTGCGTGACATTATCATCCGGGACGAGAACCTGCGCCCCCACAGCAAGCGGGCCGCGAAGCTGCGGGAGAATACCGTGATGTTTGACGAGATGACCCCCCATCTGATCATGATGGGCTTTCCCACGGTCAAGTGGATTGACATTGCCATGTTTGCCATCGGCCTGCCCTCGGAAGTGGATCAGAATGCCAGCATGTACTACATCGACGCTATGGAGCACCTGGGTCTGCCGGCCGATGTCTGCCCGGAACCGGCTGCCGAAAGCGGCTGCGCCGTTGTGGATGACTATCCCCGGGTGGGCAAATGCTACTTCACCGGTTCCATGCCCTGCGACGGCGCCATTTCCCAGACCAACATCATGACACGCCACTTCAAAGACCTTCCCTCCTTCCAGATTACCCCGCCCCAGCGGGTGAATGAGCCGGAAGTGCAAACCTACGCGGTGAAGAATCTGAAAAAAGGCATTGCCTTTCTGGAGCAGCAATTCAACGTCAAGTGGGACTGGGATGCTTTCTGGAAGAACGCCGAAATGTACAACGAAAGCTCCCGCTATATGATTGAAAAGTGGGATGTGAACTGCACCAACTATCCCCAGGTCTGCGGCGCCGCCCTGGCTCTTCAGCGGGAATACGAGTTCATGGCCGCCGCCTGTATGGACGAATTCATGCTCAAGACCGACCGCAAGGTCACCAAAATGATGCTGAAAGGCTATGAGCAGGACAAGGCGGCAGATGCCAACAAGCCCAAATATCGCTGCATTGTCTGGGCCTGCCCCGCCCATTATTATACCAACTTCACCTATTGGACGCAGCACTGCTGGGGTGTCACCTGCGTCAACGACATGGAGGCCATGCTCAGCTACCAGCCCATTACCATCGGGGACAAGGAACAGGCCCTTGAAGATCTGGTTCGCTGCTATGAAAAAATGATGATGCGTTCCCACACCAACGGCGGCTATGTGAATCTGCTGGATGAGTGCTGGAAGATGTGCGAAAAGTTCAATGTGAACATTGTCATTATGTACGACCATGTATCCTGCAAGAATGTGGGCGGCCTGCACGGCCTGTTTGAGGATCAGGCCAGGGAGCGGGGCATTCACCTTATCTGGATTCCCCACGATGTAATGGATCCACGTACCGTTTCCCGCCGTGAGATGCGGGAAGCCTTCAACCAATACATGATTACCGTTTTGCGGGAAAAACCCCTGGACCCCACCCTGTTGGATTATGAAGACGCACTTAGCTGGTAAAGGATGGTGAAAAAATGGCCTGGTACTGGATTGTTCTGATTGTTGTTGCAGCCCTCTTCGGTCTGCTGTTTCTTGCCTATATGACAAACGCGGACATGAAACTCATTGAGAAGCTGTACGACGCTCTCATCAAATACCACGACAGCAAAACCGTGGAAGAAAAAATCTGATATAAGCAGGCACAAAGCCCGTTTTCGCGCGAATCGAAAACGGGCTTTGTGCCATTTTGCTTGTGTTATCCTTCGCCCTCAGTGATACAGTAAGTTTGAACAACTTTGTCTAGAATCATCAGCTGGGGATTAACCCATGCCCACCCCGTCGGCTGATGGGCATGGGAAAACGTAGCTGCCACAGAAGGTTTTCGTTATAGCCCTTAAACTTCAAGCGGACAATAGAGCTATCCGAATTAGACATAGATTTGTTTCGAGTTACTACAGCCGCGAGTTTCTGCCGGTTTGGTAATTGATCTTTTTTCCGGGTATTACACGATGGGCAGGCCAACACGAAATTCCATAGATGGTCTGATTTTATAAACGACCGCGGGATTACATGATCAACATGATGTGTTTTATGAAGCATTCTCCCGCAATAGAAGCATGTATCAGTCTCGAATTCTTTTCGGAGAATGTCTCTGTATATAAAAAACACCGGTTTTCCCTTGAAGCATAGCCGCTGCCGCCCCAGGCGCGGCAGCGGAGATAAGCCTTGGCAGTTGACGCCTCCATAAGCAGAAATGTGTCGAATAATGTCGAAGTATAGCGACAAAAACCGTTTTCTCTGTCATTGGTTCTATCATCTTCTTAAGTCTCTGGATCTGGGAGGATATACCAATGACAGCCGTGCAAGACATCCTGCGATCTCTTGGCATTACAAGATGCTACAAAGGCTTTAAACATACCGAGTACGCTATCTGTCTGGCCATTCAGGACGAATCCCGTCTGGAGGCGATCACAAAAGAGATCTATATGGAGACGGCAGCTCACTTTGAATGCAATTGGACGGCAGTCGAACGAAATATCCGGACCGCCGTTTCCCGCGCATGGTCTGTCAATCCCGGCTTGCTCTGTCAGATGGCCGGTTATCCATTGGAATCTGAACCCACTTCCTCGCAGTTTATCGAGATAATCTCTTCCTACACAATTCGTTCTCAGCCGCCGCATGCGCAGCTTCAGCCTCTCGGTCTGCCGTGATCCGTTGCTCGTTCCTCTTAAAACATACGGCCGTCTTCTTTTCCGCAGGTATTTCTCCGACAGCCACAGTCCGCGCGAATACCGGGAAAAGCACCCATAAGCCGTAATATTCCGCTCCGTCCCCTGAAGGCCCGTGGTTTTAAGCACGGGCCTTCATCTTTTTCCCGAAAAAGTCAGCGTTGTGCAGTGCCGCCAGAGATCTCCGGCGCGCAGGATGGGCTTTTCAAAGCCATCGCAGGCCATGGCATTCGGAAAGTACTGCGTTTCCAGGCACAGGGCGCAGCGCGGCGCATATATTGCGCCCTGCTTGCCGCGGCGTTCGGTCAGGAAATTTGCGGTGTAGAGCTGCATGCCCGGCAGTGTCGTCCGCACCGTCATGGTGATGCCGGACGCGTCGCCGCGCAGTACCGCCGCCGTTTCTCCGGTCAGGCAGAAGTTGTGGTCGTACCCGCCGCCGTTTCGCAGTTGGATATCGTCCGCGCCGATATCCTGCCCGACGCGCTTCGGTACACGGAAGTCAAAAGGCGTTCCGGCGACCGGCAGCCGCTTCCCGGTCGGCAGCGTCGCCGCACTGTTTTCCAGAAACTCTTCGGCGCTGATCTGCAGCGTATGGCCGAGCACGGAACCGCTGCCGTTAAGATTAAAATAGCTGTGATTCGTCAGATTGCAAAGGGTATCCCGATCGGCGGACGCTTCATACGCCATCGTCAGCGTATCCCCGCACAGGCGATAGCTCACGGCGGCGCACATCGTGCCGGGATACCCCTCTTCCCCATCCGGCGATACGCGCGTGAGCCGTACGCCGTCCGGCAGCATTTCCGCAGACCATACATATTTATCAAAGCCGCGCACACCGCCGTGCAGATGGTTCTCCCCGTCGTTTCCAGCGAGCCGGTAGTCTTTCCCGTTCAGCGTGAAGGCCGCGCCGCCGATGCGGTTGCCGACGCGTCCAATGCACGCGCCGAGATAGCCGTCGTTTTCCTCGTATTCCCGAAGCGTATCATAGCCAAGGACTGCGTCCGTCCACGCGCCGCCATGATGTACCCAAAGCGAGCGGATCGCCGCGCCATACTCCATGATCTCCACGGCCAGTGCTTCATTCCTGATGCAATAGATGCTGACAGCTTCCCCGTCCCTCGTTACACCAAAAGGCTTCTTTTCCACCGAGACCGACATGGTATTTTCTCCTTTCACGCCGCAGCGCCGCTTCCGTTTCTTCTCCTGTCCGCTCAGCTGCGCTCGCATCAAATCAGCTTTAAAAACCGTTTCTCCGGAACTTCCGGCAGAACGCCGCGCAGATGGGCGAGAATGCGCTCTCTCGATCCCTCCGGCTTTCTGCGGTAGGCCGAAGCGACGAAGTCCGGGCCGAGCTGCGTCTCCGGCGTCGTATACTCCGCTATGCCCCAGCCGAAGGGCCGCCCGAATTTATCCTGCGAATACACAAAGTCCCCGATGGTGATATAGGTCTGCATCCGGAGACGGGTGATCACCGTATCGAAGCCCGTATTGCCGCCCTTGCGGTAATTTGCGTGTATATACCTTTCCAGATTCAGAATACCACGCCGGAGAGCTTGGCACAAGAGACGAGTCTCTTGATTTGTCCGCTGTCCGGATGCTACAATGGATATATTCCGCAAAGGATCAAAAAAAGGGGAGCAGACATGGAGAAGATCAAAAAGAACTTCGGCTTTGGCTTTATGCGTCTGCCGATGAAGGACGGCGAGATCGACACCGAGGAGACCAAGCGCATGGTGGATGCGTTTCTGGACGCCGGATTCAATTATTTTGACACCGCCCACGGCTATCACAAGGAGAAGAGCGAAATCGCGCTGCGCGAGTGTCTTACGAGCCGCTATCCGCGCGAGAGCTACGTTCTTGCGGACAAACTGACCGAAAACTATTTTAAGACAGAGGCAGACATTCGTCCCGTATTGGAAGAGCAGCTCGCCGCCTGCGGCGTGGAGTATTTCGATTTCTATCTGATGCACTCGCAGTGCGCGCTCAACTATCCGCACTTCAAGGCGTGCCGCGCGTATGAGACCGCATTCGCGCTCAAGGCCGAGGGTAAGGTGCGTCACGTCGGCATTTCGTTCCACGACCGCGCCGAGGTGCTCGAGCAGATTCTGACCGAGTATCCGGAGATCGAGGTCGTGCAGATCCAGTTCAACTACTTGGACTACGACGCCCCCGCGGTGCAGAGCCGCAAGTGCTATGAGGTCTGTGTGAAGCACGGCAAACCCGTCATCGTCATGGAGCCGGCCAAGGGCGGCAATCTCGTCAATCTCCCGGAGGAAGCAAAGGCCGTTCTCGATGAACTGCACGGCGGCAGCCCGGCCAGCTACGCGCTCCGGTTTGCCGCAGGGTTTCCCGGCATGATGATGGTGCTCTCCGGCATGAGCAGCATGGAGCAGATGCGCGACAATCTCTCGTTCATGGCAGACTTCCGGCCGCTCAACGATACCGAGCTCGCCGCCATCGCTCGCGTGCAGGCCATTTTCCGCGGCAAGCATCTCATCCCCTGCACCTCCTGCCGCTACTGCACGGACGGCTGCCCGAAGCACATCGCCATTCCCGACCTGTTCGCCACGATGAACACCCGGCAGCTCTACCATGACTGGAACGCCGGTTACTACTATGATATCCACACCATGGACGGGCGCAAGGCGTCCGACTGCGTCAAGTGCGGCAAATGCGAGCACGTCTGCCCGCAGCATCTGCCCATCCGCAAGCTGCTGGAGGATGTAGCGAAGGAGTTTGAAACGAAAGAATGATCGAAGCATATCTCCCCCGTCCCGATGAGCTGTGGTTCCGGCGGAAAATGCTTGCCGACGAAGCGACGATGGCCTATAACCGCGCTTACGGCGGCACGGTGGATTTTCCGGAGGAACGCTGGCCGGACTGGTACGGCCGCTGGGTCGCGCACCCGGAGGGGCGGTATTACCGCTATCTCCGCGAGAGCGCTTCCGGCGAGTTCGTCGGGGAGATCGCCTATCACTTTGACGGGGAAAAATATCTCGCCGACGTGATCGTGTACGCCCCTTACCGCCGCCGGGGCTACGGCGCGGCGGGGCTTGCGCTTTTGTGCGCGGCGGCAAAGGAAAACGGCGTCGGCGTTTTATACGATGACATTGCCGCGGACAATCCGTCCGTTGCGCTCTTTCTCCGCTGCGGTTTCTCGGTCAAATACCGGACGGACCAGATCGTCATGGTGAAAAAAGTTCTGACGGAATGATCGCCGCGTACGACAAAATACGCCCGCGGAGAGTTTCTCCGCGGGCGTTCAATCTGTCGAAAATGCCTCGCAGAGTTTGCGCCCGCAGGCGCAAATAGAGTGCAAAACATTTTTGCCGGCGGCGTGTACGTCGGCAAAAATACTTCTCGGCTCGCAAACGTGCGAGCGTAGCGAGTGCGCTGCGGCGAGCCGCAGCCTTTTCAAACGAGAGCCCAACGAAGTGGGTCTCGTTTGAGAGCTTGTCAAAAATACTTTTTTGACAAGCTCACGCCCGCGGAGGATATCTCCGCGGGCGTATGGCGTTAATATAGCTTCAATTGCTGCCGCGCGAGCATTTTTCGGCGTCAATGGCGAGGACCACCATGAGTGCGCACAGCGCGTCCCTCGCGTCCGGTACGTCGATGGTGTAAGTATCCGTCCAGCGGAGGAGCTCCTTGGCTATGCGCGCGACGGTGCGGCCCGCCGCGTCCTCGATCGTATAGTCCCACTCCAGAAAGCTGCCCTGCACGCGCCAGCCGTTGAAGTCCAGCACGAACGCCGGGCGGAAGAGCGTGAGCTCCTTGCGAATCGTGCCGATGCTCCGCTCGCCGATGTAGAGATCAAACTTCGGCAGGAATGTCAGCACGCGCTCCTTCACCGTGGCGATGTGCCTCCCCTGCGCGTCGAGAATGTGCAGGCAGTGTCCCCAGGCGAGCTCTCCTTCCACAGTGAAAGCCGTTGCGCCGGTAGAGGCGTCGTAAATGTCGTAGCTGTCAAACCACGAGAAAAACCGCTGCTTGAAACAGAGCTTCATTTTGTTTCTCTCCTTTGCATGACGGCGCACACGAGCGCACACACGCTGAGCGCCATACAGAGATACTTGAACTCGCGTCCGGCGGCGAGATACATGGCGCTGTTGAAAAAGAGATCGATCACGAGGATCACGACCACGGCGAGCGCAAGCGCCGCCGTCAGGTGCGAGAGCAGATTTCGGAATTTCACGGCGGTCACTCCTTTGCAATGTACAGGATATCCGTCACGTTCCGGCCGCCGCCGGCCGGCGTGTTCACGGTCGTATCGCCGTCCCAGACCATAACGGCGGATTTGCCGCCGTCGAAGTTGTAGGCGAGCGTGCAGCCGAGACTTTCAAAGAGGCGGGAGAGCTCCTCGAGCTTATACCCGCGCGAGCCGTTCTCCCCGCGGCCGTCCACGACCACAAAGCAGTAATGTCCCGGCTCATAGTACCCGAGCGCCGCGCGCGGATTCAGTCCGGCGATGTTCGTGTTGAATTTGTCGATGCTCTTCCCCTCGGCGTCCAGCAGGGCGGGGCCGAACGACCACACCTGCACCGCGCCCTTTTCCAGCTCCGCATCCATGTCAAAGGCATTGCCGCGGAAGATCCGCATGGAGCCGTCCGTATAGTATACAAGTATGTCGTCAAATCCCGTGTCGCGGAGGAACGCTCCGTTGCGCACGATCGGCCCGTATTCCCGCGAGAAGGCATAGTCCCCGTCAATGGCGAGAATGGCGTTGGATTCTGCGGCCATATCGTGTACGCTCCGGTAGCCGTTCGTCACATACGCCGTGCGCAGATACTCGCTCGAGCGCAGCCAGATATCCGCGACATAGTATACGACGAGCCCGTCGTTCGAGCGATCCTCGTGCCGCGTCCAGCTCACGCTGACATTGGCGCTGCGGTAGGAGTTTTCCGTCTGTTCTATCGTCCCGTCGGTAAACGGGCCGTTGGCGACCAGCGTTTCGTCCGGCGCTTCCGTTTCGGGCGTCGGCTGCGCCGCTGCGGCGGCCGTGGGCTGCGCTGTCGCGGCGGGCGCTTCCACGAAGCCCCGTCCCAGAAGATACATCCTCCCGTGGTGGAAATAAGCAAACACAAGCAGAATCACCGCGGCCAGGACGATATCCGTTATGGCTCCCGTCAGAGCGCGGAGCCTTTTTTTCGTTTTCATAGTTCATCCTCCTGCGGAGCGTATTTTAGCGCAAAAGCTCTTTTTTGTCCACACCGCCGGAAAATAATTCGCGCTTTTTTTCGTCCCGCGCGCCGTGGACGGGCGCGTCAAGCAAGGCGGCGAACCGGTCACGGAAGCCGAGCAGAACGCGGCCGTTCCGCCGGGCAAACCGGAGACGCTGTCCGCGAGAGCCACGGCAAAGCCGCCGAGTATAAGCAAGAGAATTCCTGCTTTCATCTCCTGACAGAAAACAGCATCGTCCGATATTCTTTCGGACGATGCCATTTTCGTATATCGGATAAAAAGCGTTAAAGCGATTTTACACGGCGTCGCGGCAATCCGCCGCGCAGATCTGCTGCACCGTGACGGCCCGGGTATGGTCGATGTGCGTCCACTCGGGCGTTACGAAGAGCGACTGCACCACGATCGGCACATACGTGAGCATGAACACCGGGAACGTGAACACATAGGCGATCTTCTTCCACGCCGCGCAGTGGATGCTGCGCCACTCCGTCGCGGTCGTGACCGCGCCGAGGACGAAGAGCGTGAGATAAAGATTCATCACCGTCTGCAGTGCCGATATGGCAAGCACGTCCCACTCATGGTAATGGAACACGTTGACCGCCGCCGCGCCGAGATTTACCACGATGCTCAGCCCCGTGAGCACCGCCGCGGGCATGATGCTCATCGCCATATCGTAGCAGGAGAAGCTGCCGCGGAACATGCCGGAGAGGAGCTTTCCGCCGTATTTGCGGAACACCTGCAGATACCCGCGCGACCAGCGCAGACGCTGCGCCCAGGACTGCTTGAAACGGACGGGCTGCTCATCGTAGAGCACGGCCTCCGGGCAGTAGCCGACGCGCCGTCCCGCCGTCACGTTTTCGATGGTAAACTCGATATCCTCGGTCAGCAGGTGGAACGGCCAGCCGCCGCCCTGCCCTTCGAGCACGGCGCGCGAAAAGAGAAAGCCCGTGCCGGAAACGCCGCAGCTCGCCCCGATGCGGGATCTCGCGCCGTTCAGATAGCGCGATTCGCGGAGAAACCAGAGACCGTAGCCCGCGGAGATCCAGTTGTCGCCGTAGTTTTTCGAGTCACGGTAGCAGGTGACGATGTCCTTGCCATCAGAGAACGTCTCATTCATGTGCGAAACAAAATCGCGGTCGAGCACGTTGTCCGCATCAAGGACGATGTAGCCGTCAAACTCGTTGTGCGCATGGCGCTCCATTTCGCGCAGGAGGAAGTCGAGCGCATAGCCCTTGCCGCGGAGCGAAGCGTTGTGCCGCTCATACACCTCCGCGCCGTGGGCGCGCGCCGTTTCCGCCGTTTTATCGCGGCAGTTGTCGGCCACGACGAAAACCTCGAGAAAGCGTTCGGGGTAGCTCTGCGCCTTGATGCTGTCAAGAAGATTGCCGATGACGGTCTCCTCGTTGCGCGCGGCGATGAGGACCGCGAAGCGGTGCAGCGGCGCTTCCCGCGCCCGCCGCTTCCGCGGCAGCCACGAAACGGGTATGTACAGAAACTGATACATATAGCAGGCAAAAAACAGGCACATCAGGATGAAGTTTATCATTTTCACGGTTTGCATGGCGCTTTCTCCTTTCCCTGTGATGCCAAGGATATCACGCACCGCAGAGCAAAATCCATTAAAGGGTCTTTAAGATTTGTTTAAAAAGGAGAAGGCGGAGTCGCCCCCGCCTTCTTTGGAAAAAATCATGCGCTCACGATGTTGTAGTACGCCTTCGCCGTCAGACGGTAGACGATCGTATAGAGCAGCGCAAAAGCGCCGAAGCTCACGAGCGTCGTGGTGACGAAGAGGCCGACATTGTAAAGCGAGAACAGCTTGAGCAGCCGCCGGATCATCGGGAAGGCGAACGCAAGGTGCACGCCCGCCAGCAGCAGCGGCAGGAAAAATACGGTCAGCAGCTGGGAATCAATGCTGCGGCGGATCTCCTTTTTCGTCATGCCGACCTTCTGCATGATCTCAAAGCGTTTCTGATCCTCGTAGCCCTCGGAGATCTGCTTATAGTAGAGGATCAGCACCGCCGCAAGCATGAACACAAGCGTGAGCATGATGCCGATGAAGAAGAGCGCGCCGTTGCTGCCGTAGAAATCGGCGCTTCCGTCCGCACGGCACTCAGCTAGGAGGTACATATAGCCCTGCTCCGGCTCCACCTCGCCGAGGGTGCGCATGACGCCCTGTGTGAGCGCCACGCACTCCTCATCGCCGAGGTCGGTATTGAAATTGTAGACCCATTTATACTGCATCGTAACCACATGCCCGTTATATGTGCGGAAATCCTGAACGGCGGAGGCCGTGTCGTTCACGATGAGGGTCATTTGCGCGATAAATCCACCGACCGCCGACGGGAGAAAATAACCGTTTCGCACATCGGCAACGCGCCACGTGTGGGAGACGTCGTCCATAGCAAGCGTCAGCGTAGGACGCTCATAGGAGCATTTGTAGGTCAGCAGCAGCACCTCGTCCGGCGCAAGCGAAACATTCTCTCCGGTTCGGGCAGCATAGTCCGCAGTAGAAACGATATAGATGTCACGAAGCTCCGAATATGAGGCCGAGACGCCCTCCCGCGAATACCAGCACTGCACCGTGTCGCCGGAGAAAAGACCGCTGGTATTGATATAGCGGTAGTTCTGCACGTCCTTCGGCGGAACGCCCCGCTCTGACGTATAATCGGCGATGGCACGGCGGTAGCGCTCGATATTGCCGTCCGTGATCTGCTCCGGCGTCTCCCCGGCGAGAGTGATGTTTATATCTCTCGGGTAGCGCATATTCGCGGCGTCCTCCGCGCCGAAATAAAGGCACGAGGAAGAGGAGATCATCACGAGGATCATCGTGGCAATAATGCACACGCTCGCAAGACCCGCGCCGTTGCGCTTCATGCGGTAGGCCATGGAGGAAACGGACACGAAATGCTCCGGCCGGTAGTAGTATTTCTTATTTTTCTGCAGCACACGGCAGAGCAGCACGCTGCCTGCGACGAGCAGAAGATATGTGCCGATGATGACGAGGATCACAGCCACGAAGAACCATACGATCGCATCAAGCGGGTTGGTGATGCTCACGGCAAGGTAATACGCCGCGGCGAGGATCACGACGCCCGCAAGGCCGAGCAGCCAGTTTGCCTTCGGCGGCTTTTCGCCGACGGACTCGCTGCGCAGCAGCGCCACGGCGCTGCTGCGCCCGACGCGGACGACCGTGGAGAGCCAGATGACCGCGAAGATGATCGCGTACAGTCCCAGCGCGCGCGTCAGGGAATCAGCGTCAATGCGGATGCGGTAATTGATATCGCCGCCGAGCATATTGACCAGTCCAAGCTCCGCGAGCTTCGAGAGGACGATGCCGAGCGCGAGACCGAGCACGAGCGAGAGCACGGCGGTAATGAGGCTCTCCCAGGTAACGATGCGCGCAAGATTGCGCTTATTCATGCCGAGGACGTTATAGAGTCCGAATTCCCGCTCGCGGCGGCGGACAAGGAACGAGTTGGTATAGTAGAGAAAGATCGCGGAGAACACAAAGATCACAAAGCTGCCGAGATTGAGGATCAATCCGGTGCTGTTGGAGCCGCGCGGCAGCAGCGCGCACGTCTCCGGCGAGCCGAGGAACGAGAGGATATAGAACATCATCACCATGCACACGCAGGTGAGCAGATACGGGGTAAAAAGCCGCTTGTTCTTGCGCAGGCCGTCCCACGCGAGACGCGGATAGAGAGCGGTTTTCATCGCGCCTCACCGCCTCCCGCGAGCATCGTGAGCGTTTCGGAGATGCGCTGGTAGAAGAGCTCGTTCGTGGCGTCGCCGCGGTAGAGCTGGTGGAACACCTCGCCGTCGCGGATGAAGAGGACGCGCCCGGCGCAGCTCGCGGCCTTCACGGAGTGCGTGACCATGAGGATCGTCTGCCCGCCGCGGTTCACCTCGCCGAAGAGACGGAGCAGCTCGTCCGTGGATTTGCTGTCGAGCGCGCCGGTCGGCTCGTCGGCAAGCAGGATGCGCGGCTTTGTGATGAGCGCGCGGGCAACGGCGGCGCGCTGCTTCTGGCCGCCGGAGACCTCGTAGGGGTACTTTTTCAAAAGCTCGCGGATGCCGAGCGTTTCCGCAATATCGATGAGGCGGGTGCGCATCTCATCGTAGCTCTTGCCCGCGAGGACGAGCGGGAGATAGATGTTATCCTCGAGCGTGAACGTGTCGAGCAGGTTGAACTCCTGAAACACGAACCCGAGATGGTCGCGGCGAAACGTGGCGGCCTCGCTCTCGCGGATCTTGGTAAAGTCCCGCCCGTCGAGCAGCACCGTGCCGGCGGTGGGCTTGTCAAGCGCGGCGAGGATGTTCAGGAGCGTCGTTTTGCCGCTGCCGCTCTCGCCCATGATGGCGACATACTCGCCCTCGTTCACGGAGAAATTGACGTTGCGGAGCGCCTCGACCGCATTGCCGCCGAAGCGGGTCTTATATACTTTTTTCAGCCCGGAAACTTCCAGTAAACTCATGAGAAATGGACTCCTTTCGTTTTCTGGCATCAGTATAAGCGAAAAAGCCGACCCGTTCCATCGGATCGGCTTACACTCGCACGGCAAATCCAACATTTCTGTCACATTTACTCTACCGTGATCTTCTTTTCTTCCAATTTGATCCGGACTGTCGTCCCCTCGCCGGGGCGCGACTCCGCCGTGATCGTGTGGCCGAGATTCCGGCAGATGCGGCGGCAGAGATACAGTCCTATGCCGCTCGCGCGCTTGTCTGCGCGCCCCTGCAAGCCGGTGTAGCTGCGCTCAAAGACGCGCGGCAGATCCTCCGGCGCAATGCCGATGCCGGTATCGCGGATGCAGAGCGTTTTCGGCTCTTCAACGTACACGGAAACGCCGCCCTGCGGCGTATACTTCAAAGCGTTCGAGAGCACCTGCTCAATGACGAACGAGAGCCACTTCTCGTCTGTAAACACGCGCACGTCCGTGGGCGTATAGTCGAGCGTCAGGCGGCGCGCGATGAACTCCCCGGCGAAACGCCGGAGCGCCGGACGGACGATATCATCGAGTTTCGCTTCGCGGAATACATAGTCTGTCCCCTCGCCCTCCAGCCGGAGGTACGTGAGCACCATTTCCACATACTGCTCGATGCGTCCGAGATCGGCGAGAAGGCGGCGGGAGGAGTCGCTGTCCTCGCTCTGAAGCCGGAGACGCATGGCGGCGATGGGCGTTTTGATCTGGTGCGCCCAGAGCGTGTAGTATTCAAGCATATCGGCGCGGTCGGCGGCGGCCTTTACCGCGGCGTCCGCGCTCTGGCGGCAGAGACTCTGCACGATCGCCTGATAGTCTGCCTCCGGCACGCTTGCCGCCGCCGGCAGCACGCCGATGAGCTCCGCCGCCGTGGTCTCCAGCTGGGAAAGCTCCCGATGGAGCTTATATACGCGCCGGAAATCGAGCGCGAGCGCCGCGAGACCGAGCAGCAGCGCGAGCGTGCACGGATACGCCACGGCGCGCAGCGGCAGATGGAAGAGTGCGAACGAAACGCCGAGCAGCGCCGCCGCCAACGCAAAGAACAGCAGCACACCGCGGCGGCTTTTCAGATAATCTCCGAACAGCTTCATTTCTCCCCCACGGCGTAGCCCACGCCGAACTTCGTCGTGATGAAATCGTGCAGCCCCGCGTTTTCGAGCTTTTTGCGCAGGCGGCCGACGTTCACGGTGAGCGTGTTCTCGTCCACGAAGGAGTCCGTCTGCCAGAGCGCTTCCATGAGCTTTTCGCGGCTGACGATCTTCCCCTTGTTCTGCATGAGCGTGAGAAGGATGCGGTATTCATTTTTGGTGAGAGCGATGTGCTCGTCGGCATAGGTGAGCGTATTGTCGCCGGTATTGAGGATCGCCCCGGCGTGCTCGAGTACGGGCGCTGCCGCGCCGAACTCATACGTCCGGCGGAGAAGCGCCTGTACCTTGGCAATGAGCACGTTCGTATCAAAGGGCTTGGCGACAAAATCGTCGCCGCCCATGTTCATCGCCATGATAATGTTCATATTATCGCTCGCCGAGGAGATGAATATGACCGGCACGGAGCTTACTTTTCGTATCTCCGCGCACCAGTGATACCCGCTCATATACGGAAGCGACACGTCCATCAGCACGAGATGCGGCTGCACGCGCGCAAACTCCGCCATGACCGCGCGGAAATCGGCAGCGCAGGTGCACTCCAGCGCCCAGAGCTTCATCTGCGCGCAGATGGCGTCGGCGAGGCTGCGGTCATCCTCTACGAGCAAAATGCGGTGTTCCATATCTCGCCCCCCTTTTCTTTTCGGCTCCACTATACCAGTGCCGTCCGGCGCGTGTCAACCGGTCGGGCCGATATAAGAAGACCGCAGCGCGTGGCAGCGCTGCGGTCTTTGGTATCACCCCACGAGGAAGCGCGAGAGAAATTCGCGCGTCTTCGGGTCCTGCGGGTTTTCAAAAATATCCTTCGGGCGTCCCTCTTCGCAGATGACGCCGTCGGCCATAAAGACGACGTTCGTGGAAACGTCGCGCGCAAACGCCATTTCGTGCGTCACGACGATCATCGTGAGTCCGTCTCCGGCGAGAGAGCGCATAACATCGAGCACCTCGCCGACCATCTGCGGATCGAGCGCGCTCGTCGGCTCGTCGAAGAGCAGCACCTCCGGCTCCATCGCAAGCGCGCGGGCGATCGCCACGCGCTGCTTCTGTCCGCCGGAGAGCTGCGCCGGGCGGGCGTGGATGTACGGCGTCATGCCGACGCGCCCGAGATATTCCATGGCGATTTTCTCCGCCTCGGCCCGGCTGCGCCGGAGCACCGACATCTGACCGGTGACGCAGTTTTGCAGCGCCGTCATGTTGTTGAAGAGATTGAAGCTCTGGAACACCATGCCGACCTTTGCGCGGTACTGCGAGAGATTCATTTCCCGCGCGGTGATGTCCTGCCCGTGATAAAGCACCTGGCCGGACGTCGGCGTTTCAAGAAGGTTGATGCACCGGAGCATCGTGCTCTTGCCCGAGCCGGACGCGCCGATGATGCTGAGCACTTCACCCTTTTCCACGCTGAGATGGATATCGCGCAGCACGGTATGATCGCCGAACTGCTTTTGCAGATGCACAAGCTCTATGACCTTTTCCCCCATGGCTCAGCCCTCCCTCGCGGTTTTGATGCGGATCTCGGCGGCGCTGTCGCTCTGCGAGCCGAAGATCACATAGCTGTCGTTCCCGTCGAGTTTACGCTCCACGAAGCGCAGCAGCCGCGTGACCGTGAATGTCAGAATGAAGTACAGCACACACACGACAAGATACGTCTGGAACGTTTCAAAGCTCTGGCGCTTGATGATCCCGGCAAAGTAGTAAAGCTCCGTTACACCGATGACGTTCAGCACCGAGGTGTCCTTGATGTTGATGACAAACTCGTTGCTTACCGATGGCAGGATGTTGCGCATGACCTGCGGGATAATGACCTTGAACATCGTCTGCGAATGGGTCATGCCGATGCTCATAGCGCCCTCAAACTGGCCCTTATCGATGGAGATGATGCCGCCGCGCACGATCTCGGCCATGTAAGCGCCGGTGTTGACCGAAACGATCAGGATACCGGACGGAATGAGCGGCAGCGTGCTGCCGCCGGAGGCAAAGGCATAACCCCAGTAGATGACCATCGCCTGCACCATCATGGGCGTGCCGCGGAAGATCTCCACATAAACGGCGATGACGGCGTTCAGGATCTTATGGAGCACGCGCACAAACCCGTTGCGGGAGAAAGGCGCCGTGCGGACGATGCCGGTCAGAAGGCCGATGGCGAGACCGGCCACAGTGCCGGTAAGCGCAATGAGCATCGTGTTTCCCACGCCGCTGAGCAGCTGGGGATAATATTTGGCGACTATGTTGATTACGTCCTGAAAAAAGCTCATGGCTGTTTACCGGCCCTTTCGGTCAGATTACTTGCGGATGATGACGACGAGGTTGGATTCGTAATAGGTATCGGTGAAGTCGATCTGCGCAGCGCGCTCGGCCGTGGGGCTCATGCCGGCGGCAATGGCGTCGATCGCGCCGGATTCCAGCGCGGGCAGCAGCGAATCCCATTCGATGGAGTAAATTTCCAGATTCATGCCGAGACGTGCAGCGACATACTTTGCGATCTGCACGTCGTAGCCGTTGGCGTAAAGGCCGTCCTTGCCCTCGCCGGAGATGGGCACCGCGCCGAAGGAGGCGCCGGAGATGTCGGTCCAGTTATACGGCTCATACGCGCACTCCATGCCGACGCGGAGCGTGCCCGTCGGGTTTTCCGGCTCTTCGGCACTCACGGCAAACTCGGTCACTTCCCCGCCGGAGCTGAGAGTCACGATCTGCTCCATGAGCGCGCTGCGCTGCTCGGGTGTGATCTCCGCGAGAACGGCGTTGATCTGCTCGCGCAGCTCCGAGCCCTTCTTCAGACCGATGGCGATGCCGACATCGGACGCCGTGGCGGTAAAGCCGGTCTCATTGTTCTTAAACGGGAGGAACGTAAGAGTATCGTCGCTCTGGCAGACGGAGAAGGCCGTCGGCTCCTCGGCGATGTAGCCGTCGATCGCGCCGCTCTTGAGTGCGGTCAGAAGATCGGCAAACTCGGGATACGTCGATCCCTGCACGTTTTCGATCTGGTTGAGTGCGTCGGCGTGGAACGTTCCGGCCTGCGCCGCGATCTTCATGCCCTTGAGATCGGCGATCGTCGTGGCTTCCGCGATGCTCGTTCCGGTGCTGTCGGTCGTTTCTGCACTGCCGCACCCGGCGAGCAGGCAAAGGCAGAGGGCGGCTGCCATCAGCAGCGCAAGGATGTTTCTTCTTCTCATTTTTTCTGTCTCCTTTTCGGAAAAATTAAATAAGCCTGCGACCCGATGTGGTATCGCAGGCTTTCCGAAAAATGAGATTCAAAAAGAAAATCAAAAACCGGTTTCCTTTGATAGCTCTCCACAGTAACTGTGACAGTCCGGCGCTTATTGGGCGTCGGCCCAGCAGCAGCACGGCGGCAGCCATGCGGTGCTTCGGCGGAATTGCCTTTCTCCCGCAGCCGCCTGCCGGCGTGTGCTGCAAGATACTCTTCGTTTCCGCGACCTCTATCAGGTGCTTTCTTATTTTATGCACGGATTATACGGCGGGGGGGGCCTTCTGTCAATACCCCCGCGCCATTTTCCGCATTTTATCTCTTTACATTGATAAAAGCATCGGCATAATTATGCATTTATAACAGACGCAATTCCCACCATTGCCCCGGCGCTCGCCACCGTGCACCATCCTTTTTATCAATTATCCATCCACGAGATACCTGGATTCCGGGTATGGCTGTTTCACATCCGTCCGACCAAGCAGATAATCCGTGCTCGTGCCGTAAAAATCCGCCAGGCGAATCAGCACATCCGTTGGAATATCACGCTTTCCCAGTTCATAATGCGAATAGCTCACCTGCGTACAGCGCAAATACTCCGCCATGTCTTTCTGCCGTAGATCTCGGTCTTCCCGCAAATCGCGTATCCTCCTGTACATACTGTTCATCCTTCCCGGCGCGGTATATACAAAAGTATAGGCAAAACATTTTGTTATATTGACTTATAAAACAATTTGTTATATCATTGCTTTGGTCTTTATCATGTTATCGTCCATTTTTATAAAGGGGAGTGGTTTTATGCTTAGCAAAACCGATAGAAAAATCTGCGGTACATGTCAGTTTTGGACCGGCAAAAGGGATCCGGTGTTTGATCGCAAAGGTGTACCCAAAATCGATATCTCCGATACACGCGGCAACTGCGAAAACTGCAGCAGCCGATTTTTTGACACATCGCGCGCCCGTGACGCTCAATGTGTGAAGTATTCCAAATGGACTGAACTGTTCTGATCACAGGGAGGCACATGAGATCATGAATAATTCGTCCAACACAGTTGCTGATGTCTTAAAGGGTTACGGTATTTTAAACGCTGTCGCAGGTGTCATAGTGGGTCTTGTCCTGCTTTCCAAAGAATCTACACTTGTCGGTATTGTTTTTATCGCCATTGTTCTTGTTGCAAGTTTTGGAATCTACGCCTTCGGCGAGGTCGTTGAATTGCTTCACCAAATCAAAATGAATACTGCCGTCAATTCTCTTTCCGAAAAAAGCGGAATTGTGGCAGAAAAATCATTATTTGAAGATCTTCCGAATCTTTAAAGGAGGTTCCCATGTCGTCAAGATATAACGAAATAAAAAAAAGCTACTGCAATCTGTACTGTGCGGGAAGCCCTCTGGTACTTTCCGCATACGCTCTTCTTCAGGATACGGAAACGCACACTGTGATCCTTCAGGTCAAAATGAAGAGTGTAGCAAAAAAAGAAATATCGGCCGTGATTCTCGAAATTGAAGCCCGTGATATTATCGGAAAACCGTTGAAGGGCATACCGGAATATCAGTTTTTGGATTTATCCGTATCCCGTGACGCGGAGTTTGGAACTTCATCTGCCATTATTCTCCCGGACGCAACCACGAGAGACGTAACGATCTCCTGTTCCTCCGTAGTTTTTTCCGACGGTACGGCCTGGTCTTCTGACCCAAACACTTCGTGGAAATCCATTCCAACCGAAAAACCTTTGTCAGACATCTTTGATGACCCAGAAGTGCTGGATTATTTTATAGCAGAAAACGGCTCGGACTGCTGCTGCGAACCAGCGCTTTATCCGGATCTGGAACTTTGGCAATGCGCCGCCGGTCATCTCAATACAACGGAAGAAAAAGAATGTCACTGCTGCGGCCGGCCGTTTTTCCATATTTCTGTCTCGGATTATGTACAGCGAAAGAAAGAATACGAAGAGAAAAATGCAGCGAAAGCCGAAGCGGAGCGGTTGGAAACGGAAAAAAGAACACAGGCGCAAAAAGCCCGCACAAAAAAGTGCTTACGGATCGGAGCCCTTTCCGTTTTCACCGCCGCGCTCATCATTATGATTGTTCTCAGCGCGGTATTATGGATTCCTCTAAAGAAAGCGCAGTCCCTATATGATGCCGGAGAATATGAAGCCGCACTTTCGACCGCTGAAAAAATTCCCGGAAGCAACGCCCGGCAATTATCCGAATCCTGCTCCGCTCGGATAGAAGAAATCCGTTTGGAAAAGGAGGCGCAGGAAAAGGCCGAGCGCGAGACTGCCGTGCTGGACAGAGCACAGGCTTTTTATGATGAAGGACTATATCCCGACGCTGTGGAAGCGCTTCAAGGGTTCAGCTCACAACCAATTGATCAGCTCCGGGATGACTGCAAAAAGGCCATTGACGCACAGTTTCTTTCGGATTTGGAGCGAGCTTTTGTATACAGATTCAAGCTCGCCAATGATGACCGTTCTTATAAAGAATGCGTTGAAGCGGAATTAGATATTCTGGAAAAGTATTCAAAGTACAGCGGTCTGTTCTACAGCAGTATCATACAACAGAATGCTGAAAAATATATTGATGGCTGCCGTTCCGAGCTCGCCGGTATTCTTCCGGATGATCAGACAAATGAGGAATACCTCAAAGGAAACGCCGCCCGCTGGGAAGCACTGTATTATTTGTGTGAGAACAGCGACCTGTTTTCGGACAACGAGTATTTCCGGGCTTTTACTCTGGTGGGACATGCCTTTGATGAATTTAACTACGGATCAAGCAAAGCCCGATGGGATAAAGCGAGCCAATGCTATACCGTGCCTTATACGAACAGCACTCCCTACACAATAAACACCATATTGGAATACAGCGTCTATCGGGAAAACCGCTTGGTTTTCAGCGGCAAAACAGCCGTAACGATGAAACCCGGCGAAACCGTCAATATTCCTATGGAGCACCTTTCGGACTATTTAAACGCTCGTTCGGCGTCCATCACCACAGGGTGGGACCTTTCGATCGGTGACTGCCAGTTCTTTGACTCCAACGGAAGCCGTCTGCTCCCCAACGAGGTTTCAGAAGCATAAACCTTAAAACTACAGCAGGAAGCGCCGCCGGGGTTCCGGCGGCGCTTACTGCTTTCTTCACTTTTCCCATTGGGAGAGCATGGTGCGCATCCAGTCGGCAACATCCATGCGGTAAACGGCGTTGAGCGTTTCCGGCGCGAACACGTCCGCGGCCTCCCCCGCGGCGGCAATCTTACCGTGGTCGAGCAGCACGCCGCGGCTTCCGTACATCCGCGCGAGCGAGAGATCGTGCACGACCGACACCACAGCGCGGCCGCCCTTGGAGAGCCACTCGCGCACAAGGGAGAATATCTGCTTTTGATATACAAGATCGAGATGATTCGTCGGCTCGTCAAGCAGGAGCAGCCGCGGGTTCTGCGCAAAGAGCTGCGCGAGAAAGACGCGCTGCAGCTCGCCGCCCGAGAGCGTGAGCACGGACTGGCGCGCGATATGCGCCACGCCTGTCAGCTCCATCGCCTCGGCGACGCTCCGCTCGTCCTCGTCGCTCCGGCGGGAGAAAATGCCGGGAGCATAGGCATAGCGTCCGAGCCGCACGACCTCCTCCACGGAGAAGGCATAGCCGACCGTGTGGTGCTGCGCGAGCACGCCCATGCCGCGCGCAAGGAGATGGGCGGGCGTTTTCTGCACGTCCTTCCCTTCAAAAAGCACCGTTCCCGTATACGGCACGCCGCGGGACACGGCATTCACGATCGTGGATTTGCCCGCGCCGTTCGGCCCGATGAGCATGAGCCAGTCGCCGTCTTGCACGGAAAAGCTCACATCGTCCACGATCACGGCGCTGCCGAAGCGCACCGAGAGGTTTTGTACTTCCAGCATGCTCATTTCTCGCCCCTCCTTGTGCGGATGAAGATGACAACGAAGAGGATCGAGCCGATGAACGACGTGACAACGCCCACGGGCAGCTCGCGCGGGTCAAAGAGCGTGCGCGCGAGAAGATCGCACAGCATGAGGAAGATCGCCCCGCCGAACGCGCTCGCCGGGAGCAGCCGCCGGTGGTTCGGCCCGGTGATGAGGCGCACCATATGCGGCGTCACAAGACCCACAAAGCCGATCGTGCCGCCGACGGACACGCACACGCCGATGAGCGCCGACACCGCGATCATCACCGTGAGCTTAACGCGCCGGACGTTCACGCCGATGTGCCGGGCGTTGTCCTCGCCGACGGCAAAGGCGTTAAGCTCGCGCGCGCAGCCGAAGAGCACGCCGCCGAAAACGGCGAGCGCGCCGAGAAGCACAAGGACGTGGACATACCCCCGCCCCGCGAGAGAGCCCATCGTCCAGAACGTGATGGACTGCACCTTATCCGGCGCGAACGTGATGACGAGCGAGAGAACGCTTGAAACGAACATCGAGTAAATGACGCCGATGAGGATGATCGTGCCGGTGGAGAGCGAGCCGTCCAGCCGGTACGCAAGACCCAGAATGACGACGAGCGAGAGGAACGCAAAAAGCATTGCCATGCTCATCGTCCCGGCGAGCGGGATGCCGGGGAGCGTTATGCCGAACGCGATGGAGATCACCGCGCCGAGCGACGCGCCGGACGATACGCCGAGCGTAGAGCCGTCCGCCAGCGGGTTTTTCAAAAGGCCCTGCATCGCCGCGCCGCACACCGAGAGCGACGCGCCCGTGAGCGCAACACACAGCACGCGCGGCAGGCGCACGGAGAATACGATCGTCGCGCTCATGCCCGTTCCCGTGCCGCGGCCCGCCAGGGCGTTCCACAAAAGGCCGAACGTCTCGCGCAGCGGCAGCTTCACGCTGCCGAGCGACACGCACACGAGAAGCGTGAATACCGTCGCCGCGGCAAATGCCAGATACGCCGGAAGGCCAAACCCCTCCCGGCGTACCATGGTTTTATTTTCTTTTGGCTCAGGCCGCCTTGTCATTGGCCTCAACGCCGGCAATGAAGTCGGCGAGCATCTGCGCGCTCGGCGGCATGGACCTGCTCTTCGGTCTGGGCCATCGTGCTCATAAGGAGCACCTGCGGCTCAAGAGCGATGATCTGCTCGATGTTGGTCTCATAGCCGGACTGCACGGAGGGGATCTCCTGCACTTCGGCGGGGTAGTCGCAGTAGGTGCCGCGGCCGACGAGCAGGTCCATGCCGCCGAGCGCGCAGATGATCTCGCAGTCGGACGCCGTGAGCGCAACGATGCGCGTGGCAGGCTCTTCGAGCGTGATCTCGCGGCCGGTCATGTCGGTCACGGTGACGGAGGTATCCTCCGCGGGGGCTTCGGTGGCTTCCACGGGGGCTTCGGTAGGCTCGGCAGGAGCTTCCGTCGCGATGGGCTCAGCGCTCTGTCCGCAGGCGGCGAGCGAGAGCAGCATCAGGGCTGCCAATGCAAGAGCAAGGATCTTTTTGGCGTTCATTTCTTGAACTCCTTCTCAAAAAAGTATTCAAACAACCAGCCTTCCGGCGCAAAAACGCCGCCCCTCTCTCGGAAAGGGCGGCGGAATCGGCGATGGATCGCACAGCTATACCCCGTCCCAGAAGCTCTCATGCGAAAACAGGTTTCCCGACTTGGCATCATCCTACTCAAGCCCCTTCCCGCCCTTCGGCAGTGGTACCGGCTTTTTTGTCCGCTTTACGGTTACTGGGATAGTCCGGAATTTGCATCCGTGTTCCCTCGGCGGAGTCTCCCCCGGCGGCGTCTTTCGACGCGGATCCGCACGCTGTTTGTTTGTGGCCATACTATATCGGTTTCTTCGCCGGATGTCAAGGCGGCAAAACCGGCGCTTTCGGTATTTTACCAAAAAGCGCCGGTTTTCTTCTAAATTTTAATATACGCTGGTAAGGATCTCACCATAAGACGGATACGGCCACGCAGCGCGGTCCATGATGAGCTCCGCGCCGTCGGAAATTTCGCGCAGCGTCTCCATTTCCGGCAATATCTCGCCGCGGCAGATCTCCACGGCGGATTCGGTGGAGAGGCGTCCGTCGTCAATGCGGCGCACCGCCTTTTCCAGTTTTTCCGCGCCGTCCCAGAGCTTCGCCGCGCGCGCGGAGAGCTCCGCCGCCGCCGTTTTTTCATACCGGCAGGCGCTCTCGCCGCAGAGCTTTTTCTTTTCGTGCGCCGTGGCGGAAAGAGCGCCGGTAAAGCGGCTCACCGCGGGGAGCACATCCTTGCGCAGCATATCGAGCAGCGTGAGCGCCTCGATGCGCACCTCCTTGGCGTAGTGGTCGAGCACGATCTCGCACCGGGCGCGAAGCTCCGTTTCGCTGAACACGCGGTTGCGGCGGAAAAGCTCCGCGTTTTTCGCGTCGAGCAGATGCGGTACGCAGTCCGGCGTGGAGCGGTAGTTGCACAGACCGCGGCGTGCGGCCTCGCGCACCCATGCTTCTTCGTAGCCGTTGCCGTTGAAGATGATGCGGCGGTGCTCACGGATGGAGCGCTTTATGAGCTCGTGCAGCGCGCTCTCAAAGTCCGCCGTGCCCTCCAGCTCGTCGGCATAGCGGCGCAGCACGTCCGCCACGGCGGTATTGAGAATGATGTTCGCCTCGGAGATCGACTGCGACGAGCCGACCATGCGGAATTCAAACTTATTGCCCGTGAAGGCAAAGGGCGAGGTGCGGTTGCGGTCGCTCGTATCCTTCGGGAAGCGCGGCAGGACATGCACGCCGACCTTGAACTGCACCTTTTCGCCGGATTCATACGGCGTGCCGTTCTCAATGGAATCGAGAATGCCGGTGATCTCGTCGCCGAGGAACACGGAGAGGATCGCCGGGGGCGCTTCGCTGCCGCCGAGACGGTGGTCGTTGGAAGCTCCCGCGACGGAGATGCGCAGCAGGTCCTGGTATTCGTCCACGGCCTGCAGAACCGCCGTGAGGATGAGCAGGAACTGCGCGTTCCCCTCCGGCGTGTCGCCGGGGTTCAGAAGATTTTCGCCGCGGTCGGTGGAAAGCGACCAGTTGTTGTGCTTGCCCGAGCCGTTCACGCCCGCGAACGGCTTTTCGTGCAGCAGGCACACCATGCCGTGCCGGTCCGCCACGCGCTTCATGCACTCCATGACGAGCTGGTTGTGATCGGCGGCGATGTTCACCGTGGAATAGACGCACGCGAGCTCATGCTGCGCGGGGGCGACCTCATTGTGCTCGGTCTTGGCCGGGACGCCGAGCCTCCAGAGCTCCTCGTCCAGCTCGCGCATGAACGCCGCCACGCGCGGCTTGATCGCGCCGAAATAATGGTCGTCCAGCTCCTGTCCCTTGGGCGGGCGCGCGCCGAGAAGCGTACGCCCGGTGTAGATAAGATCGGGGCGCTGCTCGTAAGCGCCGCGGTCAATGAGGAAATACTCCTGCTCCGCGCCGGCGTTCGCGCGCACGGCGGCGGTCTGCGTGTCGCCGAAGAGCTTCAGAATGCGCAGCGCATGGATATTCAGCGCGTCCATACTGCGGAGAAGCGGCGTTTTCTTATCGATGGCCTCGCCGCCGTAGGAGGCGAATACCGTCGGGATGCAGAGCACGCCGTCCTTCACGAAAGCGTAGCTCGTCGGGTCCCAGGCGGTGTAGCCGCGCGCCTCGAATGTGGCGCGAAGACCGCCGGAGGGGAAGCTCGAGGCGTCCGGCTCGCTGTGGATGAGCTCGCGGCCCGAAAACTCCGGCAGCGCGCCGCCGTCCTTCGCCGGGGAGAGAAAGCTGTCGTGCTTTTCGGCGGTGATGCCGGTCATCGGCTGAAACCAGTGGGTATAATGCGTCGCGCCGCGCTCGATCGCCCAGTCGCGCATCGCCTCGGCGACGACGTCCGCCTCGGCGAGCGTCAGGCGCTTGCCGTACTGCCGGGCCGAGCGCAGCGCGCTGTAGATCTCCGCCGGGAGACGCTGCTGCATGACGGCATCCGAAAATACCATCGAGCCGAATTCTTCTGTCATACCGCTCATAAGCCCTGCCCCTTTTATATATATAGTAGATATCCGGGTGAAGACCCCCTCGGTCACGGCCGCGCCGTGCAGTCTCCCCTATTGTGGGGAGCCAAGTGGGTTTGCAGAAAACGATCTTGCCTCCCCTAACAGGGGAGGTGGCTTTTGCCAAAGGCAAAAGACGGAGGGGTTGTCCCTGTCTTTATCACTTTAACTTGCTCACTCTACCCTGTGCCGATGATTTTGTCAATATTGCCCGCGATTTTTTATTGACAAAGACGGCTCCGTTCCGTATAATTCGTGTGCGTAAAGGTGAGCAATGGCGTTCGCCGACGCGGTTTACCTGACCGCGTCGGCGACGCTTTTTTCGTTTAGTAAGCGCCGCATAATATCGTCTTCGGCGCTCGGCGGCGCTTTTGCGCCGCCCGCTCTTGCCGAATTATGCGTTGCTGACGGATATCCTTTATATTTTTAAAAATTTTTGCTGCGGAGGCTATTTATGACCGGAGAGACTGTATTGATTCTGGATTTCGGCGGGCAGTACAAGGAGCTGATCGCGCGCCGCGTGCGCGAGCACGGCGTCTATTCCGAGATCCGTTCGTGCAAAATGCCCGTGGAGGAGATCCGCGCGATGGCGCCGAAGGGCATCATCTTCACCGGCGGACCGGACAGCGTATACCGCGACGATTCCCCTACCTGCGACAAGGCCGTGCTGGAGCTCGGCATCCCGGTGCTCGGCATCTGCTACGGCATGCAGCTCATCTGCCATCTCTGCGGCGGAACGGTCGAGGCGGGCACGAAGCGCGAGTACGGCGTATTCCCCATTACCCTTGACACCTCTCTCCCTCTCTTTTCCGGCTGCACCGTGCCGACGGACGTGCTTATGAGCCATACCGATCTCGTCACGGCGCTGCCCGAAGGCTTCCGCGTTGCCGGTCACACCGATCTCACGCCCGTAGCGGCGTATGTGAACGAAGAGCGCCGGCTCTACGGCGTGCAGTTCCATCCGGAAGTGACCAACACCGTGCAGGGCAATCTCATTCTCAAAAACTTCCTCTTTGATATCTGCGGCTGCGCCGGAGATTACTCGATGGAGAGCTTCCTTGAAACGAAGATCCGCGAGATCCGCGAGCAGGTCGGCAGTGAAAAGGTGCTGCTCGGTCTCTCCGGCGGCGTGGATTCCTCGGTGTGCGCGGCGCTGCTCGCGCGCGCGGTGCCCGGCCAGCTCACGTGCATTTATGTCGATCACGGTCTCATGCGCCAGGGCGAAACGGAGGAGATCCGCTCCGTATTCGAGAATAAGGCGCTCGACTTCCGCTGCGTGGACGCTGCCGACCGCTTTCTTGCAAAGCTCGAGGGCGTGACCGATCCCGAGCGGAAGCGCAAGATCATCGGGCGCGAGTTTGCTCTCGTTTTTGAGGACGAGGCGAAAAAGCTCGGCAAGGTCGGCTTCCTCGCACAGGGGACGATCTACCCGGACGTCGTCGAGTCCGGCACGGGCTCGGCGGTCATCAAGAGCCACCACAACGTCGGCGGGCTTCCGAAGGATCTCGGCTTTTCCGGCGTCGTGGAGCCGCTGCGCTATCTCTTCAAGGACGAGGTGCGAAAGCTCGGCCTTCTCCTCGGTCTGCCCGAAAGTCTCGTAAACCGTCAGCCGTTCCCCGGCCCCGGTCTCAGCGTGCGCGTGCTCGGCGAGATCACGCGCGAAAAGCTCGCCATTCTCCGCCCGGCGGACGCCATCGTCCGCGAGGAGATCGGCAAGTGCGGCTGCCGCGCCGATCAGTATTTTGCGGTGCTCACCGGCGTGAAGAGCGTCGGCGTCATGGGCGACGGGCGCACGTATGACTATACTGTCGCGGTGCGCTGCGTGGAAACGAGCGACTTTATGACCTGCGTGTTCGCGCCCCTGCCGTGGGATGTGCTGCGGCGCATCTCCTCGCGCATTACGAACGAAGTGCGCGGCATCAACCGCGTTGTCTACGACATCACCTCCAAGCCGCCCGCGACCATCGAATGGGAGTGACCGTTCGCCGTGAACGCATGGAAGCGGCTGGACGAGCGTCTTTCCGCAGGAAAGGGACGCACGCTCTGGCAGTTTGTGAAATTCAATCTTGTGAGCCTCACGGTTACGGTCGTACAGCTTCTGCTCGCGAATCTCCTGCCGCTCGCATTTGACGGCGTCGTCTCGCCGCTCCCGCCGCTGCTGCGCGGCATATTCCGTGCCGACGCGCTTTTCCCGGACGGTTCAAAGTATGTGGTAAACGGCGTTGTCACATGGGGATATGTGCTGCCGTTCCTGCTGGCAAACGGTCTTGCAAACATCTACGGCTATTTTATCAACATGAAAACAACGTTTCGCGGCAAGGGTACCCGCGCGGGGTTCGCGGTGTATCTTGCGATCCTCTTCGCGCTCATTCTCTTTGTCACTTGGATGCAGGGCGAGATCGTCGCCGCGATGGCGTCGAGCCGCATCGCTCCCCTCTCGCGCACGCTCGCCTCGTTCGGCGCGGGCGTCGTGCAGACGGCGGTGCTCTTTCCGCTTGAGAAGCTTGTGCTGTTCCGGCCGGCACCGGACAGCAGAAAGGAAATAAAATGAACGAAAAGCTCTTTGATTATATTGCCGTATGTCCCACGGCGTTCCACACCTGCGCCCACAGCGCGGACATGCTGCGCGAGTCCGGATATACCGAGCTTTGCGAGGCGCAGCGCTGGGAGATCGTTCCCGGCGGCAAGTATTTCGTCACGCGGAACGGCTCTTCCCTCATCGCGTTCCGCGTCCCCGCCGGGGAGGTCGCGGGCTTCATGATGACCGCCGCGCACGGCGACAGCCCGGCGTTCAAGATCAAGGAGAACGCGGAGCTTTCGGACGGGAATTATCTCCGTCTCTCCGTGGAGAAATACGGCGGGATGCTCTGCGCCCCGTGGCTCGACCGGCCGCTTTCCGTGGCGGGCCGTGTTCTCGTCTCCGAGGGCGACAAGCTTTCGGTGAAGCTCGTGGATCTCAAGGACCCCTGCGCCATCATCCCGAACGTCGCCATCCACATGAACCGCAACGCCAACGACGGCATGAGCTATAATGCCGCCGTCGATATGCTGCCCGTATGGATGAGCAGCGAAAAGGGCAGCTTCCGCGCCGCCGTCGCCAAGGCCGCCGGTGTTGCGGAGGACGCCATCGTCACCGGCGATCTTTTCCTTTACGATCCCCAGAAGGGCGTCACGCTCGGCGAATACATCTCCGCGCCGCGGCTGGACGATCTCCAGTGCGCTTTCTCCTCGCTGACGGCGTTTCTCGCCGCCGGGGAGAGCCGCTCCATTCCCGTCTGCTGCATCTTCGATAACGAAGAGGTCGGCAGCGAGACGAAGCAGGGCGCGGCATCCACTTTCCTTTATGACACGCTCACGCGGCTGTGCGCCGCGCTCGGCATGGACGGCAGCGAATACCGCCGTCTCGTGGCGGGCAGCTTTCTCGTCTCCTGCGACAACGCGCACGCCGTCCACCCCAACCACGGCGAATTTGCCGACCGCAACCACACCGTGCGCATGAACGGCGGTGTTGTCATCAAGTACAACGCCAACCAGCGCTACACCTCCGACGCCGTTTCCGCCGGCATCTTCCGCCGCATCTGCGAGAGCGCCGGCGTGCCGGTGCAGTATTACGCCAACCGCGCCGACATGCCGGGCGGCTCGACGCTCGGCAACATCTCCAATACGCAGGTTTCGCTCAACGCCGTGGACATCGGTCTCGCGCAGCTGGCGATGCACTCGCCCTTCGAGACCGCGGGCGCGGCGGACACCGCCTCGCTCGTCAAAGCTCTCACCGCCTTTTTTGAACATTCCCTCGTTGCCGAACGCGACGGGGTCTACCGCTTTCTCTGAGGCTCAGCCGCCTCCCGGGGAAGGGAGGCTCACCTCCCCTCCCCAAATTTTTTTGTGTATATTCATCCTTTGGGAGTGTGAAAGATATGACAAAGTACATTTTCGTCACCGGCGGCGTGGTTTCCGGTCTCGGCAAGGGCATCACCGCCGCCTCGCTCGGACGTCTTTTGAAGGCGCGCGGGTTCAAGGTCGCGGCGCAGAAGCTCGACCCCTACATCAACGTCGATCCCGGCACGATGAGCCCTTACCAGCACGGCGAGGTCTATGTCACCGAGGACGGCGCGGAGACCGATCTCGATCTCGGCCACTACGAACGCTTCATTGACGAGGACCTCAACAAGTTCTCGAATCTCACCACGGGCAAGGTGTATTCCCGTGTGCTCGAAAAGGAGCGCCGCGGCGAGTATCTCGGCAGCACCGTGCAGGTCATCCCGCACGTCACCAACGAGATCAAGGAATTCATCTATCAGGTCGGCAAAAAGTCCGGCGCGGACATCGTCATCACCGAGATTGGCGGCACGACCGGCGATATCGAGAGCCAGCCGTTTCTCGAGGCCATCCGGCAGGTCGGGCTTGAGGTCGGACGTGAGAATACGCTCTATATCCACGTGACGCTCGTGCCGTATCTCAAGGCCTCGGGCGAGCACAAGTCCAAGCCGACGCAGCACTCCGTCAAGGAGCTGCAGGGCATGGGCATTTCCCCGGACATCATCGTGCTGCGCTGCGACGAGCCGATCGAGGACGAGAACATCTTCCGCAAGATCGCAAACTTCTGCAATGTGGAGAGCGACTGCGTCATCGAGAACATGACGATCCCGGTGCTGTATGAAGCGCCGCTCATGCTTGAAAAGGCGCACATGGGCGACACCGTCTGCCGCAAGCTCGGTCTCGGCCAGCCGAAGGCGGATCTTGCCGAGTGGGAGGAAATGGTCAGCCGCATCCACGGCCGCACGAAGCGCGTGCCCATCGCGCTCGTCGGCAAATATACGCAGCTGCATGACGCCTATCTCTCCGTGATCGAGGCGCTGCGCCACGCGGGCTACACCGTGGGGACGCACGTTGCCATCCGCTGGGTAGACTCCGAAACGCTCACCGAAGAGAATCTGGAAGAAAAGCTCGGCGGCGTGTGCGGCATTCTCGTGCCGGGCGGCTTCGGCGACCGCGGCATCGAGGGCATGATCCTCGCGGCGAAGTACGCCCGCGAAAAGAACATCCCGTATCTGGGACTGTGTCTCGGCATGCAGATCGCCGTCATCGAAAACGCGCGCAACGCCGCGCATCTGGAAGGCGCGAACTCCCGCGAGTTTGACGAGCGCTCCCCCTACCGCGTCATCGACTTCATGCCCGGCCAAAGCGACGAGATCGCCAAGGGCGGCACGCTCCGTCTCGGCGCGTATCCGTGCGACGTGATGCCCGGATCGCTTCTGGAAAAATGCTACGGTGCACAGCACATTTCCGAGCGTCACCGCCACCGCTACGAATTCAACAACGAATACCGCGAGACTCTCACCGCCGCGGGGCTCGTTCTCTCCGGTCTCTCGCCGGACGGACGGCTCGTTGAGGTCGTGGAGCGGCACGATCATCCGTTCTATATCGGCGTGCAGTATCACCCCGAATTCAAATCCCGTCCCAACCGTCCGCACCCGCTCTTCCGCGGCTTTGTCGCCGCGGCGCTCGAGCTTTTCGAGCCGCGCGGATAAGGCCCGTCCGTATGGGAAAAATTATTGACGCTCACCGGCGGAAAGTGGTATTATAAAGTGTCAGTTTATTGCCTACTCTCTCTGATTTTGGAAAGGACTCTTTTATGGGAAAATATTTCGGCACCGACGGTTTCCGCGGCAAGGCCGGCGAGGTATTGACCGCCGAGCACGCCTTCAGGACCGGCCGCTTTCTCGGCTGGTATTACGCGAACCGTCATGCGAGCGGCACGGCCCGCATCGTCATCGGCAAGGATACGCGCCGCTCCTCCTACATGTACGAGAGCGCGCTCGCCGCGGGCATCACGTCCTCCGGCGCGGACGCCTATCTTCTGCATGTTACAACGACGCCCTGCGTCAGCTTCATCACGCGCACCGAAAACTTTGACTGCGGCGTGATGATCTCCGCGAGCCACAATCCCTACTGGGACAACGGCATCAAGCTCATGAACGGCGTCGGCGAGAAGATGGACGACGCGCTGCAGGACGAGCTCGAAGCCTACATCGACGGCAATCCCAACAGCATTCCCTGGGCGGTCGAGGACAAGATCGGCCGCACGATCGACTTTTACTCCGGCCGCAACCGCTACATCGGCTATCTCACGAGCATCGCCACCCGCTCGTTCGGCGACCGCAAGGTAGCGCTCGACTGCTCGAACGGCAGCGCGTGGATGATCGGCCGCGCCGTGTTCGACGCGCTCGGCGCCAAGACGTACGTCATCAACGACAAGCCCGACGGCGTGAATGTGAACCTGCGCTGCGGCTCGACCCACATTGAGGGATTGCAGCAGTATGTCCGTGAAAACAAGCTCGATGTCGGCTTTGCCTTTGACGGCGACGCCGACCGCTGTCTCGCTGTGGACGAGCTCGGCAATGTGGTGAACGGCGATCAGATCATGTACATCTGCGCCAAACACATGAAGGCCAACGGCCAGCTGCCGAGCAACACCGTCGTCACGACGATCATGAGCAACTTCGGTCTTTACAAGGCGTTCGACCGCATCGGCATCGCCTACGAAAAGACCGCCGTGGGCGACCGGTACGTTTACGAGAACATGAAGGCCAACGACCATATGCTCGGCGGCGAGCAGTCCGGCCACATCATTTTCCGCAAGTTTGCCCATACCGGCGACGGTCTCATCACCGCGATCATGCTCATGGGCGTGCTCATCGACACGCAGCTCCCGCTCTCGGTGCTGGCCGCGGAAGTGAAGATGTATCCGCAGGTGCTCAAAAACGTGAAGGTGGACGACAAGGACGGCACGCTCGCGGACGAGACCGTGAAGGCCGCCGTGGAGAAGTGCACCGCCGCGCTCGGCGACGGCGGGCGCGTGCTGCTGCGCAAGAGCGGCACGGAGCCGGTGCTGCGCGTTATGGCCGAGGCCGGGACGACCGAGCTCTGCGAGCAGATGGTGGACGCCATCATCGCCGCGATGGATACGTCCGGCCATCTCATCGAGGTGAAAAAGTAATGAAGCTCACGATCCCGGATCTTTACGATCTTGACCATACGCTTGCCGGAGACTATCTGCGGCAGTTCACCTATCCCTGGGAGGCGCTCGCCGGCATCGGCGATATGATCTCCGCGCTCGGCGCGGCGCTCCGCCCGGACGAATACGACCATCCCGAGGAGGGCGTTTGGGTCGCGCGCGACGCGAAGGTCTACCCCACCGCGTATCTCGGCGCGCCGTGCATCATCGGGCATAAAACCGAGGTGCGCCCCGGCGCTTTCATCCGCGGCAATGCGCTCGTCGGCGATAACTGCGTCGTCGGCAACTCCACGGAGCTCAAAAACGTCATTCTTTTCGATAACGTACAGGTGCCGCATTATAATTATGTCGGCGACTCCATTCTCGGCTACAAGTCCCACATGGGCGCGGGCTCCATCACGAGCAACGTCAAGAGCGACAAGCTCCCCGTCGTCATCCACAACGAAGGCGAGGAGATCGAGACCGGCCGCAAAAAGGTCGGCGCGATGCTCGGCGACTATGTGGAGGTCGGGTGCAACAGCGTTCTCAATCCCGGCACCGTGATCGGGCGGGACGCGAGCGTTTACCCCACATCCTGCGTGCGCGGCGTAGTGCCGGAGCGGTGCATTTACAAAGCCAAGGGCAATATTGCCGTAAAAAAATGATAAAGGAGAAGATGTCTTGAAAGTAATCGTCGCCGAAAATCACGAGGAGGTCAGCCGTCTTGCCGCTGACATTCTGGAGGAAACGGTCCGCGCGAACCCCTGCTGCACGCTCGGTCTCGCCACCGGCTCAAGCCCGGTCGGCATGTACCGGGAGCTTTCGCGGCGCTGCCGCGAGGAGGGTCTGGATTTCTCCCGCGTTCACAGCGTGAATCTCGACGAGTATGTCGGTCTCGCCCCCACCCATGAGCAGAGCTACCGTTATTTCATGGACAGCAATCTTTTTGACCACATCAACATCGACAAAGCCAACACCTATGTCGCCAAGGGCACCGGCGACGCGGAGGCGAATCTCCGCGAGTTCAACGCCGTGCTCGACCGTGCCGACATTGACGTGCAGGTGCTCGGCGTTGGCCCGGACGGTCATCTCGGCTTCAACGAGCCGGGCGACACGCTCTGCGACGGCGCGCACAAGGAGGTGCTCGACGAGAGCACCATCGACGCCAACCAGCGCTTCTTCGCCTCGCGCGACGATGTGCCGCGCTACGCGCTCACCATGGGCATGGGCAACATCCTGCGCGCGAAAAAGCTCCTTATGATCGTCTCCGGCCACAAGGAGGACGCAATGCGCCGTCTGCTGCTCTCCGAGCGCATCGACCCGCACTGCCCGGCAACGTTTCTGCGTCTGCACCGCGACGCCGTGGTGCTGCTCGAACGCTCTCTCGCCGACGCGATCGGCTATAAGGCGTAAGCCTTTCATCCACCGCTCCCCTGCGGATACCCCGCAGGGGACGCCCCGTTTCCCGTTTACTTTGGAGGTTATTCTTTTATGTGTGGAATTGTAGGATTTACCGGCTCGCAGGCGGCGGCTCCGCTGCTTCTGGACGGGCTGCGCAAGCTGGAATACCGCGGGTATGACAGCGCCGGCATCGCCGTGCAGAAGGACGGCGCGCTGCATATGATCAAGGCGTCCGGCCATATCGACGCGCTCGCGGAAAAAACGCAAAACGGCGCGCTGCTGCCCGGTTGTTCCGGCATCGGCCACACCCGCTGGGCGACGCACGGCGCGCCCACCGACACGAACGCGCACCCGCATATGTCCGCCGACGGCAAATTTGCCATCGTCCACAACGGCATTATCGAAAACTACGCGGCGCTGCGCGACGAGCTTAAAAGCAAGGGCTTCGTATTCCGGAGCGAGACCGACACGGAAGTCATCGTGCATCTGCTCGACATGTACTATACCGGCGATCTCAAGGCCGCCGTGCTGCACACCGCCGCGCGGCTCGAGGGCTCCTATGCGCTCGGCGTTCTCTGCGCCGACCAGCCGGGGACGATCTGCGCCGTGAAAATGGCATCGCCGCTCATTCTCGGCGTGGGCGTCGGCGAAAATTTCTTTGCCTCCGACGTGACCGCGCTCGTGAGCCACACCAAAAACGTGATCTATCTGGAGGACGGCGAGTTTGCTGAGATAACGCCCGACTCCATTTCCATTTATGACAGCACCGGCGCGACGGTGCACCGCAGCATTTCCCGCATCGTCTGGGATATCGAAGCCGCGGAAAAGGGCGGCTATGAGCACTTTATGCTCAAGGAGATCATGGAGCAGCCCCGTGCGCTCAAGGCGACCATCGCCCCGCGCATCAAGAACGGGAAGATCGTCCTCGACGATTTTGACGAGGCGTTCCGCGCCGACTTCCGGTACATCAACCGCATCGTTATCACCGCGTGCGGCAGCGCGTATCACGCCGGGTGCGTCGGACGGTACATGATCGAATCGCTCTGCCGCGTGCCGGTGGAGGTCGATGTGGCGAGCGAGCTGCGTTACCGCCACCCGATCGTGGATGAGCACACGCTGCTCATTGCCGTTTCCCAGTCCGGCGAGACTGCCGATACCATCGCCGCCATCCGCGAATGCAAGGCGCACGGCGCGCGCGTGCTCACGATCGTCAACGTCGTCGGCAGCACCGTGGCAAAGCTCGGCGATTATGTCATGTACACCTGGGCCGGCCCGGAGATCGCCGTTGCCACCACGAAGGGCTACACCACGCAGATCGCCGTGCTCAATCTGCTCGCCGTATGGATGGCCAACGAGCGCCGGACGCTCACCGCGCCGCGGTACGCCGAGCTCGTCGCCGGCATTGCGGACCTGCCCGAACGCACGCAGCGCAGCATTGACCTGAACCCGCAGGTCAGCTATCTTGCCGAGCGCTACTGCGGCAACAGCTCGCTCTTCTTCATCGGGCGCAACATCGACTACGCCGTCGCGCTTGAAGCCTCGCTCAAGCTCAAGGAGATCTCCTATATCCACTCCGAGGCGTATGCCGCCGGAGAGCTCAAGCACGGCACCATCGCGCTCATCGATCCGGGTCGTCTCGTCGTTTCGCTCGCGTGCTACGAGGAGCTGTTCGACAAGACGATGTCTAATATCAAAGAGGTCAAGGCGCGCGGGGCCAAGGTTCTCGCCGTGGTGAACGAGGGCAACCGCCGTGTGTTCGCCGAGGCGGACGACGTGCTCTTCGTCCCCGTGACCGACCCGCTCTTCTCCGCCATTCCGGAGATCCTTCCCCTGCAGCTTTTCGCCTATCATGTTGCCCGGTGCAACGGGTGCGACATTGATAAGCCCCGCAATCTCGCCAAATCCGTCACCGTGGAGTGAGTTTCATGAAAGACGTTTACGAAAATCCCCTCTGCTCGCGCTACGCCTCGGAGCAGATGCAGCATCTCTTCTCCCCGCAGTGGAAGTTTTCGACGTTCCGCCGTCTCTGGCTCGCGCTCGCCGAGAGCGAGCAGGAGCTGGGGCTGTCCATCACGGACGAGCAGCTTGAGGAAATGCGCGCGCATCTCGACGATATCGATTTTGACCGTGCCGCCGAGTATGAGCACCGGCTGCGCCACGACGTGATGGCGCACATCCGCACGTTCGGCGACGCCTGCCCGAAGGCCGCAGGCATCATCCATCTCGGCGCGACGAGCTGCTATGTGGACGACAACACCGACCTTCTGCAGATGCGCGCAGCGCTGAAGCTCATCCGCGGCGAATTGCTCGCGGTGATCGACGCGCTTTCCGAATTTGCCGCGCGCGAGGCCGACACGCCGACGCTCGCCTGGACGCACTTCCAGGCCGCGCAGCCCACGACCGTGGGCAAGCGCGCGACGCTCTGGCTGCAGGATTTTCTGCTCGACTTAGAGCAGCTCGAAACGGAGCTCTCCCGCCTTCCCATCTCCGGGTGCAAGGGCGCGACCGGCACCGCGGCGAGCTTTCTCGCCCTCTTCCACGGCGACGGGGAGAAGGTCCTCGCGCTCGAGAAGAAGATCGCGGAAAAGATGGGCGTTCCCAACTGCATCCCCGTCGCCGGGCAGACGTACACGCGAAAGCTCGATTCCTTTGTGATGAACGTCCTCTCCGGCATCGCGCAGAGCGCTGCAAAAATGGCGACGGACATGCGCCTTCTCGCGCATCTGCGCGAGCTGGACGAGCCGTTTGAGACCGAGCAGGTCGGCTCCTCCGCTATGGCCTACAAGCGAAATCCCATGCGCTGCGAGCGTGTGTGCTCGCTCAGCCGGTATGTGGTAAATCTCGCCTCCAACACCGCGGACACCGCCATGACGCAGTGGCTCGAGCGCACGCTCGACGATTCGGCCAACCGCCGTCTCACGCTGCCGGAGGGTTTCCTCGCGTGCGACGCCATTTTGACGCTCTGCGCCAACGTCGTGCGCGGCTGCAAGGTATATCCGCGCGTGATGGAAAAGCACCTGCGCGAAGAGCTGCCGTTTCTTGCGACCGAGAACATCCTCATGCGCGCCGTATCGCTCGGCGAAGACCGCCAGAAGCTGCACGAGGTCATCCGGCAGTATTCCGTGCGCGCGGCGGAGAGCGTCAAGCTCCGCGGCGAGGACGGGCATCTGCTCGATATGCTGCTCGCGGACGAACGGTTCCATTTAACGCCGGAGGCTCTGGAGGAGCTTCTGGATGTCCGCCAGTTCGTCGGGCTTGCGCCGGAGCAGACGCGCGCCTTTCTCAAAACTCATGTTTATCCCGTGCTGGAAGCGCGCCGCGGCGATATCGCCGGGAGCGTTCCGGTGCGTGTCTAAAAAAGCAAGGAGGATACAAAAATGCTTACTGCTGTTGTCGGAATCAACTGGGGCGACGAGGGAAAGGGCCGCATGGTCGATCTTTTCTCCGCCGAGCATGAGATCGTTGTCCGCTATCAGGGCGGCAACAACGCCGGTCACACCGTCGTGAACGAGCGCGGCAAATTCGTTCTCAATCTGCTGCCGTCCGGCATTCTGCGCCCCGGCACGGTGAACGTCCTCGGCCCCGGCATGGTGCTCGATCTTGAGCATCTCACGAACGAAGTCGCGCACATCCGCGAGCAGGGCGTGGCGATCACGCCCGAGCATCTGAAGATCAGCGACCGCGCCACCATCTGCATGCCGTACCACAAGATGATGGACATTCTCGAAGAGGACCGTCTCGCGGACAAGAAGTTCGGCTCCACACGCCGCGGCATCGGCCCGGTGTACGCCGACAAGTATATGAAGAAAACGCTGCGCACCGGCGATCTTCTCTTCCCGGACAAGCTGCGCGACAAGCTCGCCGATCTTGTCGAGTGGAAGAACATCACCGTGCAGGGCTACGGCCACGAGCCGGTCAGCGTTGACGAGATGTACGCCTGGCTGGAGAAATACGCCTTCCCGTGGCGCGAGTATCTCTGCAACACGACCGAATACCTCTCCGCGCAGGCGGATGCGGGCAAGAGCATTCTCTTTGAGGCCCAGCTCGGCGCGCTGCGCGACATTGACTTCGGCATCTACCCCTACACCTCTTCCTCGTCCACGATCGCGGCCTACGCCCCCATCGGCGCGGGCATCCCGGCCAAGCGGCTGGACAGCGTCGTCGGCATCATGAAGGCATATTCGAGCTGCGTCGGCGAAGGGCCGTTCGTGTGCGAGCTCTTCGGCGAGGAGGGCGACCGTCTGCGCGAAGCCGGCGCCGAGTACGGCGCGGCCACGGGCCGTCCCCGCCGTGTGGGTGGGTTTGATGTCGTCGCCTCCCGCTACGGCGTGCAGATGCAGGGTGCGACCGAGCTCGCGCTCACAAAGCTCGATGTGCTCTCCGGCTGGGAGAAGATCCCCGTCTGCACCGGGTATGAGATAGACGGCAAGATCATCCACACCTTCCCCGTGGAGACCGTGCTTGAGCGCTGCAAGCCCGTATACGAATACGTTGATGGCTTCTCCGGCGACATTTCCGGCTGCCGGAAGTTTGAGGATCTGCCCGAGGCTGCGCGCAATTACGTCCGCTATCTCGAAAACGCCGTCGGCTGCCGCATCGGCTGGGTGTCCGTTGGCGCAGGCCGAGAGGAATATATCCGTCTATGAAAAAACTGCGCGTATTTTTCGCGTGCGTCACGAGCCGCCTTGCGCGGCTCGCGCTGCGGCTTTTGGGCCGCGGCGGCACAGCGCTGCCCGGAAAGGCAGCGCTGCGCGTATATCCGGGGCTGATGCGTGAGCTGGGCCGCGGCGTGGAAACGGTGATCATCACCGGCACGAACGGCAAAACGACGACCGCCGGTATGCTCCGCCACATGCTCGACAAGGCCGGGACGGCATATTTCTCCAACCGCTCCGGCGCGAATCTCACGAGCGGCATCACCGCAGAATTCATTGAAAACGCCGATCTTCTCGGCAAGCCGAAGAAAACGCTCGCCGTCATCGAGTGCGACGAGGGCAATTTCCCCGCCGTCGCCGCGGCGCTGCAGCCGCGCGCGGTGATCGTGACGAATCTCTTCCGTGACCAGCTCGACCGCTACGGCGAGGTGACGCACACGCGCGATCTCATCGCCTCGGGCATCCAGAAGGCCCCCGGCGCGGTGCTCTGTCTGAATGCCGACTGCTCGCTCACCGCGTCGCTCGGCTGGGACGTGCCGAACAAGACCGTGTACTTCGGTCTCGAGAATATTTCGAGCGACGCCGTGCCGAGCGTTTCGGACGCGCCGCACTGTCTGCGCTGCGGCGCGCGCTATGCCTACCGGCGGCACACGTTCGCCCATCTCGGCGACTGGTACTGCCCCGCGTGCGGCGCGCAGCGTCCCGCGCCGGACATGGCCGTGGAGAGCGTGGAAGCCCTCCCCGGCGGCGGCAGCGCCGTCACGATGAAAACGCCGGAAGGGACGGTCTCCTTTGATCTCGCGCTCCCGGCGCTCTACAATGTCTGCAATGCCGCCGCCGCGCTCACCGCCGCGCGCGCCATGGGCTGGGATATGGACATCTGCTGCGCCGCGCTCGCCGATTTCGGCGCTGTGTTCGGGCGGATGGAGCAGCTCACCGTCGGAGAAACGAGCGTCCGCATCGTGCTCGTGAAAAACCCCGCCGGGTGTGACCGCGCGCTCGAATTTCTCGCCTCGCAGAGCGAGGACGTTCTCCCCATCTTCTGTCTGAACGACAACGCCGCCGACGGCACGGACGTTTCCTGGATCTGGGACGCCGATTACGAAAGCCTTTTGGCCGCGCGGCGGTATGCGTCCATCGGCGTTTACGGCGTGCGCGCGCAGGATATGCGTCTCCGGCTCAAATACGCCGGGGCGGACGATGCCGCCATCACCGTATACGACACGGCGGACGATCTCGCCGCGGCGGTGCAGAAAGCCAGAAAACCCGTTGTCGTGCTGCCGAACTACACATCCATGCTCACCGTGCGCGACAAGCTGTCCGCGCTCGCCGGCGGAGGGAGGTTCTGGGAATAATGGAACTGAACATCTGCCATCTGTACCCGGACGTGCTCAATCTCTACGGCGACCGGGGCAACATCGCGTGCATGAAAAAGCGGCTGGAATGGCGCGGCATCGGCTGCGCCGTTACGGAGCTGCCGCTCGGCACGGCGGACGATCTCACCGGGTACGATCTCTTTTTCATCGGCGGCGGGCAGGACTTTGAACAGACCGTGCTTCTCGCCGATCTCCGCGCCGGGCGCGCGGAGAACATCCGCGCTGCGGCGGAGGACGGGAAAACGCTTCTCTGCATCTGCGGCGGGTATCAGCTTCTGGGCAACGGCTACCGCACGGCGGCCGGACAATGGTGCGACTATACCGGCATTCTGGACTTTACGACCGAAGGCTCCTACGAGCGGCTCATCGGCAACTATGCCTACCGGCTCGGCGAAGAGTCCGGCGGCGGGATCGTCATCGGATTTGAAAACCACGGCGGGCGCACGCGCCTGGGCGCTTCGCTCACACCGCTCGGCACGGTGCTGCGCGGTCACGGCAACAACGGCGAGGACGGCACGGAGGGTGTGCGGTACAAAAACGTGTACGGCACCTACAGCCACGGTCCGCTCCTGCCGAAGAACCCGGCGCTCTGCGATGAGATACTGCGCGGCGCGCTCTGCCGCAAATACGGCGCGGCCGAGCTCGCGCCTCTCGACGACAGCGCCGAGGAGGCCGCCCGGCAGGTCATGCTCACAAGACTGCACATTCTCTAAAGGGAGGGCATTCATTATGCGCAACTATGAACAGGAACTCGAAAACCGCGTTGCCTTTATCCGGCAGCTGCTGAAGGAAAGCGGCTGCGAGGGCATCGTTTACGGCAACAGCGGCGGCAAGGACAGCGCGCTCGTCGGCATTCTCTGCAAGAAGGCGTGCGGCAACACCGTGGGCATTCTCCTGCCCTGCGCCACGACGCAGAACTACGGCAGCGACACGGACGACGCGATCCGCGTCGCCGAGCAGTATGGCATCGCCTACCGCACCGTGGATCTCTCGGAAACACGCGGCGCGCTCGTCGCGGCGCTGGAAAAGGCGGGCGTAGAGCTCAACAACGCCGCCGTATCGAACATTGCCCCGCGCCTTCGTATGACGGCGCTTTACGCCGTCGCTGCCGCCGAGCACCGGCTCGTCGCCGGAACGGGCAACCGCAGCGAGGCGTTCATGGGCTACTGCACCAAGTGGGGCGACGCTGCCGCCGACTTCAACCCCATCGCCGATCTGAGCGTGACCGAGGTCTTTGAATTTCTCGACTATCTCGACGCGCCGGAGACCATCCGGCACAAGGCTCCCTCCGCCGGGCTTTTCGAGGGACAGACGGACGAGAAGGAAATGGGCGTCTCCTACGCCGCCATCGACCGCTATATGGACGGAGGCGCCGTGACCGACGCCGAGCGCGCGATCATCGAGCGCTTCCACCGCAACAGCGAGCACAAGCGCGTCGGACGAAAGGATTACCGCGCCAACTGATTCCATGCCTATGCAAAAGGGCGCTGACCGGCTTGGTCAGCGCCTGTCGGCTCCGAAAACCATCACAAGGGGGCGATTTCGTTTGGTGGAAAATCTTCTTCGGGCTTTTCGGCGTTTTACATCCTTTCAGATCATCATACTCGGCTTTGCCGGAGTGATCGTTGCAGGTGCGCTGCTGCTGACGCTTCCGGCGGCATCTGCCGCAGGGGCAGCCACGCCGTTCACCGACGCGCTTTTTACTTCGACATCGGCGGTCTGCGTGACCGGTCTTGTCGTCCGCGACAGCGGCAGCTACTGGTCTCCGTTCGGGCAGAGTCTGATCCTTCTGCTGATCCAGATCGGAGGTCTCGGCGTCATCACAATGTCGGCAACCTTTCTGATGCTTGCCGGGCGGAACATTTCCCTCAAGGAACGAAGCGCCATGCAGGATGCGCTTTCCGCTCCGTCGGTCGGCGGCATTGTGCGTTTGACGCGTTTTATTTTGAAAGGGACTTTTATCGTTGAGCTCACCGGCGCACTTGTCATGCTGCCGGTTTTCTGGCGGGATCACGGCTTCCGCGGAATCTGGATGGCGGTATTCCATTCCGTTTCCGCGTTCTGCAACGCCGGGTTTGACATTCTCGGCACGGCAGAAAGGCCGTATCCTTCGCTGACAGCCTATGTTGGAAACCCTGTCGTCAATATCACCTTGATTTTTCTTCTCGTGGTCGGCGGGCTCGGCTTTCTCACCTGGGATGATATCCGAACGCACCGGTGGCGGCTGTCCCGCTATCGGATGCAGAGCAAGGTCATTCTTGCAACGACCGCCATTCTGCTTCTTTTCCCCGCTGTTCTGTTCTTCTTTACGGAATATTCCGCCTTTCCGCTGCAAGAGCGTATTCTTGCTTCGCTCTTTCAGTCTGCCACACCCCGGACGGCGGGCTTTAACACGACGGATCTTGCCGCCATGAGCGACGCATCCCGCGCCGTTATGATCCTTCTCATGCTGGTCGGCGGCGCTCCCGGATCAACCGCCGGCGGAATGAAAGTCACGACGCTTGCCGTGCTTGCGGCAAACGTGCATTCCATATTCCGACAGCAGGAATCGCCGCAGCTTTTTCACCGCCGCGTCGACAGCCGCATTGTAAAAAGCGCTTCTGCCGTTTTGCTGCTGTATTTGACGCTGTTTCTCACCGGCGGGTGCATCATCAGCGCGGCAGAAGATCTTCCGCTTGCCGTCTGCCTGTATGAAACAGCATCCGCCATCGGGACGGTAGGCCTGACGCTCGGCATAACGCCGCAGCTCGGACAGCTTTCTCATTGGATACTGATCCTGCTGATGTTCTGGGGGCGCGTCGGCGGTCTGACGCTGATCTACGCCGCCTTCGCCGGACACAATCGGTATCATGCAGTGTATCCGAAAGAAAACATTACTATCGGGTAATCGTCTTTTTAAGGGAGGATAGAATATGAAGAACATTCTTCTGATCGGATTGGGACGCTTCGGACGCCATCTTGCCATCGAGCTGAACCGTCTCGGCCATCAAATCATGGCAGTCGACAGGGACGAGGAGCGTGTCAACGAGTGCATGCCGTTTGTGACCAACGCGCAGATCGGCGACAGCACACGATTGGAATTTCTGCGCTCGCTCGGCATTGGGAATTATGATATCTGCTATGTTACCATCTGCGGCAGCTTTCAGGATTCTCTGGAGACAGTTTCGCTTCTCAAAGAGCTTGGCGCAAAAACCGTTGTCGCGCGCGCGGATCGGGACGTTCAGGAAAAGTTTCTGCTTCGCAACGGCGCGGACTACGTCACCTATCCCGAAAAACAGCTTGCCAAATGGTCGGCCACCCGCTACACCGCCAACCATCTGTTCGACTACATTGAGCTGGACGACAGACATGCCATTGTGGAGGTCGCCGTCCCGGAACGATGGGTCGGTCAGACCGTCGGCGAGCTGAACATTCGCCGCAAATACGGGATCAACCTGCTGGGCTTAAAGAAGGACGGAAAAACCGATGTATCCGTCACTCCGGACACCCATCTCACAAAGGATGTTACGATTCTCGCCCTTGGTGAATATCAAACGCTGAAAAAGTGCTTTGCTCTTTAAAACAAATTGTTGGATGCAGTCATCCCGTAAGGATAACTGCATCCAACATTCTTTTTAAACCTTTATTTTTTCATTGCCAGCCGCACAAAAAACCGCACGAGCGGCGCGGTGCAGCATACGCCGATCAGCACGCCCATCCCCCACGGGAAGGTCGGCGCGAGCGCCGTCTGCCAGACGGCAATCGCGGTGAACATCACCGCTGTCGAAAGGCGTATATCGGCAATGAGATCGCGCACGCGCCGGTATACCAGCGCACGGTTGAACACCGTCACGCTCGTGCCGACATTCCATGTCTGCGGGAAGAAGCTCACGGCGAGCATCAAAGCGTCGCACAGAACGCCGACGACCGGCATGATCCAGAGCGTTCCCCGGCTGCCGTAGCCGTCGATCTCGCCGTAAAAATTATAGTGCGACGGTATCTCCGCCGGGAGCTGCGCATACCGCACGGCGACATACACGATCCCGGCAAGCAGAACGGCGGGGGCGGCAAAGAACACGATGCGCTGATAGAGCGTTTCCCGGCAGCCGCAGAAAGCGTCGATCTGATCTCTTTTCATAACTGTTTTCCCACTTTCAGATATCCAGCTCCGGCGGCTTATCCAGCTCGTCGGAAACATACTTTCCGTTTTTCTTCCGCTGGCGGACGCATTCGGTGAGCAGATACTCGATCTGTCCGTTTACCGAGCGGAAATCGTCCTCCGCCCACGCAGCGATGGCCGCATACAGCTTCGGGGACAGGCGCAGCGGCACCTGCTTCTTCCCGCTTTCCGTTTCCGCCATATCAGTACAGACTTCCCGAATTTACGACGGGCTGCGCGTCGCGGTTGCCGCAGAGCACAACGAGAAGGTTTGATACCATCGCCGCCTTGCGCTCGTCGTCGAGCGCGACGACGTTGTTCTCGCTCAGGCGCTCGAGCGCCATTTCCACCATGCCGACCGCGCCGTCCACGATCATCTTGCGCGCGTCGATGATGGCGGACGCCTGCTGGCGCTGCAGCATGACCGCCGCGATCTCGGTCGCGTAGGCAAGATAGGTAATGCGCGCTTCGATGATCTCGATCCCGGCGGCGTCCACGCGCTGCTGGATCTCCTTGCGGATGCGCTCAGCCACGATCTCGCTTGAGCCGCGCAGACTCCCTTCGTCCGCCACGCCGTCGCCGGTCGTATCGACGTTCGGCGCCACGTCGTAGGGGTAGATGCGCACGATGTTGCGCAGTGCGCTGTCGCACTGGAGAGAAAGGTATTCCTTGTAGTTATCAACGTCAAAGACGGCCTTCGCCGTGTCCACCACGCGCCACATGACCGCGATGCCGATCTCCACGGGGTTGCCGAGACAGTCGTTGATCTTCTGGCGAGAGTTGTTGAGCGTCATGATCTTGAGAGAGATCTTCTTATTCCCGGCGACTTCGATCGAGCCGCTCGTCTGTCCGGCAGCGATCACGATGCCGTTCTTGGTGCCGTCCACGTCGCCGCTCTGGCTGAGCTTCGTGTTCGCCGCGGGGTTGACCGCCGAGCAGAACGGATTCACGTAATAAAAGCCCTCGCCCTTGAGCGTGCCGACATACTTGCCGAAGAGCGTAAGAACGAGCGCCTCCTGCGGCTTGAGGATACGCAGACCGCAAAGCGCGATCCAGCCGAGAGAAACGTACAGAACGCCGAGAACAACGAAGAAAACATGGCCGCGCACCGCGCCGTAAATGATGGCGAGGACCGCGGCGGCGAGCAGCGCCAGATACCCAAGCAGCACCGCCATGCCGTACTTCCGGCCGGTAATGATCTTTTCCTGCATGATACTTCCCTCCATTAATCTATTTGATATCATATTGATATCATACCTTCTGCGCTTTGTCAAGAAAATTCTGTAAATCAAGACCGCCGGCACGGCCGGGGCATCTCCTGACGGAAAAACCCCCGACGCGATCTTGTATATCGCATCGGGGGTCGTTGTCCATTGGGGAATCAGGCGGCGCGGAAAACCATGCTGCCATCCTTATGCAAAGGGAGGCTTATGGTCATTCCTCCAGCAGCCGCGGCATGAGCATGTAGGCTTCCTTCGTGAACACGCCGGTTTTTTCGGCCTCCGCTTCGGTGAAATGGAAGCTGTTCCCGGCGTTCTCGCCGCTGCGGTAGAGCGCATACGGCACCGGCGTCGGCGTGTGGGTGAGCTTGGCGAGCGGCGTCGGGTGGTCGGGCATGCAGAGCGCGGAAAACGCTTCCCCGCTCTCGCGCAGATATTCCAATACCGGAAGGATGATCTTCTCGTCGATCTGCTCGATGGACCAGATCTTCTCCTTTGCCTCGCCGTGGTGCCCGCACTCATCCGGCGCTTCCACATGGATGTATAGGAAATCAAACCCGTTTTTCAGCGCCTCGACCGCCGCGCGGCCTTTGGCGGCAAAGTCCGTGTGATAGTTGCCGGTGATGCCCGCTACGGGGATGACCTCCAGCCCCGCGCACACGCCGATGCCCTGCACGAGATCGACCGCGGAGATGACCCCGCCGCGCGCAATGCCGAATTTCTCCCGGAACGGCGTGAGCGCCGGGCGGCGTCCCTCGCCCCAGAACCAGACGCTGTTCGCCGGATGGAGCCCGGTTTCGATGCGCTTTTGATTCACCGGATGCTTACGGAGAATTTCGCGCGAGCGCTCCATCAGCGAGAGCAGGAGCGCGTGGTTCTCCCCCTCCGGAAGATGGCCCGCCACGGGCTTTCCGGTGATATCGTGCGGCGGCGTAAGCTCCGCGCCCGAGGCGGCGGCGCGCAGCACGAGACAGTGGCGGTAGCGAAAGCCCGCGTGCAGCTCGCAGCCCGCCGCGGCATAGAGCGGCGCGATCGCGGCGATGAGCTCGTGCGCTTCCTCGTTGGAGATATCGTCGGCGCTGTAGTCGATCATCACGGCGTTCTCGATGTTGTCGGCGTCCGAGAGCGTCACGAGATTGCAGCGGTACGTCACATCCTCCGGCGCGAGAGGGATGCCCATGCTGGCCGCTTCAAGCGGCGAGCGGCCGGAATAATAGATCTTCGGATCGTAGCCGAAAACGGAGAGGTTCGCCGTGTCGCTGCCCGCGGGCATGCCGGGCGGGACGGTGCGCGTGAGGCCGAACTCCCCCTGCGACGCGAGAAAGTCCATGCCCGGGTGCCGGGCAAGCTCGAGCGGCGTATGACCGCCGAGTGGGGCGAACGGCTCGTCAGCCATACCGTCGCCGAGAAATACCACATGCTTCATATCATTTCACCAGCCAGTTTTTCACGGATTCGCGCATTTCGTCTTTATTGACCACGGCCCTAAAACGCTCCTCCCGCGCTCGCAGCGCGTCGAGTGGCGCGGGGATGGGCGTTCCGGCAAACGCGCAGAGCGCGTCGAGCGCGGCAAAGCCGTCTTCCGGCACATCTTCGCCGAGCGAAGAGAGCATCGCCGCGGCGAACTTGAAGGGCGAGGCCGTGGAGAGCGCGACCGTGGGGCGCACTTCCCCGCTCTCGCGCCGGTACTGCTCCGCCGCGGAGAGCCCGGCGGCGGTGTGCGGGTCGGCCAGATAGCCTTTTTTCTCCCACACGGTGCGGATGACGCGCGCCGTTTCCTCCTCGGACGCGAAAAAGGCGGCAAAGCCCTCGTCCGCAAGGAGTCGGAGAAGCTCTTCGCTGACGGCGTACTTTCCCTCGCCGCGAAGAGCGCGCATCCATTCGCTCACCCGCTCTCCATCCTGTGCGGCAAGATAGAGAAGCCTCTCGAGATTGGAAGATACAAGAATATCCATCGAGGGGGACATCGTGCGCAGGAACGGCCGGTTTTTATCGTATACGCCCGTGCGCAGGAAGTCCGTCAGCACGTTGTTGCTGTTCGAGGCGCACAACAGCTTTCCGACCGGGAGGCCGGAGCGCTTGGCGAAGTATCCGGCAAGAATATCGCCGAAGTTGCCGGTCGGCACGGAGAAGTCCACGCGCTCGCCCGGAGCGACGGCGCCCGCGCGCAGGAGCTGGGCATAGGCGGCAAAGTAATACGCGATCTGCGGCGCGAGACGGCCCCAGTTGATGGAGTTCGCGCTTGAGAGCACGACGCCCGCCCTGTCGAGCTCGGATGCGAGCGCGGCGTCGGCAAAGATGTCCTTCACGCCGGTCTGCGCGTCGTCAAAATTGCCGCGCACGGCGAGCACGAGGACGTTGTTCCCGCCCTGCGTCGCCATCTGCGCGCGCTGGATGTCCGAAACGCCGCCGTCGGGATAAAATACCGCGATCTTCGTACCCGGGACGTCCGCGAAGCCTTCGAGCGCGGCCTTGCCGGTGTCGCCGCTCGTGGCGACAAGGATGGCGACGGTGTGGTCGTCCGCACACTTTCTCACGCTCGCGGCGAGAAGGTACGGCAGGATCTGCAGCGCCACGTCCTTAAAGGCGCACGTCGGGCCGTGGAACAGCTCCATCGTCCAGAGCTTATCCCCCAGCGCGTGCAGCGGCACGACGGCGTCATCGTCAAAACTTGCATAGGCTTTTTTCGTATAATCCAGCAGCTCTTTGCGCGAAAAGCCGGGCAGGAACCGCTCGAGCACCGCGGCGGAAAGCTCGGCATACGGCAGCGCGTAAAGCGCTTCAAGCTCGCTTGCGGAAAAAACCGGCAGCTCGTCCGGCACATACAGTCCGCCGTCCGGCGCAAGTCCCCGCCGGATGGCCTCCGCCGCCGTGACCGCCGGCGATTTCCCTCTGGTACTGATAAATTTCACGGGTAAGTCCCCCTGTTGCGTACATTTGTTCTTCTGTCGTTATACTATACGCCATTCTGCGGCGAAAAGCAACCGCAAAAAACGAAAAGAAATTCGCAATTTCTGTGGAACATTTCAGCAGTTCTGTGATATACTGTTTGGTATTCTGCCTCAGGAGGTTTGTCCCTTTGCTTTTGGAAGTTTTGCGCGAGACCGTGATCGACAGTTTGAAGCTGCTGCCGTTTCTCTTTGCGGCGTATCTCGCGATCGAATTTATTGAAGACCGCGCCGAGGAAAAGACCGTGGCGCTCGTCCACCGCGCGGGACGCTGGGGCCCGGTGCTCGGCGCGGCGCTCGGCGTGATCCCCCAGTGCGGTTTTTCCGCCGCTACCGCCAATCTCTATGCCGGCGGCATCATCACACGCGGAACGCTGCTCGCGGTGTTTCTCTCCACCTCGGACGAGATGCTGCCGATCCTCCTTTCGAGCAGCGCCCCGGTCCCGCTCATTTTGAAGCTCCTTGGCTATAAGGCGCTCGCCGGTATCCTTCTCGGCGTGACCGTCGATACCGTGGCTTCAAAGCTCGGCTACGAGCGGAAGAAATCCATCCACGAGATGTGTGAGCAGGAGCACTGCCACTGCGAGGACGGCATATTCAAATCCGCGCTGCGCCATACGCTCAAGATCTTCGCGTTTCTCTTCGTTGTGACGTTCGTTCTGAATCTTCTGGTGGAGGCTGTCGGGCCGGAAACGCTCGGCGCGTTCGTGCTCAACCGCCCCGTGATCGGCGAGCTGCTCGGCGGCATCATCGGATTTATCCCGAACTGCGCGGCCAGCGTTGTGCTCACGACGCTCTATCTCGAAGGCGCGATGTCCGGCGGCGCGATGCTCTCGGGCCTTCTTGTCGGCTCGGGCGTGGGACTACTCGTGCTGCTGCGCATGAACCGCGACTGGCGCGATAATCTCGTAACGGCGGGGCTTCTCTACGCCGGCGGCGTCATCTTCGGTCTGCTCGCGGATGTGCTGCACATTGTCTGATCTTCATATACGGCAAAGCGCCGGAAGGACAAAAATCCTTCCGGCGCTTGTTTTATGATTTTACGGCGGTGTTGATCGAGTCGCGGAATACGACGAAGCGATTGAAGAGAAATTCCGTAACGGCGTTGACGAGCATCGTCGGCACGAGGATCGCAAATTCATTCCAGCCGTGCTGCGCGAGCGCCTCGCCCCACCAGATAGAAAGCGGCGTGAACACAAGATAGTACCCGAGCACCTTCGCCATGGCGATGGGCACGTTGTTCGCGCTGCGGAACGTGTATTTCCGGTTCGCGGTGAAGTTGAAGATCACCGAGAGCGCCAGCGCTACGAAGTACGAGGGGCCGTACTTCAGCTCCGTGACCGCCGCGCCCGGGAACAGCTTCAAAAAGACCGGCAGGCGGTCAAAATGCGCCGCGGCGTTGAGCAGCGTGAAGCTCACGAACTGGATGATGCCCGCGCCCGCGGTGCACATCAGGTATTTGAGCGCCATGAGCAGATTATCACGCTTGGAGAGCGTCGGCTTTTCGTTTTTCGGCGTTTCGGGCATGGATAATATCAGCTCCCTTCTGTCCTCACGTTTATACCAGAGATCGGCGCGGCGCGCAAGAGAAATTCTTCCCGCGGCGCGAGGATCTCGGCGGTTTCACTCGATCGTACCGCCGCCGAGGACGGTGTCGCCGTCATAGAATACCGCCGCCTGCCCCGGCGTCACGGCGCGCTGCGGCGCGTCGAACACGATGCGGCCGCGGCCGTTTTCCTCCGGATACACCGTCGCGGCCTGCTCCCGCGCGCGGTAGCGGATCTTCACCGCGCAGCGCACCGGCTCTCGCGGCGTCTCGCCGGAGATCCAGTTCACGTCCGGTACCGCCGCTTCGCTCCGGTACAGATCCTTCTCTTCGCCGAGGACGACCTCGTTTCTCTCCGGATCGATCCGGCAGACGTACAGCCGCTCGCCGTGCGAAATGCCGAGACCGCGGCGCTGGCCGACCGTGTAGTGAATGATCCCCTTATGCTCGCCGAGAACGCGCCCGTCCGTCGAGACGAATGCGCCGGGAATGCTCTTTTCCCCCGTCAGCCGCCCGATGGCGGCGGCATAGTCGCCGTCCGGGGCAAAGCAGATGTCCTGGCTGTCCCTTTTGCGCGCGTTGCCAAAGCCCTGCATCTCGGCGATGGCGCGCGTCTCGCTCTTGCGCATGGCCCCCAGCGGGAAGAGCGTGTGCGCAAGCTCCCGCTGCGTCATGGCATAGAGCACATAGCTCTGGTCCTTCGTCTCGTCGAGCGCCTTTTGGAGAATGTATCTCTCCCCCGCACGGGCGATGCGCGCATAGTGGCCGGTGACGATCTTTTCGCAGCCGAGCTCCTCGGCGCGGCGGAAGAGCGCGTCGAACTTCATGCGCCGGTTGCACTCGATGCAGGGGTTCGGCGTGCGGGCGCGGCGGTAAGCCTCGCAGAACGGCAGCATGACCTGCTTGCGGAAGCCCTCCGAAAAATTGAAAACGCAGTAGCGCATCCCGAGCCGGTAGGCAACGGCGCGGGCGTCCTCCACATCGTCGAGCGAGCAGCAGGTGTGTCTTTCGGATATCCCGGCGTCGGTGTTCGTATAGAGCTTCATCGTGCAGCCGATGCACTCGTACCCCTCCCGCTGCGCGAGATACGCCGCGACGGAGGAATCAACGCCGCCGCTCATGGCGATGAGCGCCCTCACGTCTTGTTCTCCGAAGCGTCCTCGATGAGGACGCGCATCGTCCCGCCGCAGACCATGCCCTCGTCCGCGGCCACGTCGTTCGTCATGTCGATCTCGATAACGCAGCTCTCGCCCGTGCCGATGATCTTCCGCGCGCGCTGCATCGCCGTGGCCTCGCTGCATCCGCCGCCGATCGTGCCGCAGCCCGCGCCGAGCTTGTTGACGGCCATGAGCGCGCCGGATTTCACCGGCGTGGAGCCCGTGGACGTGAGCACGAGCAGCAGCGCCTTCGGCTCAGCGTTCTCCGCAAGATACCGGATGGCGGAAAGATCGGAATTTGTCTGCTCGAGCAGCGTGCCGAGATACTCCGTCTCCGGCAGGGCGCGGCGGTGCTCCACGAGCTGTGCGCAGATGGAAACGGCGATCTCCGCGGGCGTCACCGCGCCGATGGCAAGGCCGATGGGCGCGTGGATCGCGGCGAGCTTTTCCGCGTCATACCCTTCATCCCGCAGCAGCCTCATCAGCCCCGCCACGCGGCGGCGCGAGCCGATCATGCCGAGATACGACGGCATCGCGCCGGAGAGGATCTGCCGCAGACAGTCGGCGTCCCAACGGTGGCCGCGCGTGATGACGCAGACATAGTCGCTCTCCCGGAGTTTGAGCGCCGCGATCGCCGCGGCGAAGGTGTCGCACACGGTGTGCGTCGCTTCCGGGAAGCGCGACGCGGCGGCAAAGTCCGGCCGGTCGTCCACCACGGTCACGTCAAAATCCAGCATAGCCGCCATGCGGCAGAGCGGCTGCGCGATATGGCCGCCGCCGAGCAGGATGAGCCGCTCGCGCGGCCGGAACAGTCTTGTATATTCCACGCCGTCCACCGTCCGGTGCAGCACGGCGCTGCGCCCGGCTTTAAGTTCTTCGAGTATCGGGCGAAATGCTTTCTGCATCATAAGATCGAACCTTCTTTTGCTTTTTGTTTTACCTACTATAACACTATGTTTTTATTTTTTCAAGAAATATCGGAACATTCCGAACGCGGCTCCGTCCTATAATCAGACGCCGATGCGCACGGCGTTTCAAAAATCAAAAAAACAAAAAGGAGTTTATCCGATACCATGAAAAAGATTCTTTCTCTCGTACTTGCTCTCGCCCTTGTGCTCGCGCTTGCCGCGTGCGGCCCGGTGAAGACGCTCCCCGCGGATGGGGAGATTCCGAACCCGTGGCAGGACTTTGACACGATGCCCGACGCCGAGGCCGCCATCGGCTACGGCATGACCGCGCCGGAGACCGTCGCCGGACTCGCGCCGAGTTCCTTCCGCGTTTTGGACAGTGACGGTGCCAAAATTCTGGAAGTCTGCTACGGCGGAGAGAGCGATGACCGCGCTTCCCTGCGCAAAGGCACCGGCTCGGCGGATACCAGCGGCGATTCCACCGATTACGCCAAAACCGAGACCGTGACGGTCGGCGATATCACCGTGACGGAAAAGGGCGACGGTGAGAACGTATTCTCCGCCGTCTGGACGAAAGGCGATTATTCCTACGCCTTCTTCTCCACCGTCGGCGTGAGCGCCGACACGCTCGCCGGTCTGATCGCCGGGATCGAATAAAATTCTATGCTCGCTGAACAGCGCCGGAAGTAACATCCTTCCGGCGCTGTTCTGTTGACACGGCATACCCGCGCGAATTATAATCAGTTATATATTCCCTATATAAATGAATGTATGACCGGAGGATAAATTCGGTGAACCTATCTGCGTGGAAAGACCGGCTGGCCACCGGAGAATATGACGCCCCGCTCGCGGCGCTCTACGGTGCGGCGGGCGCGCCGCGTGCGCGCTATGCGCGGCTTTGCGATGAATATCTCCGGACGTTCGGCGATGCGCCGGACGCGCTTTTGATCAGCGCGCCGGGGCGCACGGAGCTTGCCGGAAACCACACCGACCACCAGCTCGGCATCGTGCTCTGCGCCGCGGTCACACTGGACACCGCCGCTGCCGCCGCGAGCGCGGCAGACAACGCCGTGGAGATCGTCTCCGACGGCTTTGGCCGGGTGCGCGTATCGCTCGATGATCCCGCGCCGCGCAAAAATGAGACCGGCACGACCGCTGCGCTCATCCGCGGCGTCGCGGCGGGGTTTGCCGCCCGTGGGCTTCGCATCGGAGGCTGGCGCGCGTGCATCCATTCGCTCGTCCCCGCCGGAGGCGGGCTTTCGTCCTCGGCGGCGTTTGAGATCCTCACCGGTGCGGTCTTCTCCGCGCTGTATAACGGCGGGCGCGTGGACGCGCTCACGCTCGCGCGCATCGGCCAGAGTGCCGAGCGCGATTATTTCGGCAAGCCGAGCGGACTGATGGATCAGGCCGCGAGCGCATTCGGCGGCATCACGAAAATCGATTTTGCCGACAGAGAACGCCCGGACATTTCGCGCATCGCGTTTGATTTCCGCGCGCACGGGTATGTTCTCTGCGCCGTGAACACGCACTCGCGCCACGACGATCTCACGCCGGACTATGCCGCCATTCCGCGCGACATGACCGCCGTTGCCAAAGCGTTCGGGAAAGACGTTCTGCGGCAGGTGGACCCTGCGGCGTTCGCCGCGCCGGAGATGCGCAAGCGCATCGCGCAGGAGATATCCCCCGTCGCCGCAGACCGCGCCGAACACTTCTTCGCCGAGGACGAGCGCGTGGAGCGCATGGCCGCGGCGCTGTTGGCGGGCAATATGCCGGAGTATATCCGGAATATGAACGCCTCGGGCGCATCGTCCCGCACGCTGCTGCGCAACGTTGTCCCCGCGCTGCACCCGGAGCGGACCGAGATGGCCACGGCGCTCGACCGCGCCGCGGCGCTGCTGGAGGGAACGGGCGCCTGGCGCATCCACGGCGGCGGGTTTGCCGGGTGCATCCAGTGTCTTGTTGCGGCGGCGGACTATGAAGCCTTCCGCGCCGCGATGGACGGCGATTACGGCGAGGGTGCGTGCTTTGAGCTGCGCATAAGAGGTTGCGGCGCGTACCGCCTCCCCGAAGAGGAATAACCATGTACAATGACCTTTTTTCGATCGGCGGTCTCACGGTGCACGGCTACGGGCTCTGCATCGGCATCGGCATCACCGCGGCGCTGCTGCTCATCTGGCGGCGCGCCGAGGAGCGAAAGTTCGATACACAGACCGTCAACACGCTCCTTCTGCTCATTCTCGCGGCCGGTTTTGCCGGGGCGAAGCTCTTTTTCGTGTTTGCGCATTGGAGCGAATTTCGCGCCGATCCGCTCGGCACGCTCGGCTCGGAGGGCTTTGTCGTCTACGGCGGCATCGTGTGCGGACTCGGCGCTGCGTATCTCTACTGCCGGAAGCGCTCTCTCCCCTTTCTGCGCTGGGTGGACTGCTTCATTCCCGGCGCGGCGCTCGGGCAGGGCTTCGGGCGCATCGGGTGCTTTCTCGCCGGGTGCTGCTTCGGAAAACCGACGGAGAGCTTTCTCGGCGTCACTTTCCCGGCGGGCAGTATGGCTCCGGCGGGCATCCCGCTCTGGCCCGTGCAGCTCTTTTCGGCGGCGGGCGATTTCCTGCTTGCCGGAGCGCTGCTGCTTCTGGAAAAAAAGCGCCGCGGCGACGGACTTCTCGCGGGGATGTATCTCCTTTTGTACAGCATCGGCCGGTTTCTGATCGAGTTTCTGCGCGCCGATCCGCGCGGCGCGGTCGCAGCGCTTTCGACATCGCAGTTCATCGCGCTCTTCACCGCCGCGGCGGGAGCCGCCATTCTCATTTTGCGAAAGAGAGGGACACCGCATGGATAACACCGTCAGCGCCGGGCGCAAAAGCACAACGCTCGGCAGCAGAGTATGGGCCTGCCTTTTGATCTTCGGCTTTGTCGGCCAGATCGCGTGGATGGTGGAGAACGTCTATTTCTCCACATACATCCAGAAAAACATCACCGCCGCGGGCTGGGCAACGAGCGCTACGGTCTCCGCAAGCGCCATTGCCGCGGCGCTCGCCACGTTCTTCAGCGCCGCGTGGTCCGACCGTGTGGGACGCCGCCGCTCGTTCGTCTGCTGGGGGTACATCCTCTGGGGCGCGACGACCGCCGCGTTCGCGCTTTTCGGCAACGGGCAGGTCGCGCTGCCGGTGGGTCTTGCGGTGGCGGTGTTCGTCATCATGGACTGCATCATGTCCGCCATCGGCTCGGCGGCGAACGACGCGGCGTTTTCCGCCTGGGTCACGGACGTGACGGACGTCACCAACCGCGGCACCGTCGATATCGTTTTGAGCATCATGCCGATCCTCGCGCTCGTTGTGATCTTCGCGGGGTTTGACTCCATGACCGTGAACGGCAACTGGACGGGATTTTATCTCGTGCTCGGTGCAGTCACATCCGTTGCCGGTATCCTGGGGCTCTGGCTCTTTAAGGACAGTCCGAATCTCCGCCCGACGAAGGGCGAGAACTATCTGCGCGAGGTCGTTTTCGCGTTCCGGCCGGAGAATATCCGCGCGAACAAAATGATCTACGTCTGCTTTTTCGGCATGATGTTTTCGGGTCTCGCCATGCAGATGTGGCAGCCGTACATGATCTCGCTCGTGGAGGTCACGCTCGGGATCGAAAACTACATCGTCCCCATCGCCGTCGTCGTGCTCGCCTCGGCGGTGCTGTCCGTCGCCGCCGGAAAAGTCATGGACCGGTTCGGCAAGGAAAAATTCTATTACCCCGTCGCGCTCATGCAGGTGCTCGGCGGCGTGATCGCCTATCTCATCAAGTTTGTCGGAAACGCCATGCCGCTCCTCTGCGTCGGCGGTACGCTCATCATGGCGGGCAATCTTATGATGGCCGGTCTCTTCACGGCCTCGGCGCGCGACTATACGCCCGAGGGCCGCGCCGGGGCAGTGCAGAGCGTCAAAATGGTCATCTACATCGTTCTGCCCATGGTGCTCGCAAGCATTCTCGATCCCATCATCATCCGCGCCGTCGCGCTCGAGCCGACGGCGGAAATTCTCGCCAAGTATCCGAGCTACGCGGGGAGCTATCTCTACCCGTATGAGCTGTTCCTCGGCGCGGCGGTCGCCGCGGTGTTCATTTTCCTGCCCGCCTCCGCCGTGCGGCGGGACGCCAAACGTCTGCGTGAGGAAAAACTTAAGGAGATCCGCGAATGACGATGCTGACAAAGTGGGGCGCGGCGCTCGACCGCGAACACCCCTTACCGGAATATCCCCGCCCGCAGCTGCGGCGGGAGAGCTTTTATAATCTCAACGGCGTCTGGGACTATGCCGTCACGCCGTCCGGTGACGAGCCGGAGGTCTGGGACGGCGAGATCGTCGTGCCGTTCTCACCGGAAGCGCCGCTCTCCGGCGCTGCGCGCGGCCCGGCGAAGGACGAATACCTCCATTACCGCCGGAGCTTCACACTGCCGGACGGCTTTCGGAAAGCGCGCGTGCTGCTGCATTTCGGCGCAGTGGATCAGATCGCGGAGGTGTTCGTAAACGGCGTTTCCGCCGTGAAGCACTCCGGCGGCTACTGGCCGTTTTCCGCGGACATCACGAGTCTTCTGCGCGAGGGGGAGAACATTCTCCGCGTAACGGTGCGCGACAATGCCGACGATCCCACGTTTGCCTACGGCAAGCAGCGCTACAAGCGCGGCGGCATGTGGTACACCGCGCAGAGCGGCATCTGGCAGACGGTCTGGCTCGAGAGCGTGCCGGAGGTCTATGTAAAGAGTCTGCGCATCACGCCGGAGTTTGACGACGCGCGCGTGCGCATTGAGCTGGAGATTTCGGGCGAGAGCGCCGCCATCACGTGCGACGTGCGCGCTGCGGACGGCAGCTTTGTCGCCGGGAGCTGGGCAAAGGGCGGCGTGTGCGTCGTTCCGCTCCCCGGCTTCCGCGCCTGGACGCCGGACGATCCCTATCTCTACACGCTGGACATCACCTACGGCGAGGATCACGTGGAGAGCTATTTTGCCATGCGCAAATTCTCGTATGTGGAGCTGGGCGGCCACAAGGTGTTCGGATTAAACAACGCCCCCCTCTTCCACAACGGTTTGCTCGATCAGGGATACTACCCCGACGGGCTTCTCACGCCGCCCTCGGACGAGGCGATGGTAAACGACATTGAGACCATGAAGCGCTGCGGCTTCAACATGCTGCGCAAGCACATAAAGATTGAGCCGCTGCGCTGGTACTATCACTGCGACCGGCTCGGTATGATCGTATGGCAGGACATGGTGTCCGGCGGGCAGCCGTACAGCTTTCTCCATGTTTCCGCTCTGCCGACGCTCGGCAAAGTCGATCTTCCGGATAAGGACGCGAAGCCCTACGGCCGGAGCGGGGTGCTCTCCCGCGCGCGCTTCCGGCGCGAGATGGCGGACACGGTGCGGCTTCTCTATAACTGCCCGTGCATCGCGCTCTGGACGGTGTTCAACGAGGGCTGGGGTCAGTTTGACGCGCTGGACATGGCAAACGAGCTCAAAAAGCTCGATCCCACGCGTTTTATCGACCACGCGAGCGGCTGGCAGGATCAGGGCTATGAGGAAATGAAGAGCCGCCACATCTATTTCCGTCCCGTGAAGCTCAAAAACGATGGGCGCGCGCTTGCGCTCACGGAGTACGGCGGATACATTCTCGCCGTGGACGGCCATCGCTGGACGGACAAGGTGTTCGGCTACCGCATCTGCCGCGACAGCGCGGCGCTCGCGCACGACTACGAAAAGCTCATGCTCGGGCAGGTGCTGCCGCACATCCGAAAGGAAGGGCTGACCGCGGCGGTATATACGCAGATCACCGACGTGGAGGAAGAGCTCAACGGTCTCATGACCTACGACCGCGAGGTGCTAAAAATTCCGGAGGAGACACTCCGGGAGATCAATGCCGCGCTGCGGTTTGATACATAATACGGCTTTGGAGGGCAGCACTGGAATGAACGAAATCAAAACGGAAAAGAAAAACCTCTATCTGCGATTTTCGGACTGGATGGACGGCGCGCTCTGGCGCCGGGCGCTTGTCCTTCTCGCCCTCTCGGCTGCCGTGATAACGGTTTTCTCCGTATACACCACGCCGATCAGCCCCTATTACGGCAATGACAGCGCGTTTTTCCTCCTGATGGGAAAAGGTGTTACACAGGGGAAGATCCCCTATCTGGATCTGTATGACCAGAAGGGTCCGATGATCTTCTATGTGAATGCCCTTGGCTATCTGCTCACCGGCGACCGGTACGGCATTTTTCTCATGCAGATCGTCAATCTGACGGCGGCGTGCCTGATCGTATACCGGCTTGCGCGGTTCTGGCTGCGCAGCGGCGCTTCGCTCGCCGTGGTCGCGGCGTATCTTTTCGTCTATGTCGGCACCGTGCAGGACGGGAACATGACGGAGGAATGGTCGCAGCTCTTCTTGCTGCTGCCGATGTATCTCTCGCTGCGGTTTCTCAAAAGCGGCGCGAGCGTGAGCGAGCATCCCAAATGGTACAGTTTCGTATACGGCGTATGCTTCGGCGTGCTGTTGATGTTCCGCGTCACGAATGCCGCGCCGGTCGGCGGGCTGATCTTCGCATACATCATCCTGTTCTGCCGGGAAAAGAAGGTCGGGCAGCTTTTCCTTCACGCGGCGATCGTTCTGTTCGGCACGGCGCTCGTCGTTGTTCCGTTCTGTCTGTATTTTCTGCGGGTGGGCGCGTTTGATCTGTTCATTTACGCGAGCATCACGCACAACTTCTTCTACGCCACCGGCGGAGCGACCGCAAGAGATGCCGTCGGCTGGCTCTCCATCATCGGAAGCGTTCTTTTCGTTCCGTGCTTTTTCGCCGCTTACCGGCCGCTCACGCGCTGCGGCACGCTCGACGGGCGGACGTATACGCTCATCGGCTGCTATGCCGCCGTCGGCGCGGCCACGATGGCGTTCGGCTTCACCTACCGTCATTATTTTCTCAATCTCGCGCCTGCGGTCGTTGTCATTCTCGCCGTCGGTATCGACTGGGTACAGCGTACCGCGCCGGAGAACCGGCGCAAAGCCCGCAGTCTTCTCGCCGCGGCGCTGCTGCTGTGCGTCGTTCCCTTCGCCCCGCAGGTTGTCCGGCAGTGCGGCAAGGTGGTCTATTTCACCTGTATGCATCAGCTTGACAAGTTCCCGGCGCGCGGCGCGGCGCTCTCCGAGGCCATTTCCTCCGACCGCGACAGCGTGTGGGGCTACGATGTGCTCGCGCAGGACTATCTCTATGCCGATATCATCCCCTGCTTCCGGTACTTTGCCATCCAGCGATGGATGGAGGATTCCGATCCGCAGATCGCGCCCGAGATCGACGAAATGCTGGCGACCGATCCGCCCGTCTGGGTCTTCATCTATCAGGAAGATACCGAAATGGCAGAGAAGCTTCTCTCGCTCGGCTATACGGCAGAGCCGCGTTCGGTGTTTCTGATCTTCCACAGAGCTGCATAAAAACCGTCCGCCGGTGCTTTTCAGGCATCGGCGGACGGTTTTTCGTATGCGGCAGAGCCGCTCTTTTCTTTATTCTTTCTTTTCTTCGTCACGGAAGAGATATACGCGGGTCTCATACGGCTGTGTGACGAAGCCGTTATTTTCGATATAATCCGTGTGGCTCTTCAAAAGGAGCCGGCCCTTCCGCAGATCGTACCCGCGGGGTGCCTTGAACTTCACGGGATTCACCGAGTACGAGCAGATGACGAGAAGCCGTTCGCGCTTGGCCCGGCGTTCGTACACAAAGAGCTTGTTGCTGAGCGGATAGTACTGACGGAACGTGCCGTAGCGCACGACCGGCAGCTCGTGCCGGAGACGGAGCGCCTCGCGGTAGAAGTTCAGCAGCGAGTCGGGGTCATCCTCCTGCGCGGCAACGTTGATCTTCGGGTAGTTCTCGTTGACCGCAAACCACGGCATGCCGGTCGTAAACCCGGCGTTCGGCGCGTCGCTCCACTGCACGGGCGTGCGCGCGCTGTCGCGCGAGCCCCAGTAGATGCGCTGCATGCGCTTCTTTTCAGATTTGTGCGTGGCGAAGTGGTGGTACTGGTTGATGGTCTGCACGTCCTCATAGCCGTCGATCGTCTCGGGATAGATGTTCGTCATGCCGATCTCCTGTCCCTGATAGACGATGGGCGTGCCCTCCTGGAAGAGATACGACGCCGCGAGCGCCTTTCCGCTCTCGGTGTTGTACTTTTCGCTGCCGTAGCGGCTGATGACGCGGGGATGGTCGTGGTTTTCAATATACAGAAGATTCCAGCCCTTCCCGCGCAGCGCCTTCTGCCAGTGCTGCCAGATGGTCTTGAGCTTTACGAGGCAGAACGGGTGATGGGAATAGTCCTGCAGGAAGCAGTCGCCCTCCATGCACTGGAACGGGATCATCATGTCAAGCTCGGGGTGCTTGCCGCCGATGAAGTCGAGTGCGCGCTTCGTCGTGATGAGCGGAGCCTCGCCGATGGTCACGCAGTCGTAATCATCGAGCACGGTGCGGAATTCGTTGAGATATTCGTGCAGGTGCGGGCCGTTGTTATACTGGAAAATGCCGCGCGCCATAGGCATATAAAACGGCGCGTCCGGCAGTCCCTTGGGCTTGGAGATGTAGGTGATGACATCCTCGCGGAAGCCGTCCACACCCATTTCCAGCCAGAAGCGCAGGATTTTCTTTACCTCGGCGCGGACGCGGGGGTTGTCCATATTCAGGTCGGGCTGCTTGATGGCGAAAATGTGGAGATAGTACGCCTTACGCACCTCGTCGTACTGCCACGCCTTGCCCTCGAACATGCTGTCCCAGTTGTTGGGGAGCGTGCCGTCCTTTTTCGGCTTGCGCCAGATGTAATAATCCTTATACGGCTCTTCCCCGCGGCGGCTCGCCTGGAACCACGGGTGCTCGTCGCTCGTGTGGTTTACAACAAGGTCCATGATGACCCTGATGCCGCGCTCGTGCGCGCCGTCGAGTACCTTTTTGAACGCCGCCATGCCGCCGTATTCGGCGGAGATGTCCATATAGTCCGCCACGTCGTAGCCAAAGTCGGCGTTCGGCGAGGGGTAGAGCGGCGAAAACCAGATGGCGTCCACATGCAGGCTCTTAAGATAGTCCAGCTTTTCATACACGCCCATCAGATCGCCCACGCCGTCGCCGTCAGCGTCCTTGAAGCTGCGCGGCCAGATCTGGTAGATGACCGCGTCCTTATACCAGAAAGTTTTTTCCATGTCTATGCCCTTTCCGCCGCTCACCGCAGCTTTTCCTCGCAGAAAATGCGCATATTTTCGATTTGTACGACCTCCCCATCCGGCAGCTCGACCGTGCCGGAGAGCGTTCCGAAATACTGCCGCGTCTCGGAGTGCAGCAGCATCGCGCGCCGCCGGACGCGGTATTCGCGCCGCACCGCAAATTCCAGATGCAGCCGCCGGGTGCTGTCGGAAACGTACCACGGCCGCAGCGGGTCGGACGCGCTGCGCTTCATGTATACGCGCCCGAGCTTGCAGAGCGCGCCGTCATAAAAGAGCGCGTTTTCGTCCGCGCTGTCCGCGCCGTCCGAAAGAGTGAGAGAAATCACATGCCCGTCAACGCACGCGCTGCCGAAGGCGCGGAGATACGCATCGCCGCGCGGCATCATGGCCCGCACACTCTCGGAAAAAAGGAACGTCTGCGCGTCGAGCGGCAGATCGCGGTTGTGCATCCGGAGATACCCGGAAAGACCGGGGAAGCACCGGAAGCCCCGGTAATAAAACTGCTTTCCGGCAAGCGCCTCGGCGGTATAAATGCCGTCGCCGTCGTTCGCGCAGGAGAGATCGCCCTCGAACCGCTCCGAGCGGAACTGCACGCGGCGCACGCCGCCGTAATGCGTGAGCAGGAGATACAGATCGTCGTTTTCAAATTTGACGGTGTGTTCCTCGCCGCAGGAGAAATCCAGATCGAACGCATCGCCCGGAAACGCCTGCACGGTGCCGGAGGCATACCGCTCGTCCGTTTCGAGATCGGTGAGCCGCACCTCGGCAATGCCGCCGGAGCGCGTATGCCCGTAGCTGATCTCCAGCGCGAAGGACGCCCCGGTGACAAAATAGCGTTCCCATTCCGAGAGACCGCCGCCGGCGGCTTCCTTGTTATAGATAAAATCGTCCTGTGCCGACCAACCGGGACGGGCAAGCTTTCCCTTTTCGTTCAGCAGCTCCGCCGGTGCGCGGTATTCTTCCATGTCAGACCTCCATGATATGCAGCGCGGCGATCTCCGGGTTTCGGATGCGCCGCATGACGGCGTAAGCGTGGGGCTCGAGGAAATCCCAGCCGCCGTCCGTCAGGCCCTGCGCGCGCAGCTCTTCGATCACCGCGGCGCTCACGCGCTCGATCGTGTCCTCGTCCGGCTCGCGCAGCAACGCTTCGAGCGTCGGGATGAGTTCCGAGAGCTTCGGCAGCTCTTTCGCGGCGCGAAACGCCCATTTATAAAACGGCATATGCCGCTCATTCAGCAGGAAAAGCATGGCGAGCGTATGGTTTACAAACTCGCAGCACGCGAGCCGCGCCGCGCCCTCTTCCCCGTGGCGGCGGCAGCGGGAGACGTTGTACTGCCCGGACTGCGCCATGAGCGCGGCGTGTCCCGCGATCTTTTTGACTCGCACGTCCTCCGGCATGCCGGTGCGCAGCGTTTCGCGGATGCCCGTCATGTCGCCGGAGCCATCGTAGAATATCTCCCCGGCGCACGCGGCGGCAAGAGCATAGGACGGGATCGCCATCCACTCGCGCCACGTTTCCGGCGTATGGAAAAGGCCCGTCTGCTCCAGAAGGAACTGCTCGGTCGTCTTAACGCCGTATCGCCCGTTTCCCTGACGGCTGCGGTGCTCGGTCTTCACGCCCAGAAACTCCCGCGGCAGGCGGTCGTAGAGCGCGGAGAGAAGGAAGCCGTGCGTTTCGGCGTCCTCCGGCGCGAGAAAGAGCATGCACCCCGCGGCGTAGCCGTGGTCGTGGGAGAGCTCGTCGTCGTACCCGAGGCAGTCCGAACCGCCGCCGCAGAGCCCCGCAGCAAGCCGCGGCAGCAGCACAGGGCAGGTTTCCCGGATCGTCGGGCGCACGGCGTCCTCCCAGAAGGCGCGGGAGAGCTCAAGTCCCTTCATAGATGATATCCGCCCTTTCCCGGAGATCGCGCGCCGCGTCCGCGCGCCCAAGCGCTTCGAGCGCCGGGGCGATCTTCCGCGCCGTGTGCGCGTAGTAGTATTCCCAGACGGCGTCCGGGCTGTCCATGCGCTCCATCGCCTTATCGAGACACGCGGCGATGCGCGCATCGTTCTCATCCTGCGCGGCATAATGCTGCGCAAGGTTCACATACGTCACCGCAAGATCGAGATCGCCTGGACGCTTTTTCTGGTTTTCCAGCGCGCGGAGCATGCACCGCTCCGCCTCGTCCGGGCGATGCAGCGCATCGAGCGCCGCGGCCATGTTGTTATAAAGCGCCGCAAGGCGCGGATGATCTGCGCCGAGCGAAACGGCATACAGGCTCTCCGCCTCCCGGAAGAGCGGCAGAGCGCGCTGTGCCTCGCCGAAGGCGGCGAGCGCCGTGGCCGCATTTATAAGGATCGTCCCGCGCGCGGCAGCGCCGGGGCGCACCTCGCCGAGCAGCTCCGTGCACCGGCCGAGCACCGGGTAAAATTTCTCCGCGTCGGCACGCTGGCGGTAAAAGCCCATCAGCTCGCTGCAAAGGGAGAGCGCGGCGCGCCTGTCGCCGGTCTCCTCCGCTTCGGTGAGCGCGGCAAGGAATATGCGCTCCGCGCCGTCCCAGTCGCCGCGGCCCATGCAGTCGTCCGCTCTCGCGGCTATACTGTCCATTGTTTCTTTCATACGGCGATTATACCTTGAATTCCCGGCGGTTGCAAGGTATAATACGTATGTTCATCATTTCACGAAAAGAGGTTTCTACCTATGAAAAAGACCGTTATGCGCTCCTACGCGAAGCTCATCGTGCGCGTGGGTGCGAACGTCCAGAAGGGCCAGGAGGTGCGCGTTTTCGCGTCTCTCGACCAGCCGGAGTTCATCAAGATGCTCGCCGAAGAGTGCTACAAGGCCGGCGCAAGCCGCGTGACCGTTGACTGGAATTACCCCGAGCTTACGAAGCTCTCCGCGCGCTACATGAAACTGCGCGACCTATCCGAGACCCGCGAGTGGGAAAAGGCGCGTATGCAGGATATGGTGGACCATCTGCCGGTGCGCATCTTCATCGAGTCCGAAGATCCGGACGGACTGCGCGGCATCAACCCGAAGTACTTCAAGGCGTTTGCCGCGCGGATCAAAATCTCCAAGCCCTACCGCGACGCCATCGACAACAAGCACCAGTGGTGCATCGCGGCTGTGCCGGGCGAGGCGTGGGCGAAGAAGGTCCACCCCGAGCTCAGCAAGCGCGCCGCCGTGGAGCAGCTCTGGAAGGACATTCTCTACACCGCCCGCGCCGACGGCGAGGACCCCATCGCCGACTGGGAAGAGCACAACCGCGATCTCAAGGCGCGCAGCAAGTATCTGAACGATCTCCATCTCCGGGAGCTGCGATACCATTCCGCGAACGGCACGGATTTCAAGGTCGGCCTCATCCCGACGGCCGAGTTCCACGCCGGACGCGATACGACGATGCAGGGCGTTGTCTACGATCCCAACATGCCGACCGAGGAGGTCTTCACCTCTCCCGACCGCCGCACCGCCGAGGGCATCGTGTACGCCACGAAGCCGCTCTCCTATCAGGGCCAGCTCATCGAGAATTTCTCCGTCCGCTTTGAAAAGGGCCGCGCCGTGGAGGTCAAGGCCGAAAAGGGACAGGATGTTCTCGAGCAGATCATCAGCATGGACGAGGGCTGCCACTATCTTGGCGAGTGCGCGCTCGTGCCGAAGGAGTCTCCGATCCACCAGTCCGGCCTGCTCTTCTACAATACGCTCTTCGATGAAAATGCCGCCTGCCATCTGGCGCTCGGCTTCGGCTTTGACGAGTGCGTGAAGGGCTTTGAGAACATGACCAAGGAAGAGCTCTACGAGATCGGCGTGAACGACGCCGGCAACCACACCGACTTTATGATCGGCAGCGACGATCTCTCCATCGACGGCGTGGACGAGCACGGCAACGTGCACCCCATCTTCCGCAACGGCACCTGGGCGTTCTAAAATGCCTCCCTCTTTGAGGGAGGTGGCTCGCCGGAGGCGAGACGGAAGGAGTGGCGTTTTCTATGTCCCTCAATTATTCCGGCGATTTGATTTTTAGAGCAAAAGAGCTGCGAAAAACTGCGACCCCGCAGGAACGGCATTTATGGTATGACTTTCTTTCCCGTTATCCGGTGCGGTTTCAGCGGCAAAAAACCGTAGGCCGATATATTGTTGACTTCTATTGCCACAGAGCACATCTTGTCGTAGAGTTAGACGGCAGCCAGCATTATGTGGAGCAAGGCATCGCCAGAGATGCAGAACGAACGACGTATTTGATGCAGCAAGGGCTTTTTGTCCTGCGTTTTTCCAATGCCGAGATCAATTGCAAGTTTCATTTTGTCTGTGAGCAGATCGACCGAACAGTTAAAGAACGGCTCGCATTTTAATTACCTCCCCCTTTGAGGGAGGTGGCTCGGCGTTAGCCAAGACGGAAGGAGTTCACTCCCTCAGTCAGCTGACGCTGACAGCTCCCTCTGAGAGGGAGCCAATACGTCCATCCAAAAACCGGCAGATGATCTGCCGGTTTTTGCAATTTCTGAAACGATATGGTATTATACAACACAAGTCAGAAAAGAATAGCGCCTGTCTCAAGCCCGTGAAGGATATCGGTATGGAGCCGCTGGGAGGTTCTTGTATGGTACAGTTTCAGAAGGACGCCGCGCTCGGCGGTATCCCGTTCGGCGTGCTGGAGGTCGTTTATCCGGACAAGCCGCTCCGGCGCACGGAGGACTTCCGCATAATGGTCGAGGAGCATCTGCGTCTGCTGCGGGAGAAATACGCCGACTATGACCGCAAGGCGCTTTTTGGCGAAAACGTCTATTTCCGGTTTTTCAGGAAATTCAAAAAGACGTACCCGGTCATGATGCAGCTTGAATCCTTCCTCCTGAAAGGCCGCCCGTTCCCGATCGACAACAGTGTGACCGCCATCCCGTTTCTCGCGGAGCTCGAAACGCAGAGTCTCTCCGGCACGCACGACGTGGACTTTGTCCGCGGGGCTGTCCGCCTGTTTGCCGGAACGGAAAAAGCGCCGTTTCCCGGCATGCGGGGTGAGGAGGTACATACCTACCCCGGCGACTTCTGCGCGCGGGACGACGAGGGCATCATTTTCAGCATGATCGCCGGAGCGGACGCGCGCACCTGCGTCAAGGAGACGAGCCGGCATGTGTTCTACCCCGTGTTCGGCGTGGCCGGACAGCCGGAGGCGGAGATATCCGCCGTGCTCGACCGGCTGGAAGAATACGTCCGCGTTCTCACGCCGGAGGCGGACATTTCGCGGCAGCTGCTGTGAAGATTACGGAAGTTGTGCGGTGCTGGAGGATTCCTATCTCCGGCTGCGCTATGAGGTGATACACCAATGATACGTTCCATCGGAACAAGAATGATCGTCACCGATCGCTGCGTCCTGCGGCGCATCCGTGCGGAGGATGCCGCGGCCATGTATGAGAGTTGGGCAAAGTATGAGGCAGTCTGCCGGTATTTCCCGTTTGACCCTGCCGCGGATGAGCAGAGCTACCGCGAACGCGTGCTTCACTGGGTGGAGAGCTACGATTCCGGGCTCTATTTTCAGTGGGTTATTGAGCAAAAGGCAGATCACGCTCTGATAGGGATAATCAATCTCGGGCGCGTGGACGAGGCGAACGCCCTCGCGGAAACAAATTATATGCTCGCCCCGGTCTGCTGGGGGCAGGGCATCATGACGGAAGTGCTGTGCGCCGTGCTGCAATATGCCTTTGACGAGGTTGGCCTCAACCGCGTGCAAGCCGAGGTGTTTGACGGCAATGCCGCGTCCGCGCGGGTACTGGAAAAATGCGGCATGCGCTTTGAAGGCGTCGCACGGCAGCGGTATTATAAGCACGGGCATTTCATTGATACTGCGCAGTACGCCATTCTGCGTACTGACAGAGATGTTCATTGATGCCGGTTTTTACGTCAAAAAAGGCCCTATCTGACGAGGGACTGTCGAGCGAAGCGAGACTGGGGGAGAGAAAAACTTCATACCTCGGCGCAGAATGTCTCTCCCTCCGTCTTTTGCCTTCGGCAAAATCCACCTCCCTCGTCAGAGGGAGGCTATCTAAAGCCCCGGCAACAGCCGGGACACCGCTGAAAACGGCTCCCTCAAAGAGGGAGCTGTCAGCGGCAAAGCTGCTGACTGAGGGAGTTTTATCCTTATATGCAAAGAAGCACCACCCCGCGGGGTGGTGCTTCTTTGCAGTTGTTATTCTTGAAAAATCTTACTTCTTCATGGCCTCTTCGACGGCGACGGCGACAGCGACGGTCGCGCCGACCATCGGGTTGTTGCCCATGCCGAGGAAGCCCATCATCTCCACGTGCGCGGGCACGGAGGAGGAACCGGCGAACTGGGCGTCGGAGTGCATACGGCCCATGGTGTCGGTCATGCCGTAGGAGGCGGGGCCGGCGGCCATGTTGTCCGGGTGCAGCGTGCGGCCCGTGCCGCCGCCGGAGGCGACGGAAAAGTACTTCTTGCCCTGCTCGATGCACTCTTTCTTGTAAGTGCCGGCGACCGGGTGCTGGAAGCGGGTCGGGTTGGTGGAGTTGCCGGTGATGGACACGTCCACGCCCTCGTGGTGCATGATGGCCACGCCCTCGCGGACGTCGTCCGCACCGTAGCAGCGGACGGCGGCGCGCTCGCCCTTGGAGTAGGGGATCTCGCGCACGATGGTCAGCTTGCCGGTGTAATAATCAAACTGGGTCTGGACATAGGTGAAGCCGTTGATGCGGCTGATGATCTGGGCGGCGTCCTTGCCGAGACCGTTGAGGATGACGCGCAGAGGCTCCTTGCGGGCCTTGTTCGCGTTGCGGACGATGCCGATCGCGCCTTCGGCGGCGGCAAAGGACTCGTGGCCGGCGAGGAAGGCAAAGCACTTCGTATCGTCGGAGAGCAGCATCGCGCCGAGATTGCCGTGGCCGAGGCCGACCTTGCGGTCGTCCGCGACGGAGCCGGGGATGCAGAAGCTCTGCAGGCCGATGCCGATGGCCTTGGCAGCTTCGGCGGCGGTCTTCACGCCCTTGCGGATGGCGATCGCCGCGCCGACGCAGTACGCCCAGCCGGCGTTCTCGAAGGCGATGGGCTGCACGCCCTTGACGATCTCATAGGGATCAAAGCCCTTTTCCTTGCAGATAGCGCGGCACTCCTCAATGGAGTTGATGCCGTACTCGGCGAGGACGGCGTTGATCTTGTCGACTCTTCTTTCGTAGCTTTCAAACAGTGCCATTATTTCCGTCCTCCTCTCTTATTCGTGACGCGGGTCGATGTACTTGGCGGCATCGGCAAAGCGGCCGTAGCTGCCGGTGGCCTTCTTCACGGCTTCGTTGGCGTCCATGCCCTTCTTGATGTTTTCCATCATGGGGCCGGTCTTGACGAATTCGTAGCCGATGATCTGGTCCTCTTCGTCGAGAGCGAGACGGGTGACGTAGCCCTCGGTGAGCTGCAGATAGCGCGGGCCCTTCACCTTGGTGGCGTACATGGTGCCGACCTGGCTCGTGAGGCCCTTGCCGAGGTCTTCCAGACCGGCGCCGATGGGCAGGCCGCCCTCGGAGAACGCCGTCTGGCTGCGGCCGTAGACGATCTGGAGGAACAGCTCGCGCATGGCGGTGTTGATCGCGTCGCACACGAGGTCGGTGTTCAGCGCTTCGAGAATGGTCTTGCCGATCAGGATCTCGCTCGCCATGGCCGCGGAGTGGGTCATGCCGGAGCAGCCGATGGTCTCCACCAGCGCTTCCTCAATGATGCCGTCCTTGATGTTGAGCGTCAGCTTGCAGGCGCCCTGCTGCGGCGCGCACCAGCCGATGCCGTGGGTAAGGCCGCTGATGTCCTTGATTTCCTTCGCCTGCACCCACTTGCCCTCTTCGGGGATCGGCGCAGGACCGTGGTATGCGCCCTTGGCAACGGGGCACATATGCTGGACTTCCGCTGAGTAGATCATTGTGTATCCATCCTTTCCTAAAAGAGCCGCAGCCGGAGAGCCGGCACCGGCCCGTTGTTAACTTTGAAACGTTTCCGTATCCAGCTTCGTATTATATCAAATTCCGGCGAAAAAGCAAGGAGTTTATACAGAATGCAAATAAAACCTGCGCCGCGGGGCATGCTGAAAATTGTATGGTTTGCCGTGGAAAAACTATGTAGAATGTGCGTTGCCATATGACGGAGGTTGTGGTATTATGCGCTTGGTAATAGAGAAATTTATAGAAAAGGATGAGGGATATATGCGCAGAACAAAGATCATTTGCACCATCGGTCCCGCCAGCTGCAGCGAAGAGGTCATGCGCGAGCTCCTGCTCGCCGGGCTGAACGTTGCCCGCATGAACTTCTCCCACGGCACCCACGAGAGCCACGCCGAAATGATCGCGCGCTTTCGCAAGGTGCGCGATGAGCTGAAGCTCCCCGCCGCCGTAATGCTCGACACCAAGGGCCCGGAGATCCGTCTCGGTCTCTTCGATGAGCCGGTCGAGGTCGTTCCCGGTCAGACATACACCTTCTCCACCGTGGAAACGCCCGGCACCGCCGAAAAGTGTTTCGTGAACTATGCCGAGCTGCCCGCCGACGTGAAGAGCGGCGATATGCTTCTCGTGGACGACGGCGATCTCTCCTTCCGCGTGGAAGAGACGACCGACACCGAGATCCGCTGCACCGTTATAGACGGCGGCATGATGAAGAGCCAGAAGGGTGTGAACATCCCCGGCGCGCGGCTCAACATGCCGTTCCTCTCCGAGCGCGACAAGAGCGACCTTCTTTTCGGCATCGAGCAGAACGTTGACTATGTTGCCGCCTCGTTCACGCGCCGCGCGCAGGACATCATTGATATGCGCTCGTTCCTCAACTCCCACGGCGGTGAGGGCATCCGCATCATTGCGAAGATCGAGAACACCGAGGGCGTTGAGAAGTTTGACGAGATCCTCGCCGCTTCGGACGGTATCATGGTCGCCCGCGGCGACATGGGCGTGGAGATCCCGTTTGAACGTCTCCCCGGCATCCAGAAGCACTTCATCCGTTCCTGCTGCCAGGCGGGTAAAACCGTTATCACCGCCACGCAGATGCTCGACAGCATGGAAGAAAACCGCCGCCCGACCCGTGCGGAAATTTCCGACGTGGCGAACGCCGTCTTTGACGGCAGCAGCGCCGTGATGCTCTCCGGTGAGACTGCCGCGGGCAAGTACCCCGTGGACGCCGTGAAGACTATGGCGCGTATCGCTGAGCAGGCCGAGCAGGACGCTTTCGCCGCCGATATCTACAAAAACATCTGGCACGCGATGGATCACTCCGACAATACCAACGCCGTGAGCGCCGCCGCCTGCACGATGGCCGAGCAGACATATGCGCAGGCGATCATCGCCGACACAAGCACCGGCAAGGCCGCACGCCGTGTTGCCAAATACCGACCGGCGCAGATGATCCTCGCCGCGACGCCGTCCGAGAAGGTCTACCACCAGCTCGCGCTCGTCTGGGGCGTGTACCCGCTGCGCACGCAGCCGGTGGACAGCGTGGACGTGCTCTTCCACTGCGCCATTGAAAAGGCGAAGGAGCTCGGCTATCTGCACTCCGGCGACACCGTCGTTATGACCGCAGGCATCCCGCTCAACACCCACGGCAGCACCAACATGGTGAAGGTGCAGACCATCCGGTAACCGCTCTCAAACGAGACCCGTTTCGTTTGAAAAGGCTGCGGCGAGCCATAAGACTGAAAAAATCCTCCGATTTTCATCGGAGGATTTTTTTTACTCTTTATCTTTCTTTTTATCCCGCTTTACGCCGGACTGGGCGACGCTGCCGCCATCCGAGAGGGTCTTCCCGTCGAGCAGAAGGAGCTTTTCGGCAAACACCCGCGTAAAGCCGCCCATGATGGCCGAGAGCATGATAAGATCCTCGGCGTGCTCGGTCGTGATCTCCGCGTTCTCCTCATGGTTGAGGATCGGCCCCGCCGTCAGCCGGATCTGCTGGATGAAGTACTGCGCCGCCTGCCGGTGGCGGGAGGCGTAAGCCGTGTAGATATGCTCTACCTCTTCTTCCGAAAGTCCCATCGGAATGACCTTCTGGATGAGCGCGATGCTCAGCGACTGCTTGAGCGTCAGAATGATGATGAGATACGCGATATGCACGCGGTAATACCGCCGCTTCACCGGCTCCGGCATGACCTTGATGCGGACGTAGTTGTTGATCGTCGCCGCCGTAATGAACTGCTCATCCTTGAGCTCCGGCGGGAGATAGTCCAGATATTCGCGCAGCAGCACCGTGACCTGCTCCATATACAATCCCAGATTGGGGATCTCCTCCCAGCGCGGAAGCCGGAAATCGTCCAGATACTTTTCCCAGCGGCGCAGCTTGCCCGCAACGAGCGCGTTATCGTATGCCATTTTCATCACCTCGCAGACAGGATTATACCACATCCTGCTGATTTTACAAGAAGCAATTGTGTCTTTTCCCATTGACTTAATTTTGGCCTTGATTTATAATAATATCAAATATTAGATACTTGGAGGGCAAACATCTTGTCTTTTGCTATCCTTACCGATACATCCGCCAATCTGCCGACGCCGCTTCTGCAGAAGCACGGCGTCACCGTTGCGCCGTTTTCCTATTCCTATGACGGCGCGGAGCACACCTGTCTTGATACCGAGTCGTTTGACGGCGCGGCGTACTACGGCGCGATGCGGAAAGGCACGGTGGTGACGACCTCGCTCGTAAACCCCGACCGGTTCATCTCCGCGGCGCGGCCTCTGCTCGCCGCCGGGGAAGACGTTCTCTTCGTCGGCATGTCGTCCGGCATCAGCGGCTCGTTCGGCTCGGCCAAGCTCGCCGCGGGCGATCTGCGCGAGGAGTTTCCCGGGCGCGATATCCAGCTCGTCGATACGCTCGGCGCCTCGCTCGGCGAGGGCATTCTTGTGCTGCGCGCCATCGAGATGCGCGAGAACGGCGCTTCGCTTTCCGAAACGGCGGCGGCGCTGCGCGATATGCGCTGGCGGATGTATCAGATCTTCACTGTGGACGATATCATGTACCTGCGCCGCACCGGACGGCTCTCCAACGCCAAGGCGATCGTCGCCTCCGTGCTGCACATCAAGCCCGTGCTCAAGGGCAACGAGGAGGGCGCGATCGTCGCCGTGGACAAGATCCGCGGCCGCCGCAAGTCCATTGACGCGCTTGTGGAGCGTTACCGCAAATATGCTGTCGCGCCCGAGACGCAGACCGTAGGCATCGCCCATGCCGACTGCGCGGAGGACGCGGAATACCTCGCCTCGGCGCTGCGTATCGTTGCGCCGCCGAAGGAGATCATGACCGTGATGTACGAACCCGTGACCGGCTCGCACGTCGGTCCCGGCGCGCTGGCGCTGTTTTTTCTCGGGGACGAGAACGTCCGATCGAAATAATTTGCTGTATATATAAGGAGAGGATACCATGAACGACTTTGTGATCTACACCGATTCCGCATGCGACATCCCGCCGGAGCTTTTGAAGGAGTGGGGCGTGCCGTACTCCTGGCTGACCTACGTGTTCGACGGCGATGCGCGCCAGTACTCGAACTACGAGCTCCCCTTCCCCGAGTTCTACGACAAGATGCGCAAGGGCAGCGTCGCACGCACGAGCGCCGTGAACGCGGACGCCTTCGTGCAGGGCTTTGAGCCGATCCTGCAGGACGGCAAGGATATCCTCTACATCGGTTTTTCCTCGGGTCTGAGCAGCACATACCACGCCGGGTGCATCGCCGCGCAGGAGCTGCGCGAAAAGTATCCTGAGCGTGACATCCGCTGCGTTGATACGCTCGGCGCGTCCGGCGGGTTCGGTCTGCTGCTTTATATGGCCGTGCAGAAAAAGCGCGAGGGCGGCACGATCGAGGAGTGCGAAAAGGTCGTGCTCGACAACCGCTTCCATCTCTGCCACTGGTTCACGGTGGACGATCTCGTCTATCTCAAGCGCGGCGGACGCATCAGCGCCGCCACCGCGTTCGTCGGCAACACGCTCGGCTTCAAGCCCGTGCTGCACATGGACGACGCCGGCCATCTCATCAACATGTTCAAGGTCCGCGGCCGCAAAGCCTCTCTCAACGCGATGGCCGACAAATACGGCGAGCTTGCTCTTGACAAAGCCGGCGGAACGGTGTTTATTTCTCACGGAGACTGCCGCGCGGACGCCGACACGCTCGCCGCGATCCTCAAGGAGCGCTACGGCGCTTCCGTCAAGGAGATCGTGGTCGTCGGCCCGGTGATCGGCGCGCACTCCGGCCCCGGCACGCTTGCGCTGTTCTTCCTCGGCGAGCACCGGTAACTCTTTACAGAAAGGAACATTTCCATGATCGATTACCGCTACGATACGCAGCTCCTCATCGAAGGCACCGGCCTGGACGAGGACGCCATCAACGACTATTTCCGCACCAACTTCCAGGGCGACTGCTTGCTCGCCGTCGGTGATGATGAGCTCATCAAGATCCACTACCACACCAATGAGCCGTGGAAAGTGCTCGAATACTGCGCCTCGCTCGGCGAAATTTTCGATATCGTAGTCGAGGACATGGACCGCCAGGCCCGCGGTCTCAACGGCTGACGTTTAAATTACCAAAATACCCCCGCTTTTCGGAACGATCCGAAGAGCGGGGGCACAGCCTGTCGAAAAAGCCTCGCAGAGTTTGCGCCCGCAGGCGCAAATAAAGTTTTAACCATTTTCTCCGGCGACATGTGCGTCGGAGAAAATACTTCTCGGCTCGCAAACGTGCGAGCGAAGCGAGTGCGCTGCGGCGAGCCGCAGCCTTTTCAAACGAGAGCCCAACGAAGTGGGTCTCGTTTGAGAGCTTGTCAAAAATACTTTTTTGACAAGCTCGCCCCCCGCTTTTCGGAACGATCCGAAGAGCGGGGGTATTTTTATTGCTCTATCAAGAGGAGAAACAGCGAAAGAAGCAGGCAGAACAGCGGAACGATCACCGTGTCAGCCGACCTGGTGGAGCATGCCGAAGAGCACGTTCACCCGCCCCGGAAACCGGTCAAGGCTGATGTACATCGGCGTGCCGCTCTGGTCGCCGTCAAAGTATACGGTCAGATAGCTGTTCGCGCCGGCAAAATCCGTCAGCAGCTCGCCGCCGCCCGGATTGAGCTGGGCATAGTGGAACAAGGCGTCGTCCGTCTGCGCGAGACGGTAGCCGGAAAAGCCCCAGTATTTTGCGAGCAGCGTGCAGAATTTATCGACGGTCATGCCGTCCGGCAGGATGTCGTCATAGTTATTGTAAGTATGGAATGTCTCCTTTCCGTTGCCCGTTTCCACCGTTACATCGCCGCCGGGGATGGGCGTGTCCGTCTCGTCCGCCCTGGCCTCCGTAGTGAGCTGCACGATCTTTCCGCTCATCGTATCGACGAAAATATTCATGTAATACTTCCCGTCGTCGGTCCCGCCGCGGACAATGTAGCTGTGGGGGAAAATGCGTCCGAACCAGTAGTCGCTCACGCCCATGTTCGGCGCTTCGCCGAGATAGTCCGGTTCGCCGTCAAAGTAGCGGTACTCCGAAGAGAGAATGCCCATGTCCTGCATTTTTGCAATTTCCTGCCGCGCGACCTTGACCGCCTGCGCGGGGCTGTTGATGAGCCGCCCGGCGGCAAAAGCGCTCCCGGCAAGCACGAGCACGAGCGCCGCCGCGATCAGCACGGTGCGAAGCGTCCGCTTCGCGCGAAGGGGTTTTCCTGTATTCTTTTCCTGCATAGCCGATGTGACCTCCTTGATGATTTCGTCGTCGATCCCGCCGGCCGCTTCCATAATATCCAGCGCTTTCACAGCAGTTCCTCCTTAATGAGATAGTCGCGCAGCTTTTTCCGGCTGCGGCAAAGCGAGGTATGTACCCTTCCCTCCCGGCAGCCGAGCCTTTCGGCGATCGCCGGGGCAGGAAGAGCGAGATAGTAGCGGGCGGTGAAAATAATCCGGTCGTTTCGGGAAAGCGTATGGAGAAAGGCGTTCACCGCATGAGAAAGCTCCCGTGCCTCAATGATCTGCTCCACATTGTCCCGCCCCGCGACGCACTCGGCGAGCTCGTCGAGCGCGGCGGACGCCTCACCGCCGCCGCGTTTCTGCGCGCTGTCGGCGCGAAAGCGGGAAAATGCGGCGTTCCGTACGGTGCGGAACAGATACGCGGCAAAATGCTCCGGGCGCTGCGGCGGGATGGTGTTCCAGAGTGAGAGATAAGCGTCCTGCACGATCTCCTCGGCGTCCTCCGCCGCGGGGAGAAACCGGCGCGCGATGCCTTCGCATGCGCCGCCGTATTTCCGCTCCGTTTCGGCGATCGCCTGCTCGTCGCGCCGCCAGTACAGGTCTACGATGAAGCTGTCCTCCATGATCTTTCCTCTTTCTTACGGGGCTGCCCCTTGAGTACTCACCCTTATAGACGCAATTCGGGGCAAAAAGCTTACAAAGAATATGGGAAAAAATGAAAAACCGCTCTCCGAATGAGGCCGGAGAGCGGCATTTGTTCTATATTACCGGCTGTACATGGCCGTCATGGCGGCGATGTGGTCGGCGAGCTCGTCGGTGAGCGCGCCGGGCAGCATGCGCCAGCACCAGTTGCCGTGGCCGAGGACGCCGGGGACGTTCATGCGCGACTCGCCGCCGAGGGCAAGCCAGTCCTGCATCTGCGCGACGAAGAGATCAGCCACCGAGCTCATGCCGCCGCGGATGATGCCGTTTACGTACCCTTCCTCATCGTTCAAGCCGAGATACTGCTTGGCGTAAGCCACATCGTCGCCCTTCGCGTCACCCAGCCACTGGGCGAGCGTGGCGTTGTCGTGCGTGCCGGTGTAGCAGATGCAATTTGTCGTGTAGCGGTGCGGCAGATAGTCGCTCGGCTCGCGGGAATCAAAGGCGAACTGCAGCACCTTCATGCCGGGGAAGCCCGAATACTCGCGCAGGGCGATGACCTCCGGGGTCATAAAGCCGAGATCCTCGGCGATGATGTCGAGACCGGGGAGCGCCGTCTTGATCGCATCGATAAAGCTCTCGCCGGGGCCCTTGCGCCAATGGCCGCTGCGCGCGGTCGTCTCGCCGTAGGGCACGGCCCAATAGCTCTCCAGACCGCGGAAATGGTCGATACGGACGGTATCGTAGAGCTTGCCCGCGGCGCCGAGACGCCGGATCCACCAACGGTAGCCGTCGTCTCGCATGCGGTCCCAGTCATAGAGCGGGTTGCCCCAGAGCTGACCGTCGGCGGTGAAGTAATCGGGCGGGACGCCCGCGACCTCCGTCGGGCAGCACTGATCGTCGAGCTGGAAATACTCGCCCTCCGCCCACACGTCGGCGCTGTCGAGCGGGACATAGATCGGCACGTCGCCGATGATCCGGATGCCCTGCTCGCGGATATACGCGCGCAGCGCGTTCCACTGGCGGAAGAACAGATACTGCGTGAAAATGCAGAAGCGGATATCCTCCGCGAGAAGCTCCTCATACCGGCGCAGCACTTCCTCGCTGCGGCGAAGACGGAGATCCTCGTCCTCCCATTCGATCCAGGGGCGCATGCCGAAATGACGCTTTGCCGCGGTATAGAGCGCATAGCTGCGCAGCCAACTCTCGTTTTCGCGATAGAAAGCGTCTACGTTCTCACGCTCTTTGTCCCAGCCGCGCTCACAGGCGCGGCGGAGAAGATCGAACCGTCCGGCGTAGAGCGCGCCGTAATCCGTCTGCGCCGGGTCGCTGCCGAAGGAAACGGCATCGACTTCCTCTCGCGTGAGGAGACCGTCGGTAATAAGCTGCTCAAGGTCGATGAGATACGGGTTCCCGGCAAAGGCCGAGTCGGTCTGGTACGGTGAGTCGCCGTAGCCGGTCGGGCCGAGCGGCAGGATCTGCCAGTATTTCTGTCCGGCTTTCCGGAGGAAATCGGCAAACTCTCTCGCCTCTCTGCCCAGCGTTCCGACGCCGTGCGGCGACGGGAGCGATGTGATATGCAGAATAATTCCGCTTGCTCGCATGGCAAACGCCTCTTTCGTCTGTTAGAATTTGCGGATGCTGTTAATTTTTACGGATGCTGTCCGTCTTTTCGAGCGTGTACGGCGCGAGGACATGCTGCGCGCCTGAGCCGTTTTCGATCATGTCGAGCAGCACGGCGTAGCTCTTTTCCGCCATGAACGCGATCTGCTGCGTAACGGTGGAGAGCCTCGGCTCGTAGTACCGGCAGATGGGCAGGCCGTCAAAGCCGATGAGGGAAATGTCCTCCGGGATGCGCTTTCCGGCATCACGGACGGCGCGGGCCGCGCCGATGGCCATGACGTCCGCCATGGCGAACACCGCTGTGATCTCCGATGTTTCGCGCAGAAGCTCCGCCATGGCCGTATAGCCCTCGTCGAAGCTGTAGTGTGCGGTCTTATAATGCCGGTCCGCGTCAAACGTTATGCCGCGCTCCGTGAGCGCGCGCAGCACGCCCGCATAGCGCAGACGGCCCGTATCGGAGTATTCACGCTCGCCGCCGATGACGGCGATCTTTTTATGGCCCATGTCCGCCAGATACCCGACGGCCGCCGCGGCAGCGGCGGTATCGTCGGTCGTGACGCTCGAAAGATTTTTGAATTGGAATTCCGCGGCGGAGTTTGTGACAAGAACCGCGGGAATGTGGATCTCGGCAAAGGATTCGATGAAATCCTCGCTGCTGCCGCCGAGGAAGAGGATGCCCTGCGGCTTTACCTCGCGCACGCGCTTCACGGCGCGGCGCACCTCGTTGTCGAGCTCGCCGATATAGTCCACCACAAGCTGGTACTCCCCGCCCGTTGCCACGGTCTGCAGCCGTTCGACCAGCGTGGCGAACAGCTCGTTGTGCGTGCCGCGGACGATGACGAGGATGTTGTTGCTGTGGGTCTGCTTGAGATTGCGGGCGTTCGTGTTCAGCTCAAAGCCCTGTTCCTTCACGATCGCCATGATCTGCTCTCTTGCCTTTTCGCTGACGTGCGGCTGATTGTTGAGCACGCGCGAAACCGTGCCGAGCGAATACCCGGAGAGAGCCGCCAGGTCCTTGATCGTCATCAGCCCTTCACCGCTCCGGCCGCAACACCCTTAATAATGTGTTTCTGGCAGCAGAGATAGAAGATGATGACCGGCAGGATGCTCAGAAGGATCAGCGCCATCGTCGCGCCCATGTCCACCTGTCCGTAGCTTCCCTTGAGATGCTGTATGACGATGGGGATGGTCATATACTCCGTGCGGTCAAGCACGAGATACGGCAGAAGGAAGTCGTTCCACACCCACATGATCTCCAGCACGCCGACGGAGATCATCGTCGGCTTCATCATGGGGAGGACTACCTGGAAGAACGTGCGCACCGGGCCGCAGCCGTCGATGGCAGCGGCTTCCTCAATTTCCAGAGGAATGGACTTTACAAAGCCGCAGAACATGAACACCGCGAGACCCGCGCCGAAGCCGAGATAAATGACCGGGATCGTCCACGGGGTATCGAGACTGAGCTGGTTCGCCGTGCGGGAGAGCGTGAACATGACCATCTGGAACGGGACGACCATAGAGAACACGCAGAGATAATATACGATCTTGCTGAAGAAGCTCCCGACGCGGGAGACATACCACGCGGCCATGGACGTGCACACGAGAATGAGCGCCGTGGAGGCGAGCGTGATGAAAAGGCTGTAGCCCACGGCCTTCAGAAACGGGTAGTTGCCGAAGGTCATGCCCTTGATATAGTTCTGGAAGCCGACAAAGCTGTTCGCGTCCGGGAAGGCAAACGTCTCCGTGTTGACGGCGGCGTTGCTCTTGAAGGAGTTCATCAAAACGATGAGGATCGGCATAATGTAAGCGATGCAGATCACCGTGAAGATGATCGTCAGCACCATTTTGCCGCGTTCTTCTCTCTTTGCCATTACTGCTGTACCTCCTTTTTACGGGTGGCCTGGAGCTGCAGAAGGCCGATCGCGGCCACAAGGATGAAGAACACCACGGCCTTCGCCTGGCCGACGCCGCGGTTGTTGCCGCCGCCGGAGTAGAAGGCGCTGTAAATGTTCAGAGCGAGCATTTCCGTCGTCTTTATAACGCTTCCGTCCGGCTGCTGCAGGAACGGCCGCCCCCCCGTCAGCGCGAGGTTCTGGTCGAAGAGCTTGAAGCCGTTCGTGAGCGTGAGGAAGATGCAGATCGTAAAGGAGCTCATCATGTTCGGAATGGTGATCTTCCAGAGCGTCTGCCAGTCGTTGGCGCCGTCGATGCGGGCCGCCTCGAGCATGTCCTCCGGGATGGACTGGAGTCCGGCTATGTAAATGATCATCATATAGCCGACCTGCTGCCAGCATATAAGGATGATGAGGCCCCAGAAGCCGAAGGTCGAGTTGAGCACGACGGAGGTGTTGTACTTCACGAGGAAGCCGTCAAAGATCATCGACCAGATGTAGCCGAGCACGATGCCGCCGATGAGGTTCGGCATGAAGAACACGGTGCGGAAAAGGTTCGAGCCGCGGATGCCCTTCGTGAGGAAGTAGGCGACCGTGAAGGCCAGAACGTTGATGAATACTACCGACACGAAGGCGAACAGCGCCGTATACCAGAAGGCATGAAGGAAGCTGCTGTCCGAGAGCGCTTTGATGTAGTTGCTGAATCCGACCCACGTCCACTGGCTCGTCAGCTTAAACTTGCAGAAGGACAAAAACGCGCCCTTAAAGAACGGGTAAAGGAACCCGATGCAGAAGGCGGCAAAGGTGGGCAGCAGAAACAGCCACACCATTCGCTGAATGGGGCGGCGGATCAGTCGGCTGTTGTGTGCGGCTGGATCCCGCGGTATGTTTATACGCTTCATTCTTTCACTCCTGTTCTGCCGAAATTGTCATGGCGACAGCTCCTGCCCGAACGCCTCGGGCAGCAGCTCACGCCGTCACAGTCTATATGCTATCATGCCGGCGGATATATCTACAGGCGGAGCGGACGTGATCGCCCGCCCCGCCTGTATTGTGTGTCAATTTATCTCAGCGGATATCCGCAGAGGACTTAGTGCTCGTTGGCGTACTGGGTAGCCCAGCCCTGGACGAACGCGGTCTCAACGGTAGACCAGTCGCCGGTGCCGGTGGTGTACTGGCTCAGAGCATCGACGACGGCAGTGCGCCAATCGTCAACGGCAGGAGTCCAGTTGAACGCCCAGGTCACGGTGTAGTTGCCGTTGGCAACGTACTCGTTGGCAGCCGCGAAGAACACGTTCTCCGGGGTCTTGGCGTTCTTGAACGGGCAGGGACCGAACTGCTCGGCCAGCATGGTGGTGCCTTCCTCAGAGGTGACGACCCAGTACATGAAGTCCAGAGTGGCCTGGATGTCTTCCGGAGAGGCGTTCTTGTTGATCGCCCAGCAGTTCTCGGTGCCGCAGCAGAGACCAGCCTTCTCCTCGCCTTCCACACCGCAGTAGATGGGGATCATGGTGAGGTCGTCCGGGTTCATGCCGAACTTGTCGGCAGAAGTCAGGTTGCTGTACTCCCAAGTGCCGTTCTGATAGAACGCAGCCTTGCCTTCGCCGAATTCAGCCTCGGCCTGATCGCCGGTGGCGGACAGGAGGGCAGCGCCGGTGGTCGCGGTATCGGTGATGTACAGATCCCAGATGTTCTTGTAGTTCTCGAGGTAGGTGCCCTTGATGGTGGCGGGCTGCTCCGTCACGCCGTCATCGCGGAACTCGTAGTACAGAGGCATGTTGGCCAGGTGGCCGGAGAAACGCCAGGAGGAGGAACCGTCGAGGCCGGCGGACGTGAAAGCGTCGAAGCCGAGCTCGTCAGCGCGGGCGTGGATGTCGTCCGCAACAGCCTTCAGGGACTCGAAGTTGGTGATCTCATCGACGGAGTGGCCGGCCTTCTCGAGCAGGGCCTTGTTCACGATGATGCCGAAGGCTTCGTAGCAGTAGCCGATGGAAACGGTCTCGCCGGCTTCGTTCTTCAGGTTGAAGTCGGTGGTGGTCATCTCGTTGTACACGTCGGTGCCTTCGAGATTGTAGCAGAACTCGCCGTAGCTGTTGACAGCGCCGAGGTTGCCGACCTGGAACATGGTGGGGGCGGCGTCCTTGTCGAGCTCGGCGGTCAGGGTGGTGTCGTACTGGCCGGAAGCGGCGGTGACGACCTTCACGGGAACGCCGGTCTGCTCGGTGTAGGTCTTGGCAATCTCCTGCCAGGCCGCGTCAGACTCGGGCTTGAAGTTGAGGTAGTACACGCTGCCGGTCGCGGCCGGGGTTTCGGGTTCCGCGGCGGGCTCTTCCGTCGCGGGGGTTTCGGGCTCAGCCGGGGTGCTCGGGGTCTCCGCCGGGGCAGCGCCGCAGGCGACGAGGCTCAGAACCATGACCAGAGCCAGAAGAACAGCGAGAAGCTTCTTCATTGTTTGTTTCCTCCTAATTTTTAATGGGTTTCCGTAAGTAAAGCTCTGAATTGAAAACGATTCCAACCAAGCTTGTCTGTATTCTATCCTCTTTGTAGAAATATTGCAAGTGTGTTTCGGCGAAAACGCTTAACTTTATGTCATTTACACAAAAACCTCGTCAACTTTTTGTGCGGTTGGTCTTGTCATGCGGTCATTTGTTCCTGTATAATAGGCTTATTCTCCCGGAGGTGGCAATATGAAAAAACTCTTTGATCCGGATTCCCCCATCCTGCGCTTTCTCACGCAGGCGGCGGAGCTCGCGTGGCTGAACATTCTGTGGGTCGTGTGCTCGCTGCCGGTTTTCACGCTCGGCGCTTCGACCGCGGCGCTCTGCACGGCGGTGCGGAACATGATCCGCGAATCGGGGCATTGGAACAGCGCGGCCTTTTTCCGCGCGTTCCGCGATAATTTCAAAAAATCCACGCTGCTCTGGCTCATTCTGCTTGCGGCGCTCGCTCTCCTCGGCGCGGACGTATACATTCTCCGCGCGCTCTTCCCGGAGCAGCTGTTCTGGCTCGTGCTGCCGGGCGTCTGCTTTGCGCTGTGGCTGATGGTGTTCATCTGGGCGTTCCCGCTCACGGCAACCTTTGAAAATACGCTCTGGAACACAATAAAAAACGCGGTGCTTCTCGGCGTCGGGTATCTGCCGCGGACGCTTCTCATGGCGGTGATCCATCTGCTGCCGGTGATCCTCTTCGCCGTATCCCCGGCGGCGTTTTACGGCGTGAGCGTTCTCTGGCTCGTGCTGCTCTCGGCCGTGACGTGCTACACCGATCTCTGGCTCATGCAAAAGCCGTTCGCCCCCTTCCTGCCGGACGAAACGGAATGACCGGTCAAACGAGCATAGGAAAATGTCCTCTGCGCACCAATTTGCGCAGAGGACATTTTTGATCTTGTATGCCGGTTCAGTGCAGCTCCCAGATGGTTTCCGCGTACTGGCGGATCGCGCGGTCGGACGAGAACATGCCCGCCGCGGCGATGTTGTAAAGGCACTTTTTGCCGAAGGATACGCGGTCCTTCCAATCCGTGAGCGCGTGAAGGCGGGCTTCACGGTAGCTTTCAAAATCGCGCAGAACGAAATAGTTGTCCGGACGGTGCCAGCTCGCGCCCTTGAGTATGGCGTCGAAAAGCTCCTTCTGATCGTCGTCGGTCGGCACGGTGCCGTCCACAAGCGTATCCATCGCGCGGCGGATGCGCTCGTCGGAATCGTAGAGCGCCTCGGGGTCGTAGGTATCGCGCACGGCGTTGTTCTCCTCGACGGTGCCGCCGAAGATGTAGTTGTTCTCCAGCCCGGCCTGCCGGACGATCTCGACGTTCGCGCCGTCCATCGTGCCGAGCGTCACAGCGCCGTTGAGCATGAGCTTCATGTTGCCCGTGCCGGAGGCCTCCGTGCCTGCCGGGGAAATCTGCTCGGAGATGTCCGCCGCGGGGATGATCTTTTCGGCGTAGGAGCAGTTGTAGTTCTGCACGAACACGATGCGCATTTTGCCGTTCACGTCGGGGTCGTTGTTCACAAGCTCGGCAAGACGGTTGATATAGCGGATGACGGCCTTCGCGCGGCGGTAGCCGGGCGCGGCCTTCGCACCGAAAATGAACGCCGTGGGCGGCATATCGGCGAGACCGCCGTTTTTGATCTCAAAATAGAAGTCGGCAAGGCAGAGAGCGTTCATCAGCTGGCGCTTATATTCGTGCGCGCGCTTGACCTGCACGTCGAACACGAACTCCTCGGGAATGTCCACGCCCTCCGCGGCGCGGATGTGCGCGGCGAGCTGGCTCTTCTTCTGCAGCTTGACGGCGTTGAAGAGCATGGCGAGCTCATCGCTCACGTGCTCGCGCAGATAGCCGATGCGGTCAAGATCACGCAGGAAGCCCTCGCCGATCTCGGCGCGGATGAGCTCGGTGAGCTCCGGGTTGCAGAGACCGAGCCAGCGGCGCGGTGTGATGCCGTTCGTAACGTTCACGATGCGGCCGGGGTATTTCTCGTTCCACGCGCGGAAGAGATCGTCCCGGAGGATCTGGCTGTGGATCTCCGCAACGCCGTTCACCTTGCGGGACATATACACCGAAAGATCGGCCATGCGCGCCTGATTATCGCAGACGACGTGGAGATTCGCGCCGGGGAACTCCTGCTGCAGGCGCTCTTCGATCTTCAGGAGAATGTCGCAGATCTCCGGCACAACACTGCGCAGAAGATCCATATCCCAGCGCTCGAGCGCTTCGCCCATGACGGTGTGGTTCGTGTAGGAGAAAACGCTGCGGGTGATAGCAAAGGCGCGGTCAAAGTCGATGCCCTCGGCCATGAGCAGCCGGATGAGCTCGGGGATAGACATGGCGGGATGGGTATCGTTGAGCTGCACGGCGATGAACTCGCCGAGGCGCTGAAGATCGCCGTTGCCGGAGGATTTGTAGGTGCGCAGGATGTCCTGCAGCGACGCGCTCGAGAGGAAGTACTGCTGCTTGATGCGCAGACGCTTGCCCTCGACGGTGCTGTCGTTCGGGTAGAGGACGCGGGTGATGTCCTCGGCGCGGTTTTTCTCCGTGAGCGCGCGCTCGTAATCCTGCGAGTTGAACGCGTCAAAGTCGAGCTCCTGCTCGGCCTCGCACTGCCAGAGACGGAGCGTTGCGACGTTGTCGGTATGATAGCCGATGACCGGCGTATCGTACGGCACGGCGAGCACCGTCTGGTCGGCGAAGCGGACGCGGACGGTGTGCTTCTCGCGGCGGAAGCTCCAGGGATCGCCGTGCTTTTCCCAGTCGTCGGCGGATTCCTTCTGCGCGCCGTTTTCAAAGCTCTGCTTGAAAAGACCGAAGCGGTAGCGCAGACCGTAGCCGCTCAGCGGCACGCCGCAGGTGGCGGCGCTGTCCATATAGCACGCGGCAAGACGGCCCAGACCGCCGTTGCCGAGAGCCGCGTCCTCGATCTCCTCAAGACAGGCGAGATCGATGCCGCGCTCGGCAAACACCCGGCGCATTTCGTCGAGAATGCCGAGATTGAAAAGGTTATTGTATACGAGCCGCCCGACAAGATACTCGGCGGAGAGATAATACGCCTTGCGCTTTCCGGCGCGGCGGGCGCGGGATTTGGCCCAGTTGTCCCCCACCGCGATCATTACCGCCCGCCCGAGAGCGTTGTGGAGGTGCTGGGGCGAGGCCTCGCTCAGGCGCTCGTCCTCGTCATATTTCAGCAGAGATTCCGTGGTGCCCAGAAGATCCTGCGGAGAATAAATCATGGTTCTCTGTCCTTTCGGTGATGGAATAGTGCCGTGGAAACGATTCCAAGGCTCTGCGCTGCATTATAACCGTTTTTCCCCGGCTCTGCAACCGGTTTTTATAAAAAAGGCCGGAACACAGGTTCTTTTCTGTGTTCCGGTCATTTTGTCTGACAGCAGAGGTTCGTTTGAAGGCGTCAGCCGACATAGGGAAGCATCTCAAAGAAATTCTCTTCGCTCTCGCCGTTGATGGTCCAGCCGCCTTCCCCATCGTATTCCAGCCGGATCGATCCGGTGCGGCCGTCATCGGTGCGGAAGAAGGTGTTCTGTCCGTCCGTGCCGGTAAGCAGGAGCTTTTCGCCCGGCGTCAGCACGGCGGTGCCGCCCTCATCGAGATACACCGGCAGGATCTTCGCCACGGTCAGATAGTAGCAGCTGCCGCGGTAGTTCCATTTAAAAGAGGGATCGAGCGTTACGACGCCGTCGGACGTTCCGTTCATACCGATGACCGCGCAGTAGGTGCCGAGCTGATAGTACCACGCCTCGAGCATCGGGATGCCGCCGCTGAACACGACGCGCCCGTCGAGACTGCCGGTAATGCCGTTCGGGTCCGCGCCGTAGCGCGCGTCGCCGGTAAATTGGATGGGCTCGAGCGTGTCGCCGTGCCAGCCGCAGGTGCGGTAATCGTCGCTGCCGGGGTCGGCGGCAAACAGAAGCTCGCAGATGCCGTCGCCGTCCAGATCGCAGATCCAAAGGTCGTACCGGTCGCCCACGGGCATATTGGTGCGGTCGAGCACCGTGCCGTTCACGGCGATCGTGTACTCGTTGATGCCGCCGGCATCCTTCGCCGTCACGGTGATCTCCTCGGCGGCATAGTCGCCGTTAATGTCATAGTGATACACACTCTTGCCGGAGATGTTCAGCGGACGCTCGGCATACTGCTCTCCGTCCATGAGGATGAGAGAGCCGTCCATCCCGCTCTGGGAGATATACTTTACGTGCTCGCCATCGGCGTCGCGCCAGGAGATGGCGAGATTTGGCATCACGTCCGGGATCCACGTCTGCACGCAGACGCTCTCGCCGTCGGCGAGACGCCCGGCGTACCAGAGCGTGCCGTCCGTGCGGTAGGTGTTGGAGTATTCCAGATACGTCACGGCGTTGAGCTCGACATTCTCGACCGTGCCGGAGGCGGTGAACGTGACGCACGCGCCCAGGCCGCCCGTACCGGTGTCGCAGACATACGTTGCGTTCCCGGCGGCGTCGGCGCTCTCGCTCAGTTCGCCGGTGAGCGTGCCGTCCGCCTCGCTCTCGGCGGGGAGATAATCCGCCTTGATCTGATAGGCGAGCCATGCGTACGGCAGCGTGAACTCGATGAGCCCCGCGGCATAGCCCGCGAGCTCATAGGGGTTTGCCATAAGGACAAGGCCCTCGTCGTTAAAGTACCAGTTGCCGTCGCGGAAGAGACCGGCAAGCTGATCCTCGTAGCCATCGTTCAGACCGTAGGCGGCGTATTCCGCGCCGTAGCTGATGATATCCTTGAGCTGATCGACGGCGGCGGAGAGGAAAGCGTCGTAGTTATCCGTGAGATCCGCGAGCGTCAGCTCCCGGCCGGTGCGGATATCGAAGGTGTGGCCGCAGCGGCCGGTGTAGCCGTGCGCGCCGCCGAGATACGACGTATCGTCGTAGGTGATGCTCAGCAGATACCGGGCATTATAGCGGACGTTCATCTGGCGCATAAGGCTGTAGGAAGAAAAGCCCGAGGCATCGCCGTTTTCCGTCTGCCGGGCGAGTTCTTCCTTTGCCGCGGCCAGATAATTTTCCTTGCCGGAAATGCTGTATTCGCTGCCCGATTCGGCGCCGACGGCAAAATCCGTATACTGCTTATGCAGCGCTTCGTTGATCGCGGCAGCGGCCGCGTCGTTTCCGTTCATGGAAACGCTCGGCTCGGCGCAGGCATAGACGAGAAGAAGCGCCGCATTGTCCGCGGTATAGAAATCCTCGTTCTCGCACCGGACGGAAATCACCGGCACATTGCGGTTTTCGGCCGCCGGCGTCTCCGGCGCCGCGGCTTCCGGCGCGGCGGTCACGGGGATCGCCGTGGGTTCCGCCGTGGGCTGTGCCGGAGTTTCCGGCTTTGTGCTGCACGCCGCGAGCGAAAGGGAAAGCGCCGCGCAGAGCAGCAGGGACAGGCCTTTCTTTTTCATGCTCATACAGTTATAGTTACTCCTCATAACGCGTGAGCGCGTAGTCGTAAATATTGTGTCCGCTCTCGAGCGGCGCACCGTTCACGGTGAGCATTACCTCCGTGCCGTCAAAGGCGTCGAGCAGCGTGTTGACGATGCCGCCGACGAGGAAGTACTCTCCGCTCGTGCCGAGAGAGCGCACCTGCGCGGCGAAAGCGTCGTTGAGGTCGGCTTTGATGTGGCCGTCCTTGTCTGCGGTAACGGTGTTGAACGCCGCGCCGTTTTCAAAGATAAGGCCGTCCATCGCGCCGTTGAGCGTTTCGGCGGTGATCTCCGTGCCGTCGAGCGCGGTGCCGAAGGCAAGGAAGTGCTCGGCGTTCGCGTCGCTGCGGTAGATACGCACCACGGCGGGGGCTTCGCAGCCGCGCTCGGCGAAGATCGCGGTATAGGTATCGCGCACGTCCTTGGCACTGTAGGGGTAATGCGCCGGCGTATAGCCGCCGTCGGCAAGGAGGTTTTTCCCGCTCTCGCCGTAAAGGCCCATGGCGGTCTCATACATCGCGGTGAGCTTATCGGTAAGCTTTTCGCCGAACTCCGTCTCCTCGCCGAGATCAAAGGCGGCTGCGCCGCTGCGCACGGCGTCCATGCCGTTCGTGAGCGAGAAGTCCATGATCGTGGCAGCGATGCGCGCTCCCGTGAGCGAGCAGCCGGCGGTGCCTTCATGATAGTTGTTGAAAAGGTCGCACAGCGCGTCGTAAAGGCCGTTCTTCTCCGGCGTCACCGTGACAGACGTGTCGGTTTTCTCGGGCATCGCGGTGGTTTCCGGCGGCACGGGCGTCGGAGCGCTCGTCGGCTCCGCCGTTGCGGCGGGTTCGGCGGCTGCGCTGCCGGACGACGCATTGCCGGATGTTGCGGCGGGCTGCTCCGGCTTCGGCGAGCAGGCCGTCATAAACGCCGCGCACAGAATCAGCGCCAGAAGCGCCGCGGCAAATCGTTTCATCTTCATAAACTCTTTCCTTTCCTCGCACCTTTGGGTGTTCGAAAATATAGACGCCGGACGGGGTCGTTTGGTTCCCCGTCCGGCAAAAATATTATACGGTTTTCTGCGGAAACACAAGAGCGGCTTTGAAAAGATCGCCGTCAAGCGTCAGCGTGAGCTTTCCGCCCATGAGCTCCATGAGAGAATTGGCAATGGAAAGTCCCAGTCCGCTGCCGTCCGTATGGCGCGAGCCGTCGCCGCGGACGAACCGCTCCATCAGCTCCTCCGCCGGGATGTTCAGCGGCTCGCGGGAAATATTTTTGAGCGTGAGCACCGTTTCCGTCTCGCCCGGCGTCAGCTCCAGATAGAGCCGCGTGCCGCTCTGCGCGTATTTTACCGCGTTCCCCAAGAGATTATCCAGCACGCGCCAGAGAAGCCGCCCGTCCGCCGTGACATACGTTTCCGTCTCCGGCACATTCAGCACCGGCGTGATATTTGCCGCGGCGAACTTTTCGGTATACTCCCCCGCGCTCTGGCGCAGCAGCTCGCCGAGATCGATCTTCTCCAAATTCACCGGCAGCGCGCCGCTGCTCGCCTTGCTCGCGTCCACGAGATCGGTCGTGAGCTTTTTGAGCTTCTGGCTCTGGCGGTCTAAAATCTCGATGTATTCCTGCGCCTGTTCGCTTTCGATCGGTTCTTTTTTGAGAAGATCAACGTAGCTCACAATGCTCGTGAGCGGCGTTTTGAGATCGTGGCTGACGTTGGTGATGAGCTCGGTCTTGAACCGCTCGGACTTCATGCGCTCGTTCACAGCGCGGCTCATGCCGACGCTCACGGCGTTGAGATTGTCGCCGTGCTCTTTGAGCACCGGGTACATTTTCTCCGTGTCCACCGTGTAGGTGAGATCACCCGCGGCAAGCTTCTGCGCCGCCGTTTGCAGCGCCTTGAGCTGGCGCATGATACGGATGACGAAATACAGTCCCGCGATGTCAAGCGCAACGAGCACGAGAAGCTGGAAGAAGCTGCCCGAAAGCCATATAAGGAGCATGCCGAAGAAATTGACAAGCACCACGACCGCGTACACAAGGATCCCCTTCCACGCGATGGGCAGCGCGCGGACGAAGCCGCGCACGGCGCGGTACACGAAGCGGCAGACGATATAGATGATGCTGTTTTTCCACCACTTCCCGGCGCGGAAACGGGCGGCAAGCGTGCAGAAGGTGAGCAGCGCGACAAAACCGATCCAAAGCGCCATGAGCGTAACCGGCATCATCCATACCCAGAGCGGGTTATAGAGCAGGTTAATTTCCGACAAGTCGAAATAGAAGTTTGCCGGGACTGCCACCGCCGCCAGCGCCGCGGCGAGAAAGAGATCGAGCGGCACGCGGTGGATGCCGCGCAGCTTCACGCCGTCCGGCTTTTTTCCCATGGACGCCATGAGAAAGACGAGGAGCGCGATGCACAGCACCGCCGTGATGATGCCCACGGGGAGATAGGCATTCTGATAGCGCAGCAGCGTGCCGACGGAGGTGCGGAGCAGCGTCAGCTCCTCGCCAGGCGTCTGCTTCGGCTCGAGATACGCCTGCACGTCGATCCCGACGCCTTCGCTGAAATAACCGCCCGAAATGCCAAGGGGCACGGCGTTTTTCGTTCTGCCGTCGTACAGCACCTTGCCGGTGGACGTATCCGTCGCTACATAGGAATAGCCGGAGGGAAGAGCGGGGTATTCGCCGGTATCCCGTTCCTCCTGCAGCGCGTTGTTGAGCAGAACGCGGATGCCGTTCTGATACACCGACACGCTGTCCGGCTCAGGCAGCGTGCGGTCGCGGTCGATGTGGGTCATATAATACCCCGCGGCGCAGAGCAGCGCCGTAAGGCCGCAGAGCAGGCACAGGATAAAGGCGACGGCGCGCGCCGCCGCGCTGTGGGTCAGCATTTTCATTTTTTCATTTCCTCCAGCTTATAGCCTTTGCCCCAGACGACTTTCAGATAGCGCGGGTTGGCGGGGTCGATCTCCAGCTTTTCGCGCAGATGGCGGATATGCACCGGCACCGTTCCCTCCGCGGAAAACGGTTCGTCCTTCCAGACGCGCCGGTAGATATCGGCGCTCGAAAACACCTTGCCGGGGTTTTCGAGCAGGAGACGGAGAATGTCGTACTCCGTCGGGGTGAGCGTTACCTCCTCGCCGTCGAGCGTGACGCTCTTGCGCTCATCGTCCATGGCGATGCCGCCGAGCGTGAGCGCGGTGCTTTTCTCCGGCATGCCGCCGAGCTGGGCATAGCGCCGGAGCTGCGCCTTGACGCGGGCAAGGACCTCAAGAGGGTTGAAGGGCTTGGTGATATAATCGTCCGCGCCGACGGTGAGACCGAGGATCTTATCGTTGTCCTCGCTCTTGGCGGTGATGAGGATGACCGGGACGTTGCTCTGCTCGCGCAGCTTTGCCGTCGCCGTCATGCCGTCCATGCCGGGCATCATGATGTCCATGAGCACGAGCTGTACTTCCTCGCGCTGCATGAGCTCGAGCGCCGCTAAGCCGCTGTCGGCCTCACAGACGGCGTAGCCCTCGCCCGTAAGATAGATGCGCAGCGCGTTCCGGATATCGCGCTCGTCGTCGCAGATGAGTATTTTGTACATGGCTCTTCCCCTCTCTCGTTTACAGCTACAGCATAGCATCCCCGGCTTTAATAATAAAGATGGGATTTCTTTAAGATTTGCTTAATCTGTAAAAAGAGGCCCCCTTGTGCAAAGGGGGCTGTCAGCCGTCAGGCTAACTGAGGGATTGTTCTCTTTCGGAACACTCTGTGCTCTGCAATTCCTCCGTCAAAACCTGCGGTTTTGCCACCTCCCTTTACACAAGGGAGGCATTTGAAAAGCCCGACCATCTTCGGATGGCCGGGCTTTGTGGTTTTATTCGGTTTTCGTTGCGTCGATTGACAAGGGCACACGCGGTTCTGCCGGGCGGAAATGCCCTCATACTGCGTCAAAGCCCTTGAGAATACACAAAGTATTCTCTGCGGCCTTTTCCTTGTCTGCGAGCATTTCTGCTCCGGCAGAACTGCTTCGCATCGGACAGCCTTGGATTTTCGAGGGATTTTTGTTCTTTTGGACGCAGGCGGGCTGTCGCCCGCCAAGGACAAAAGGGCAAAAAGCACCGAAAAGGCTGGCTGTCCGACGTGCGTGCCCTTGTTAATCGACGCTTGTTTCGGTCGTTTCCTTTTTCGGGAATTCGGTGATCTCGCCGCGGCTGTACTGCCAGATGAGTTCGGCGTCTTCCATCGTCACTTTCCCGTCGCCGTTCACGTCCGCGTATTTGATCTCCGTCTCCGTCAGCGTGAAGCCGCCGGCATTCTTGCTTTCGGTATTGCGCACGTGCTCGGCCACTTTCGCGGCATCCTCGGCGGTGATATTGCCGTCGGCGTCCACGTCGCCGGGGATCGACGGCGCGATCGTAAGAGCGATCGTCACCGACGGCGGATCGACCGGGTACTTTGAGCCGCCCTGACCGTCCTTATCCTGATACATGACGTGCTCGAAGCGGATCTCAAACGCACTGTCCGTGCTGCCGAGCGGCTGCTGTGAGAATGTGACGTACTGCGTCACATCGCGCTCAAAGCCGTTTTTGTAAACCGCCGTGATCTTCATGCCGGTCGGATCGAACGTCTCCCCGGCGCGGTAGGCGAGCTTGTCGGGCTGCCCGTCCACGCGAAGCTCCGTGATGACGCTGCCGAGCGCCATCATATACGCCGAGTCGTTCTTGAAGTAGATCGTGCCGGAGGCGTCGGTGATCGGGCTGCAGATGGCATACTGCGCCTGATTTCCGTCGGGCGTGAAGAGCACCCCCGCGGTCTCGTAGGAGATTTCCTTCCCGCCCTCGATCGCCGTTTCCGTCACGGTGATGTCGGCGCGCGTCTGGCCGGGCTTGTCGCGGAGAACGCGCAGCTTGCCGGGCGTGTAGTTATCGAAGAAGTACACATACACCGTGCCGTCGCCCTCGTTATAGGCGGTGGTGAGAAGGCCGCTCGTCTGGGGGTAGCCCTGCGTGCGCACCGTGTAGGCGATCTTCCAGCTGTTGAGATCGATCACGGTGATGTTGTGGCCGGAATATGCCTTGAATTGGCCGACGCCGGAGATGCCGATGTATGCGCGGCCATTATAGATGACCGGGGTGCACGTGCTCATAGCAGGGTTCTTCGCATCGTTGGCGTAGTTATAGAGCTTGATGTGCCGGAGATCGCTGAGCTCGCCGTTTTCGGACACGGCAGCGCTGTAGAAGTAGCCGCCTTTCGTTGTGAAGTACACGCGGCCGTTATCGTAGGTCACGCTGCTGCGCGCGTCGCCCGGATGCGGAAGCCGGATCGAGCTGATGAGCTCGCCGGTTCGGGGGTTGAGCGAGAGAATGCTCGCGTAGCCGCTCGTATAGCCGGAATCGCCGTCGTCCGTCGGGATGAGGACATAGTTGTCCGCCACATACGCGCCCGCCCAGTAGAAGCCGCCGAGACTCCTGTACTGCCAGGTGGGGAGCTTTTCCTCGTCGCCCCTTGTCGGGTCTTCATCCGTCACGGACAGGCACACGAAGTTTGCGTTTTCCTTTTCGCCCTGCCAGAAGCCGGTGTAGATATAGCCGTTATGGTAGTAGATCGGGCAGTTCGGCTGGCCGCCGAGTGAGTCCCGGTAGATCCAGAGCGATTTGAGCGTATTAGCGTCGAACGCCTGCACGCCGCCGTCCGAGAGTCCGACAAAGAGCATGCCCTCGGCATACGTCGGGCTGTTGATGGCAAAGGACGATCTGTGATCCATCTTCCCCTTGCTCTCGATCTCGCCGGTCACGACGTTCAGCTTATAGATTATGTCCTTGGCGTAGGTATAGAGATGATCGCCCACAAGGATTGGGCAGCCGCAGGCGTCGGCGCTGTAGTCCTCGCCGAGCTGCGTCGCCCAGTAGAGCACCGCGTCCTCCGCCGTGGTGGGCGTTTTAGCATTCACCACGCCGTTATTATATTCGTCCGCGCGGAACGACGGCCAGACCTCGGCCATCGGCTCATACGAGCGCTCCGGCGCTTTTTCGAGCGTCAAAGTGACTGTCTCCGCCGTATCCGGCACAGTGTAGGACATTTCCTGTACGCCGGCATACCCGTTCCGGGTCACGGTGTAGCGGAAGCTCGCTCCCGGCGGAAGCATCGCCGTGCCGGTATCGTCGGTATAGACGCAGCTGCCGGTATCGTTGTTCACGAGGAACACGTTGGCATCGGACGGCGTCACGGCAAACGTGATCGCCACCGGCTGCTTCTTGACGAAGTGGAGGTTATAGACCGTGGAAACGACGTTCGCATCGCTGTGCAGCACTTTGACGGCGATGGTCTCCCGTGCCTTGTCGGGATCGAGCGCCACAGTCACGCCCTGGATATCTGCGCACCGCTCGCCGCCGATGTCCGCAGCGTAGCCGCCCGAGGCGGCGTACTGCGCCGTCACCGTCGCCGACGCGGTCGTGTTGGCGACCTGCATGTAATAGTCCGTTACATTGCCGTTGAAGGTGATCCTGGTGCTATCGGCGTCGGTAAACGAGAGTGTTTCCCCGTCGGCGGCGACCGTAAGGCTCTTGAGATGCAGGCTGCGGACAAGGAAGAGCGTGTAGTCCTGATAGTAAGTGGTACCGCCGCTCGTTTTGGACGCGCGCAGCGTCAGCGTGCGGGCGGTGCCGCCGGTCTGGATAAGGTTGTTGAGCCGCGTTGCACTGCTGCCGCCGACGGCGGCGGTGACGGGCGTTTCCTTGATGCCGTTGACAAGGCCGGTGGAATTTTCCACGTTGTCGTGGATGGCCGTCACGGTATAGCCGCTGGCTGCGGTTGCCTGGGCGTACATGCGGCTGATCGTGTCCGCGATCACATAGCGCACGCTGTGCGTACCGGCCGCGAACGGCGTTTCCGGCTTGAACTCGTTCCGGGTGGAGGAAGACAAATTGTCAAAGAGTGCCGCGGCCGTGATCGCGTCCGCCGTTATGGGCGAGGCCGCTTTCACGGTGAGACCGTCCGAAGCCGTAAACCCAGCGGAGGCGTGGTACCACACATTCTTCGTCGTGACGCAGGTATAGGAGCCTCCCGGGATGAGTGCATAGCTCCCGTCCGCTGAAGCGGGAATGGCGTTGCCCGCCGCGTCGCGCACCTCCGCGGTACAGCCATCCGGCACGGTGAGCTTGACATTTGCCGCCGTACGGCGCGTGATATGCAGCGTATACTTCGTCGTCTGGCCGTTCGCGGAAACGGAGATCTCCGCGTCGGTACCCGCCGCCGTCTGGACTTTGCCGGTGCCGGAGACGGTGTAGCTCTCGCCGTAGCCCTCGGCAGCGAGAAGGATGCTGTCCGTCACGGCGGTCAGGGTATATTCGTTCGTATAGGGGTCAAAAACCGGCTCGACGATCTGCGGCGTTCCGTCCGGCGCTTTTACGGTGACGGACTTAAGCGTCGGTATGCGCACGATGTGCACCGTGTACGTCTGCACCTGCATGTAGCCGTCCGCGCCCGTATAGCGTCCCTCGAGCGGCACGGTGATGCCGTCCATGCCGAAGCCGATGCACTGCACCATGCTCGTATAGGTCGAATCCCAGGAGCGCGTCGTTTCCGAGGCATCCTTCCCGGTGTCGGTATAGGCGTATATCGTGCACAGCTTGGTGTTTTTCTCATCCGGGACATCACCCATCTGCGCGTTGAGATAAAGGAGCGTCGTGCAGTCCGGCACATAGAATGTCCCCTCATTCGTTCCGGCGTACACGGAGCGGTAGATCTCCTTATCGAACGCCGGGGAGCCGGAATTCCGGCTCAGGCGCACGGCGTCAAACCACTGGCCGTGCGGCAGCGTCACGGCCACCGCCCCGGCGGGGCTTCCCTCGCCGGCGGTGAGCGTGCCGCGGACGCTGTTGCAGCCGCCGTCCGTCACCTCAAAGCTGTATTTTCCAGCGATAACGGAGATGGACGCGCCGTCCGCTTCCGTCACGTTGCCGTAGCTGTCGGTCATGCGGATATGGGATTTGGCCGGAGACGCGCCGTTCTGCGTGGGCGCAAACGTCACGGTGTACTTTGTCCCGGCAAGCAGTGCCTCGTATTCCTTCACGGCGGCGTTGAGTCCGGCAAGAAGTGCGTCGGCCTCCTCCGCGGAGGTGGTGCGGAGGCCCGTGAGCGCGGCGTCGTATGCCTCGGCCGCGGGACCGTAGCTCTGCACATTGTTCGTCATTTCGGCGAACTTGCCGAGACCGAGGATGAGCGCGGTCACGGAGGCGCTGTTCTGCCCCATCGTCTCCGTAAAGGCCAGAACGTTGATCTTCTCCGCAGGAACGGTCAGATCATAGTCGTTATCGCCGATCGTATAGTCGTGGAAGCGCACGAAATTTGCGCTGACCCCTTCGATCGTCTCGACGGATACCTTGTCCGCGCCCTGAAATTTGAAATCGAACCCGCTCGATTCGATGGCGTCGAGGACCGACTGCCCGGCGGTATACGTCACACGCGTCGGGGCGATGACCGTTTTCTGGTTCGTCACAACGCTCAGATAGAAATACCCCGGCTGCGAATCCGTCGCCGCCGCCGGTACCGGCAGCGCCGACAGCATCAGGCAGAGCGCGAGCAGCAGCGCCGCGATCCGTTTGCTTCCCATCAGTTTCTTCATTTGGTCCTTTTCTCCTTTTACAGATACAGGCATTCGATCCAGCGGTATACGAGCTTCTGTCCGAAGCTCCAGCGGTGCCGGCACGCATCGAGCACCGTGCGGACATATTTCTTCATGGCATCGCGCTGCGCGTCCGTCATGGCGTGCGCGCTGAAGAGCGCCTCGCGGTTGAGGTCTGCCGCCTCCGCCCCGCCGTCAAGCTCGTTTGGCGCGAGACTCGTGCGGCGCAGCAGCGCCGCGGCGTAGCCGTAGAGCGCGGCGATCGCGCCGCGGTTATCCAGCCGCTCGATCCTTTGCAGCGCCGCGCGCAGCTTCCGCCGCCGCAGCAGCACGAAGAGCGCCGCGGCCAGCAGCACGAGCAGCGGCAGAAGGATCGCCGTTACATAGCTCGGCACGCGGAAGTGGCGGAGCATGCCGCCGTTTTCGGTGATATCCTCGGGCGTGTTGTCCTCTGGCGGCTCGGGCTCGGTCTGGCTGTAGTAGCGCTCGGTCTTGAGGCCGGTGCCGGGACCGGCGTTGAGCTCCTCGTCATCGGTGTAGCCGGGCGTCGTTTCAAACGGGATCCAGCCGACACCGTCGAGATAATACTCCGCCCAGGCGTGAGCGTTTCTCTCCGTGAGAACGATCCGCTCCCCGGCGGCATAGCGCCCGGCTTCCTCGGCGGAGAGGAAATACCCCTCGACATACCGCGCCGGAACACCGAAGTATCGGAGCATGAGCGCCGCGGCGGTCGCGTAATGCACACTGTAGCCGCTGCCGGAGCGTTCGAGCGCATAGGTGAGAAAGTCGGTGTCACCGGTGTAGCTCACGACGCTCTCGCTGTAGGTCAGACAGCTCTCAAGCGTTTGCAGGATGATGTCCTTGATCTGCGAGAGCGTGCGCTTCTCCGCAGGGAGATCGAGCGCGCGGCCGATGGCCGCCGCCGCCTCGTCCGGCAGCGCGAGATAGTTCGCTTCGGCATACGCGCGGTAGTCCGCTTCCAGTTCGAGGAACGCCTGCACGTCCGCCCCGCGCTGGCGCACGGAGAGCGCGGACTGCGCGGTGAACCAGTCCGGCACGCTGCCGGGGATATACGAGAGCGTTTCCTCTGCCGTGCCCGGCGCGAACGCATCGCCGATGAGCGAATCGTCCAGCCCCTCCCATGCGCACAGCGCATACGGGAGATAGGCTCGCTCCCGGCAGGCCGAGAGGTTTTCCACGATCATGTCCGCCGCCGGGGTACCGGCGGCGAGCTCCGCCGCGGCGGACACAGAAGTGAGCGCGTTGAACCCGTCGGCGTGCAGCCAGTAGAAATCGTCCGCCCACGCAGCCCTCTCCGCAGCAGGGAGAGCTTCCCAGGCCGTGCCGGTGTATACCTCGCCGGTCATGCCGCGAAGATAGAGCTTCTGCGTCGTGTCCATCGTGACGGCGAGCGCCGGGGTATCGTTTTTCTTCCACGCGCCGAGATCTTTGAGCTGTCCCTCCGGAAGGGAGTTTGTGTTTTCGTCGTAGCGCAGCGCGTGCCATGCAAGCGCAGCGTCGGTCTGCGCCGCGGCAGGCGCGCCGCCGAGCGCGAAGACCCCCGCCGCGGCGAGAGCCGCGCAGAGGACCGCGGAGACGAGTGAGAGAGAAAACCTCTCCCCGCCGCTGCCGCGCAGCAGCCAGAGCACGAGCCCGGTGAGAAACGCCGCCGCGCTCCAGCCCGCCGGGACAATACCCGCCGCAGCGCCGAGAGCAAGGAGCGCTGCGACGATCAGCGACGGCACCGCGCCGGTGCAGAGCAGAAGCTCCGTCGCCGCAGCGAGAAAGAGCGCCGCGGCGCGCGCGTTTGCGGTGTTTTCCACGTCCCAGAGCATATGGATCCGTCCGGTCTTTTCCGGCAGGACGGAGAGGATGTCGTTGCCGAGCGCGCAGAAGCCGTCGCGCAGCGGGGCAAAGAAGATCGCCGCCGCAGCGCCGAGGACGAGCACGCCCGCGGCGAGCATCCACGGCGCAGCCTTCGTCTGCGCCAGAGCGAGCAGTGCGGGCGAGAAGACAAAGAGGATCGCCGCAGCCGCCCAGCCGTTACTCACGCCGGACGGGAACACCGACGCCGCCGTCTGCGCGAGACCGAGCGAGAGAAGCGCCGCCGGGAGCAGCGCGGAAAGGAACGCCTTTCCCCGCGGCGGCGCGGCGGAGCGCTGCGCGCGGAGAACAAGGCCGGTCTTATGTTTCTTTTTCATTCTATAAACTCCAGATCATGCAGACGCTGCGCATAGTCCTCCGGCGTGAACCGAACGGTCCGGCACGGCGAGGCCGTCTCCGCACGTGAGCAGAGAAGGAGCGTCAGCGCGCACCGCTCGGCCAGCGCTTCGATCTCCGGCGGCACGGCGTGCGCGAAGAGCAGCACGCGGCCGTAAAAATTCTCGCCGCCCTGCCGGGCGAGCTGAGCCGTTCCGCTCTCCCCCGCTCCGGCGGAGCGCACCATGCGCGGCAGCAGCGCGAGCAGCCGGTCGGTATCCGGCACTTCTTCGAGAACGTTCTGTCCTTCGCCGCTCCAGCCGAGCGTATAGGCAAAGCCCGCCTCGCTCAGGCTCTGGCAGACGGAGGAAACGCTCTCGGCAAGCGCGTCTGCCGCATCCGGCGCGAGTTTATCCGCCGCTGTCTTGTCCCAGAACACCAGCAGCGAGCGCTGGAGCGGGAGACTGGCCTCGCGGACGATGAGCCGGTCGGTCTTGGCTGTCATCTTCCAGTGGATGCGGCGCAGATCGTCGCCGGGGGCGTATTCGCGCAGCTGGAAGATCTCCGTGAAATCGTTCCCGCGGCAGCCGGGCGCGTAGCTGTCGCTCTCCTCCGGCATGGAGGAGGCGAGCGCAAGATCGATCCCGGGCGCGAACATGTCCGGCAGGGCGGTCGTGCGCGCGGCGATGTTTTCCATTTTCAATGGTACGGCAAAAATGCCGCATATATCGAGAAGGCCTGCCTTTTCCACCGCCGCGGTGATCTGACCGCAGCGGCGGCTCTCCACGAGAAAGCGCAGCTCCTCCGTGCCCTTCGGCGGAACGGTGCAGCGCAGCAGCGTGACCGTTTCCTCGCGTGTGAGCGCGTTCACCGCGCGCACGCGGAAGAGCGCGCGCGCACTCAGCAGCGCGTTATTTTTCACGAGGAGCACCGCCTGCGCCGCGGCGCGCTTCGGCACCGTGGGCGTGAACGTGAGCGAGAGGCGCACGCCCCGCCGCGCCGCAAGAGCGAGCAGAAGCGATACTCCCGGCAGAAGCAGCACAGCGATCGCCGCGCCCAGCCAGAGCGCGCCGCCTCCGGCGGCCCAGACCGCCGCAAGTGCCGCCGCAGCCAGAAACCACAGCACGGCGGCGGTGATTTGGCGTGCTTTCACTTCCGGAACTCCTGCACGTCCGGCTTTTTCACCTCGCCGATCATGCTCTCGATGAGCTGCTCGGCGGTATATTCGTTCAAACGGGCCTTGGCGTTGAGGATGAGACGGTGGCCGCACACGAACGGGAACACCTCCGCCACATCGTCCGGGATCACATAGTCGCGCCCGGCAAGGTAAGCGTTAGCCTTGGCCGCGCGGCAGACCGCCAGCGCACCGCGCGGGCTGACGCCGAGCGTCACGAACGCGTTGGAGCGCGTCTTTTCCACGAGACGCGCGGCATATTCGTACACGCTGTCGGCAAAGTGGACGTTCGTCACCTCGTCGATGAGCGCGAGAAGGCCCGCGATATCCGTGACGGCTTCCACCTTGTCGAGCGGGTTTTCATGGTGACGCTCGCGCAGGATCTCCGTCTGGCTCTTGAGATCAGGATAGCCCATCGAGAGCCGGATAAGGAAACGGTCGAGCTGAGAGTTCGGCAGCATCATCGTACCGGCGGAGCCGACGGGGTTCTGCGTAGCGAGCACGATGAACGGCGCGGGAAGCGCGTGCGTCACGCCGTCCACGGTGACGTTTTTCTCTTCCATCGCCTCGAGCAGCGCCGACTGCGTCTTGCTCGACGTGCGGTTGATCTCGTCGGCGAGCAGCAGATTCGTCATCACCGCGCCGGGCTTATAGGAGAGCTTCCCGGTATCCTTGTCGTACACCGAAAAGCCGATGATGTCCGAGGGCATCGTATCGGAGGTGAACTGCACGCGCGCGGTCTTGAGCCCGAGCGTTTTGGCAAAGGCCATGGCAAGCGTCGTTTTGCCGACGCCGGGCACGTCCTCCAGAAGAACATGGCCCTGCGCGAGAATGGCCATCAGCACGCGGCGGACGACGTCGTCCTTGCCGACGATAACTTTCTTTATTTCTGTCTGGATCTTTCCGGTCAGTTCGTTCATGCTCTCTTCTCCTTTTTCTTCCGGCACATGACTACAATAACAACAACGGCCACCGCAGCGGCGGCAAGGCAAAGTATAACGGTCAGCCACGGCGTCCCCGCCGGGGCTTTTTCCGGCGCGGTCTCCACTGCGGTCTGCGGCACGGCGGTCATATCGTACAGCCGCCCCGCACCGCTCCGGAGCTTCCAGAGCGCCGTGAACGCGAGCATGACCTGCTCGGTCGCCATGAAATCGCCCCGCTCATCCTCCGGCGTGTGGGCATAGCTTCCGTCCGCGCGGCGGTAGGTATCGCAGAGCGCTTCGAGAACGTTCGTTCCGTTTTTCGCAAAGCGCTCGTCCTCCGCCGGGTCGATGCCGAGCGAGCAGAGCGCAATGACGACCTGCGCGGAGCTCTCCGCGCTCGGCTGGCCCCAGTAGGCGAAAAGGCACTCCTCGGTCATCTGCGCGGCGAGCCACGCGAGCGCGGCGTCCACGGCGGAGGCCGCTTCGCCATCAGCATACGGCGCGAGCGCCTGCACCGCCATGGCCGTGATGTCCGTATCCGAAGCGCCGGACACGAGACCGAAGCCGCCGTCCGGCTCCTGCGCCGAGAGGATCTCGTTCAGGATATCCTCGCGCGTATACCGGCTGCCTTTCGGCACTTCATAACCGCCGCAGTCGAGCGCGATGAGCGCGAAGATCCAGCCATTGAGCCCCTGCATGCCGAGAGAATCCCCAGCATAGTCGTAAACGCCCCCGGCAATCAGATCGACCGAGCCGTCCGTCCCGCACGCGGTGGGATCGCCGCCGAGCGCGCGCACCGTGAGTGCGGCGCGCTGCCAGTCGGTAGCGACAGGGGCCCGTCCGCTCGCCGGGAGCGGGAAGTTGGCGGAAATATATTCGTTTTCCGCGGCGAGATACGCCGCGCCGTCCTCCGCGCCGAGAAGCGCGAAGGCAATGGCCGTCCAGTCGCACACGGACGTGCCCGCGGGGAAATCCTCGCCCTGCGCGAGCAGCTCGCCGCTCACGCCCGCGAGGGACTTCTGCCCCGAGACGGCGGAGAGTGCCAGATCTCTGGCACTCTCCGCCGGGGAGGCAGCAAAGGCGCTCTGCGCAAGGCAAACAACACAAAGCAGAAGCGCAATAAGCTTTTTCACGGATCATTTCCTCCTTCCGGTTCTTCCGGTTTTGGGGGTTCTGCCGCCGGGGTCGGTGTCGGCGGCGGTTCGGGGGTGGGTGTCGGCGCGGGCGTCGGCGTTGCCGTCGGCGTTGCCGTGGGTGTCACTGTCGGCTCTTCGCTGGGCGAAGGATCCGGACTCTCCGTCGGGCCTGTCGCGGGAAGGACTTCCCGCTCCTGCTCGCCGCAGCGGACGCACTCGCGCAGGATGTAGCCGTCCTCGGTCTCCGTCGGCTCCTGCCGCTCGGTCTCCTCCATATCGCTGTGGGCGATGAATATCTCGTCCCCGCCGATGTAGCGGTAGCAGTAGGTGGAGAACTGACCGTAGTTTCCGCCGGTGGCATCGTAGCCGCCGATGTCCTTGCCGTAGGCGAGCGTAAAGCGGAGGTAAAGCACGTCGCCGTCCTGCAGATACCGCTGGGACATGCCCTTGGGAGCGTATACCGATCCGTTGATGGAGTACATCCAGCCGGAGCCGCGCGTGAAGTCAAATTCGCCGAGACTGTCGCTCGAGCGCTTCACGTTTCCGGCGCCGTCGTACATGATGCCGATGCCGTCGCGCTCTACCGTCGTCCACAGCCGTTCAGGGACCGTGCCAACGTTGATCGAGCCGGAATCCAGACTGCGGATGTAAAAGCCGATCTTTTCCGTGCCGTTATAATTGACGTTATAGCCATATTCCGGCAGCACCTTGAGAACGAGCGAGGAGATCGGCACGTCCTGCTGCACGGGTACGTCGTATATCACGTCCAGCACGCCCATGCCGACGGTCGTGGCGTCGATGACGATGGTGGCTTTGCCGATCTCGTCGCCGGTGTCGATGGCGTTGTAAGTGAGAGGGTATTCTTTGTATCTTGCCGAGCAGCCGTCCTCGTCCCAGGCGGTGATGGAGATCGTATAGGTGGCCACATCGCCGCGGTTCGGGCGTTCGAGCCACAGATCGAAGACGTAGCCGTCGTTTGTGTAGCGGACGACATCGCCGTAGCCGTCACGGACGACCACAGTCATATTCTTGCTCGGCGTGAGGCGATTGCCGGTGTGCGTGTCCCTCACATCCGGTTCAAAGCTGAAATTGTGGTTGCTTGTCACAAGCGGCCAGCTGCTCTCGTCCGGCGCGGCCATGGTGATCGACGGGGGATAATGGCCGGTCTTGGGGGTATCTTTGTCCGCCTTTTGGATGTACTGGATAGTGTAGCGCTTGGAATCGAGCGCTTTTCCGTTCTGGCGGAGCGTGATGGTTATGTAGTTCTTGCCGAAATGGAGCGGCGCTTTGTAGTCCTGTCGGCCGTTCACATAGAGGATGCTGCCGTTGCCCGTGTCCTTCTCATGGCGGAAGCGGACTTCGAGCGAGAGGCCCGTGCCGCCCTCGGCGCGCGCATAGAACGCGAGCATCCCGTCCGTCAGATCGGCGGGCGATACGGGCACGCCCGTATACTGGCCGAGATCCGTGACGATGTACGCTCCTTTGGGCGTATCGTCCCCGCCGTCGTCGCCGGTGTTGCCGCCGGGATTGTCGCCCGAGCCGTGGCCGCCGTCATCGCCGCCGGTATTGTCGCCGGGGGTATCCTTCCCATCGCCGGGATTGGAGGGGCGGCTCGTCGTTCCGGGCGTCGGGCTGGAGCCGTTGGGTCCATCCGGATCGTCGGGCGCGGAGGACGGATCCGGAGATTTTTCCGGATTGTCGGGCGCAGAAGACGGATCCGGCGATCGGTCCGGCTCATCCGGCGGCGCGGAAGGGCTGGGCTCGCCGGAAAGGTCATCCGACGGCATCTCGGTATCGGAGTCGGCGCCGAGACCGGCGGCGCGGCCGGTAGACAGCGCCTCGGGCCGGAGCAGCGCCGTATTCTCTTCGCGCGGATCGGGCGGCTCGACGCGCTGCGTGCCGCTCACGGCGAACACGCAACCGAGCAGCAGCGCCGCCGCCAGCGCAAGGCCGAGCGCACGGGAGATCGTTTGATTGTTCACATTCACGTTTCCTTTCTCCGTCTCCCCGCGCGGCGTTCTTCGTCCGCCGGGGAGCGGTAAGGCCGGGTCATCAGTTCCAGCGTGCGTAAAGCGTCATGTTCTTATCGACCGTGTCTTCGTCGAAGTCCCACGGCTGCGTGCATTCTTTGTCCTTGAACCAGCCGCCGAAGAGCGAGCCGGTCTTGAGCGGCGTGGCGGGCATTTCGATCTTTGCGCCGCGCCAGACGCGCACATCGTCAAGCTCCGTGCCGCCGAAGGTCGCAAACTGCACACGCTTGCGCAGCAGGAGAAGGAGGATCAGCAGCAGACCGATCAGGCCGAGCAGCGGCAGCAGCCACGCAAGCAGATGTCCGCCGGTCTTCTCCGACGCGTCGGTATCAAGCGGCGCGTCGCTCCAACCGGCGTAGAGGGTCATGTTGCCCTCAACGGTGTCGTTGTCGAAGTCCCAGGGGTGGGTGCGTTCGATATCGGTGAACCATCCGGCAAAGTATTTTCCCTCACGCGTCGGATCGTCCGGACGGGGGATCTTCTCGCCGTAGGGCACGCGGATCTCATCCACCTGGCTGCCGCCGTTGGGGTCAAAGCGGATGATGCACTCGCCGGAGAGGATGACCGTAACGTCGTCCTTGGTGGAGGCGTAGTGATCCACGCCGTCCCTGGTGGAGACAAAATTTGCTTTGCTGCGGATATGGGTCACGCCCGTCTCGGCAATGACGCGCAGCTGAAAGCTGCCGAGCGTCGTGGTGGCGGGCCATTGCGTGCCGCCGCCGAGAGAGAGGAAGTTCATATAAAACCGATGCATCCCGTCAACGAGAGCGACCTGCGACTTATCGATGCCCGGCATGAGCAGCGCGCTGCCCTCGACGAACTCAAAGAATGCGGGATCGTATTCGATCTCGTTCTGCACGCCGTAGACCGTGTAATTCTGGGCGCTGTCGGTGCGTTCCAGGGCGAAGACAACGGTGATCACATCGCCGCGGAGAACGTTTTTCGTGTGCTCGCCGTCTACGGTGAGATCAAAGTGGAACTGCATCGATTCGTCCGTTGCCAGCGCGCCGACGGAGCACCAGAGCGCCAGCAGCAGCGCGAGAAGAAGTGCAGAAAGGCGTTTCAATGTTTTCATGGGATCTCCTCTCGGGATAAAGGATTTTGTTCGGAAACTCACCTGCGCCGCCGGGTTCCGGCGGCAGGGGTCAGTATCCGGAGGGGGATCCCCGCGGGCCTCCCCCTTCCGGGGGAGGCTTGCGGGGATGGGGAAAATTACTGCTGGTTGATTTTGCTGATGACC